>Ga0209380_10001858_pt1 | contig 13903 bp, 12 predicted proteins | sample HubBroMetageWFT6_FD_188347 | JGI IMG/M metagenome (GOLD analysis project Ga0209380, IMG submission 188347) | Warmed and freeze-thawed soil microbial communities from the Hubbard Brook experimental Forest, New Hampshire - Hubbard Brook CCASE Soil... | ecosystem: Environmental > Terrestrial >...
CGCGCTCGTCGCGGTCGAGCTTGCGGACGAAGGCGCAACGGTCACGGCAGTAGGGCGCGGGCTGTTCTCCGCCGCGGCCTTTCCGCCGAATGGCAGTCCATGGAACCACCGGCTGTACCGCCGGCCGTGCCTTGACTGGAGCGAGCGTCGCCCTCACCTCGCGGGTGTCCTGGGTAAGGCCCTGCTCGAGCGAGCGCTACAGACCAAGCTCGTTCGTCGGCGCGAGGGCAGCCGCGCCCTTGATGTCGCGCAAGGGCCGGATGACATGTTAGAGCGGTTGGATCTTGTCTGACTCGCACTAGCGGCAGCTACGCGCGTACAGGCGGAGCTCGACAGACGCCAAAAATGGAACGCCGCGGTTTCTTGGGCGCGGTTTTAGCCTCCGCTATGGAATGGTTCTTATCCAAGAACTTCGCCCTTGAACGGATTTCGGCCCCTCAGGGTCGTCTCGCGGAGTGCGGAGTGCGAGCCAAAGCGGCCATTGCAGTGCGAGCGCGAAATAGACTTCAGCGCGACGGACGCATTGCGATGAGTTCAGATGAATGCGCGATGCGTCGGCCGGCCGGTCGCCCATGGAAGAGACGTCTCGTCGAGCGGCGCCGACGGCCCCGGCGCATCCCGCGGAACGGCGGGATCAGTCTTTGTTCAGGCCGAGGCGCCCCATAGCCTTGCCGATGTGCCGCCGCATGCTTTCGCGAGCGCCCTCGATGTCCCTGGCCGCAATCGCTTCGTAGATGGCGGCGTGCTCTTCTTTGTTGATCCGCTCGCGCGAGGCCAAATCTACGCGTTCATTCGCTTTGGCGATACTTGCTCGCACGTGCTCAGAAATAAAGTTGATAAAGATCGCAACGTAAACGTTGTCACTCGCAAGCGCGACAGCCCGATGGAACTCCAAATCGGCGTCGACCGACTGCGGCGTTCCTTGACTTTCGTGAAGTCGCCTAAGCGCGGTCTTTATCGCGGCGAGATGCTTACGGCCGCGACGCGCGGCGGCCAAGCTGGCCGCTTCACCTTCGAGGATTGAGCGCAACTCGAACAATCTGGCGAAGAGAGAGCGATCGCGGAGCATCTCGGCGTCGAGCCGCAGGGCCGAAACCGCGTGCGTTCCTAGCACGAACACGCCCGACCCCTGGCGCGGTTCGACCGTGCCCTCAAATGTCAGTCGCGCGATCGCTTCTCTAATGACATTGCGACTCACGCCAAACGTTTCCGCGAGCTCTCGCTCGGTCGGTAGTCGTTCCCCAGCCTTGAAGCGCCCTCCGAGGATTTCGTCTGAAATCATACGTGCGACCTGCGAGGGGAGGTTAGGCGCGCGGCCGAGAGTCCTGATTGCGACGCCGTCAGCGGCCACACGTCGGGAGCCGCCCATCGGGCGCGTCGCCGTCATGATGCGGGCCTTGTCGCGCCGCCAGGCGAACGCGGCCGTCCCCGACGGTTGCCGAGATAGGTCTCGCGAACCAGGTCGAGGCTTCGCAGCTCTTCGATCGCGCCCGCGGCGACAATGCGGCCATTCTGCATGATGTAGCCTCGATCGGCGACCGCAAGCGCCAGGGCCGCGTTCTGCTCCACGAGCAGCACCGCCGCGCCGAACCTATTGCGCACCGAGAGAATAATTGAGCGCACTTCCTGGACGATGATTGGCGCAAGGCCAAGCGATGGCTCGTCAAGAATCAGGATCTTGGGCTTCGCCATCAGTCCCCGCGCAATCGCCAGCATCTGCTGCTGTCCGCCGCTCAAGGCGGAACCCTTCGCGTCTCGCTTTTCGGCAAGTATGGGAAAGAATGACTCCATCGCCGCGATATCGCTCTCGACACCGTCGGCGTCGGTGCGCGAATATCCCCCAAGCCGCAAGTTGTCGCGGACTGTAAGATCGGGAAAGATACGGCGGCCTTCCGGCACGAGAACGGCGCCGCGCCGCGCAATCCCGTCGGCATAGATCCCGGTGACATTCTCGTTCGAGAGATGGATCGTTCCGCTTCTGGGGCGCATGAGGCCGGCGATTGTCTTCAAGAGCGTAGACTTACCCGCGCCATTCGAGCCGATGATCGTGACGATCTCGCCCTCATCAATCTCAATCGACACACCGCGATTGACGACAATCGGCCCATAGGCAGTCCAGACGTCTTCGACGTCGAGCAGGCTCACTCCTCGCCCCCAAGATAGACTTCAATTACCTTCGGATCGTTCAGCACTTCGTCCACGGGACCATCAGCAATCTTGTTACCGAAATGCAGCACGACCAACCGTGCGCAAAGCTCAGCCATTAAGCCAACGTGGTGATCGATGATGCAAATCCCAACTCCAAGTTCATGAGCGCGCCGGAGCAGATGAACAAGTTGGACGCTTTCTCCTTCGTTGAGTCCCGCGGCCGGCTCATCAAGCAAGAGTTGCGCCGGGCGCCCGCCAAGAGCGACCGCAACGCCGAGGCGGCGCAGATTTCCGAACGGCATGACGCTTGTGACTTCGCCGGCAAATGCTTCTAAGCCTACGAACTCCAAGAGCTCTTCCGGTGAGGACCATCGTGGGCCTGCGTCGTCTTCCCGCCTAGAGCCATGCTCAATCGCGATCTGCACGTTCTCCCGCACCGTAAGCGCCGGAAAGGACATCGCCTGCTGGAACGTGCGCCCTAGGCCAAGGCGACCGATCAAATAAGCGGGCTTTCCGGCAATGTCGACGCCGTTCCAGCGGATGGTCCCGCTAGTTGGCCGATAAACGCCACAGACTGTGTTGAAGAGGGTCGTCTTGCCCGAGCCATTCGGACCGATAACTCCGAGGATCTCATCCGATTGGATCGTCACATCGACGCCTGCGAGCGCGACGACGCCGCCGAACGTCTTGCGCAGGCCCTTTATCTCGAGAGTCGCCACCGCCGGACGCTCCTCAGGTCCACGACGCGCCGGGGTCGGGCGAGCCGTCGATCGCGTCACGGCCGCGGAGGGTTCGCGCCACCCGTTGATAGCCGCGCCCCACCGCCGTAATCACTCCGCCCGGCAGAAGCATCACAACCGCGATCAGAGCGAGCCCGTAGGCGATACGGGAATCGACCGGATCGATGCGCATGACCTCCGGCAAGAACGTCACGATAATGGCGCCCGCCAAGGGCCCGAAGATCGTCCGTGGGCCGCCGAGCATCACCATAAGCGCAAAATAAAGGCTGGTCGCGCCGCCATAAAGATCGGGAGAGATGTGACGGAAATTATACGCCTGCAGGTCGCCGCCCACGCCCGCGAACAGTCCGCTCAGCATGAACGCGCCAACTTTATGCAAGTTGGTGTTGACCCCGAGAGATCTCGCGAGCTGTTCGTTCTCCCGGATCGAGCGCAAAGTGCGTCCGTAGCCAGAATTCGCAATGCAATAGGCGGCGAGCATGCTTATGAACATGAAGGCAGCCACAAGCATGTAAGTGTTCGAGAGCTTGTCCAGCTTGACGCCGAGCACTGTCCCGATCGGCGGCAGGTCAAGTCCGCTCGCTGCGCCGGTGAACTTGCCACCGTTCGTGAGCGCGATGCGCAAGAGTTCGCACATGACGTAGGTCGTAATCGCGAAATGGTGCCCGCTAATGCGCAGTGAAGGAAGACCGAACAGCCCGGCCGCGAGTGCGGCGACGAGCGCCGAGATCGGCATCGCCTCCCACATATTCAGGCCGAAATCGCGGGACAGGATCGCCGCTGTATAGGCGCCAAAACCCATGAGCCCAGCGTAGCCAAGCGACATAACGCCTGCCTGGCCGAACGGGATCGCCATGCCATAGAGGACGATCGCGGTGATACCCGTGGTGACGGCGAAAGACAGCGCACGGTAGCCCGGGGTCAACCATGGGAACGCGAGGACGCCCGCGAAGACAACGGTCGTCAGGATTAGCGCCGCCGCCGACGGCCACATCGACTTCTTTGACCGCCGGACAGCAGCCACGCTCGTATCCGCCACCGTAACGATCTGCGCCGCTGGGCCGCCCCTATTCAATCGCTGGCCCCATGGTGCCGCCGAACAGGCCTTGCGGGCGGAAGATCAAGATCATGATCATCAGGCCGAACGTGTAGGCGTTGGTCCACTCCGGCGTGCCATAGGCGCCGCTGAACCCATTGACCAAGCCAAGGATGAGTCCGGCCCCGACCACACCAGCGACGTTTCCGAGCCCCGCGATGAGGGCGACTGCAAAGCCGAGCATGATCATCTCCGATCCAACAAACGGGGTCACCGGAAAAAGCGCAATCGTGAGCGCGCCGCCAAGCCCCGCGATCGCGCTCCCGTAGGTGAAGATCACCGTGATGTAGCGCCGAATCGGAATGCCCATTAGCGCCGCCGTCTGACGGTCGGCGAGACTCGCGCGAAGCGCGAGGCCGTAGCGGCTGCGCGAAATCGTGAAGAACGTGACCGCGACGACCAGCGCGGTTACGAGCACTACCACCACCCGCATTTTGATGAAGCGGATCTCGCCGACCTCCCACACGCCAGGGAGCGGTTCCGGAATGCTTTTCGAAAACGAGTTCCAGATCCGGATGACGACATGCTGGAGCACGATGGAAAGGCCAAGCGAGGCCATGAATCCGTTGTTCGGACGCGTCAGCGTGAACTGAAACAGTCCTCGCTCGAGGAGGAAGCCGATAAGCCCGACGATAACAACGGAGATGGTGACCGCAGGAATGTAGCCGAAGCCGTAGCCAACCAGGGCCCAAACGCCAATCGCGCCCAGCATCAGAAACTCGCCGTGAGCGAAATTGATAATGCCGGTCAATCCGAAGATCAGCGTGACGCCGATCCCCATCAAGATGATCACGCTCGCGATCGAGAGACTATTCACGAGCTCCTGGACAAAGGTCACCATGATGCCGTTCCTTGGCGCCCTCGCCTCACTCTCGTTACCGTCCCAACGCCGACGAGATCCGCCCACCGAGCGATCGCGTTTCCTGCCCGCGGAAGAGTCAACCACGCTTCCGCTCAGCTCCTTTCGCGCTCGTCAACTCCGTCAGACCCAAGCGCAGTTTCGCGAGACTCTCCAACTCAGCCGCCTGGATCGCCCGGCGGGGGATTCGCCGGTGGTTGCTCGACCGCGCATTTGAATTTGTCCGAGCTGTTCGGCTCAACCAGGCAGACTTCCGTCGCGAATGTCACCTGATGCCTGTCGTTGAAAAATAGGGGCACCTCCGAGACGACGCCTTGATATTTCATCTTCTCGAGCTCGACAGCGATCTTGTCGGTGTCGTCGACCGTGCCCGCAGCCTGCATCGCCTTCACGAACATGCCCACATAGTCGTAGTAGAGCAGCGAGACGGACGACTGCACACCCTTCGGTGCGCCCAGCGCGAAATACTGGTCGAAATAGTCTTTCGCGGCTTGGAACGGCGGCGCCCCCCAGCAAACCGGAACGCAGCTCAGAGTGATCGGAACCGCGGACTTGAGGCCTCGCTCCTGCCATACGCCCGGATCGACGCCGAATAAGAAGTACGATGGCGCGACATTGAGCTGGACCGCTTGCGGGTAGGCGATCATCACGATGTCGCCATTGTACCAGATGTGAACAACATCAGGATTGTCAGCTTTCACGCGCGTGAGCAGAGGCGTGAAATCCTTTGTGTCCGGCGGAAATTTGATGAGGTCCGTCTTCTGGCCCTCCGATTTGAGCGCGAGCTCGTAGTGCGACGAAAGATACTGTCCCCCAGCATCATCCTGGACGAAGACGGCAGAGGTGTTCGGCTTGTGGCCAAGCGCCTCGGTAAGCAGCGTGATTACCCCTTTCGCCGTACTGCCGCTGCGCTGGAACTCCTGCGGTTCGGTTTGGAATGTGTAATGGAGGGGACCGTCGGGCTTCGTCGAATCCGCAGTTAGACAGCAGCCAAGCGAGCTATTACCCGTGAACTGCAGCACCTTCGCTGGATTCGTGATCTTGGTCATTGCGATCGAGAAGTCATGGCTCTCCGTGCCCCAGATCGCCTTGACGCCGACATCTTCGACAAGCTCGCGCGCGTTCGCAATCGCCGTGTTCACATCCGTGCGATCATCGCGGTAGTAGGGTTCGAGCTTATAGGTCTTGCCGTTTACAACGAAACCGCCGGCGTCGTTGATTTGTTTCACCGCCAGCTTGACCGCATTGTGAATGGTGTTGCCGGCCGAAACGAACGAGCCGGTGAGGGCGGCGTTCACGCCGATCTTCACCGTATTGTCTTCAGCTGCCGCACCGCTCGCGACGAATAGCGCCGCGGCCGCGACTATGCCCCAAGGTCCTCGCCTCATTGGGTCCATCCTCCTCCCTTGGACTCGCCTTAAGCGGCGAGCTCAAGTCATCCTATGACCCGATAACTAGCCTGTCAATTCTTCGATGGCCTCGTAGCCAACTCAGTCGCATGCGTTCCTGCGCTACGCAGCGTTGAGCCTTCACCATCGCTGATGCACAGAGGTCTTGATGCTGGTTTCGTAGATCGATCGAATGCGCGCCATCGTGTCGGGCGACAAAGGCGCCAGCACCGCGGCGCCGATATTGCCGCGCGCCTGCTCCGCATTCTTAGCCCCCGGGATGACGACCGAAATCGCTTCGTTCATCAGGATCCAGCGCAGCGCGAACTGCGTCATTGCCGTTCCTTTCGGAACAAGCGATCGCATCTCCTCGACAGCGGCCAAGCCCGCTTCATATGGAACGCCCGCGAAGGTTTCGCCCACGTCGAACGCTTCGCCGTGGCGGTTGAACTGCCGATGGTCGTTTGCGTCAAACTTGCTGTCCGACCTGAATTTCCCGGTTAATAGGCCGCTCGCAAGCGGCACGCGCGCAATGACGGCGACTTGCCGCTTGCGCGCTTGGTCAAGAAACAAATCATTCGGCCGCTGCCGGAACATGTTATAGACGATCTGGACGCTGACAACGCCAGGGTATTCAAGCGCTTTCAGCCCCTCCTCTACCTTTTCGACACTCACGCCATGGAAACGAATCTTGCCTTCCCGCTGGAGGCGATCCATGGCCTCAAAGACTTCCGGACGGAAGTAGGTTTCGATTGGCGGGCAATGCAATTGCACAAGATCAAGCGCATGGACCTCGAGCGCTTTGAGGCTGTCCTCAACGAATGGCGCAAGGTTCGCATAGGTGAACAGCGCAGCGTCCTGATTCGGCAAGCGCCGGCCAATCTTGGTCGCGACGATCGGGACGCTTTTTCCCTGCTTCTTGCGTTCCTTAAGGATGCGAGCAATTAGTCGCTCAGACGCATGGTCGCCGTAGACGTCGGCAGTGTCGAGGAAATCTACGCCTTCATCGAGACTGACACGCAGAGCATCGAGCGAGTCGACGTCCTTGACGGGTCCCCAGGAGGCGCCAATCGCCCAGGCGCCGAACCCGATCTCCGAAACCGGCCAACCTGTTCGTCCGAATTGTCGCTTGCGCAATGCTTTTTCCTCCCGAAACGCGACGCCCGAACGGCGGCGGTTGCTCTGCAACCGTAATCGCGCAAAGTTATCATACCACCTGATGACTCAGCAACTTCGGCGCATGGCGCGGGTCGTGCCGTTCCAGCGGAGGACGCAGGCCCGTTTGCCCGCGATGCGGCAGCGCCGGACTTATCGACGGTTTGAGCGCGTCGATCGGTGCTTGAAATCGCGATCATCGATCTGCCAATGACCGTTTCCTGGCGAAACTCATGCCTTCAACCGGAGACCGCTTTCTTGCTCTTACGGCCCGTTCATTGGATCAACCTTCAAGGGCAGCAGAAGGCCGGCGGCCCCCGTCCAAGTCGCTTGACGAAAGCCCGCGGAGGCAGATTTCGGCCCTTCCTATTGCAATGCAATGGGCGTGACCGCCGTGTCCGAGCAGGGAAGCTGAAATGGCCCGTATGTCCCGAAGACGGGACAAGCTTCCTCGCCGTCGGAATCATTAGACCTGGATCGCCAGAACGACCTGCTTGATTACGCCATCGAACCGGTCGTCGCGGACAAGCGCTCCATGGGGCAAATCAGACGATTACCCCGCGTCGTAATAAGGAACGACATAGGGACCTTCGGGGATCACCGCGACACAAGGATCCTCGGCGCGGGCGATGCTGCGAGCAATCGTCTCATCGAGATTGCCAACCGCTTCAACCCCGGTCAACGCACGCTCTTCGTCCGACAGGCCGGATGTATAGAGCGAGATTCGACCGACGCGCATCGGTTTAAGCTGCATTTCGGTCTGCCATTCGTCGACGTCCGCCAAAGATTTGGCGGTTAGGGTGGCCAGGAACTTGTCGGGACCCAGTTCTATCAAGCGGCGTTGGGCGGCGCGAAATTCCTCTGACCCGAGCCCTTCCGAACATTCGGAAGCGATGATCAGCGTGCCGCCGGGCGCCAAAATATCCATCGGGGTCACCATCCCCTTGATCGTTTGATAATAGGTCTTGTCGAGCGGATAGCCTGCTGAGGAAGTGACCACCGTTTTGAACCTGCGTCGCGCCGGCACGCGGATGGCGCCGTTAACGAATTCCACTGCGGCCGCATGGCTGGCGACAATCTCGCCGAAATTCACGTAAGCCAGATCGCGATCGTCGTCGATAACTGTATTGAGACTGTACAGATCGCCAAGCTGCCGGACAATCTCAAGCTGTTCTTCGTGAAGCGGATTGCCAATCAGATTGCACTGAACGGCGAGAGGATCTTCCATGAAACGCGCGGAATGGAAGGTGCGGATGGTCTCGTGGTGGGCGACGCCAGGCGCGATGACCTTGCGGCCGCCGGACCAGCCAGCCATAAAATGCGGTTCGACCAGGCCGGTGGCGATACGTAATTCCGCCTCGACGAAACGGCGGTCGAGTTTGATCGGTGTTCCACGCGTCGCGGTTAATCCGAGATCGACATGATCAGCGTCGTTGCGCGCATAATGGTTCTCGATTCGCACCCTCTCTATGACCCACGGATCGCCAACCAGTTCAGCAAGCTCTTCGCCAAGGTTCGGCCGATGCAGGCCGGTGGCGACCAGAATGGTGATGCTGTTGAGTGCAATGCCCGAGGCGACCAGCGTTTCGATCATCGGCCGCAAGAAGAGATGGTTGGGCACCGGTCGGGTAATGTCGCAAATGAGTATGCAGGCGCTTTTGCGTCCACGGGCGAGTTCCGCCAGCGAAGGTGAATTGATCGGTTCCGACACCGCTTGGCGCACTGCTGCTGCGGGATCGGCGATTTTTTTAAGCCTGCCCTTTTCGATCAGGGTGACTTCCGCGTGCACGGGCATTCGCAGCGTGAGTTGTCCGCGGCCGTACAGAAGGGCGATCGATTCAGAGACTGACACGCGCCGCTCCCTCTTCACCGGCGGGCATCGCTTAAGCCTGCGCCGACCTTTGGACGACAGCCCGCGTCTAAGCCCCACCAGGATTTCTTTCAGCCCGTGGGGCTTATAGGGGTGTCGCCTCGCATTGATCGAGCATGCAACGTCCCTTGTCAATTTCATGCACAATAATGCAGCGGCGTTCATTGCATAGCGCGCACTCGCCGGCGCTGATCTCCGACATGAACCGCGTGAGGCTTCATAGCTGTGGTCGCCGCGACATTGCCTGCCCGCTCCCGGCGCCGAATGCTATATTCAATGTTTTCAGATAGGCGCGCCGCTTCGCGTTTGGAGAGTTCTTTGGAAGTTCATCTCGACCCGCTCGGTGGCCTGTCAGGCGACATGTTCGTCGCGGCTCTCCTCGACGCTTTCCCTGAACACTGGCCGCACGTGCAATCGACGATCGCCTCTCTGAATCTTGGCGCTGGAGCGGAATGCGGGCTCGCGTCGCATCGCGATCATTCCTTCGCCGGACGTCGATTTCTCGTCGGAGCAGATCGCACGGCGCGGAACCTTTCGGAGAGCCAGCAACCGCCCGATCGCCACAGAGAGTCTTCGCACAGTCACGAGGCAAGCCGCCACCACGAGCACGTTCACCCTCACGAGAATCAAAGAGGCCACAAGGCGTGGTCCGACATTCGAGCCGAACTCGACCGCTCAGGCCTCGATGACGACGTGAAGAAGCATGCGCTCGCGATCTTTAACCTTCTCGCTGAGGCGGAGGCGAAGGTGCATGGCGTCGAGGTGGACGCGGTCACGTTTCATGAAGTGGGCGCGGTCGACTCGATTGTCGACATCGTTGCGGCGGCGCAGTTGATTTCGCTGATTCGCGCCGATCGCTGGACGTCGGCGCCGTTGCCAATCGGATCGGGGCGAATCAATTCCGCACATGGCGTTCTACCCATACCCGCGCCAGCCGCCGCTTTGCTCCTGCAAGGCTTGCCGGTTATTGACGATGGCGTTCCAGGCGAGCGGGTCACACCAACAGGCGCCGCCCTCGCTGCTTACCTTATCGACCGCCACGCGAGGTCGGATGCGCGCATTCTCCGGATGTCCCGCAGCGGCGTCGGATTCGGCGGTCGAACCTTATCGGGCGTCAGCAATTGTTTGCGGGCTTTGGCGTTCGATGAAGCGACCCCTCTGGCGCGTTCGGCGGTTGCGGGCTCTATTGATCGTCGGCAATTGGCCGTCATCACATTTGAGGTCGACGATCAGTCTCCGGAAGATCTGGCAGCCGGACTCGACCATATCCGCGGACACCATGAAGTTTTCGACGTGACCCAGACTTCCGTTGTCGGTAAAAAGGGGCGTATGGCCGTGCACGTCCAGATTCTGGTCTCGCCTCGTGAACTCGACAGCGTGATTGTCGCTTGTTTTGACGAGACCACGACCATCGGCTTGAGGCACCAACTGACGGAGGGCGCCATATTGCGCCGCCGTTTAGAGACGATTGAAATGGAAGGCGGCGATAACTTGCAGGTCAAAATCGTCGAGCGGCCGGGGGGAATGCAAAGCGGAAAGGCCGAGGCCGCTGACGTGGCGAGCCATCGCGGGCATCTTAAACGCTCGCGTTTGCGAGGAGAGGCCGTCGCGCTTGCGCTGAGCCCGCGCGATCAGAATCGGACTGGGGCTCGTGACGAAGCGGAGTGAGGTTTCAGGAATACAGGCAGACCAAGCGAGCAAGAGCGTTCGGGCGCGATTGGTCGCCGTTTTGTCGGCCATAGACGGACCGCTAGCGGTCGCTGTCAGCGGCGGCGTGGACAGCGTTACGCTAGCGACTTTTGCCCATCGCGCGGCAGGTTCTCGTGCTGAAGTTTTCCATGCTGTCTCGCCCGCAGTGCCGGAAGAGGCGACCGAGCGCGTGAAATGGCTCGCGACCAACCAAGGATGGCGGCTGCGAATTGTGGACGCGCGAGAATTTGTCGACGAAAATTATCTGGCCAATCCGGTTGATCGCTGCTTCTTCTGCAAGACCAATCTCTATGGCTGCATCGCGCGCCACAGCGACGCGCAGATTCTTTCGGGCGCAAATCTCGATGATCTTGAGGAATATCGGCCCGGGCTCAATGCCGCCAAGCTTCATTCGGTCCGCCACCCCTATCTCGAAGCTAAAATCGATAAAAGGGCGGTCCGTTCGCTCGCTCGCGATCTGGGGTTGGGCGCTTTATCCGAGCTGCCCGCTGCGCCCTGTCTTTCGAGTCGGGTTGAGACCGGCATCGCGATTCGCCCAGAGGTCCTGAAGGCGATCCATGCGGTGGAGCAGAGCATCGCAAAGGAGTTTCCGGCCGGAACCGTTCGTTGCCGGGTGCGGGCCAAGGGAGTCGTGATCGAGCTCGATCCCGAAACCCTCGCAGCGATTGCCGGCAAGCGTGAAGGCGAGGTGCGCGCGAACGCGGATCGAATTTTCGCCGGGGTCGCGCCGACACTCAACCTGTCATTCCAACCCTACCGCAACGGCAGCGCCTTCCTGCATTCGCGCGCATGACGCCGGAGTTCAAAGTCGATTTCGAGCGCGGAGCAAGAATCGGCCTGGACGAGGCGCTGCTCTGCGAAAGCAAGACCGTCGACCAGATTTCGGCGATCGTAGACGCCGTCAAGGCGAAGACGGGTCATATGTTGCTCACCCGTCTCGACCAATCAAAGTACGAAGCCCTTCGCGCGCGCCATAGCGCCGATCTGGAATATGATCCCCTCTCCCGCACCGCCATTCTTGGCCACCCTCATCCGACGCTCAACACAAGGCCAGTGGCGATCGTCATGGCCGGAACCTCAGATCTGCCGGTCGGTCGGGAAGCCGCCCGGACATTGGCCTTCGCTGGGCAACCGTATTGCGAATTTACAGACATCGGCGTCGCGGGCCTTTGGCGCCTCCTCGAAAAGATCGAGGACATTCGATTGTCGCCTGTTGTCATCGTCGCCGCGGGCATGGACGCGGCCCTGGTCAGCGTCGTTGGCGGTCTGGTTTCCAGCCCGGTGATCGCGTTGCCAACGTCCGTCGGCTATGGCGTCGCGTTGGGAGGTGTGACGGCGCTGCACGCCGCGCTGGCTAGCTGCGCGCCCGGAATATCGGTCGTCAATATCGACAATGGCTATGGCGCGGCTTGTGCGGCCCTGCGAATATCGCGATTTCTGTCGGCGTCGCAGGCCTCGGTCGATCGGATTGCCTACGGGGCCGCTTTCCCTACTGCCACATAGACCGCGGCAATCGTCAATGTCCGCTTTGGGCGGATATTGTTCTCTAATGGGGTCAAGGGCGGGAGGCTCTTCGTTGTCGACGCCTTAGGATGCCTGTGTTCTCTGCGCGCTCGGCTGGCGCTTGATGGGGTAAGCTGGGTGCAGGGCGGCTCGGTTGAAATCGCAGTCGGCCAGTCGCAGGCCGCATGCAACAGAATCCGCGCCGTCGTCTGCTCCCTCCCTAGGGCGTCGCTCCTCTTGGAGCTGGATGCGGCCTCCTGTCTCGTGGCTTGTTGGGTCTAAGTCGGCACGAACTCGGTTCCGTCCCGCAGCATCGCGTGCATGATGATCGCCAGGCGGCGAGCCAGAGCGACACGGGCCTTGCGCATCGTTGATCGTTTGGCGATCGCGAAGGCCCAGTCCTTGAGCTTGAGCTGGCCCTTATAGCGCGTCAGCATGACGTTGGCGGCCTCGTACAGCAGGGTTCGCACCCGCCCATCGCCGCATTTGGAGATGCCGCCGGTGTAATCGACCTCCCCCGACTGATACCGCCTGGGGACCAAGCCCAGATAGGCGCCGATGTCGCGGGATCGGCGGATGCGGGAGGGATCGTCGATTGCCGCGACAAAGGCGAGAGCGGTCAACTGTCCTACGCCTGGGATAGTCATGAGCCGACGGCAGGCCGCAGAGGCCCTTGTCATGCGTCTGATGTCCGCGTCGATCGCGGCGACCGCAGTCATCACAGCGACGCGCGCAGCACTCAAACCCCGCATAGCGGCGGAGAGACCCGCGACCCCTTCGCTGGCTTTGAGAGCCTGGTCGATGAATGCAGTCGTGAGCGCGCGAGGCAGTCGGATCCCGAACACAACCGCCAAGCCTCGGATCTGATTTTCCAAGGTCACTCGCTGGCCGACCAGCTTCTTGCGCGCGCTGATCAGAGAGCGGAGCGCGTGGGCGCGCAATGACTTCACATGCACAGGCTTGAAGAAGCCAGTTCGGGCGAGGTGCGCCAGACCACGAGCATCATTGCGATCGGTCTTGTGGGTGGCGAGCGACTTGAGCGCCTGGTAGGCCTGCCGGCTCTCGACGCAGACCACTGGGAGACCAAGCTGGTTCAACCCGTGAAACAGGATCGGCGCCATTCGCCCCGTCTCGAATACAATCCGACGGCAACTCGGCGCTTTCGACAATTCGCCGGCGATCGCCTCCGCTGTCGACGCCGCCTTGCTCTCGCGAACGACCGCCCCTTCACGGTCAAGAACGCAAACATGCGTCTCGTCCATCGAGATATCGAGGCCAGCGAAATAGTCCATGTCGGATCTCCTCTTCCAAATCGCCGCCGATGCTATCGGCCTTTGTGGAAGAGCTCCCGCCCATTACCCGATGTTGAAAAACTCGGAAATTGAGCAACTACGAAAATCTCGTTCCGGCGCGCATAGCGTCATCTCAGCTGGT
>Ga0209380_10001859_pt1 | contig 13903 bp, 14 predicted proteins | sample HubBroMetageWFT6_FD_188347 | JGI IMG/M metagenome (GOLD analysis project Ga0209380, IMG submission 188347) | Warmed and freeze-thawed soil microbial communities from the Hubbard Brook experimental Forest, New Hampshire - Hubbard Brook CCASE Soil... | ecosystem: Environmental > Terrestrial >...
TGACCCGAGCCCTGAAGGTGGTCCCCCCGGTGCCGGATCTCCCCGTCGAGCTGCCCCAAGGACGCCGGGAGCGCTACCCGGCAGAGCCGCAGGCGCTCAACACCCTGATGGCCGAATACGGACTGCAGGCCGCCTCGAGCCGCCTTGTCGAGGCGCTCAACGAGCGCCCGCGCGAATCCTGAGATGACAGCGCTGCGCACCCATCGTGTGCTTCTCGCGGGGATCGCGGTCGCCGCGGTGAGTCCGCCGCTCCTGACGCTCGTGCTCGTTCGGCTGCCCTCTACCGAGGCGCGCGCGTATGTCTTCCTGTATCTGGGAATTGTCGCCTCCCTCGGTCTTCTCGCCGGGCTCGTCCCTGCGCTCGTGGCGGCGGCGCTTTCGTCCTTCCTCGCCGATTACTTCTTTCTGCTGCCCGTGGGGAGTCTCGGCCTCGCCAACGCCGGCGACGTCGTGTACCTGGTCATCTTCTTCGCGACCGCCGGCGCGGTCGGGGGAGTCGCGGCGCTGCGCCGCCGATCGATCATCGAGGCGCGGGCGCTTACGCGAACCCTCGCCGATGCGAACGCCGAGCTCGAGCGCCTCTATCGTGACCAGGCGGCATCGGCACGCACCGCCGTCCGGCTCGCCCAGACGCAGCAGCAGGTCTCGGTGCTTCGCGACGCCGACCGGGTCCGGCGCGAACTCCTGCAGAACGTCAGTCACGAGCTGCGCACGCCCCTGGCGAGCATCCTGACCGGCGCAACCGTGCTGCTGGGCCGGGGCGAAGTCACCGGGCCGGTTCGCGACGGCCTGGCCGGGATCGTCACCCAGTCCCGGAGGCTCGACCGTCTGGTCGGTGACATGCTCGACCTGGCTCGCATCGAGGGGCATGCGCTCGAGCTTCGCCTCGAGCCCACCGACGTCGGCGAGGCGGCCGACGCGGCGGCATTCCGGCTGAGACAGACCCACCCCACTCGCCTTGTGCGCGTCGAGACCGAGCCTGGGTCGCTCGACGCGGTTGCGGACTGGGATCGTCTCGGACAGGTGCTCGACAACCTGCTTGTCAACGCGGACCGGTACGCGCCGCCGGACTCACCGATCGAGATCCACGTCGCCCCCGGAGCTCGGGGGACAATCGTCACCCGGGTGATCGACCACGGCCCGGGCGTCCCGACGGCCATGAAGGACCGCATCTTCGAGCGCTTCGTCCGCGAGGAGCAGGCGGATTCCGAGGGGACCGGTCTTGGCCTGGCGATCGTCCGCGGGATCGTCGAGGCGCACGCCGGGCGCGTCTGGCTGGACGATCCGGAGAGCGGCGGCGGGGCGGTTTTCGGGTTCACGCTCCCGGCGGCGCCACCGGTGCAGATCCACCCGGAGCCGGTGGCCACCAACCCCGTGACCGCGTCCTAGCCTCCGAACTCAGGCGGCGGCGTCCTCGTGCGGGTTCGGGAGCACGTGGACATCCACGTCGGTGAGCACCTCGATGAGCTTGCGCAGCGTTCCGCGACGGCCGCGGCCCCGGGTGACCACGATCTCGGTGGCAAGGATCTTGCGTGCGTAATGTGCGAGCGCATTCGCGGGGTCACGCTCGTAGAGGGTGACGAAGGTGCCATCGGCCTGGTGCGTGAGGGCAGCGTACGCGCCCAGCAGTTGCATCTCCTGCTCGGAGCGCTTGCGATCTCGGACGGTGACCGCGGTCATCTTCCCGTCGAGCCGTGCAGCGAGCGCCGCGGTGCCGGCGATGACATCTTCCATGCCGGGCCGTGGCGGCACGCACAGCATGACCCTCGGCTTGACCTCCCACGGCGCCTCGATGCCGCGATCTCTCATGTACGCGACCAGGCGTCGATCGGTGTGCTCGGCGAGCATCCGGAATGCGAGCTCGCGCAGCGATGCGAGCACCTCCGGTCTAAACGCGCGAGCGCGAGCCTGCGCCGCCTCGCTCGCCGGAACGATCTCACCGCGGCGGAGCCGTTCATCGAGGAGTGATGGCGTGATGTCGACGATCTCGAGCTCGGTGACCTGGTCGAGGAACTCGTCGTCGACGATGTGCTCCGGACGGGGGCCGAGCATCGCGCCCATGCCCTCGACGGTGCTGCGCAGATCGGTGAGATGCAGGGTCGCGACCAGCATCATCCCGGCGCGCAGCAGGCGAGGTACGGATTCGGTGATTGGCCGCCCCTGCGTGTCCACCCCGGCGAGGTCGTCGAGGCAGGCGACCTCCGGGTTGCGGCGCAGCAGCGCCTCGACGTCGACGCTCCCCTGCGCCGCCGGTGAGCTCGGACCCCCGAGGACCTCCAGGTCGCCGAGAGCGATCTCGCAGCGGTTGTGCCCCGCGGTCTTCACTGCGGCGACAACCACGTCCGTGCCGCGCTGCCGTCGCCGGTTCGCCTCCTCGAGCATCGCGACCGTGGTGCCGCAGCCGCGCGCGTACCCGAGGTAGACGCGCAGCCCGGAGCGGATCGCACTGGCGTGCAGCGCGCGGAGCAGCATCTCGGAGTCGGGTCGTTGGTTGCCGGCGGCCAGTGACGCGTCGCGGCCTGCCGGCGCCGGACGCGCCACGACGTGCACGCTCACGTCTCGGAGCTCTTCGATCAACCGGTCGACGAGCCCCCGCCGCAGACGCCCGCGCACCCCGGGATGAGCCGCCTCACCGACGACAACGTGCTGCACCGCAAGCTCCTGCGCAACGGCGATGACGGTGTCCGCGACCTTACCCTCGCGCTCGATGAACTCGCACTGGAGCAACTCGGCGAGCTCCTTCGACTTGGCCCTGCCGCGGTCGGTTTCCTCATCGTGCCTGCCCAGCACAACCAGGACGGTGCAGAACCCACCGAATCGCCTCGCCAGACGGCTCGCGCGGCGGATCAACGGCCCACTGCTCTGACGTCCGCTGACGGCGACGAGCACCGATTGTGGTGCGGGCCGGACGGCGCCGCGCGCGCGGCCGACGGTCTGTGCCACCAGGCGAAGCGCTATCTCGCGCAGCGCCGCAAGGTTTCCCGGGCGGAAGAAGTTGGCAAGCGCCGTGTCGATCTTCTCGGGGGCGTAGATGTTGCCGTGGCGCATGCGCTTGCGCAGCGCCTCGGGGGAGATGTCGATGAACTGAATCTCGTCAGCGTTGTCCAGAACGCGATCGGGGAGGGTCTCGCGGACGGGGATGCCGGTGATGTGCTCGGCCAGGTCCTTGACCGATTCAAGGTGCTGCACGTTGACGGTGGTCACCACGTCGATGCCGGCCTCGAGGAGTTCCTCGACGTCCTCGTAGCGCTTGGTGTGGCGGACGCCGGGCACGTTGGTGTGGGCGAGCTCGTCCACGAGCGCAACCTGCGGGTGGCGCGCCAGCACTGCATCGAGATCCATCTCCTCGATGAGCTTGCCGTGGTACTCGACCTCGAGGCGAGGGACGACCTCGAGGCTGCCGATTGCCTGTTCCGTCAGCTTGCGGCCGTGCGTCTCGACGAAGCCGACGACGATGTCCTCGCCCTGGGAGCGCCGGTCGTGCGCCTCGCGAAGCATGGCGAAGGTCTTGCCGCTCCCCGGTGTGGCACCGAGGAACACTCGCAGGTGGCCGCGTCCGACTCGAGCCACCGGGACCGGCACTGTGCCAACCGCGATCGTATCGGTCATGTCACTAATGATGCTCGCGAGCGGCGACCCGTAAACGCATCAGCCGGCGAGGCTCGCCTGCTGGGCTTCGAGCGCCAGGTTGAGCTGGAGGACGTTGACCACGGGCTCGCCGAACACCCAGAGGATCCGTCCCTGCAGCTGCGATTCAACCAGCGTCCGGAGCTTGGCGGGATCGAGTCCGCGTGCACCCGCCACCATGTTGACCTGGGCCAGCGCCGCCGCCTCACTGATGTCGGGGTCGAAGCCGGTGAAGTCCGAGGTGACAAGGTCGATGGGCACGGGTGCCGAGACCCCCGCGGCCACGTAGGCGGCCACCGCCGCCTTGGTCGTCTCCTTCAGCAAGGGGTTGGACGGCCCCAGGTTGCTGCCCGCGGAGTTTGCGGCGTTGCACGGCTGCAGCACGGCCGTGTTCGGGTTCGACGTGTATGAGAGGCGTCCCTGGAAGTACTTCGTGTCGATGGTGATGCGCAGGCTGCCGTCCGAGGCGACCTTCTCCTGCGGGCAGCTCTGACCGATGAGCGTGGACCCGACGACCTTGCCGTTGACCATGACGAGGCTGCCGTTGGCGTTGGTGTTGAACGCGACCTGCGAGATGCCGGTGATCACGAAGGTGTAGATGAGCGCGAGCGCGGCGATGGCCACGGTGAGCCGGAGCCCGATCAGGAGCTGCTTGGAAAGCCTGCGCATGTGCTCTGCCTACACCAGGTGAATCGCGGTGATGATGATGTCGATGACCTTGATCCCGATGAACGGCGCGATGATCCCGCCGACGCCGTAGATCAACAGGTTGCGACGCAGCAGCGCGGACGCGCCGACGGCGCGGAAGCGCACTCCTCGCAGCGCGAGCGGGACCAGCGCGATGATGATCAGCGCGTTGAAGATCACCGCACTCAGGATTGCGCTGTGTGCCGAGTGCAAGCCCATGATGTTGAGCACCGACAAGGGCTTGAGCGCCACGTACGCGGTGAACATTGCCGGGATGATCGCGAAGTATTTGGCGACGTCGTTGGCGATGCTGAAGGTCGTCAGCGCGCCCCGGGTGATCAGCATCTGCTTGCCGGTCTCCACGATCTCGATGAGCTTGGTCGGATCGCTGTCGAGATCGACGAGGTTTCCCGCCTCCTTGGCAGCCTGGGTCCCGCTGTTCATGGCGACTCCGACGTCAGCCTGGGCGAGCGCCGGGGCGTCGTTGGTGCCGTCACCGGTCATCGCCACGAGCTTGCCGCCCGCCTGCTCCTGGCGAATGAGGTCGAGCTTGTTCTCCGGGGTTGCCTGGGCCAGGAAGTCGTCGACGCCGGCCTCGGCCGCGATCGCCGCGGCGGTCAACGGGTTGTCTCCGGTGATCATCACCGTGCGAAGGCCCATCCTGCGCAATTCCGCGAACCGTTCGGCGATCCCGGGCTTGACGATGTCCTTGAGATGGATCGTCCCGAGAACGACTCGGTTCTCGGCCACGAGAAGAGGGGTGCCTCCGTTGCGCGCGATGGCCTCGACCTGGTCGTTCACAGCCGTCGACACCGAACCGTCGCCGCACCATTGGGCGATCGAGTCGCCCGCGCCTTTGCGAATGCTGTCGCCGGCGCGGTCGACGCCGCTCATGCGTGTTTCTGCCGTAAATGGCACGAAGTTCCAGTCGCCGCCCTCCGCCGTCTCAGGTGCCCCGAAGCGCCGGGCAAGTGCGACGATCGACCGGCCCTCGGGGGTCTCATCGGCGCGGCTCGCCAGGTCGGCGGCGCGCACCAGCGTCTCCATCGCGATCCCCGGCGCGGGCAGGAACTCCGTCGCCTGGCGGTTGCCGAGTGTGATGGTTCCGGTCTTGTCGAGGAGCAGGGTGTCGACGTCGCCGGCCGCCTCCACCGCCCGGCCCGACATGGCGAGGACGTTCTTCTGAAGGAGCCGATCGATGCCGGCGATGCCGATCGCACTGAGCAGGCCGCCGATGGTCGTCGGGATGAGGCAGACAAGCAGTGCGATCAGCACTGGGACGGATATCGACGCCCCGGAGTAGATGGCGAACGGCTGCAACGTGACCACGGCGATCAGGAAGATCAGCGTGAGGCTCGCGAGCAGGATGTTGAGCGCGATCTCGTTCGGTGTCTTCTGACGGGAGGCGCTCTCGACCAGCGAGATCATTCGATCCAGGAAGGTCTCGCCCGGGTTCTGGGTGATCTCGATCACGATGCGGTCGCTGAGGACGCGTGTCCCCCCCGTGACCGCGCTGCGGTCGCCTCCGGCCTCGCGAATCACCGGCGCCGATTCGCCCGTGATTGCCGACTCGTCGACGCTCGCGATCCCTTCGAGGATGGTGCCGTCACTCGGGATGACATCGCCCGCCTCGCAGACCACGACGTCGCCTCTGCGCAGGTCGATCGCGGATACGGCGATCTCCCTGCCTCCGAGGCCCCCATCCAACTTGCGGGCGACGGTCTCGGTGCGCGTGCGGCGCAGCGCCTGTGCCTGCGCCTTGCCCCGTCCCTCGGCAATGGCCTCGGCGAAGTTGGCGAAAAGCACCGTGAACCACAACCACAGCGCGATCTGCCCGATGAAGCTCGTGTCCACGCCGCTGCCGGCGACGCTCGCGAAGAACCCGTACGTCGTCATGACCGCGCCGATCTCGACGACGAACATCACCGGGTTACGCACCATGGTGCGCGGGTCGAGCTTGACGAAGCTCTGACCGATCGCCGGCACGAGCAGCTCTGGATCGGTGACGCTGCTGCGGCGACGCTTTGGGTGGCGCGCGGATGCGAGTGCCATGTCAGACCGCCGCAATGAGCTTGAAGTGTTCGAGAATCGGACCGATCGAGACGGCCGGGAAAAAGGTGAGCGCCGCGACGATGAGGATGGTGCCGATCAGCAGCGCGACAAAGAGCAGCCCATCGGTGGGGAACGTTCCCGAGCTCGCCGGCACGATCTTCTTCTTCACCAGGTTGCCGGCCATCGCCATCACCGGGATAAGGAACAGATAGCGCCCGGCCCACATCGCTCCCGCGAGCATCATGTTGTAGTAGGTGGTGTTGCCGCTCAGGCCGGCGAAGGCGCTCCCGTTGTTGCCCGTCGTCGATGCGAACGCGTAGAGAATCTCGGTGAGCATGTGTGGCGTTCCCTGGGTCGCGACCGGACCTGCCTGGCCTCCCGCGGTCAGCACCGCGATCGCCGAGAATCCGAGGATCGAGGCGGGCAGGATGAGGATGGCGATCGCCGCGAACTTGACGTCGCGCGCTTCGATCTTCTTGCCGAGATACTCCGGGGTACGGCCAACCATCAACCCGGCGATGAACACCGCGAGGATCGCGAACACGACCATCCCATAGAGTCCCGAACCCACATCGCCCGGGGTGAGCTCGCCCAGCTTGATGAGCACCAGCGGCACCAGCCCGCCGATCGGCGTGAGACTGTCCATCGACGCGTCGACGGACCCCGTGCTTGTCCCCGTCGTGGCCGTGTTGTACAACGCCGACTGGATCGGCCCGAAACGAGCTTCCTTGCCTTCCATGTTGCCGCCCGCGGAGGTGGCGGTCGACACCTGCGATGCGCCGGTGGTCACGAGCGCGGGATTGCCCTGCTGCTCCTGCCAGGCCACCACCCCGAAGGCGCTCACCAGGATGACTCCCATGACCGCGCCGAGCACGATGCCCTGCTTGACCTTGCCCACCCAACGCCCGAAGGTGATGGTCAGACCAAATGGAATCAGCAGGCAGCTGAAGATCTCGAGCGCGTTGGTGAACCCGTTGGGGTTCTCGAAGGGATGCGCGGCGTTGGCGTTGAAGAATCCGCCGCCGTTGGTGCCGAGATCTTTGATCGCCTCCATCGATGCGACCGGGCCCTGGGCGATCGTCTGCAGGCCGTTGGTGAGCGTGTGCACCACGCTGTAGTTGCTGAAGTTCTGGATCGCACCGTTGGCGACCAGCACCAGCGCGAGCACAGCGCTGATGGGAAGCAGTATGTAGAGAATCCCGCGCACCATGTCGACCCAGAAGTTGCCGAGCGTGCTCATGGTCCGGCGCGCGATGGCTCGGATCACCACGATCGCCACTGACATGCCCATGGCGGCGCTGAGAAACTGGTGGAGCACCAGCGCGACGATCTGCGAGAAGTAGCTCATGGTCGTCTCGCCCGCGTAGTTCTGCCAGTTGGTGTTGCTCGCAAAGCTCACCGCCGTGTTGAACGCGAGAGTTGGCGGCACCGCGGGGAGGTTCTGCGGATTCAACGGCAGGTGGTCCTGGAAACGGAGCACCAGGTAGGTGAACGCGATGCTCACGAAGGTCACCGCGAGGATCGACACGAGGTACGCGATCCATCCCTGTTCGTGTTCCTCGTCGACGCCGATGAGCTTGTACGAAAAGACTTCGACCGGGCGGATGATCCGGCTCAGCCACACACGCTCGCCGCGGTACACCTTGAACATGTAGCCGCCGATGAACCAGGCGCCGGCCGCGACGGCCGCGTAGGTGATGATCGCGGCGATGATGTCGAGGATCATCAGAACCGCTCTGGTGCGACCAACGCGATGACGAGGTAGCAGGCGACCAGCAGCGCGATAACCGCGGAGACGATGTACCCGGTCAGCTCGCCGCTCATCTCAGACCCTCCGCAACCCATCTGCCAGGAGATACACCGCCAGGAGCATTCCCGCGAAGCACATCAGCACGAGCAGATCTAGGGCCATCCTGGTTACGAGCTTCGCAGTGAGGCCGTCAACGAAGCGTCAACGCGATCCAGGCGTTGAGACGCGTGCCAGCTCACGCGGGCAGGGCCTCAAGACCCAGTGCTGTTCCCGCCTGATCGGCGAGCGTCACTGCAGCGAGGAGTTGCTGCTGCGACACTCTCGTGCCGGGATCCGCGACCAGCACGAAGCGTCCCAACCGGTGGTGTTGGTTCTCGACGCCGAGGCTGATCTCCTTGCCGGGGAGCCCCAGCGTGTCGAATCCCCACCAGATCCGTCCCCAGCTCACGTCGCCGTTGCGTTCGATCATCGGGCCGACCGCATCCGGGAATGACGCGTCGAACCAGCAGCTGCGCAGTCCCATCATGTCCTCGAGCTCGGCTGCAATTGCCGCAACAACGTCGTTCGCGGGCGCGCCGGATGCGAGCATCTCGGCGATCGCCTGGATGCGCGAGAGGTTGTCACCTGACTGCGAGATGCGCCGGCGGTGCTCGCGGTTGCGTGCCGAGAGCTGTCCGACGATCAGACCCCCGACCAGCAGCAGGACAGTCGTTTCTACATCTCCTGGATTCGAGATGGACACCGAGTCGTAGGGCTGGGTATAGAAGCTGTCGAAGCTCAGCGCCGCGGAAACCGCGGCGATCGCGGCCGGGAGGCGACTCCCGATCGCAGCCACCGCCGAGACCAGCACCGCGAGTCCCAGCGCGACAGTTGCGGAGGGAATCTGACCGCGCAGTGGCAGCAGACTGAGAGCAAGCGCAATCGGTGCTGCAACGGCAATGGCCACGAATGCGATTGGCTGGCTCTGCCTGGCGATCGCGAGTGCGCGTGTCCAGGCTGTCTCATCCGAGGGTCTCGAGGCTCCTCGGAAAGGGATCGGGGTGACCTCCGGTGCCATCAGAAGTCGACGATGTCACTCGGATCGTCAACAGAGCGTCAACGAGCAGGGCCGAATCGATATCCCTGACGGCCGACCGTCACGATCACCGCCGGATGGGTTGGATCGTCCTCGAGCTTGACCCGCAGCCGCTGCGCGAAGGTGCGCAGGTAGTTGCGCTCGTCGGCGTACTGCGGGCCCCAGACGCGCTGGAGCAGGGTGCGATGGTCGAGGGTCACGCCGGCATTCCGGGCCAGCTCGGCGAGCAGCAGCCACTCGGTCGGCGAGAGTCGCACCTCCACGCCGTCGCGGGTCACGGCGCGCGCGCCGAGGTCAACGCGGACACCACCATGCGCGACGATCCCGCCCGCGCTGTCGGGCGGACGGACCCGGCGCAGCACTGCACGAACCCGCGCAAGCAATTCGTCTGCTCCGAATGGCTTGGCGAGGTAGTCGTCGGCCCCGAGGTCGAGGGCGCGAACCTTGTCGGTCTCCTCGCCTCTGGCGCTGATCACGATCACCGCGGGGCGATGATGGTTGTCCATCTGTTCGAGGATCTGCCATCCATCGACAAACGGGAGTCCGATGTCGAGCAGGACGATGTCGATGGTGGTGCCGCTGCGCAGCATCTGCGATGCGGTGATCCCGTGGGCCGCGAGCGACGTCTCGTAACCGGCCGAGTTGAGCGCTCCAGCAAGGATCTCGCGGAGCGCTGCGTCGTCCTCGACGACGAGAATGTGCGCGCGGCGTTCGTCGGTCAACAGGATCCCGGACCGGCCGGAATCGCGCCCGGCACCACGGTGATCGTCTCCGTGAACGTCGCGGGAGGATTGAACGCCTGGTGACTTGGGGATACGAGCTCGACTTGGACGGCATGTCGGCCGGCCGGGAGGTCCACGGGCACGTGCCAGACGTCGACGGTTGGTGCCTGGACACCGTCGACGATGACGGCGAGGTAGTACTGGGAGGACGTTGCCGGAACCAGACCGCCCGAAGCCGGGACTCCACACACAGTGAGCGTCAGTGGCGCGCCGACGTGAGCTCCGGGTGCGGGCGACACGATGCGAACAGCGTAGGGCGGCGCGACGATCAGGGCTGGGCTGAGGATCCAGCTTGCGGCCAGGCCACCCGCACCGCAGAGCGCGGCGACACCTCCGGCGACGCGCAGCGCGCTCCTGCGTACCGCGAACACCACGAGGCCACCACCGAAGATCAGCAGGGCAAGGCCCCACTGCAGCGGCAGTGGGAGCCCGCTGACGATATGCGCGATCACCTTTCGACTCCGGTCAGGCCGGCGCGACGGTAAAGAAAACCGTCGGTGTCACATCCCGAGGTGCGAAGGGAAAGTGGTCCTGGGCGACGAACTCGGCGTACATCGCGTACTCGAGCCCGGGTTTCACGGTGATCGTCTGGGAGAGCGTGTACTGCATGTAGATGAGCTGGTTATTGAGGTAGAGGTGCACGTGACCCTTGGTGGGTGTTATGTCGGCGGTGGTCGTGCTCGTGACCACCCCGCCCGTGATGGAGACCTTGACGAGCAGGGTGGTTCCATGAACCACCTCGCCGCTGGTGGGGAAAAGCAGGGTGATCTTCACCGGCGTCGAGGGTCGATGACCGAGGCCGCCAGACGGCGTCGGATACGGGGTCGGCGCCGGTGTACCCGACCCTCCATCAGCGGCCGCCGACCCGCATGCGGTCAGAAAGAAGAGGACCGCGGTCAGGAGGACGAGGAGTGGCCGTCGCATTATTCAGTTCCCTGTCCGCCCAATTATGAGCAGCGCCGGCAAGCGGGATTCAGCAAAGGAAGATCGCACTACGGGTGTAGGGCGGCAGGGGGCTGGGGGCACTCAGCGAATTTGGAAGCGACCGAGCGAGCGCGACAATCTGCTTGCGCGAACGAGGGAGCGGACAAGCTGAGCGGAGTGTCCCCAGCCCCCTGCCGCCAAACCACAGCGCCAGGGCACTCAGCGAATTTGAAAGCGAAGGAGCGAGCGCGATAGTCTCATGCGCGAACGAGGGAGCGGACACGCCGAGCGGAGTGCCCTCCGTCCCAATGCCGCCAGACCACAGCGCCACGGAATCAGACTCCGACCGCTGTGCACCCCGCCGAAGACGTCAGCGCAGACGGTAGGTGGCAGGCCGCTCGTCGGTGACCGATACCTTCGGAGCGTTGCGCTCGAGAATGCGGCGCACCTGCTGGGGCGTGAAGCTGCCGCCGAGGCGCTTCCGGATCGCCGCAACCGCAAGGGGCCGCGTGGATTCCTTGAGCACCGCAAGCACCTTGTCGTCGGGCGTGCTCCGTGTGGTCGTGTGCTTGCCGTTCGAGACAGCAGCCGGCGCCGCGGGCCTGGTGGGCTCGGGCGCGCTGTCGGGCACGCGATGCGGCTGGTCGGCCACCGGAGCTTCGCTGCGAGCCGGCAGGTCGATGCGTGCGGGCCGGGTCGACCCCTCGCCATGGAGGCGGGTCCACATCGCGGGAAGGTCGTCGAGAACCTGACGGACGAACGCCGCCGATCCGCTGACCTCGATCTCGCGATCGCCGTCGCGCAGACGCAGCGAGTGCGAGATCGGCGCGGCCGGAACCTCGACTCGGGGCGACGGCCGGAAGGGCGGCCGCGTGTCGCTGTTGTTGAAGTTGGGCCGGGGGCCGGAGAACTGCCTGGGGCCGGAGAACGATGGACGGTCCGACGACTGGCGGCCCTGATAGCGATCGTCAGGCATTGGTCTCCTGGGTGTCGGCGGGTTCGGGTTCGTCGTGCTTGTGACCGTGGCTCCGGCCGCCGCGCGGCGTGGGCTCGGCGGTCACCGGGGTGCCGACGACATCCGCGGCGGGGTCGGGCGCAGCCTGCGAAGCCTTGGTCAGGTCGGTGATGTCGACGCGGCGATCGTCATCGGGGAGGGTGATCTGTGGAAGGTCGTCGTCATCAGACGGCGCCGGACCGAAAAGGCGTTCCTGGATCTTGGCCCGGAGGGGTGACTGGATCAGCGCGAAAACGCCCCCGACAACCGCTGCGCCGATCAGGAGATTGCGCACGCGATGGGTCCGCTTCTTTGGACGGATCGCGGTGCTCAGCTTGTCCGATGCGTCCGCGATGCGCTCGCGTGCGGCATTGCCCGCGGCCGTGACTCTGCCGTCCGCCGCAAGGTGTTCGGCCGTGTCCGCCAGCGTCCCCGCGGCAGTCTGCAATACCTGGCTCAACCCCTCGGCGCCGCGCTGCACCGTCGGAAGAGCCGCGCTGCCCGCGCCACGCGCGAGGGTGACGGCATGATCGGCAAGGTCACTGATCGTATCGGCTGCCCGACCGCGGTCAAGCACGGCAGCTCTGGAACGTCGACTCCGCATGCTGCAACAAACCTCCGTTCTCGCCTGCCATCTATGGCGCCACACGAATGAACCGGCACCAAAGGATTGATTCTACGTTGGTTGCACGATTCAACGCTCCGTTTGCGCCGCGCGAACTTCTATTCAGGCGGCTGACGAAAGCGGAGGTGCGAGGCCGCGCAGGCTGATCGGTGACGCCTCCCGAGCGAGCGCGGTATCCAGTGGCGCGTCGAGGAACCATCTGATGCGCGCCGCGGCGACCGGACCGACGAGCCGCGCCAGTTCCGGCTCCGATGCGCTGTAGATCGCCCGAAGGGACGGGAAAGACCGGATCAGCTTCACGTAGGCAGCCGGCTCGAGACCGTCGACCGCGGCCAGGTGGCTCACTCGACGGCGAGCGAGCGATCCGGCCTCATCGGCGTCGAGCGGGAGCTGGAGCTCGATGGTGCGGATGGGCATGGACTGAGTCTACCGAACGGATGTTCGACTTGTCAAATTGGCTCGATCGTGCGTACGCTTGCGTGTGATGCCTCTGTACGAATACCGCTGCAACGACTGCTCGGCCGTGTTCGAGTTGCTCCGCCCGATGGCCGATCGTGAAGTCGCCGCCGTATGTCCGAGCTGCGAGAGCCGGGCCAGCATGCCCCTGATCAGCCGGGTGGCGGTCCACGCCGGATCGGGATCTGATGCGGCGCCCAGTGTGGGCGGTGGTGGCGGCGGTTGCTGCGGCGGCAGCTGCGGCTGCGGCGCCAACTGACCGAGATTCAGCCCGCTCCCAGGGCCGGGATCGCCACCTCGCGCTGAGCCACGGTCCCCGTCAGGTCAAGCTCCGTCTGCAGGACCGACGCCAGGAAGACGCGGCGATGCGCCGGGTGAGGCCCGTGCTCTCTGATCGCCGCGCGGTGCTCGGGGGCGCCGTACCCCTTGTTGCTCGCCCAGTTGTAGTGCGGCGCCTCGTCGTGCATGCGTGTCATGAGCGCGTCGCGATGGACCTTGGCGATGATCGAGGCAGCCGATACCGCCGGCACCTTGCGATCCCCTGCCACGAGTGAATGCAGGGGACGCGACACGGGGATGCGCAGGTTCCCATCGCAGCAATAGCCGTCGGCGTCGACGGCGTCCACGAGCCTCCGGAAGATCTCGACGTTCGCCCAGCCGAGCCCGCGCAAGTTGATGTCGTCAACGCTCACCTCTGCCACGGCCCACGCGACCGCACGCTCGCGGAGCACCGCCCCGACCAGCTCCCGCTGCTTTGCGGTCAGCAGCTTGCTGTCGCGGAGCAGGGGGTGCCGGAAGCGCTGGGGCAGCACCACCGCGGCGGCGACAAGTGGGCCGGCGTACGCGCCGCGACCAACCTCGTCCATGCCGCAAAGTCGGAAAGCGCGCCAATCGCTGACCGCGAAGGTGGTTCGGATGTAGTCGGGAACGC
>Ga0209380_10001861_pt1 | contig 13888 bp, 14 predicted proteins | sample HubBroMetageWFT6_FD_188347 | JGI IMG/M metagenome (GOLD analysis project Ga0209380, IMG submission 188347) | Warmed and freeze-thawed soil microbial communities from the Hubbard Brook experimental Forest, New Hampshire - Hubbard Brook CCASE Soil... | ecosystem: Environmental > Terrestrial >...
AAGCCGTTCGGAAACCGCAGATCTATTTCGTCTAACGTCATATTCGCCACCAAATCTGTCGATCATAAGTCTGCCAGAATTCTTATACCCACCACGCCGTCCCTGTCTGCTCTCGGATGACGAGGTCGTTCAGAAACGTGGCGGCTTTCGTCAGGCCTTCTTCGGCAGAGAGCAGCGAGTCCTCGTGCTCGATCGAAAGCACGTCGTCGTATCCGTACATGCGCAGCGTGGAGACGAATTCCTTCCACCACTCCGCGCCGTGCCCGTATCCGCAGGTGCGGAAAATCCATCCGCGCTGGCGCTCATCGGTGTACGGCTTGGTATCGAGCACGCCCGTGAGCGGCAGGTTCGACGGGTACATCTGGGTGTCCTTCGCGTGGACGTGGAAGACCGCGTCGCCGAGCAGGCGCACCGCGGCGATCGGGTCGATGTTTTGCCAGAAAAGATGGCTCGGGTCGAAGTTGCATCCGACGGCGGGGCCGGCGATTGCGCGCAGCCGCAGCATCGTCTCCGGACTGTAGACGACGAAGCCTGGGTGCATCTCGATGGCGATGCGGACGCCGTGATCGGCGGCGAATTTGGCGTGGCGGATCCAGTAAGGCGTGACCACTTCGTCCCACTGCCATTGCAGGACTTCGAGGTAATCGGGCGGCCACGGGCAGGTCACCCAGTTGGGCTGTTTCGCGGTGGGCGAGTCGCCGGGGCAGCCAGAGAAATCGACGACGGTGCGAATGCCGAGCTTTTCCGCCAGCAAAATGGTTTTGCGGCTCACCGCCCGGGCCCGTTGCGCGCGGCTCAGCATGGGATGCAGCGAATTGCCGTGGCAACTCAGCGCGCTGATAGAAACGCCATGATCGGCGAGCACTTTTTGGAATGCTGCGAGGGCCCTGGCGTCGTCGAGCATGGAGAGCTTGCAGTGCGCGTCGCCGGGATAGTTGCCGGTGCCGAGTTCCACGGTCTCGATCTGCAGCTTCTTCAGCTTGTCGAGGACGGCGGGAAGCGGGAGTTGCGAGAGCAGCGGGGTGAAGACTCCGACTTTCATAAGGACAGACTCCGGCGGACGGACCATGGCAGCGCGCCCGCAAGCAGCCATCATACTGCCGATGCGCCGGTTTCAGGTTGCAGGCGGCAAGTTGCGGGAAGAAGGCCGAGGCTGTCTCGGAAAACGGGACAATTTCTCCGCAAGGCGCGGAGAATAGATGCGATGGAATCGATCGTTCTCAAAGAGGGATCAACGCGCTGGGATGAGGTAAGCCTGGGCGAGGTGATGCTGCGGCTCGATCCGGGCGAAGGGCGCGTCGCGACCACGCGGCACTTCACGGTATGGGAGGGCGGCGGCGAATACAACGTGGCGCGCGCGCTCCGGCGGTGCTTTGGCCTGAAAACAGCCATCGCCACCGCGCTGGCCGATAATCCCGTGGGCCATCTGGTCGAGGATCTGATGCTCCAGGGCGGCGTCGATCCGGCCCTGCTGCATTGGGCGAAGTATGACGGCGTAGGCCGCACCGTGCGCAATGGGCTCAACTTTACTGAGCGTGGCTTTGGCGTGCGCGCGGCCGCTGGATGTTCCGATCGCGGGCACACGGCCATCGCCCAGGTCACGCCGGGGGCGTGGGATTGGGACGCGATCTTCGCACCCCGGCAGGGCGCGCGCTGGTTCCACACCGGGGGCATCTTTGCGGCGCTGTCGGAGACGACACCGCTGGTCGCGTCCGAAGCGATGGACGCGGCACGGCGGCACGGAACGCCGGTGTCCTACGATCTGAACTATCGCGACTCGCTCTGGAAGAGCATTGGCGGCAAGGCGAAGGCGCAGGAAGTCAATCGCGATCTGGTGCGGAAAGTCGATCTGCTGCTGGGCAACGAAGAGGATTTTTCGGCGATGCTGGGAATCGCCCTCCAGGGCGTCGGCGAGGATTTTGCCGAGCTGCCGGTCGCAAGCTACGAACAAATGTTGCGCGAGGTAGCGGCGGCGTATCCCAACCTGAAACTGGTCGCGACGACGCTGCGCACGGCGCATACAGCCACGAGGAATGCGTGGGGCGCGATGGCCCTCTATCGGGATGAGATGATCCTCGTACCGCAGCAGGAGATTGAGATCCTCGACCGCGTCGGCGGCGGCGACTCCTTCGCGTCGGGACTCATTTACGGCATCCTCGCGGGCAAGCCGATCCGTTGGGCGGTGCAGTGCGGCGTGGCCCACGGAGCACTGGCCATGACGACGCCGGGCGACACCAGCATGGCAACGCTGGCCGAAGTCGAGCGGGTGATGCAGGGCGGGTCGGCACGCATTGCGCGCTAAGGACAGGGATCGAGATGAGCGTGGAAGCGACAAAAGAGTGGATTGAGCGGTGCGGAATCATTCCCGTGCTGCGCGCGGGGTCCGCACGCGAGGGCCACGCACTGGTGGAGGCGCTGGTGGCCGGAGGCATCACCGTCATTGAAGTCACCATGACGGTGCCCAATGCGGTCGAGCTCCTGCGCGATCTCAGGCGCGAGTTCGGCAACCGCGTGCTCCTCGGCTCGGGGACCGTGACGGATGTGGGCCAGGTGCAGGCCACGATCGAGGCAGGCGCGCAGTTTGTAGTGAGCCCGAGTTTTCATTTCGAAGTGGTGGGGCGCACCAAGGCGCTGCACAAGGTGTCGATCCCGGGCGCGCTCACGCCTACTGAGGTGATCACCGCGTGGCGTGCCGGCGCGGATTATGTGAAAGTGTTCCCCTGCTCCGCGATGGGCGGAGCGAGCTACCTCAAATCGCTGCTAGCGCCGTTCCCGGAGCTGGATTTGATCCCGACCGGGGGCGTGAATCTACAAACGGCGGTGGAGTTTCTGAAGGCGGGAGCCCGAGCGCTGGGTGTCGGAACCGATCTGGTCGATCCGCGGGCAATTGCCGCCGGGAAACCGGAGACAGTGACGCACACGGCGCGGAAATATATGGAGATTATGGCGCATTGGCGAGCGGCGCATCCGTCACCGAACGCCTGACCCGTTCAGTCCCATGTGCAGGTACGCGGAGCGGGGCGGCGCGGCGCTGAGTTCTGCTGCTCTTCACCCGAAAGCTCCGGGGTTTCATCGCTGCTCAGCATACCGTGGCGCGGCATGCCGCAGACGGGGCAAGCTTCCGCCTTCAGCGTGATCTCGGCGCCACAGCAACCACAAAATGCAGCCATCTTAAATTGCTCTCCTGCTCTATGTTGCTTTTTCGATGAATGGCGGGAGCAGAAGGATTCGGGAAGGCGGGGAGGGGCGAGAATTTCGCTGCTCGCCCCGTCCCGTCCGCTTATTTCTTCAGCGAATAGATCACGTGAATGCTCGTGCGTACCTCGACGGGATCGCCGTTCAGCAGGAACGGCTTGTAGATCCACTGGCGCACCGCTTCAATGGAGGAAGATTGCAGCATGGGCGGACCGGAAACTACATTGAGATTCTCCACCTTCCCATCTTTGCCGATCACCGCATCGAGCACGACTTCCCCCTGCACTCTCGCCTTTTTCGCATCCGGTGGGTAAATCGGGTTGGGTCCGCTGATTTTCTGAGCAGCCATCACGCCCGGCGCCACAGCGATGGGCTTTGATGGCCCCTTCTCATCCAGCGCTGCCGCAGCGAGCGCATTGACGTGGAGGTGCAAAGCGAACGCAGATCCGCATGCGGCGAGGCCGAGCACAGTGCATGCGAGGACGAGAACCGCGCGGCGCACGCCGCCCATTTCGGTTGGCTTTTCGGTGAGCTTCATGAGTCTCCTCTCAAAGGTATTGGCATCGAAAATTCCGAGCGCGTGGCAGGTTTTAGCCGGCGTCCGTTCCACAAGCACTGTCGCCAGCCGCAGAAGGGATCGGGCATACTCCTTGCGTCCGTGGTCGGCGCAGGCCATCTGGTCGCAGACCATCTCTCGGCTCTCCGTCAGGCGCTCCCGCGTGGCCCACAGCAGCGGGTGATAGGTGATGGGGATCGCGAGCGCCTCATAGAGCAGGTTCTTCAGGAAATCGTTGCGCGACAGATGCGCGCATTCATGGGCGATCACGGCACGCAGGTCCGGCTCCGTCAGCCGGCTCATCATGGCGGCCGGCAGCAAAATCAGCCGCCGCCGGATGCCCATGGCGACAGGCGAAAAGATCCGCGTCGAAGCAGCGAGGGTGTCCTGCGACAGGCCGAGGCCCTGCGCGCACTGCAATGCAAACCGCGTTCCATCGGTGTCCGCTGGGAAGCCGACGGCTTCGTGACGCAGAACCCGCAGGCCCGCGCAGCGCCACAGGAAGCGCGCCAAAAACCACAGGCACACGACGCCATAACCGAGGGCGCAGACCGTCAGGAGCTGTGGAGAAACCGGCAGACGTCCGACAGCATTGCCTGGACCCATGACGATCGAGACGCCGGAGCCACTCGTGCCGGAGGGGCCGCCCCACGCGAGAAAGTTGCGCAGTCCCTCCCAGGGAAGGAGCACTGCGGCGGGAAGCAGCCCCTGCAGCAGAAGGACGGTGACCCAGACGCGGTGCTCGGCCGCGGGACCGAGATGCATCACAGTGCGAGCTGCCATCCAGCCCGCCGCGAACAGGAGTGGTATTTGCCACAGCGAGTTCACCAGATAAGAGAGCACCCACGACTCCGCAGTCATCATGATTCGGCCTCCTCATCCTGGCTGAAACGTTCGGATAACTGGGCGAGCTTTTTGGCGTCAATCTGGCGATTCCTAAGCAGGCTCATCACCAGTTCCTCGCTCGATCCGCCAAACATGCGGTCGACAAGGTCGCGGACTCCCTGGCCGAGCGCTCGCTCCTGGGTCACTTTCGCGGTGTAGACGTAAGCGCGTCCCTGCAACTCGCGTTTGAGCCTGCCTTTGCGTTCCAGAATATTGAGCACGGTCTGCACCGTCGTGTAAGCCAGCGGCGGCTTCATCTCCGCCTGCACGGTGCCGACGGTGCTGCTGCCGCATCGCCAGATCACCTGCATGATGCGGAGTTCGAGGCGGGTAAGAGCGGCGCCTGGAGCCTTTTTCATCTCTTTCTCTCCTAATTGCATAGGAGATTAAACCCGTTTAAAAGCGGTTGTCAACTATGACTTTAGGAGACAGCCGTCTCTCCGGCAGTTTTGTTTAGCAGCGAACCCAAGCGAAACCGCTACAATTCCCCACATGGCCACAAAGAAAGCTGTGAAGAAATCTGCCAAAAAGGCCGCGATTGCCGCAAAACCCGGTAAAAAAGTTGTCGCAAAGGGCAGGACCCAAAAGAAGGACGCTGGCCTCGAGCTGGCCCCGGAGCGCATCGCGGAGTTGTTGCGGCGGCTGCGGGCGGCGTATCCCAATGCGGAATGCGCGCTGCTGCATACCAATGCCTGGGAGTTGCTGGTGGCGACCATCCTCTCGGCCCAGTGCACCGACGCGCGCGTGAACATGGTCACGCCGTCGCTGTTTCGCAAATTCCCTTCCCCGGCCGCGTTCGCTCAGGCGTCCTTGCCGGCCATCGAGGAGGAGATTCGGTCGACGGGCTTTTATCACAACAAGGCAAAGTCCATTTCCGGGGCAGCCAGGCGCCTCGTCGGCGAGTTCGGCGGCAAGGTCCCCCAAACCATGGAAGAGTTGCTGACCCTGCCAGGCGTGGCGCGCAAGACCGGAAACGTGGTGCTGGGCGTGGCGTTCAAAATCGCCGCCGGCGTGGTGGTCGACACCCACGTGCTGCGGCTGTCGCACCGGCTGGGGCTGACGCGAGCCGAGGATCCGAAAAAGGTGGAAGAGGACCTGATGCGAATCATCCCGAAAGACCGGTGGATCGCGTTTTCGCACGAAGTGATCCACCACGGAAGGCAAATCTGCGTGGCGCGGAAGCCGCGCTGCGTGGATTGCCCGCTGGAGTCGCTTTGCAACGCCGCGGATAAGACCTGGAGTAGTCACTAACCGGCCAGGAAAGCGGCGTGACGCGAGCCGGGAGGGTTGCCCGGGCGGGTTGGGTCAAATTTACACGGGAGCGTTGCGCGATCCGGCGTAGGCGCGGCGCGAGAAGACAGCATCTAATTCTCCGTTTGCGGAGAATCATTTTCCAAAATTTTCAAATGGAGAAAACTCACATGAAACGAATGCTTGCAGCCATTTGCTGCCTCGCAGTTTGCACGCTCCCCACCCTGGCCCAGAAGAATTCCGCGGGCGCGACCATGCGCGACCAGCAATTTGTCGACTTCGCCGCGCAGACCGACATGGTGGAAGCCAATCTCGGCCAACTGGCCCAGACGAACGCGTCCGCGCAGGGCGTGAAGGATTACGGCCAGTCCCTGACCGCCGACCACACCGCCGACTTCGGACAACTCATCAATGCCGCGCACCAGTCCAACTTGAACGTCCCTACGGCGATCGACTCCGAGCATAACAAGGTGATGATCGACCCGTTCCAGAAGCTGAACGGCGCGGCCTTCGACAAGCGGTTCATCCACGAAATGATCGCGGGCCACACGAAGGCGATTGCTATCTACACCAAAGAAGCGGGCGATGCGCAAAATGCGGCGCTCAAGGCGTATGCGCAGGCTGCTCTGCCCACACTGCAAAAGCATCTGGATGCCGCCAAGGGTCTGGAGAACGCGAAGTAGCATTCTCAGGTGCCGACGACCGGGCGAGTCACGTTCCGCCCGGTCGCGCAGTTTCCACCACGTATCCACTAGACGGCGATGACCACCTTGCCGCGCGCGTGACCTCCCTCCAGATACCGAATAGCATCCGGAACCTGGCGCAGGCTGTAACTCCGATCAATGACCGGCGTGACTTTCCCGCTCGCCATCAGGTCGCTCATCAGGGCGAGGTCGCTCTGGCTCCAGTGGGCCAGGATGCCAACCAGCTTTTGGCTGACGAACGGCGCCAGCATTCGCATGGCAATGGATCGGTCCATGGGCGCGACCCAGCGGCCACTCGGCGCGCCGACCATGATGTAGATTCCGCCGCGCGACAAAACGCGCCGGCTGGCGGCGATCGAATGATTGCCAATGCAGTCGAGCAGCACGTCGTAGCGCTGTGCGCCCTCGGTGAAGTCCTCGCGTGCATAGTCGATCACCTGATGCGCGCCCAGCGACCGGACCAGATCGACGTTCCTGGCACTGCAAACGCCGGTGACCTGCGCACCCATCCATCGGGCAATCTGGACGGCAAATGTGCCTACGCCTCCGGCAGCCCCGTTGATGAGAAGCTTTTGTCCCGGCTGCAGGTGCGCCTTGTCGCGCAATGCCTGCAAGGCGGTGTACGCGGCCACAGGCACCGACGCTGCCTGTTCGAAGGACACGTTAGCGGGTTTGCGGGCCAGATTGGTTTCGGCCGTGCACGCAAACTCCGCGCATGCTCCCCGGCAGGAGCCGAAAACCTCGTCCCCCGGCTGGAACAGCGTGACCCCGCTGCCAACCGCTTCCACCTCTCCGGCGACGTCAATACCGAAGCTCTGGATTTTGGGTTTGGCGAGCCCGCTCATGAAGCGCATGCCGTAGGGCGAGCCGCGCAGGAAGTGCCAGTCAAGAGGATTAAGAGCGGCGGCACGCACCTTGAGCAGAACTTCGTTCTCCGCCGGCACGGGTTTCTCAACCTCTTCGACCGTGAGGACTTCGGGCGGACCATATCGGCGGTACACGATTGCCTGCATCGGCCCTCCGTGGCAGTGCGTGCAGTATATTCCGCAACGGGACGCGCCGTTGTTCGCAGGATTAAGTCGACCCTGAACATGCGCAAGAGCATCTCTTGTAAGTGATCTCGTCCCTGGGCGAGGAGAAGCGAATGAGCAAGCGGAACCAAAAGCATGTGCTGCGCGGCGTTCTGGCCGGCGCGGTGGCGGGACTGGCGGCGTCGTGGGTGATGGATCAGTTCATGGCGGGGCCAGGCCGGAAGCTGCAGGAAGCCGTGCAGAGCGATGACGAGAAGATTGCGCAGCGCCTGCAGCAGACGCGGCAGCAGGAAAGCGGCAAGCCACGGGAAGACGCGACGATGAAGACCGCGGACGCCATCGTGGCGCTGGTGACGGGCGGTGTGCATCTCTCCACCGAAGCGAAGCAGAAGGGCGGCCCGATTGTGCACTACGCCTTTGGCGCCGTGATGGGCGGCCTGTACGGCGGACTGGCCGAGTGTTCCGAGACTGTGACCAGCGGCATGGGCACCGCGTTCGGGACCGCCCTGTTTGCGGGCGCGGACATGGTCGCCGTTCCGGCATTCAAGCTGTCGTCGCCGCCGTGCGAGTGGGCGCCTTCCTCGCTGGTAAACCCGCTGGCCGGGCATCTGGTGTACGGGGCGACGACGGAGCTGTTGCGCAGGTTGCTGCGGGCTGTGCTTTAACAGAGCTCTGTGCACAGCGTTCCGGGTTAAGCACGTGAAGCGGGGAGGATGAGCCACCGGCAACACTTATAATCAGCTTGTCGTGCAGGCTTTTCGTCGATTTCGTGTCCTCCTTCTCGTCCTGTCGTTCGCCGCGGTTGCCTGCGCCCAGGAACCCGCGGAGGCCAAGCCCTCCGAGCCCGCAGAGGTCCACGGGCGCCTGCTCCTGGTGCTGCCATTTGAGAACAAGACCGGGGTGTCGAATCTCGACTGGATCGGCGAAGGTTTCCCCGACGTCTTCAACCGGCGCCTCAACGCCGCAGGATTTCTGACCATCAGCCGCGGCGATCGGCTCTATGCCTTCGATCATCTGGGCTTGCCCCTCAACCTGCAGCCGTCGCGGGCCACAGCCATCCGCATTGCCCAGACGCTGGACGCCGATTACGTCATCTTTGGTACCTATGCCCTCAACAATAACCAGCTCGTCGCGCACGCCGACATTCTGGACGTATCGGCGTTGCGCCTGGGAGCCGAGTTGCAGCAGCTCGGCGATCTGGACCACCTGCTGGATACACTGAACAGCCTGGCGTGGCAGGTGACCCGCCAACTCGATCCGGACTACGCGGTCGAGGAAGGCACGTTCCTGGCCGCGGACCGCAACCTGCACGGCGACGCGTTCGAGGATTACATCCAGGGCCTGACGGCGGAGTCGCCCGCGCAGCAGATCCAGCATCTGCGCGACGCGGTCCGACTCGATCCGGCGTTTGCGTCCGCTTGGCTGGCGCTGGGGCGCGCCTACTTTACCAATCAGGATTTCGAGCAGGCTGCCGCGACCCTGGGCCATTTGCCGAAGAACGACACAAACGCGCTGCAGGCGGATTTCTATCGCGGCCTCGCCTGCTTCTACACCGGCAACTATCGCGAAGCGGAGGACGCCTTCGCGTTTGTGAGCATGCGGCTGCCGCTGCCGGAGGTGGTCAACAACCAGGGCGTGGCCGCGAGCCGGCGCGGCAAGGATGCGGCTGCGCTCTTTCAGCAGGCCATTGCGGCCGATCCGCGCGATGCGGATTACCACTTCAACCTCGCCGTCGCACTTGCCCACCGCAACGACAACGACGGCGCACTGAAAGAGCTGGACGAGACCCTGAAGCTGCGGCCGGGCGACACCGAAGCGCAGTCCTTCCAGGCGCAACTGAAAGACCCGTCTGCAGCGAAGCCCAATCCCGACCCCGGCCACGCGATCACGGATACGCAACAGCCGCTGGAGCGGATCAAGCGCGGCTACAGCGAGGCAGGCTTCCGCCAGGCAGCCTTCGAACTGGAGCAGGTGCAGCAGATGCGGCTGGCGTCGATGGCTCCGGATTTGCGCGCAGCCGCCCTCGTGAAGGACGGCGATGCCTTCTTCCAGCGCGGTCTGGTGCTGGAAGCGGAACGGGAGTATCGTGAAGCCCTGGCTGCGGATTCTACGTCAGCTTTGGCCCATGCTGGACTGGCTGCGGTGCGCGAACGCGACGCCGATCCCGATGCGGCGCGCAAAGAAGCGCAGGCGTCGATCCAGTTGCACCCGAACGTGCCGGCGTACCTGGTGCTGGCGCGGCTCGATCTGCAGGCGAATCAGCTCAGCGCCGCAGCCGGCGACGTGGGCGACGCGCTCCGGGTGGATCCCGCGAACGCCAACGCCAAGGGAATGAAGCAGGCGCTGGAGCGGCGGGGCGCACTGCCGGCGAGCAGTGATCAGTAGGCAGGCGGGCGGCGGAAAGGCGGCCAGCGATGAAAACAGCGTTCAGCAATCAGCGTGCAGCATTCACAGGACTCTCAGCATTCATTGCATTCCTGATATGTGCGGTGGCGCTGGCTGTCCCAGGCGCGGCGCGGGCGCAGAGCCGGGTCGTCGTGCTGCATCTGGATGACACCATCCAACCCATCAGCGCGGATTATCTGAAGCGCGGCCTGAATCGCGCCGCCGAAATGCACGCCGACGCCGTCATCGTGGAGCTGAACACGCCCGGCGGCCTGCTGGACTCGACACGCACCATGGTGGGCGACATCCTGGCATCCCCGGCGCCGGTCATCGTGTATGTGGACCCGTCCGGCAGCCGGGCAGGCTCCGCCGGTTTCTTCATCATGGAGTCAGCCGACATCGCCGCGATGGCCCCGGGGACGAATGCCGGAGCCGCGCATCCCGTCGTCGAGATGGGCAACATCGACGACGTGATGAAGCAAAAGATCCTCAACGATGCTCTCGCCTTTCTGCGCTCCTACGTCTCGCTGCGCGGACGCAATGTGGATGCGGCGCAGGATGCCGTGTCGAATTCGAAATCCTATACCGACACCGAAGCCCACCAGCTGAAGCTGATCGATGTGGTCGCGCCGAATGAACAGGACTTGCTCAACGCCATCGATGGCCGTACCGTCAAGCGCTTCAGCGGTGCCAGCCAAGTGCTGCATACGCGCGGCGCGACGCTGATTTCTGTGGATGAGAACACACGCGAGCGGATTATGGACCGCCTGATGGATCCCAACCTGGCCGTGCTGATTCTGCTCGCCGGAGGACTGCTGATCTATCTGGAATTCCACGTACCGGGAACGATTATCCCCGGTGCGCTGGGCACCCTGATGGTGCTGCTGGCGCTGTTCTCGCTCAATCTTTTGCCGGTCCGCTATACGGCCCTGGCCCTGATCATCTGCGCGCTGATTCTGATGGTGCTGGAGGCAAAATTCCCGAGCCACGGCGTGCTGGCCACCTGCGGGACGATCGCCCTGGTGCTGGGCATGCTCACCCTGGTCGCGGGGCCCATCCCGCAGATGCGTGTGCAGCTCTGGACGGCGTTAGCCGCGGGAGGCGCATTCGGACTCATCACCGCCGTGCTGGTCCGATTAGCCGTCCAGGCCCGGCGCAACAAGGGGTTGATTGGCCCGGAGGCGCTGTTGGGCGCCGTGGGCGTGGCGCAGCAGCCGATTGCCCCACAGGGCCAGATCCTCGTCCACGGCGAGCTTTGGCTGGCGGAGTCGCCCTCGCCGGTGGCCGCGGGCGAGCCGGTTCGCGTGCGCGCCGTGGAGGGTCTCACGCTGTTGGTGGAACCGGTACACGAGCGGGTTTCCGCCTGAATTTATGCGGCTGCGGCGCAACCCCGCAGCGGTACAATGACAGCCGGGCGCAAGGGGCCCCATTCATGCTCGGCATTCCGGTTCTGGTTTTTCTCGCCATCGTCGTTCTGTATCTGCTGAACTGCATCAAGATCCTGCGGGAGTACGAGCGGGCGGTAGTGTTCCGGCTGGGCCGTGTGCACCTGCCGGCCAAGGGACCGGGCATCATTTTTATCCTCCGGCCGCTCGATCAGTACGTGCGAGTTTCGCTTCGTCAGGAAGTGATGGAAGTTCCGCCGCAGGACGTTATCACGAAAGATAACGTTACGATTAAAGTCAATGCTGTCATCACAATGCGGGTGCTTGACCCGACCAAAGCGGTCATTGAGGTCTCGAATTACGTCTACCAGACCTCGCAGTTCGCGCAGACCACGCTGCGCTCCGTCCTGGGCGAAGTCGAGCTCGACGGGCTCCTCTCGCACCGCGACGCGCTGAACCAGCGCATCCAGACCATCATCGACCAGCGGACGGAACCGTGGGGCGTCAAAGTCGTCAGCGTGGAAGTGAAACAGGTGGATTTGCCCGAGTCCATGCTGCGCGCCATGGCACGCCAGGCCGAAGCGGAGCGGGAAAAACGGTCTAAAATCATCAACGCCGAGGGAGAATTTGGCGCCGCCCAGCGGCTCGTCGAGGCGGCAGACCTGCTCGCAACCCAGCCAGTGACCCTGCAGCTAAAATATCTGCAAACGCTGGTGGATATTGGCGTCGAGAAGAATACGACCATCGTTTTCCCGCTGCCAATGGAACTGCTCTCGCTGCTGAAAAGTACGCTTCCGTCGCTGAAAACGCCAACTCCACCGGAACAGAAATAGAACCGACGGGTTTAACCAAAAGCATCATTGCACGCAGAGGCACAGATGGGCATCATCACCGAAGAACAGAATACTGCGGCCGGATTGGGACGCCGCATGCGGACGCAACTGGAGCCGGATCAGTCCGAGATCACGCTCGGCATGCGTTCCCTTCTCGGCATCTTCTTTGGACTGGTCCTCATTTGCGGCATCTTCTTCGGGCTGGGCTACTCGGTGGGCCGCAGCGGCGGCGCCAGGACCTCGCCCCAGGATGAGAGCGCCGCGCTCAACGCCGTGGGCAACGCGAATCTGAAAAAGCCTTCGGCACAGCAGCAGAGTTTGACGCCGGCTCCCGAACCGGTGTCCGAGAATGCGACGCAATCCGCGGATGGGACGGCGGAGACTGCGCAGACTGCCGCGCCAACTCCAACGCCGGCTGCGGCTGCTGCTGCCCCGGCCCCTGCGGTTGCTGCACGGCCGGCGTCCGTAGCTGCGCCTGCTCCGGTTTCCGCCCCCGTTGCCGCGCCTGTTTCCGTGCCTGTCCGGCAGAACCCCACGCCCCAGAGCTCGACGCCCGCGATCAAGCCTACACCGTTGCCGCAACGAGCTGCGACGACGCCCGCTCCCGTTCCCTATGCGGCTCCGGTTGCGCCCACCTCTGCCGCTCCGCCCCCCGGCACCTTTGTGGTGCAGATTGCGGCGGTCCGCTTGCCGCAGGACGCAAGCGTCCTGGCGAACGCCCTCGAAAAGCGCGGCTATCGCGTTACGGTGCGTAACGAGCCACAGGATACGCTGCTGCACGTGCAGGTTGGACCGTTCAGCACGCGCGCCGATGCGTACAACATGCGCTCGCGCCTGCTGGCGGACGGCTATAATGCTGTCGTGAAGTAGCGGGGGTTAGCCCCGCATCCACTCCGGTAACCCGGAAGCAATCGACTCCCGCACCGCGGCCATCAGGTCGTCGCGCGTCTCGAACTGGCGCGGCCAGATCGGCGCGTGGAAAATCACATGTCCGGTGCCCGGAAGGATCTTCAGACTGCCTTTGCGCATCATGCCCTCGGTTCCGAAGATGGAGACAGGAATAACGGGGGCGCCGGTTTCCATCGCCAGGTAGAACGGGCCTTTCTTGAACGGCTGCAGCTTCCCATCGCGCGAGCGAGTTCCCTCAACAAACGAAACAATGTGCAGTCCGGAAGCCAGTACCCGCGCCGCCTGCTCCACACTCGCCGCGGCTGCGTCCACATTGCCCTCCCGATCCACGGGGATGAAGCGCGCCAGCTCCATGCCGTAGCCGAGCACGGGGATCTTCGTCAGTGATCGTTTGATGAAGGCAGAAACACGCCCGGGCAACAGCGGGAACAGCACGACTGGATCGAGATTCGAGATGTGGTTGCTGAGGAAGATGTAGTGCTGCGCGGGGTCAGGCGGCGCTTCCCATCGCGCCTCCACGCGGATGCCGGCGGCGCGCATGCCGGTGCGCATCACCCAAATCGCGCCCCAATAGAGAAAGCTCATGTCGCGGCGGATGAACGTCCACGGAAATCCGAGGAGCGCCACCGGGATGCCAAGCACGATCCACGTGGCGAGCAGAATGAGGGCCGCGAGCATGGATCAGTGTTGCCTGCTGCGGCCGTGCAGGGCAACGGGCAATTTCTCGTAGATGCCGTCAAAGCCGCCATTGGAG
>Ga0209380_10001862_pt1 | contig 13887 bp, 11 predicted proteins | sample HubBroMetageWFT6_FD_188347 | JGI IMG/M metagenome (GOLD analysis project Ga0209380, IMG submission 188347) | Warmed and freeze-thawed soil microbial communities from the Hubbard Brook experimental Forest, New Hampshire - Hubbard Brook CCASE Soil... | ecosystem: Environmental > Terrestrial >...
TCGAGATCTCCCTCCGTCCCAAACAGTCCGAAGTAGTTCATCTGGTAATTTCATGCGATCCGCGGCCCTCGAAACCCTCCATCGGTTACTCGCGCGCAATGGTCGACGCCGAAAGCGAACGCAAATCCGCTTCCGCGAATTTTTGCGGAATTTCCAGTTCCAACGATCGCCTTAACCGATGGATCCGGCGTTCGGTGGCGGATGTCGAGATGATGACTCTTGGGAATCCCGAAGTGGACTATCCGTATGCGGGAGTGCCCTGGTTTAGCACGATCTTCGGCCGCGACGGAATTATCACCGCGCTGGAAATGCTTTGGGTCAACCCCAGAATCGCGAAGGGTGTTCTGCAATATCTTGCTTCCACTCAGGCGACCGAGGTAAATCCTGCGATTGAGGCAGAACCCGGCAAGATCCTGCACGAAATGCGCCGGGGAGAAATGGCCGCGCTTGGTGAGGTGCCGTTCGCGCGATACTACGGAACCGTCGATGCCACACCATTGTTCGTCCTGCTGGCTGGCGCCTATTACGACTACACGGGGGACCGCGATTTTGTGCAGAGCTTGTGGCCCCACATCGACCTCGCGCTTCAGTGGATCGATCAGTTTGGAGATGTGGATGGCGACGGCTTCGTGGAATATGCGCGCCATGGCAGCCGGGGTTTGATTCAGCAGGGATGGAAGGACTCGCATGAATCCATCTTTCATGCAGATGGAACCTTAGCCGAAGCCCCAATCGCGTTATGCGAGGTGCAAGGCTATGTGTACGCAGCCAAGCGCGCAGCGGCAAAAATCAGCCGGTTCATGGGAGACAACCAGAAAGCTACTGCGCTCGAGAGCGAGGCGGCTGAACTTCTAAACAGGTTCGAGGAGGCGTTTTGGTGCGAGGATCTCTCAACCTTCGCTCTGGCGCTGGATGGGAACAAGCAACCGTGCCGGGTCCGGGCCTCTAACCCTGGCCATTGTCTTTTTACAGAGATCGCCAGCCCGGAGAAAGCCCGCCTCGTCGCTCACACCCTGATGAGCCGTGACTTCTTCACGGGGTGGGGCATCCGCACTGTCGCCTCCGAAGAAGCCCGCTACAACCCGCTCTCCTATCACAACGGTTCAGTCTGGCCGCACGACAACGCGCTTATCGCCAGCGGCATGGCCAAGTATGGCTTTCGAGAACTCGCAGGGCAAATCTTGATGGGCCTCTTGGACACGAGCAGCGCGGTAGATCTGCACCGTCTTCCGGAACTTTTCTGCGGGCTTGACCGCCGCACGCGGGAAGGTCCAACGCTCTATCCCGTGGCTTGTGCGCCCCAGTCATGGGCAGCGGCCGCGGTGTTCCTGTTGCTTCAGGCATGTTTAGGCCTCTCGATTGATGGTTACAAGAAACATCTGGTCTTTGCTCGCCCGTATCTGCCGGATGGGATTCCGCAATTGTGGATTACGAACCTTCAAATTGACAGTACTCGGGCCGATCTTCTGCTAGAACGCCATGCTGGGGCAGTCCGCGTCGAAGTAGTCAAGAAACAGGGTGACATGGAAGTCATTGTGAACTAGTTCGGGACAGCTGCATTGAGAAGGTCGCGCTGTCCGCTTCCTCGGACCCTTGAGTTGCTGGGGTCATGTCAGAACGCGGAAAATAGTTCTTGATGCGTCCTCTACGTGGTTACTTCCCTCCCGAACCCCATACGGTTGGCGCGCTGTCCCTTCTGGACGTGCGGCAAGTCTCGGCAACAAATTATCCCGGCTTCCACTCGGTAAAGAGAGGTGAACACCTCATCGAAGCTGGACCAGAACCCAGCACATTAGTAGTCTGACCAGTCATTGGATTCAAACGCAGCAGCAACATGACGCGAAATGAGTTCTGCATGGTCCGTGCCTTTGCATTTTTGACTCTCTTCGCAATCCGGGATGGCAGCGCAGGAAGTCCTGCCGTTCCCACCTACGCCTTCCGCCAGCGTCGTGGGGCGAACATTGCAAGAGTCCGTCCACCAGTGGCGTACCGAGCCGAAACGTTTGCCCGCGAACGCGCCGAATATTCTCATCATTCTCCTTGACGATACAGGGCCCGGGCTACCTTCAACCTACGGAGGAGAGATCCACACGCCGACGCGGGACCGGATCGCGAAGATGGCATCTCCTACAACAGTTTTCACGTCGGATTGGGTAGCGGGCGATTCGGGATCACGCACCGTAGTAACCAGAGGTACTCGGAGTGACGCATTTGCCAGCATTCTGCGCTGTGTCATGAATCTACTCTCTGTCCCTTGAGCCTGTTAGCGCGGAACAACTCTCGGAGGGTGTGCCCGCTCCTCCTCGGTAGTCTGATGCGTTACCAGCCTTCGTCCGAGCCTTGCACGGATCTCGCCTCCGCTGTTTCGAGCCTTTCCCAGCCTTAAGCCTGATGGGGGCACCCTCCCTTGTCCCTGCAACATCGTAAGGTCACTCTTATGGAGGAGCGGTGATCACCGAAGCCGGAAACGATCCCAAGGTTGCAGGGACCGTGTTATCAGCGCCTTTGCACCGGACAAGGCCGAGTCCGTGGCCACCCTTATCAAAGATCCGCCGCCCGGCGCACCTGTACCGCTGATACTGCCTCCGCGGGACGGCTATTTGTTTCTCGACAGGACGAAGTTCCGCGCCTCCTTCGCAGCCGATGTGGACGCACGGGTGGGCGAGGGTGCGGACAAGCGGTACGCTCGGTGTTATTGATCCGCGATAGGAGCCGCATGCGCTAAGGAGCGCTGGTGCGGATCCCTGGGGGGGCGATCAGCAGATGGTCGTCCCTACCGCGACCGTCAACCATGCTGCGTAAGCGATGAACCGGCGAACAATCAGAATCGTGGATGGACTGTCTTGAGTACACTTGTGATATGGGGGTGAGCTCTAGCTTGCTGACCGATTCGCAGTATGACGGAACCAGCCCATGGCACGTGGTGGCCATAGTACTCGAAGTCGTCGGCGCCATGGATCGTCTCATGAGGTAGGTGGCCGAGCGTGCGAGCAAACGTCATCCACTTGGTCGGAGCGCTGCCCATGAAGTATTTTGTTTTGCACCAAAATTCAGTCGTTCCCGTGTGCTGGTTCAGCGCGGTATTGGCATTGCTAGACGGACTATCGTAGCCCGTGTGATGGGGGAAGAATCTCATCCACGAATCGGTCTGGCCCTGATTTTGCTTGAAGCTTAAGGGTAATCCTTTGTAGGCGAGATAAAGCTGTGTTTGGGCTTCCGAAACCGTTGCGACCTGTGATGGGGCATCAGGAAGTTGGACAGCGCTCTCCTCTAGTGTTGACGTTCTCTGCGCCCACAGGACGTGTGTGTAGAGCACCAACAAGCTGACCAACAGAATCGAAGAAAGATGCGAAAGCGAGAGAACTAATCCCCGCATGGGATTTCCTTCTTTAATGGTCTGGGGTGGGCTAGCGCCTTTCTTTCAATCGCAAAGGCTCAAGGTCGGCGGAAGCGCGGCACGATGGGTCTTCGCGGTTACATCTAATCCTAGACAGTGTCCAGATGTGTTGTCTGGTCAAAATTGCACACTACGCGACCGAGCCAAGGCGAGAGAGAGTCGCCCGGCAAGTCCCGTTGTGGGAGCTGGAAGCTCCGGTGGCACTTGCGGCCGATCTGTTCAACCGAGCAGGCATGGGTTGGGTCGAAGAGCCGTATCGATTTTCAAACGCTCATAGGATTCGTGCAGCGATTTTGTGGGTCCACACCTTCTTGAGCCATGGTTGGTGGAGTCCCATACGACCGTCATCATCCCACTTGACGATCACGTCATCTTCGTTCGCTGGCTCAACCGTACTATATTCTCCGGTCGGCTTTCCGAAGTTGCCCAAACCCTCGACGCGATCTCCGGGGTGCAGCTGCTGGTCGGTCGCAGAGAGCTCGGCAAGCGGTGGCTTCCGGGCGCGGCCTGAGTCCGCCGTTGCGCCCGGATATGACAAGGGCAGCTGGAGAGCTTGTGAAGTTTGGGGAGCGGCTTATTGGCCACAAGTTCCTGATCGCCAGGCAACAGATCACACTGGCTAAGAACCACCTCAACCAGTCGATGACCATGGAGCAACTCCTTGAGGCCGAACAAAAAGCAGCCAAGTGGATGAGAAAGATGAGAAAGATTCCACCTTTGTCAATCGAAAATCCTCCCAACGCATCTACCGCATGAGTTAGAGATTCGATGCCGCACCATAGGCACTTGGATTACACGAAATAATTATTGAATTCGGAAATTCCGAGGTGACGGGTGCCCATGGGACAGTGGCTTCTTGCCTGACGCTCGGAAACAGGAAGTCGGTGTCCGGAGAAGAATCATCAAACGTAATCCTTGCCGTAGCCCGGCGGGGCCAAGCGAACGTTATTTCCTTCGCTTCGAGGTATCGCCGCGGCGTTGTCTCAAGGCGGAATGCCTGCGGCGCGGAGAGTGTAAACCGCCCCATAGCAAGATCGCGAGCGCTGCACTCATCAGCACGAGATCTATCCGCGCATGCTCGATGGCGAACTCCACGACAGAGACAAAGAACAGCGCAAGCAAGGGTATTCGTTTCACTTAGATCTCCGCAAGTGATTCCATCGCTCACTAAGTTCGATGCGGTCGGTTTAAGGGTGGAACGTAAATAAGTGTAATGTAAGCAATCGGTAAAGGTTCTTCGGCCAACGGTTTCGAGCGACGTGGGCATGACAAACCTCTGCGTGCTTGATCCTGTTGCGCAAAGTTCTTAGAATTCTGAAGACTCCCTACGCGAGAACCTAACGCAGTCTTTCCTGCGCTCGTCGTCCTAATTTCCAATTCCCAGACAACCTCGAATGGCGCTACACTGGGTTTATCGTGCGAGGCTCGAAGCATGTTTGCGGAGGTCGCCAAGCCGGTCACCTTGGTTTTGTGCATTCTTTCTTTGTACGCCGTGTTCAATGCTGCTTTCCTGGCTGTATCAATGGATATGCATGAAAAGATCTGCGAATCTCTCATCCGGCTGGCATTGGCAGCTGTAATCTCCCTGATAAGCGGATTGATTTTTCGCGACGCGACGCAAGAGCCTTACGCCGGTAGAGCGCGGCTCTCCGCAACGCTCCCAGTTCAAATGTTCTGCTGGGTTTCGGGTACCATGTCCGTTCTGTTCGTCGTTTCTTGGTACTTGGAAACCTACTGCGTCTTCTATCGGGATGTACGCTTCTAATTCACGAGCCAGTGAAACTCCCGGTGCTTTATGAAGAAATGCTCGGCTATTGCATGCAAGCTTATTTTTTGCGTTCTCACCTTGACGCCGTGGCAAGGAGTAATCCTGAGCCGTGAAGAGTCGGACCATGCGTCGTGGTGTCCGGCCTGCAGCGACCAACTCGGAACCTGGGCGTATGCGGAGTGTTTCACATGACGGGAGGCTGGCGGCAACGACTGGGCCAACTTGCAATAGGGATGGTTGTCCTGCCGGGAATCGTATACGTGGGCGACTGGGTCGTTCTGCAAGTTCGTATCACCCACGGGACGGCCTATGGCGTTGTGGAGGTCAACCAGTTTCTAGCCACGCCGCTCAAGGGAAATAAAGTTGAATATGATCTGGTCGGCGCGGTCCAGGAGACCTGCAGTCGGTCGATCTTTCCACAAAAGGGGAATCCTGCTTGCTGGTGGCTGGAACGCCACAAATCGCAGTGGGAGTGAAATGGTTCTGTGGGCCGGCGATCGAGCCCGTGTAAAGATATATGCCCATGTGCGCCGGCCGTTGCCGGAAGGGGGGAACCCGGAATGGCTCAATCGCATTTCGACTGCCTCGAGGGCGTGAGGCCTCGAGCGAATCCACCGTCTAACCTTAGTGCGCGATGGTCGTTTCCGACTTGGCCGGTTTCTGTGTCACCTGCTGCGGGGTTGGTAATTGCGAACGATCCCAGCCGCCGCCCAGCGCCTCCACCAACGCCACGGCAGAGGTCATCTGTTGCACCTGAAGATTATTCAGAGTCTGCTGGTTTGATAGCAGCGTGGTCTGAGCAATCAGCACATCAATGTAGGGATCAATGCCAGTCTCATATCGGGCCTGTTCGAGTTTGAGAAAAGTCTGTGCCGAATTCACCGCCTGTTGTTGCTGCTGAATCTCCTTCGACAAGATGCGAACCTCCGCCAGACCATCCTCAACCTGTTGGAATGCGGTGAGAACCGTCTGACGGTAACCGGCGAGATCCGCGTTGTAAGTTGCGACGAATTGTTGGACGGTAGCGCGGCGCAGGCCGGCGTCGAAGATCGTCTCCGAGAGCCCAGTGCCGACGGACCAGAAGCGGCTCGGCCAGGAGAGCCAACTCGTGAAAGTTGCAGTCTGAAAGCCGCCTTCCGCGCTCAAGGTCAGGTTCGGATAATAAGCTGCGTAAGCGATGCCGATGGTCGCGTTGGCTTCAGCCATGGTGCGCTCAGCGGCGGCGATGTCCGGCCGGCGCTCAAGCAGTTCCGAGGGTATCCCAACCGGGATCGGAGGCGGAGCAACGGTCATTGGCTTTACCGGGATGGAGAAATTCGTGGCTGCTTTGCCCACCAGCACGGCGATCGCATGCTCAAACTGGGCGCGCGCAATTCCGACATTGGTTGCTCCTGCCTGCGCGCTTTGCAGCGTAGTTTCGGCCTCGACCACCGAGATCTGGTCGTCGATGCCGGTTTCATAAAGAACGCGGGTCAGATCGAGCGCTCTCTGGTCCGCTTCCACGGTATCGTTGAAGATCTTTTGCAGTTGATCCTGACCACGAATCTCGAAAAAGAACTCTGCCAAGCTGGCCTGTTCGGTCAGACGCTCGTTCTCGAGATCTGCCGCGCTGACCTGGGCCGCGTATTGGGATTGGCGCACCGTGTTGCGGACCTTGCCCCAGAGATCGGGCTCCCATGACGCTTCGAGCGGCAACGAATAGACGGTGCTTTGCAATTGCGCTCTCGGAGCGGTGCCTGCGCCACCTGTATTGATGGGCGTAGAACTCAGCGTCCCCGAGGTTCGCGAGCGGCTGAATGAGGGCGCGACCGCGAGTGTCGGGAAGTATTGCGAGCGCGCTTGGCGGACGATTGCCCGGGCTTCCATGAAGTTCTCGAAGAATTCCTTGATGTTTTGGTTGTTTATATCCAGCTGTTCCTCGAGAGCGTTCAGTTCGGGATCGTTGAAGATCTCCCACCACTTGCCGCGGAGCTTGGAATCTGCAGGCTGTGCCACCGTCCAGCCTTCATTTTCCTTGAACTGGGTCGGAGATTCCTTGTAGACGGCCGCCGGCGCCTGTGGAGCGGGTGGGTGATATTTCGGTCCGACTGCGCAGCTCGATAGCATTAACAAGAGCGTAGCAACACAGACCCGAATCGCGCAGTCCACTGGTTTGCGCCGCACGGTCGTCATAACGTTTCTGCTGAACCCACGGTTCATCTTAGTCCTCGCTAACTGGCCTCCGGAGCGGCAGACGGAAGCGCGCCCTGCGGCTTGCTTTGGAACCGAAGCCGCAGGCGATCAAGGAACAAATACACGACCGGAGTGGTATAGAGCGTCAGCATTTGGCTTACGATCAGTCCACCCACAATCGTGATGCCTAGCGGTTTTCGCAGCTCTGAACCGGTACCGGTGCCGAACGCGAGCGGCAGGGCCCCAAACAATGCGGCCATAGTCGTCATCAGGATCGGACGGAAGCGCAACATGCAGGCTTCGAAGATCGCATCCGCGGTGCTCTTGCCTTCCTGCCGTTCCGCGACCAGCGCGAAATCGATCATCATGATGGCATTCTTCTTCACGATGCCGATCAGCAGAACAATTCCGATGATGGAAATCACATTCAAATCGATCTTGAATAACATCAGCGCCAGCATCGCGCCTACACTGGCTGAGGGCAGCGTCGAGATAATGGTCAGAGGATGCACCAGACTCTCATACAGGATGCCCAGCACGATGTAGACCGCCAGCAGCGCCGTCACCACCAGCATCGGTTCGGTACTCAGCGACTGCTGGTAAGCCAGCAACGTACCGGCGAAGAAGCCCCGAATCGTCGAAGGCGTTCCGAGCTTCTGCTGCATCAGCGCAATGCGCTGCGTGGCATCGCTTAGAGAAACTCCTGGCGCCAGATTGAAAGAAACCGTGACCGATGGAAACAAGCCAGTATGGTTTACAGCCAGCGGCGTGGTGCCGGACGCCGAGTGTGCGACCGCGCCGAGCGGAACGTTGGTACTGCCGGGCACATTACCGCTGCTCGACGCAATCGAGCCCGTCACCGAGCTCAGGTAGATGTTCTTCAGGCCTTGCGGCGTTTGCCAATACTGCGGGGCGACCTCGAGAACCACGTAGTACTGGTTCAGCTGCGTATAAATAATCGAGACTTCGGATTGGCCGAAGGCGCTATAGAGTGCTGAATCAAGAGACTGTGTCGTGATACCCAGTTTGGCGGCGGTGGTACGGTCGTAGGTCAGCCGCTGTTCCAATCCACCGTTTTGCTGGTCGGAGTTGACGTCCTGGAGGCCGGGAATCTTCTTCATCTCGGCAAAAAGGATGGGCCCCCATTTGGACAGATCCTGAACGTTGTCGCACTGGATGGTGTACTGATAAAGCGCGTTGCTCGACCTGCCTCCGATTCGCAGGTCCTGGGACGCCTGCAAAAACGCTGAAGCTACAGGCAAACGATTTAACTTGGGCCGCAACCGGTTGATGATCTCGGGGGCGCCGATCTTGCGCTCGTTGAGCGGTTTGAGAGCGATGTAGATGAAGCCCGTATTGGTGGAACCGTTGCCGCCGGTGTAGGCGGTCACATTGGCGACCGCGGGGTCGCTCTTGATCACCCCAACTAACTGGCGGACCGAATTGTCCATGGCGGGAAACGATGAATCCTGTGGACCTTGCACGCCTCCGACGATCGCTCCCGTATCCTGCTGCGGAAAGAATCCTTTGGGAATCTTGACAATGAGTACGACATTCAACAGGATCGTGAGCAGCAATACCACCAGCATCAGCCCGGAGTTGTCGAGCGCCCAGAGCAATGTGTGACGATAGGTCTCGAGCATCCAGGCGAAGAACTTCTCGCTCGCCTGATAGATCCTGCCGTGTTTTTCTTTCTTCTCCTCTTTTAACAGGTAGGCACACATCGCGGGGGTGGTGGTCAAAGAAACTACCATTGACACAACGATTGCAGTGGAAAGCGTAATGGCGAACTCACGGAAAAGACGGCCGACAATGCCTCCCATCATAAGGATGGGAATGAAAACCGCGATCAGAGAAACACTGATGGAGAACACGGTGAAGCCGATCTCTTGTGCGCCCTTCAGCGCCGCCGCAAAGGGTTGCATTCCCAGTTCTAGGTGCCGCGAAATGTTTTCCATCACCACGATCGCGTCATCCACTACGAACCCGGTCGAGATGGTAAGCGCCATTAGCGAAAGGTTGTCGATGCTGTACCCGAACAGATACATCACAGCGAAGGTGCCGATCAGGGATACGGGAACGGCAACGCTCGGAATCAATGTGGCGCGCGGGTTACGCAGGAAAAGGAAGACCACCAGAATGACCAGTGCCACGGAGATCAGCAACGTGCGTTCCACATCGTTCACCGAAGCGCGAATGGTGGTGGTTCGGTCGAGAACGATGGTGGTGTCGATGCCTTGCGGAATCGAAGCCTTCAAGAATGGCAACTGGGTTCGAATATTATCGACGGTCTGGATGATATTCGCGCCCGGCTGGCGGAAGATGATGATCGTGACCGAAGGTATGCCGTTCAGATAACCGGCGGAACGAATGTTCTGGACATCGTCGGTCACATCGGCCACGTCAGAGAGCCGGACCGCGGTTCCGTTGTGGGAGCCGATGATCAGCGGTTTGTAGTCGGCGGCGGTTGAGATCTGGTCGTTGGCAATAATGTCGGCCGTCACCGTTCCATCCGACACCTGACCTTTGGCCAGGTCGGCGTTCTGAATGCTCAACACGGACTGAACGTTGGCCAGGGTCAGGCCATAGTTGCTTAGTTGCGTGGGATTGGCATCAACCCGCACGGAAGGCAGCGAACTACCACCCACAGATACTTGCCCTACACCCTGGATCTGAGAAAGCTTCTGCGACATCACGGTGGACGCTTCGTCGTACAATTTGCCCCGATCGTATTTGCTGGAGGTCAGTCCAATGATCATGATCGGGGAGTCGGCGGGGTTCACTTTCCGATAGGTGGGATTGGCGGGAAGATTTGCCGGCAGATAAGTGCGGGCGGCGCTGATCGCAGCCTCGACATCGCGCGCTGCCCCGTCGATATTGCGGCTTAGGTCGAACTGAATGGTGATCGATGTGCTCCCCAACGAACTGGTAGAGGTCATTTCCGAGACGCCCGCGATGTGCCCAAACTGCCGCTCGAGCGGAGTGGCCACCGAGGACGCCATGATTTCCGCGCTTGCTCCCGGTAATTGAGCAGAGACGGCGACGGTCGGAAAGTCGACTTGTGGCAATGGGGAAACCGGCAGCACCGTAAACGCGATCGCTCCTGCGATCGCGATGGCGCTGGTCAACAAGGTGGTCGCCACAGGCCGCCGAATAAAGAGTTCAGAAGGATTCATACCTGTGCTTCCGGTTGTGCTGTGCCTCCGGGCCTCTCGCGACCACGCCACTTAGAGAATCTTTCTCCCAAGCTGTCAAAGAAAATGTAAATCACCGGCGTGGTATACAAGGTGAGCGCTTGGCTCAATAAAAGTCCGCCCACCATGGCAATTCCCAGCGGGCGCCGAATCTCCGAGCCGATCCCGGTTCCTAGAGCCAGAGGGATACCTCCCAGCAGCGCGGCCATGGTGGTCATCATGATCGGACGAAAGCGCAGCAGACTGGCTTCGTAGATTGCATCGGTCGCGTTCTTGCCGTGCTGGCGCTCTCCTTCGAGCGCGAAATCCACCATCATGATTCCGTTTTTCTTCACAATTCCGATCAGCAAGATAATGCCGATAATCGCAACCACGCTTAAATCCTGGCGGAACAGCATGAGCGCCAGCAGCGCGCCCACTCCGGCTGAGGGAAGAGTGGAAAGGATGGTGATGGGGTGGATGAAGCTTTCATACAACACGCCCAGCACGATGTACACCGTCACCAGGGCTGCCAAAATCAACAGGGCTTCGTTCGACAGCGAGTTCTTGAAGGAAGCGGCCGTGCCCTGGAAATCCGCCTGCAGGCTGGGCGGCATGTTCATGTCTCGCTGCACCTTGTCGATGGCGGTAATTGCGCTGCCCAAGGCGGCGTTGGGCGCCAGGTTGAAGGAGACGGTGACCGAGGGGAATTGTCCCTGATGGTTGAGGGACAGTGCTTCGGTTCCACGCTGGAAGTGACTGAATGCACCGAGGGGAACAGCATTGCTCATCTGCGAGCTGCTGGTGGAATTCCCGGAGCTTGCGCCAGATGAGGTATTCGTGGGCGACAAAGCGTTGGCGGGAGCAGAGAGTACGCCGGAAGCCGGCGTGTAGAGTACCGGGGTGGTCGTCGCATTTGATCCGGCGGACGAAGATCCGGAGGAGGCAAACGAGTTTGAAGCTCCTGGCCCCGAGGTTCCGGACGAGGTGTTGGCTTGTATATACAAATCTCCCAGCTTGCTGGGATCCCGCTGGAACTGCGGCTGGGCCTCAAGGATCACATGGTACTGGTTGAGCTGGGTATACATCGTACTAATCTGGCGCTGTCCTAAGGCGTCATAGAGCGTGTTGTCGATGGTAGCGGGAGCGATGCCGAGCCGCGAGGCGGTGACACGATCAATAACCAGCGAGACCGCCAAACCGCCGGTCTGCTGGTCGGTGGCGACATCTTCAAGCTGAGGCAACGCTTTCAGTTTCGCGACAAAGCGATTGGTCCAGTCGTTCAGTTCGTTCGCGTCCGGATCTTCGAGCGTGTATTGATACTGGGTTCGGCTCACGCGATCATCCACAGTGATGTTTTGCACCGGCTGCATGTAGAGCGCGATTCCTTGAACGTTCTTCAAGCTGGACTGGAGTCTGCGGATAACGTCGGAGGCGCTGAGGTCGCGGTTCTCGAGCGGCTTCAAGTTGATCGACATGCGGCCGCTGTTGAGGGTCGTATTGGTGCCATCCGCCCCGATGAACGAAGAAAGACTCTGGACCGCCGGGTCCTGAAGGATGACCTTGGCGAGTTCCTGCTGCTTCTGCGACATTGCGTTAAAGGAAATGGTCTCAGGAGCCTGCGAAATGCCCTGAATGACGCCGGTATCCTGCACCGGGAAAAATCCCTTGGGAATAATGATGTACAGAAACACGGTGAGTACAAGGGTGCCGAGGGCTACCAGAAGGGTGATGCTTTGATAGCGCAGTACGAACTTCAAAGTCCGCCCGTAGAAAGCGATCATGCGTTCGAATACGCGCTCCGAGGCCCGGTAAAAGCGCCCTTGTTGCTCCTTAGGCTCATGCCGCAAAATGCGCGCGGACATCATCGGAGTCAGGGTCAGCGATACCACGGCGGAAATGACGATAGTGACCGCGAGGGTTACGGCGAACTCGCGGAAAAGCCGGCCCACTACGTCTCCCATGAATAGCAGCGGGATCAGCACGGCAATCAACGAAACGGTCAACGACACGATCGTGAAGCCGATCTGTTCTGCGCCCTTCAAGGCCGCTGCCATCGGTGCTTCGCCTTCCTCGATGTAGCGCGAGATGTTTTCGATCATTACGATGGCGTCGTCGACTACAAATCCGGTGGAAATGGTAAGAGCCATTAGGGAGAGATTGTCCAGGCTATAGCCGAGCGCGTACATGGCTGCGAAAGTTCCCACCAGCGACAGCGGCACCGCCACGCTGGGAATGATGGTGGCGTAGAGACTTCGCAGAAAAAGAAAGATCACCATCACCACCAGTCCAATCGTCAACATCAGTTCGAACTCGACGTCGGACACGGAAGCCTGGATTGATGTGGTGAGATCGGTAAGCGTGGTGACCTGAACCGAGGCCGGAAGATTGGTTTCGAGCTGCGGCAAAAGCCGCTTGATGCTCTTCACCACGCTGATGGTATTTGCGCCGGGCTGGCGCTGGACGTTCAGGATGACGGCGGGAGTCTGATTCATCCATGCCGCTTGCTTATTATTTTCGACGCCATCGACGACTTCTGCTACATCCGTAAGCATCACGGGTCCGCCATTGCGGTACGCGACCACTACACTTCGATAATCAGCACTAGTGACGAGTTGGTCGTTGGCATCGATCTGGTAATCCTGCCGCGGTCCATCAAAGTTGCCCTTCGCGGCGTTAACGCTCGCCTGCACGAGCGCGGTGCGCAGATCCTCGAGATTGATTCCGTAGGAAGAGAGCGCTACCGGGTTCGCGCGAATGCGCACGGCGGGCTTCTGACCGCCGCTGATACTCACCAAGCCGACTCCACTCAGCTGCGAGAGCTTGGGAGCCAGCCGCGTATCCACCAAGTCTTCCACCTGAGACAAGGGCACGGAATCGGAGGTGATGGCGAGCGTGAGCACGGGTGCATCTGCGGGGTTCGTCTTGCTATAGACCGGTGGCGCGGGTAGGTTGGAGGGCAGAAAACTCTGGGACGCGTTGATCGCCGACTGCACCTCCTCTTCGGCGACGTCGATGTTGAGGCTCAAATTGAATTGCAGCACAATGACCGACGTGCCTCCCGAACTGGTGGAGGTCATCTGGCTGAGCCCCTGAAGCTGGCCGAACTGCCGCTCCAGCGGCGCGGTCACGGTAGTCGCCATCACGATCGGGCTGGCGCCTGGATAGAAGGTAACGACTTGGATGGTCGGGTAATCTACCTCGGGCAGTGCCGAAACCGGCAACTGAACGTAGGCAACGATACCGACGAGTAAGATCGCCGCCATCAGCAGCGCGGTCGCGACGGGGCGTACGATGAATGGGCGAGACGGGCTCACGGGGCTTGAGTCTCACTCGAACCAGCGGGAAGAGGCTTTTTGGAAACTACGATCTTCGAG
>Ga0209380_10001864_pt1 | contig 13882 bp, 11 predicted proteins | sample HubBroMetageWFT6_FD_188347 | JGI IMG/M metagenome (GOLD analysis project Ga0209380, IMG submission 188347) | Warmed and freeze-thawed soil microbial communities from the Hubbard Brook experimental Forest, New Hampshire - Hubbard Brook CCASE Soil... | ecosystem: Environmental > Terrestrial >...
AATCACTGGGGTCGCCGCAGATGTTCATATTTCGGCGCTGGATGCCGATCCGCCTCCGATGATCTACACGTCGATGTTCCAGGTAGAAAGCGGCGCCAGTGGGCGCACGGCGTTTGTGTTGCGAAGCACAGACCAGGACGAGGGACTGTTCCAGGAAGTACAACGGCAGGTCTGGGCAGTCGACAAAGATCTGCCAATCTACAACACCACCACACTCGGAAAGCTGGTTTCAGAGTCCCTGGCACAACGTCGTTTCACAGTGTTGCTGTTGGGCAGCTTTGCAGTCGTCGCCATGCTTCTGGCAGCCATCGGCCTCTTTGGAGTGATCTCTTATTTGGTTGCGGAGCGGACGCGGGAATTCGGAGTGCGCATGGCGTTGGGCGCGGACCGGACCAGCATCTATTGGCAAGTGCTGAAACGCGCAGCTCTTCTGGCGGCTGGAGGTTGTGGAATCGGTTTGTTGTTGTCTGTGTTTGCGTCGCGACTGCTTCAGGCCAGCCTTTACCAGGTCAGCCGTTTCGATTGGCCGACACTTATCCTTGTACCGTTCCTGCTGCTGAGCGTTGCGCTGTTCGCCGCTTACTGGCCGGCCCGGCGAGCGACCAGGGTCGATCCGATGGTGGCGTTGCGATATGAGTGAAGATTTGAATTAAGGATGGGAGAGTCATGAACGGACTGGGCACGATTCATAGACAACAGAGCAGGATATGGATTCTTCTTAAAGTAGTGCTTTCGCTCGGGTTTTTTCTGGTCGGGCTTGAGACCATGGCGCAGAATCTGATCGACTATTCAAAACCTGCATCGCATTTTCCTTACTTCGTTGGGCCTTACGTTGCACATGAGGTGCCCCCGCCTTCGTTCGGGAATACCCCACGGGTTGAGTCCCTACTGAAGAATGGCAAACTGAGGCTTTCACTGAGCGACGCGGTCACATTGGCACTGGAAAACAATCTCGATTTGGCAATTGCTCGTTTCAATCTTTCGATTGCTGACACCGATATTATGCGCGCCAAGTCTGGAGAGACCGTTCGCGGCGTAGCCACGGGCCTGGTGCAGGGAACACCGGGAGGCGGCATTGGCGGCTTTGGCACCGGCGCTCCCGGGGCCGGAGCAGGTGGAACGTCAGGAGGTGCTGGGGGCGCGGGCTCAGGCGCTTTGGGTCTGGTACAGTCGACTTTAGGTACCGGTGCGCCGATCGATTCTTACGATCCCATCATCGTGGGAGGTATGAACATCGATCACGCTACGTTTCCGCAGTCGAGCACTATCCTGTACGGCGTACAGTCCCTGCAGCAAAATACCGGGCTCGCCGATTTCAGCTATCAGCAAGCATTTGCCACGGGTACCCTGATGACGGTTGGGTTTAACAACGACCGCATCACCACCAACAGTCTCTTTAGTATTCTTTCTCCGCAAGTCGACAGCAGCTTCCGTTTTACTTTGCGGCAGCACTTGCTCTCCGGATTTGGCTTCGGCCCCAACTTGCGTTACATCCACATTGCGCGCAACAACCGCGAGATTTCCGATGTGGCGTTCCGCGGTCAAGTCATCGCTACGGTTTCACAAATTCAAAACATTTACTGGGATCTGGTGAATGCGTATGAAGATGTTAAGGTCAAAGAGCGTTCGCTCGAACTGGCGGAGAAGACGCTTTCCGACGACCGGGAGCAGGTGAAGATTGGCGCGATTGCACCCATGGAAGTAATGAAAGCCGAGAGCGAAGAAGCAGCCCGGAGTCAGGATTTGCTGCTTTCACAAAACGGTCTGCAATTGCAGGAATTGCTGATCAAGAACGCGATCACACGAGATCTCAGCGATCCTGTTCTGGCCTCGGCGTCGGTGGTTCCCACGGACACCATGAGCATTCCCGAGAAAGAGCCAGTTACGCCCATGCAGGATCTGATTAGCGACGCGCAGGCACACCGGCCGGAGCTGGCGGAGGCACGCATGGATCTGACCAACCGCGAAATCACGCGCAAAGCTACTGCCAATGCTATGAAACCAGTCGTCGATCTTGTCGCATGGTACGGGACTTATGGGTTAGCAGGCCTCGAAAATCTCGGTTACAACGGTCCTCCAGTTGGTCCGATTCCTCCCACGGGACTTTCCGATGCGCTTTCGGCCTTAGTCAAGAACAATTCTCCTGACTATGCTGTCGGAATAAACATAAACATCCCTCTACGTAACCGCGGAGCTCAAGCTGACCAGATTCGGTCACAACTGGAATATCGCCAGGCTCAGCTGCATCTGCAGCAGCTGCAGAACCAGATCGGGATCGAAGTGCGCAACGCGCAATTTGCCTTGTTGCAAAACCGGTCGCGAGTCGAATCCGCTCGCAAGGCTCGCGACTTGGCGCAGCAAACGTTCGATGTTGAGCAGAAGAAGAAGGCCCTCGGTGCTTCCACCAGCAACCTAGTGCTGCAGGCGAACCGCGATCTGGCGCAGGCTGAATCGAATTTTGTGGAAGCCATGTCCACCTATGAAAAATCGATTGTGGAGCTGGATCGCGCCACGGGTTTGACGTTGGCACACGCCGGCATCGAGATCGAAGAGGCGGTGCGCGGCGAAGTGCAACAGACCCCGCATTTCGCCGGAGTCGCTCCCAGGAAGGATGCTGCACTTGACGAGTCGCGGCCGCAAAGCAATTAGCTCTTCGGCGGCGAGCTCCGCGCATCAGGATTGAGATGATATGACCACGACGGCGTTATCCTCTATGACTATGCCTACCAGTTCAAGTTCCGGTGCGCGGCTACTGATTGCCGATGATCAGCGAGACGTTCTTGAGGCTTTGCGTCTGCTGCTGAAGCCGGAGGGCTTCACTATCGAAGCAGTAACCTCGCCCACAGGCGTGCTGGACGCGCTCGAATCGCGGGAGTTCGATGCCGTGCTGATCGATCTGAATTACACCCGCGATACCACATCTGGTCAGGAAGGTCTCGATCTGCTTTCGCGAATCCAGGCAAGTGACAGCACGTTACCGGTGATCGTCATGACGGCATGGGGAAGCGTGGATGTTGCGGTTGAGGCGATGCGGCGGGGTGCGCGCGACTTCATCCAGAAGCCGTGGGAGAATGCGCGCCTGCTCTCAGTATTGCGTACTCAGGTTGAGTTGAGCGGCGCATTACGGCGTGGCCAGCGGCTCGAAGCGGAGAACCGCTTGTTGCGGGCCGAAGGACTCCCCAAGTTCATCGCCAACTCAGAGGCGATGCAACCGGTGTTACGACTGATCACGAACGTCGGTCCGTCCGATGCCAACGTTCTGATTACGGGAGAACACGGCAGCGGAAAAGAAGTAGTGGCTCGGACCTTGCATGCACTTTCCAGCCGGGCCTCTCGTCCTCTGGTTGCGGTGAACACCGGCGGCCTGCCGGAGGGAATTTTTGAAAGCGAGTTGTTCGGCCACGTAAAGGGAGCTTTCACAGATGCCAGGACGGACCGGATCGGCCGCTTTGAATTGGCTCACGGCGGCACGCTTTTTCTGGACGAGATTGCAAACGTTCCACTTTCCCAGCAGGCAAAGCTGCTGCGGGTGCTCGAGAGCGGAGAGATGGAACGAGTAGGCTCTTCGCAAACCCGCCGCGTAGATGTGCGAATTATTTCTGCGACCAATGCCAACCTTAACGCAGAAGTGGATGCGGGGCGCTTTCGACAAGACCTTCTTTTCCGCCTGAACACGGTCGAGGTTCATGTTCCGCCGTTGCGGGAGCGTCGGCAAGACATCTCGCAGCTTGCCATGTATTTCCTCAGTCGCTACGCTGAACGCTATCGTAAACCGGCTAAAACGCTGGATCCGTCTGCCATGCAGGCGATGTTGGAGTATTCTTGGCCTGGAAACGTGCGTGAACTGGACCACGCGATTGAGCGCGCAGTGTTGCTTTCAAGCGGAGACCTGGTACGAGTCAGCGACTTGAGCCTGCGGAATCCGCGCGAGACCACGCAACGGATGGAGGATCTCAGCCTTGAAGAGGTGGAGTCCTTGTTGATCCGCAAAGCCATCGACCGCTATGGTGGAAACATCAGTCAGGCAGCTGACGCGCTGGGTCTGAGCCGGAGCGCGCTCTACAGACGGCTGCAGAAATATGGAATCGGGAGCAGCTAATCACGCTCGGGATGCGGCGGCGCACACAGGCCCGTCTCGGCCGGAGTCTCGAGCCCATCCACCAAGAAAATCCAAACACCGCTTGAGCCACGAAAACCGGATTCTGCTGTTGACTTTGGCTTCCGGTGCCGTCGGGGTCGCGCTCGCACTCGTGCTGCTGTGGACCGGCGATCACGAATCCAGCACGCGCTGGAGCCTCACATTTCTCGTCGTGATGATCTGGTTGGCCTTTGCCTTCGCGCTGCGGTCAGCGGTGATCCGGCCCTTGCAGACTCTTTCCAATATGCAGTCTGCGCTACGGGAGGGCGATTTTTCCTTCCGGGTCCGCGGCGCAAAAATGGGTGATGCTCTGGGAGAGCTGATGATCGAGGTCAATGCGCTCTCGGAGATGTTGCGCGAGCAGCGCCTGGGCGCCATGGAAGCTAGTGCGCTGCTCACTACCGTGATGACTGAAATCGACGTTGCTGTATTTGCCTTTGATGGCGACCGCAAATTGAGGCTGGTGAACCGCGCCGGCGAACGCGTAATGGCCCAGAATGCAGAGCGTCTGCTGGGAAAGAGTGCCGGGGACTTGGGCCTGTCGGAGTGCCTGGAGGGCGAATCAGCGCGCACGCTCGAAAAGAATTTTCCCGGGCATTCGGGCCGCTGGGGCGTTCGCCGTTCGACATTCCGGCAGGGAGGCAAGCCGCATTACCTGGTCGTGATTGCCGATCTAAGCCGCGCTTTGCGGGAGGAAGAACGGCAAGCCTGGCAGCGCCTGGTGCGAGTGCTGGGCCATGAACTGAATAATTCCCTGGCTCCGATTTGCTCGATCGCGGGCAGTCTTGAAGACATTATGAAACGCGAGGTTCGCGCCGCCGATTGGGAAGACGATTTGCGACGCGGGCTGCGCGTGATTGTCGATCGTTCAGACGCTCTCAGCCGGTTCATGCGCGACTACTCTCGTCTCACTCGTCTGCCAAAGCCTCAGCTGCGCCCCACACAGATAGATACACTGGTCAGCACTGCGGCTGCTTTGGAAAGACGTATTGCGGTCACGATCGAGCCAGGGCCGGAGGTCACGCTGGACGCCGATCCCGACCAACTGCAGCAACTACTCATCAACCTGATCCGCAACGCGGTTGATGCATCGCTCGAAAACGGGGGAAAGGTCCGAGTGGGTTGGTCCAGGAACGGAAGTTGGCTTCATCTGTTTGTGCAGGACGAAGGCGCCGGAATCGCTAATCCCTCGAATCTATTCGTACCCTTCTTCACCACCAAACCCGGCGGGTCCGGCATCGGCTTAGCCTTGAGCCGGCAAATCGCAGAGGCTCACGGGGGAAGTGTTTCTCTGCACAATCGCACCCAAGGCCAGGGCTGCGAAGCGGTTGTCCAGTTGCCGCTCGAAACCTAGACGGGCACTGGAACCCAAGTGCTGGTGAGGTACAATGTGTCTCTTCCAAAAGCAGACACATGCGAAGCTGGGCGGGAAGCTCCGAGAATAGTCTGCGATAGTCGGAGGTCCAGCAAATAGTTAGATCGAGACTTTCCCCGCACGAATAAAGAACACTCTTCCCGGAGGCTACATGAAACGGCTGCTACTGTTGACAGTCTTATGTCTAATCTTGCCCGTAGGGTCGCAAGCGCAGACAGAATCTGTGACCACCAAATCGGACCGCATGTTCTTTCCTCACGACACGTTCTATGGCTGGGCGCAATTCGATCTCGCACCTCCGCACAACGAGATCGATCCAAACCTGTGTGCTGGAAATGCCGGCAACTACGGAGGCGTGAACGCCCCTTGCAGCATGTTCGCTCGCTATATGATCTCAGGACTTTTGGAGGTGCGTCCCTTTGGCAAGGGTCAGTTCCGCCGAATCATGTTCTGGGGACAACCTGCATTCCTGTTTGGCAAGAACGTTCCGCAGAATCTCTACACCTGGTCGTGGGATGCGATTGGCATCGAGCACTCGTGGGGAGTCGGAGTTTATATCGCGAAGGGATTCGAATTCCGCGTAACTCAGCACTTCCTGTTCGACCGATTGGGCGCGCGCGACCGCAACCTTGGACCGGCGGATTTGGGGAACAACGGCCCGTGGGGAAGGTACAACGCGGTCGGCGTGAGGAAGTATTTTGGCACCCGAAGGTGGTGAAGGTTAAGTCATGGATGCCTGGACTCGAGCGCATAGTTACGGACATCTCCAAACCCGGTCACACTGATGTGGCCAATCGAGATCCAGCGCTCGAGTGTGTGATGACCAGTGCGATGGAGAATGTAAGAGATGCCTACGGAGGTCATGGTCGCAGCTGCCTCCAGGCTGGCGAATCCTGCCGAGTTGTTTACCACCTTGTCGGGGAGGAGAATCTCCTGTCTCCCACGGGCCTGGAAGTTGCGCGTGGACGCGTAGTCCATGCCTCGTGTCACGGCAATTCCGGAAAAGAGCGCAAGATTTGTGCGATCCCAGAAGGCGTGTGTTGAAGGAGCCGTCGGCGGAGCGGGAAGAGCAGCCACGGTTGGATTCGAGTCATCCGTCAACTTCGAATCGGTCGATGAAGGTTGGTCAGCACGAAGCTGCTGGGCCGACGCGGATTGTCCGATGAGCAGGCAGATACCACAGACCAGCATCGCGATCCCGAACGATTTGCAAAAAGACGAAATCGCGATTCCTGGACACATGTCAATATTGTAAAGGCGAAGCCAGAGGTGGCGAAGTCATGGAGGTAACCTCAGGAATATCTGTCTGGAGTAGTCCAATTTCTCGGCCGTCCCTTGAAACCTTTATAATTGTTGGTTCCCTAACACTCTTTGGAGGACATGTAATGGCGGTCTCATACAACGGCTTTCCGGTGCCTGCAAATGGTGCCCGGATCACCTACAGTAACGGGCGCTACCAGGTGCCCGACAATCCCATCATTCCTTTCATTGAGGGCGATGGCACTGGCCGGGATATTTGGAAAGCGTCCGTGCGCGTATTCGATGCCGCGGTGCAGAAGGCATACCAGGGCAAGCGTCGGGTCGCCTGGTATGAGGTGTTTGCAGGTGAGAAAGCCAAAGCTGAGTTCAACAATTGGCTGCCCGATGACACCGTGAATGCGATCCGCGAATTTCGCGTTGCCATCAAGGGTCCGTTGACCACTCCGGTGGGCGGCGGAATGCGCTCGCTGAATGTGGCTTTGCGGCAGATTCTCGATCTCTATGCCTGTGTCCGCCCGGTGAAATACTACAAGGGCACGCCATCTCCGGTGAAGCACCCTGAACGCATGGACCTTGTGATTTATCGGGAGAATACGGAAGACGTCTACGCCGGAATCGAGTGGGAACAAGGCACACCCGAAGCTGCGAAGCTCATCGAATTTCTGAACAAAGACATGCTGAAGGGAAGCAAGAAGCAGGTCCGGTTGGATTCAGGCGTCGGCATAAAGCCGATATCCGTCACCGGCACCAAACGCCTGGTGCGCATGGCAATCCAGTTTGCGTTAGACACCGGCCGAAAGAGTGTGACTTTGATGCACAAAGGCAATATCCAGAAGTTTACCGAGGGTGCCTTTCGCAAATGGGGATATGATTTGGCCACGCAGGAGTTCCGCGACAAGATCGTCACCGAGCGCGAGAGCTGGATCCTGGACAACAAAGATAAGAACACGAATCTCACAATTGAGGACAATGCCAACTTGACCGAGCCCGGACTGGAGTTCGCGACGGAAGAGTTCCGGCAGTCGATTTATCAGGAAGTGCGAGACGTGCTGAACGCAATCTACGCTACTCACGGCAAGGGTGCGTGGAAGAAAAAGCTGATGATCAACGACCGCATCGCTGATTCAATCTTCCAACAGGTAGTGACGCGAGCGGATGAATATTCGGTATTGGCGACATCCAACCTGAACGGCGACTATATTTCCGACGCTTGCGCTGCCCAGGTCGGAGGGTTGGGCATCGCGCCGGGAGCTAACATCGGCGATGGCTACGCGATTTTTGAAGCGACGCATGGCACGGCTCCCAAGTACGCCGACAAAGACGTTATTAATCCCGGTTCGGTGATTCTCTCCGGAGTGATGATGTTTCGCCTCATGGGCTGGACTGAGGCCGCGGATCTGATCGAGCATGGCATGGAGCGCACCATTGAGCAAAAGCAAGTCACGTACGACTTCGAGCGGCTAATGGAAGGCGCCACCAAAGTGACGACCAGCGGGTTTGCCAGCCACATCATCGAAAACATGGATGCAGCGGTGCTGAGCGCGACGCGGTAATAGCGAAGAGCAATAAACCACAAAGGACACGAAGGTCCACGAAGGAACGCAGGTCAGACGGCTTAGTTCTTACTTTGTGTACCTTCGTGTCCTTTGTGGTTGATGAACTTGATCTTCTTACTTAGAAAGGGAAATCATGCGTAAGAAAGTTACGGTTGTTGGCTCTGGAAATGTGGGCGCTACGGCTGCCCACTGGATCGCCGCCAAGGAACTGGCAGACGTCGTTCTCATCGACATCGTCGAAGGCGTCCCGCAAGGCAAGGGCCTGGACCTGCTCGAAGCCATGCCCATCGAGAAACGTGATTCCCACATCATGGGTACGCAGGATTATGCCGACACAGCCAATTCGGATATCGTCGTGATCACCGCCGGCATTCCGCGCAAGCCGGGCATGAGCCGCGATGATCTGCTCAACACCAACCACAAGATCATGAAAGATGTCGTAGGCAAGGCCGTGCAGCACTCGCCCAACTGCATACTGATTATCGTATCGAATCCTCTGGATGCGATGGCACAGGCTGCGTACAAGATGAGTGGCTTTCCCCGGGAGCGCGTGATCGGTATGGCCGGCGTTCTCGATTCAGCTCGCTTTCGGGCATTCATTTCCGAAGAATTGAAAGTCAGCGTGGAAAACGTGACCGCGTTCGTTCTCGGCGGACATGGCGATACGATGGTTCCGCTTCCTCGTTATTCGACCGTGGCGGGAATCCCGATTACTGAACTGATGGATGCTGCGACTGTGGCTCGTCTTGTTCAACGCACGCGCGATGGCGGCGCCGAGATCGTGAAATATCTGAAGACGGGCAGCGCTTACTACGCCCCTTCAGCAGCCGTCGCGGAGATGGTCGAGGCGATCTTGAAAGACAAGAAGAAAATTCTGCCCTGTGCCGCCTATCTGGAAGGCGAATACGGTATCAAGGGTCTCTATGTCGGCGTGCCGGTGAAACTCGGCTCGAAGGGAATCGAGCAGATCATTCAAATCAAACTGACGCCGGAAGAGAATGCGGCGCTGGACAAGAGCGCGGAAGCAGTGAAGGAATTGGTCGCCGTGATCGGCGTGTAGCCCTCAGTGTCTGAATCCCACGCTAGTGTGGAGACAACGAGATTCGCAAGATCTGGACATCATGCCAACCGCTTGATGCTGGCAATGGCTTGCCCGGCTGCCATTTGTGAAGCTGAGTGTTCGCCATGAATAGAAGCGAGTCGCCGTCCAGGCTGCCCGTTGTCGGATTTTCGAACGTAGGGTTATAGGTCTCGAGGATTTCCCAACTTGTGATCTTTGTCAGTGTGGGGTCGAGATAAAATCTCACGACCCTTCCCGGGTGAATTGCATTTTGAATTCCGACGAGAGACTGCCGGTAGAAATATAGGCCGTCGATGCTGGCGTCGATCACGTCCGCAGTTTTCTGGAGCGGGGCTGAAGACCTAGTTCCGAGGTCGACACGGTAAATTCCAAAATCGCCCGCAACAAAGAGTATCTTTTCGTCATCGCTGACAGCGATTCCATTGGCGCCGGGGACCGTTCCTGGGGCCAAAAACAGTTCGAGTTCATGCGACCCGGTCTTCGTGGAGTAGACCGAACCTTCGAGTGTGTTGGTCGTGTAGGCCTTGCCGGTCGAGGGCACGACCGTGACATCGTTCAGATATCCGGACGACTTGTCCGGCGAAACGAATATATCAAGGCGCTTACCGCTGGTCAGGTCATACTTGAAGAGTCCTTGCACCGTACCCGCTAGCTCGGAGGTGTCCCCGAATCTGGTACTGACCGCCCACAATTCTTTCCGGGTTTCGTCGACGTGCAGTCCAGCGACATATGCCAGCTTGTCGTCCCCCGCCTTTACGAGGTCGTGCAGTTCGCCGGTCTTATCGGTCCACACGACCTTCCTCTGCACGCTTCCGGCGTAGACGCGCCCGTTGTAGCGGGCATACGCCATCCCTTCCGGAAAAAGGTCGGGTTCCCTGATTACGAATGCGGCTTTACTCTGAATTTCAGGTTTATTCTTGAGGCGAATCTCCGCCACAATCGCTTTGAATTCGGGCGTGTCTCGGAGGTATGCGAATCCCCGATATTCCCCTGGGTCGAGGCCGCCCTTGGCCGTGGCCACCTGGCGCAGGAGCTTCAGGGTGGTCGCAACATCGCACTTCTCCGCATAGTCAGCCGCGAGGTTGTAGAGCAACACCGGATCATCGGGATGAACGTTTGTTAATTGTTGAAGATGTTTAATCTCAGATTCAACCTCGGGTGAAGTAGTAGGAGTGCACTCAACCGCTTCCGCGTGAGGCAAAAGGAGACCTACCACGATCACTAGCGTCAAGGATATGAATCTGGTATTTGAGGCGAATCGCAAAGTGCGCGCTCCAGTGGGGCAACGTTATGATCTGATTAATGTGACCCTCTCTGACGAGAAAAGTTAGCGTTCAAGTGCCCTCTCAGCCGTTTTGTCGATGTATCATTAGGGCGCTTCAACGAGGAGGATATGCGAAGGTTCATCTTGGCCCTCATCATCGTGGTGGGGCTCGGTTGCATTTGGCTGGCCATCCGGAAACAACCGGGCCACGATCAAATCTTAAAGTCCTACTTTCAGAACGGTTCGAGTCTGAAGGCTGGAGCAGCGGTGTGTGTTGATGGTGTAAGGCTGGGGGTCGTCACGAGTGTGCGCGTCCGTCCTGAGTTGGGAGAGCGCCCGGTCGAAGTCGTCATGGCCATAAGGACGCCGTATGAATTGAGAATTCCAAATGATTCGATGGTAATTCTGTCAACGGAGGGTCTGTTGGGCCCAACTTTTGCCGACATCGATACTCGCGGCGCTCGTGGGCCGACAATTGAAAACGACGGCGTGCTTAAGAGTTCCGCAGTAACAGCTGCGGATGGTGCCCAAGTCGTAAAACGGCTTAGCGATGCCATGGTACAGGCGACGGCTCCCGGCGCCTCGCCAGACGTATCGCGCAAGAGTTCTCGCAAACCGGCTGATTCTCGCGCCAAGTAGACATCGGATCCGTTTACACCCGCTCAATGACTATCGACTTCACGACCACGTCTTTATTCGGCCTGTCCTGACGGTTTCGCGGGACGCCCACAATCTTCTCGGCCACATTCTGGCCTTCGACCACTTCGCCGAAAATTGTGTGCTTGCCGGTGAGCCACGTAGTCGGGGCCAGTGTGATGAAGAACTGCGAGCCGTTTGTGTTGGGACCGGCGTTTGCCATCGCTAACTTGCCGAGTTTGTCGAATTTGTGCGGAGAACCCTTGGTTTCATCCTCGAACTGATAGCCGGGCCCACCCATACCGGTGCCCGCCGGGTCGCCGCCCTGGATCATAAACTCGGGAATCACCCGGTGAAAGATGGTTCCATCGTACAGACGGTCTTTGCTCTTCTTGCGGCTGACCGGATGGGTCCACTCGCGTTTGCCTTCGGCGAGTTCAACAAAGTTTGCGACCGTCTTGGGGGCGTCCTTTTCAAACAAACGGCAGACGATACTGCCTTCCGACGTATCAAAGATGGCGTAAGTACCTGGCTGGCGGGTCATAGTGATTCCTTTCGTTTATATCGTTGATATCGAGATGCGAGGGCGCGATGCCCTCGCGACAGCCGGCGGGGACGCCAGCGCTACAAACGCGGCGTTAATTCGCGCCACTGATTGTGATGTGATTAATCACTACTGCCTTGTAGGGCTTATCGTTGGAGTCTCGGCCCACCCTCGCAATTTGCTTTACCAACTTTATGCTGGCGTCATCGCACTGGCCAAAAATGGTGTATTTGCCGTTCAAGCTTGAGTAGGCAACCTCCGTGATAAAGAACTGAGAGCCGTTGGTGTCGGGTCCAGCATTCGCATATGCCATGCGGCCGGGACGATCGAACTTCAGGTCGGAAGAAGTTTCATTCTTGAAGGTATAGCCGGGGTCGCCGGTTCCGGTGCCCTTCGGGTCGCCGCCCTGAATCATAAAGTCGGGAATGACGCGGTGGAAGGTAGTGCCGTCATAAAGCGGAACACCATGTTTTTTCTGGTGAGTGACGGGACTGGTCCAATCCTTGGTACCCGTGGCCAATCCGATGAAATTTTGCACACCGATCGGAGCCTTGTCCGGAAACAGGGTGCAGGTAAGGTTGCCTGCCGTGGTCTCGATTACAGCAGTGGGGTGATCCGAAGCCGCTCCAGGCTTGGCTTGTGACCACAGTGAAAGGGAAGACAGAAAGATAACCGAAGCGAGAATTAAGCATTTGCGCATGCGTGGCTCCTTAAAGAGAATACGAATCTTGAATTGTACGACAGCCGCCGTGAAATTTACTTGCCTAGGGCTGGTTGCGCTTGCAACTCACGGCTGACACGTTCTACTTCTTTGAAAACCCGCATCACATTGCCGCCGAGTATCTTACGGATATCCTCGGCGCTGTAGCCGCGATCAAGTAGCGCCTGAGTAATCTTGGGCAGATCAGCAGCAGAATCCATGCCTGCTGGAGTCGCGCCGCTTACGCCATCAAAATCCGAGCCCAGCCCTACGTGGTCTACGCCGGCGACTTTCGCGATGTGATCAATGTGATCGATCAAAACCGTGAACGGCGGGCGCGGGATCCTGGCCATCCATTCTCTCGTGATCCTGTCCTCATCTGCGTAAGTTACCTGCTTTCCGTCAGCCTTAAGTTTCGCCAGGTAGGCACGAGTCGCGGCTTCCTGCTCTTTTTGTTGAGCCCGGACCGCATTCCAATAGTTTTGATCCAAAAAACCAGCAAAGAAATTCACGTCTACGACGCCGCCATTCTTGGCTACAGCCCTTAGCATGTCATCCGTCATATTTCGCGGCGCATTGCATAAAGCGCGGGCTGAGGAGTGCGACGCGATCACCGGGGCTTTGGTTACGGAGATAGTGTCCCAAAACGTTTTGTCGGCGACATGCGAGATGTCGACCATCATTCCCAGGCGATTCATTTCCAGAACGACTTGCTTTCCGAAATCGGTTAGGCCGTTGTGGTGTTGGACCTTCGGGTCATCAATATCTCCGGAGGAATCAGCCCACTCGTTGGTGTTCGACCAAGAGAGCGTCATGTAACGCACACCGAGACGGTAGAAATCACGAAGGAGATGAATATCGTTCTCGATGGAGTGGCCACCTTCGATTCCCATCAAGGCCGCAAGTTTTTTCTGCTTGTGGGCGCGCTCGATATCATCCACGGAAAACGCCATCATCATTCGATCAGGATGGCGCGCTGCCTGCTCATAGACGGAATCGATCAGGTCGAAGGTGTGCCGGGCGAAGTGGCCCTGATTGGTTTCAGGTTCGACCCAGATTGAAAAGAACTCAGCGCCCAAGTTTCCGGCCCGAGCTTTGTCAAGGCTGATGTGGCCGAAATCTTTGGGATCGGTCGAACCGATATCGAAGTTATCGTCGAGAAAACGCTGTGGGGTATCAGCATGTGTGTCGATGACAATCGCCGAATTATGTATGGCGAAAGCTTTGGAGCTCACGTCTGACGCCGCCTTGGCTTGGACAAAAGCCAGGATCGAGCCAAAGATCAACAGCGCAGAAAAGAGCGGGGACTTCGCCAAAGAGAAGCGTTT
>Ga0209380_10001867_pt1 | contig 13878 bp, 7 predicted proteins | sample HubBroMetageWFT6_FD_188347 | JGI IMG/M metagenome (GOLD analysis project Ga0209380, IMG submission 188347) | Warmed and freeze-thawed soil microbial communities from the Hubbard Brook experimental Forest, New Hampshire - Hubbard Brook CCASE Soil... | ecosystem: Environmental > Terrestrial > Soil...
ATCGAAGATCTCCGTGGACGAGACCGGCACGGTCATCACGCTGGGCGACGGCATCGCGCGCGTGTACGGGCTGGATAAAGTGATGGCCGGCGAACTTCTAACGTTTCCCCACGGCGTGGCCGGCATCGCCATGAACCTGGAGGAAGATCAGGTGGGCGTGGTGCTGCTCGGGGAATATACCGAGATCAAGGAAGGCGACGAAGTGAAGCGCACGGGGCGCATCATGAGCGTGCCCGTCGGCGATGCCATGATCGGACGCGTGGTCGACTCGCTCGGCCGTCCCATCGACGACAAAGGTCCCATTGCCACTGATAAGTTCATCGCCCTGGAACGGCTGGCACCGGGCGTCATCGACCGGCAGCCAGTGCGCGAGCCCATGGCTACCGGACTGAAAGCCATCGACAGCATGATTCCGATCGGCCGGGGACAACGCGAGTTGATCATTGGCGACCGGCAGACCGGAAAAACGGCAGTCGCGCTCGATACCATCATCAACAGCAAGGGTAACAACCTGGTCTGCATTTATAACGCGATCGGGCAAAAGCGGTCGTCAATTGCGCAGGTGGTGAAGATTCTTGAAGATTACGGCGCGATGGAATACACGATCGTTGTAGCGGCGTCGGCTTCGGAACCCGCGCCGATGCAGTACATTTCGCCGTATGCGGCAACTGCCATCGGTGAATATTTCCGCGACACCAAGCGGCACGCGCTGGTAATTTACGATGATCTCTCGAAGCACGCGGCGTCCTACCGGGAAATCTCGCTGCTGTTGCGGCGGCCGCCGGGGCGCGAGGCGTATCCCGGCGACGTGTTCTATCTTCACTCGCGGTTGCTGGAGCGCTCGGCCAAGTTGAGCGACAAAAACGGCGGCGGATCGCTGACCGCGTTGCCCATCATCGAGACGCAAGCCGGCGACGTTTCCGCCTACATTCCGACCAACGTGATTTCGATCACCGACGGACAAATTTATCTGGAAACCGATTTGTTCAATCAGGGCGTGCGTCCGGCCGTAAACGTGGGTTTGTCGGTGAGCCGCGTCGGCGGCAGCGCTCAGATCAAAGCCATGCGGCAGGTTGCAGGAACGCTGAAGCTGGAACTCGCGCAATACCGCGAACTGGCGGCATTTGCGCAGTTCGGCAGCGATCTCGACAAAGCCACGCAGGCGCAACTGAATCGCGGCCAGCGGCTGGTTGAACTGTTGAAGCAGAACCAGTTTTCGCCGCTGCCGTTTTCCAAACAGATTCTGATCATCTTTGCCGGCACGGGAGGATTCCTCGACGATCTTCCTGTAAATCAGGTGCGCGACTTCGAGAAAGAGCTTTACGAGTACGTGGACGCGACCCAGGCCGGACTGCTGCGCGCGATCATGGAGAAAAAGGTTCTCGATGACGGATTGAAAGCACAGTTGACGGATGTAATCAAGCAGGCGAAACAGCAGTTTGTGGCGAGCAGGGAAGCGGTGGCGAAGTAGTACAGAGTACCCGGTACCCAGTAAGAGCAATGCGGTTCTATGTTTATAGGCTTAACTGGGTACTGGCAGCTGAACGACTGATTCATGGCTAACATCCTCGACATCCGACGCCGCATTCGCAGCGTGGTGAACACGCGGCAGATCACCAAGGCCATGAAGGTGGTCTCGGCCGCGAAGCTACGCCGGGCGCAGGACCGCGCTTTGTCCGCGCGTCCCTATGCGCAGATGCTGACGAATATCCTGAAGTCGCTGGTGGCGCGGGCGGAGATTTACGATCCGGAAACTGGAGAGCCGAAGCATCCCTTGCTGGCGCAACGGCCGGAGAAAACTATTCTGCTGATCGTTGTCACCGGCGACAAGGGGTTGGCAGGCGCGTTCAGTGCCAACGTCACCAAAGCGGCCAGCCGGTTTATCGAATCCAAGGCAGGAAAGAATATCGACATTGAGGCGATCGGCCGCAAGGGACGTGACTTTTTGCGGCGGCGCTATCCCGCGGCGGCGGTGCAGACGCGCAGTCTGGCTGAGACGGAGGAGTCGCTGGAGACTCCGCCCGAGACCGCGGAGCGGGCCGGCGCGATACAGATTACGGGAGAACACGTTGGCGTTCTGGGCAAATTGGAATTTTCCCAGGCCCGGGCCTTGGCGGAGAACGTGATCAGGCGGTATCGGCGCGAGGAGATTGATGCGGTCTACGTCGTCTTCAACGAATTCAAGTCGGTGATTGCGCAGCGCCTCATCGTGGAGCAAATTCTCCCCATTGAACGGATTGGCGAACCGGCGGTTCGCCTGGCTGAGGAAATGACTGAAGAAGAAAAGAAGAAAGCCAAGGAAGCGGCGATCAGCGCCGGAGTTGGCCTGCACTCCAACCAACCCTCGGGCGAAGAAGCGGCTCAATTCGGAGCAGTTGGTTCCGGGCAGGTGGATTACATTTACGAGCAGCCGCCGGAGGAATTATTCCGTGCGTTGCTGCCGAAGTATGTTTCCAGCCAGGTTTTCCGCGCGCTGCTCGAGTCAGTCGCAGCTGAGCATGCCGCGCGCATGACTGCAATGGATTCCGCCACCAGCAATGCCACCGACATGATCGATTCGCTGACCCTGGTCATGAACCGGGCGCGGCAGGCGAAGATCACCAAAGAGATTATCGAGATCGTGAGCGGCGCAGCCGCGATGTAGCAAGTACCTAGTATCCAGTGCCGAGTATCGAGTACCGAGTAACCAGACGAGTCAAAAACATATGGCAGAAAACGTAGGACACGTGGTTCAAATTGCAGGGCCGGCGGTGGACGTACAGTTTCCCGAAGGCAAGTTGCCGCCAATCTATGAGGCGGTGCGCGTCGTGAGTGATGGCTTCACTGTGCCCAGCCCGGTCAACGTAATTCTCGAGGTCCAGCAGCACCTGGGCGAAGGCCGCGTGCGCTGTATCGCGATGGAAGCCACCGAAGGCATGGTGCGCGGCATGAAAGCCATCGATCAAGGTGGCCCGATTTCGGTGCCCGTGGGCCGAGGCACGCTGGGACGTGTGATGAATGTGATCGGCGAGCCTGTCGACCAGCTTGGTCCGATCGAATACAAGGAACGAATGCCGATTCACCGCCTTGCGCCAGCGTTCGATGAACAGGCCACCACGGCTGAAATGTTTGAGACCGGCGTGAAAGTCATCGATCTTATTCAACCGTTCTTGAAGGGCGGCAAAATCGGCTTGTTTGGCGGTGCGGGTGTGGGCAAGACCGTCGTCATCATGGAACTGATCAATAACGTCGCCAAACAGCACGGTGGATACTCCGTGTTTGCTGGCGTAGGCGAACGCACGCGCGAGGGCAACGATCTGTGGCTGGAGATGACGGAGTCGGGTGTGATCAAGCCGGGCGATCCGGCACACTCGAAGGCGGCGCTGATTTACGGTCAGATGACGGAACCTCCAGGTGCGCGCCTGCGCGTCGCGTTGACAGGACTTACGGTCGCGGAATACTTCCGTGACGCTGAGGGTGCGGACACGCTGCTCTTCATCGACAATATTTTCCGCTTCACACAGGCCGGATCGGAAGTATCGGCGCTGCTCGGGCGCATGCCCAGCGCCGTAGGTTACCAGCCGAACCTGGCGACGGAAATGGGCGAACTGCAGGAGCGCATCACCTCAACCAAGAAGGGTTCGGTGACTTCGGTGCAGGCGATTTACGTGCCTGCCGATGATTTGACCGATCCAGCGCCGGCGACAACGTTTGCTCACCTCGACGCGACCACCGTGCTTTCCCGCGCATTGACTGAGATCGGAATCTATCCCGCGGTCGATCCGCTGGCTTCGACGTCGCGCATTCTCGATGCCCGCATCGTTGGCCAGGAGCACTATGACGTGGCCCAGTCCGTGAAGAAGACGCTGCAGACGTACAAAGATCTGCAGGACATCATCGCGATTCTCGGCATCGACGAACTCAGCGAAGATCAGAAGCTGACCGTAGCGCGAGCGCGAAAGATTCAGCGCTTCCTGTCGCAGCCCTTCCACGTGGCCGAGCAGTTCACCGGCGCAGCCGGGCGTTACGTAAAGATTGCCGACACGGTCAAGGGTTTCAAGGCGATTGTCGAAGGCAAGTACGATGACATCCCCGAGCAGGCTTTCTATATGAAGGGACCAATTGAAGAAGTGCTTGAAGCGGCCGAGAAAATGAAGGCAGCGGCATAAAAGCAGTGGCCAGTGGCCAGTGATCAGTGGTCAGTCAAACAACTGATTCACGAAAGAACTGGCCGCTGACCACTGGACACTGATCACTGATGTCCGATACTTTCCAACTCGAGATCGTCACGCCGGAAAAGAAAGTGGTCGACACGACTGCGGCGGAGGTTCAGATTCCCGGCAGGAACGGATATCTGGGCATCCTGCCGGGGCATGCGCCGCTCATCACCGAACTGGCCGTGGGTGAAATCACGTTCCACACTGGCGCCGAAGAGCAGCGGCTTGCGGTCGCGTGGGGATTCGCGGAAGTGTTGCCCGATAAAGTGACAATTCTGGCCGAGACCGCAGAGCGACCCGCCGAGATCGACGTAGAGCGCGCGCGCAAAGCCAAGGCACGCGCCGAGGAACGACTGTCGAGTGGAGATCCGAATGTTGACGTCGAGCGGTCTCTGAACGCGCTGCAGAAGGCCGAAACGCGGCTGGAAGTCGCCGAAGGGAAAAGCCACTCCTAATCTCGACCCGAAGATCTTCACCTGTAGATCTTCGGCAGGAGCTTTATGAAATCGATCACGTCTCTCGGTCAGTCGTGCCTCTGTATCCTCTCGCTGTTTGGAGTTCTGGCCGCCGGGCAGGACAAGCCAACGCAGGCTCCGCCCCCTCAACGGCCAGCGCCAATTATCTCGCCTGAAGTCCACGCCGATGGCAGCGTTACCTTCCGTCTCCGCGACCCGAATGCGGTCGAGGTCAAGCTTGGGCTTGAGGGCGCTGAGCCCGTACCCATGAAGAAGGACGACGGGGATGGATGGAGCGTGACGACTGCTCCCTTGGCGCCCGACTACTACGGTTACGAATTCATCGCAGACGGCGAGCGTATGCTAGATCCCTCCAACCATCTGCTGGTTCCCAATTTGCTCACGCCGGGAAATGCCGTGCACGTTCCCGGACCTTTGTCCCTGCCGTGGGAATTGAATGAGGTGCCGCACGGCGAAGTTCATCATCACTTCTACAAATCGGCAGTCGCAGGCGATGACCGCGACTACTACGTGTACACTCCGCCGGGCTACGATCCCGTTGCGAAGAAGACCTATCCAGTGCTCTATCTACTGCACGGCTACAGCGACGATGCCAGTGGATGGACTGCCGTTGGCCATGCGAACGTGATTCTCGACAATCTGATCGCGCAGGGCAAAGCTAAACCGATGCTCGTGGTGATGCCGCTCGGCTACGGGACGATGGAGATGATCTGGCATTCCTGGGCATCATGGAGTCACCCGGATTTGCGCGACACCAACTTCAGGAAGTTCAGCGAAGCGCTGCTCACCGAGGTTATGCCGCGCGTCGAGGGCGAATACCGGATCACTAAAGACCGCAATGCGCGGGCAATTGCCGGCTTATCCATGGGCGGCTCGGAATCTCTGCTCACCGGTTTGAATAACCTCGACAAGTTTTCCTGGATCGGCGCTTTCAGTTCCGGCGGCATTCCCGAAGACTTTCAAAAAGATTTTCCAGCTCTCGACGCAAAAGCAAACCAGCAGATACATCTCTTGTGGATCGCGTGTGGCACCGAGGATCATCTGATTACGGTCAACCGCAATTTCCGGGGATGGCTCAAGACCAAGGGCGTGAAAGCGACCGAGATCGAGACGCCCGGGATGCACACCTGGATGGTTTGGCGGCGGAATCTGTCAGAGTTCGCGCCCTTGCTGTTCCACTAGGAGGTGAGTTTGTGCGTCCCTTTTCCCTGACTCTGGTGATCGCGATGCAATTTGTCGTGTGCGGTGCCCTCGCGCTGTCGGTTGGGGCTTCCCCGTGCACCGTCGAGGACTCAAAGCGTGCCTTCGATGCGGTCGACAAGCTTGACAGCTGGGGAGCGGTGCTAAATTTTTATAAAAAGCATCTTGCGTGCGATGACGGCGGCATTGCGGAAGGGGTTAGCGATGCGGTCACGAAGCTGCTGGCAAACGATTGGGCTGGCTTTTGGCGATTAGGTGCGACGGTTAGGGCTGAACCGCAATTTCAGCGATTCGTCCTTCGCCATATTGACGCGACTGTACCCGTCGAAACTCTGCAAAGCATCGGCCGCAACGCGCGTAGTCGGTGTACACAAAAGTCGACAGCGCTTTGCAAGAAGATTGACAATGCCACATCCTCGGCGATCAGAGAGGCCCAGCAGTAGTCCGGATTCCCCTCCTCAAGGCACGTTCACCTGATCGCGATTTTCCGATGGCACATACTTCACCGCGGCGGTTCGCTCCAGCTTGTCCCAGGCGAACTTGCGGCCTTCGAGCGCGCGCTTCAGCGTCTTGAACAGGACCACCGAAAACAACTGGCGGTAGGCAAAGCGCTGCAACCAGACCTGGGTAAGCAGCCAGCCGTCTTCTTTTTCGTCGGGACGGCTTCGCTCCAGCGCAAACGCCAGCGCCGATGCCAGGAAGTCGACGACCAGGAACACGAAGAAGAATGCGACTAGTTTGTGGAAGCTGGCGGGATCGGTGGAATCGGGGTGAAAGTATTTTTGGATGAAGTACCACGAGGCGCCGAAGGCGAACATGATGTCGATGAGCGGCGACACCAGCGGCAACAGAATCTGGAAGATCACTATATTCGGCAGCGCCACAAATCCCAGCGCTCCTTTGCGAGCAAACACTCCACTGTGTTTGTAGACCGCCTGCAGCACGCCGAACGACCAGCGAAAGCGCTGGCGCATTAGCCCATTCGCGTTGGTCGGGGCTTCGGTGTATGCCAGGGCCATGTCTTCGTATTCCACACGGTAGCCGCGGCGCAGAAGTGCCATGGTGAGATCGGCGTCTTCGGCGACAGTGTCGATCTGGTAGCCGCCCGCTTCTCGCACAGCGGAAACGCGCCACGCCCCAATCGCTCCCGGCACGACACTGACCGCGCCGAGAACGTCCAAAGCCCGGCGCTCGAAGTTCTGGCTGGTGATGTATTCGAGAGCCTGCCAGCGCGTCCACAGATTCACGCGGTTCCCCACCTTGGCATTGCCGGCGATGGCTCCGACTTTCGGATTGATGAAATGCGGCACCAGCCGCGATATCGCGTCACTCGCGATTACAGTGTCAGCATCGATTCCGACGAAGAGTTCGGCATCTCCAATATGTTCGATTCCGTAGTTAAGAGCGTCCGCCTTGCCCGAGTTGGTCTTGGTGAGGATAAGAACTCTTCCCGCGGCCTGTTCCCTGGTGAAGGCGGTGTGCGCGATTTCGAGAGTGCGGTCCCGGGATCCGTCGTCGATCACAATCACACGCAGGTTGCGATAGTCGGAATTCAGGGCGGCACGCACCGTTCGTTCAATCACCTTCTCTTCGTTGTAAGCAGGGATGAGCACGGCCACCTTGGGTTTGTACGAAGCGACCTCGGCGGGCCTTCCAAAGATTTTTTCCTGCAGGCGGTCGTAGACGGCAGCCGCGCCGATAAACAGCAAGCGTCCGGTCATCAAAATATCGCCGATCAGGAAGATCCAAGTGATCCCCAGTACACCGGCATCGAACAGCCAGAAGCCCAGTCCGTCAAGGCGCGCGGCCCAGAGTTGGGGCCTCGACAGCGGTGACATCACGTCGGCGCGGTTCTTGCCCAGTAACTCGTAAATCGGCGCGACCTCATATCCGCGGGCGCGGATGCCCTCAATAATCATGGGCAAAGCGCGCACGGTTTCGGCGCGATCCCCGCCGCCGTCATGCAGCAAAACAATATTGCCGCACCGTTGATCGTTCGGGCTGCACGGCGGCAAGTGCGCCAGTACGGAGGCTGAGATTTCTTCGGCGGTCTGCCGGCGCGGCTTGTCGCTCCAGTCGTTGGGGTCAATCCGATTGCCCACGGTGGTATAGCCCAAATCCTGCGCAGTTTCGAGCGGACGCACCTGGTCAGCGGTGTCGGGTTCCTCGTCAATGGCATAAGGCGGACGCAGGAGCATGACGCGAACTCCCACCAGGCTGGCGAAAAGCCGCTCGGTCAGGTTCAGCTCCACCTTCATGTAGGTCGCCGAGATATTGCTGACATCGGGATGGGTGAAGGTGTGGTTCCCAATGGTATTGCCCTCGTCATAAATGCGTTTGGCCAGACTGGGGAACCTATCCGTCTGAATGCCAATCAGGAAAAACGTTGCCGTTGCATGTTCACGCTTGAGCACATCAAGAATTTTTGGTGTCCACTCTGGATCGGGACCGTCGTCGAACGTGAGCACTACCTTGTTGGGGCTGTAACCGTAGCGGGCGACACGGTAAGGTTCTGGTAGAGACTGAAAAACTTCGTCAGTAATCAGCTTGGTGTTCGCATCGACGCTGAGGTCGCGGGTGCCGTGCGTGGGCCGATCTTCGATCCGCAAAATCTCGCCCTGACCCTCCATATCAACATCCTGGCCAGGAGGCACATCGCGCAATTTGTCGGTCGCGCCGGCATCGCCGGGCACGTCCCATACCTTCCATAGCGTCCGATCCTCACCACCGAGCCGCCACAAAGCGAAGGTCTGGATGCCCAGCGTCTGGGCGGCACGCATGTGGTTCAGAGCTGTGACCGCATCGAGAAACCAGACGTCATGCTGCAGGCTGCGCTCATCCAGATAGCTGAAATGCGGATTCAGCGCATCGTCGTCGAAGGTGACATCTACATCGGAATCGCGTGCCGCCAGCCACGCTTCCTGCGCGCTCACTGAGCTGTCTCGTTCGTTCGCCGGCAGCTTGCCCTTCTTCGGTTTCAGCACCCAGTCATAGCCGTAGTTGGCGATGGCGCAGATCAGCTTTTCCCGCGGAATAGCCTTCACCGCGAACTCCAGATTGTTGACGAACCAGTCTTGAGAGGCGACCGGTCCCGACGCAGCGCCGGGATAGTGCTCGTCGTAGTTCATGATGACCACGCCGTCTGCCGGAGCTGCGATCGCGGCGTAGTCGAACTCCAGATTGTGTGCGGGCACGCTGACGTAAAGTTTCATGCCACGGGCATGGAGGTCCGCGGAAAGTTCATTGAGCAGCGCAATGTAGCCTGGCTGACCCACCTTGGGGAAGGCCTCGAAATCCACCATCAAGCCGCGAAAGCGGTCTGAGGCGAGAAACATTCCCACCTGCCGGCGAAAAACCGCACGCGCGCTGGGATTGTTCAGGAAGTCCGTGATCCCCCCAACCCACTCGGCGCCGTCAAAGTTGTTCACCATGGGAAAGACTTCCATGGCGGGGTCTTCGACTTTCAGAAAAGGCATTACCCGGTCATCGACGGAGCGCACGCGATCGTTTTGCACCACGTCGAAGAACTTATTGGTCTGGTCGTCCACTGCCTGCAGCCGGCCGTCGGGAGTGAGAGCGTGCAGCCAGTCGGGATACAACAAATCGATCTGGCGTGAATAATCGCGCAGAGAAGAAAAGCTCGCCGCGTCCCAGGGAACATAGAACGCCGCCCGGATGCCCTCTTGCTGGTTTAGTTTCACTTCCGACGCAGGCAGCTTCGACTGGCGATGGGATCGGCTGGCCAGCTTTTTCTGGCGCTCCCGGGCTCTTCCTTTTTCATTTTCTTTCAACGCTCTGAAGGCGCGTTTCTGCGGTGAGAAAAGGAGTTCAGGCAGGCGCTCGTCGCGCAGGGTCGTGTACACAAAGAAAATAATCAACGCGGATAGAACTACGACGCCGGCGTCGACGAAACGTCTGAGGCGCTTCCAGCGAGCGCGTTGCGGATCGTAGAAGACAGGTTCAGCCATGGAGAGCTAATCGTTCATCGTATGCCGCAGGCGACACGTGGTCAATTGTAGGTGAGGTGCAATTCAAGGTGCGGGCGGGATCGGATGTCCTGCTGGATAAGATGCACTGTCCCTTCCCCAAAGATGGCTTCAAACGCGCTATATTCTCACCGTGCTGGAACTGGTGCGGAAGGATGCTCGGTTCTTTCTCGCGGCGAGCCTGGCGGCCATCGCGTTGCGGCTCGTTTTTGTTCTGCATTTTCCGGCCGTCGTAGACGACTCCCGCCTCTATGCCGATATCGCGGAAAACTGGCTGCAGCATGGCGTCTACGGCATCACAGATTCCGGGCAGATCATGCCCACTCTTTCCCGGTTGCCGGGATATCCGGCGTTTCTGGCCGCGATCTTCGCTGTTTTCGGCTGGAGCAACTTCCGCGCGGTTCTGCTGATTCAGGTCTTATTCGATCTCGGCACGTGTTTCCTCATTGCCGATCTCGCGCGCCGCTTCGCATCCGAGCAAGCGGCGAAGGTGGCTTTCCTGCTGACCGCGCTTTGTCCATTCCTGGCCAACTACTCGGCCGCAGTTCTCACCGAGACGCTGGAAATATTTTTCACCACCTTAGCGCTCGATTTAGCCATGCGAGGGATTGCGGCTTTTCTCCGCGACCTTGAGTCAAACTCAACGCCAGTGCCGCTAACCTGGCTCGGCTGCGGCCTTTCCATCGCGGGATGCATCCTGTTGCGGCCCGACGGCGGCATTCTGTTCGGTGCTGTTGGTGCATACTGGTTCCTGATTTTCCTGCGAAGCGTCATGGTGAAATCGAAGCGGACGTCGGGGATCGTGCCCCGGTTGCGACCCATGCTGGGCGTGGGAATGATCCTGGCAGTCGGCGCAGTCGCGCCTCTAGTTCCCTGGACCCTGCGTAACCTGCACAGCATGCATCGCTTCGAGCCGCTCGCGCCCCGCTATGCCAACGATTCCGATGAACTCCTGATGCCGGGCTTCAATCGCTGGACTAAAACCTGGATGGCCGACTCCACCTCCGTGCAGGAAATTTATTGGAGGGTGCCGGGCGATGACATCGATGTCACGCGTCTGCCCCAGCGCGCTTTCGATTCGGCTCAGCAGCGCCAGGCCACGGAGCAACTTTTCGCGGACTACAACAGAGAGCGCGAAGTAACCCTGGAACTCGACGCGCGCTTCGCCGCGCTGGCGGCGGCCCGCATTCATGCTGCGCCGCTGCGTTACTACATATGGCTGCCAACTCTGCGCATTGCCGACATGTGGCTGCGTCCCCGCACCGAATTGCTGCCGTCTGATCCGCGGTGGTGGGAGTTCGATGACGACCCCACGTGGCTCACAGTCAGCATCGTCTTCGGCCTCATTAATCTCGGCTACGTCGCTGCGGCCGCTGCCGGTTTCTGGCGGTTGCGCAACTCATTCGGTGCCGGATTACTTCTTATGTTTCTAGCCCTGCGTTCGCTGTTCCTCGGAACGTTGGAGAATCCCGAGCCCCGTTACACGCTGGAATGTTATCCCGTGGTCATAGTCGCGGCAGCCGTGTTCCTCATCGGAAAATCGCATCGAAGCGATCGAAAACCCGCATAAACAGGCTCCCAAATCTGGAACAGAGTATGTGAAAAGGCGTATTCAAACGTTTCAGGACGCCCAAAGCTTTGAAGAATCAGCTTGAACATTGTGGCCCGCCAGTTGCACAATATCGCCCTATCAGTTTCCCGGGTCTCTGCTGTCTTCTTTGCTGTTTCCGGGACAACACTTCCGAGGCAACACCTGATGTGGGTAAAGGGGGCTCTATGCGTTCAGGCGCACGTGCATTTACTCTGTTGGCTGGCTTATTCCTCGCCTTCAGCGCTTTTCTCTCGGCGCAGACTGCAACTACGTCGTTGCTTGGTACGGTCTACGATCCGAAAGGCGCCGTGGTCCCGGATGCAGCTCTAACTATTTCCAACCCAGCCACGGGATTCAGCCGCACAACCAAGAGTGACAATCAGGGCCGTTACCAGTTTCTCGAACTGCCGCCGGCGAAGTATGACCTCACCGTCGATGCCAAGGGTTTCGCCACCATGAGACAAACTGGTATAGAACTCCAGGTGGCAACCCCCGCTACCTTAAACCCCACCATGCAGGTCGCCGGCGGAACTGTCACCGTCGAAGTCAGCGGCACCACCCCTTTGGTCAACACACAAGATGCCACTCTCGGACATGCTTTTGGAGCGGACCAGATTGCCGATCTCCCCTTCGAAGGACGTGATCCTGCTGGCATTCTCAGCTTGCAGACAGGAGTCGTTTTCACCGGCAACAGCACACACATCTCCAGTGCTTCCGACAGCCGGGCCGGCGCCGTGAATGGAGCCCGCAGTGACCAGAGCAACATCACTCTCGACGGCGTCGACAACAATGACGAACTCTTGGGCACGGCTTTCACGGGAGCGATCCGCGAACCCCTCGACGCCGTCGAAGAACTGAAGGTGACCACCAGCAACTCCGATGCTGACAGCGGTCGATCGTCCGGCGGACAGGTTTCTGAGGTCACCAAGAGCGGCACCAACAAGATTCACGGCTCGCTCTACGTTTACAATCGGCCGACTTTCACCACGGCGAATGACTGGTTCAACAAGGCCTCGCAACTCCAGTCCGATGAGTCGAACACGCCGCCGTTTTTGTTGCGCAATACGTTCGGAGCCAACGTCGGCGGTCCCATCATCAAAGACCGGCTATTTTTCTTTGGCGCTTACGAAGGCCAGCGCAAGCGCGAAGACCTGCAAGTCACGCGCGTTGTTCCCAGCTCGGGGCTTCGCAGCGGAAGCATCAGTTATCTTTGCACCCAGGATCCAACCTGCCCGACTGGCGGAGTAAACACGCTCTCGCCCAGCCAGATCGCCGGCATGGATCCGAACTGTTCCGGCAACGGCACCTGCCCCCTGGGACCTGGAGCGAATCCCCTCATCGCTTATCTTCCGGGGAATCCAAACTCCAGCGTAAACTCCATCTTCAACCAGTACCCTCAGCCTAATACAATTACGGTAGGCGACGGTCTCGACTTCGTGGGTTATACCTTTCCGTCTCCGCTGCCCGCCAGTCTGGATGACTACGTCTTGAAGTTCGACTATAACCTCACCAGGGATGGCAACCATCGCTTGTTTCTGAAAGGCATCATGGACAACGAGCGGTCGTCCGAGCGTAATTTTGTTGACTCCGTTAATACCGTCACCGGCGACGGCGGCGAGGAGTTTCCCGGACAACCCGCAGGGCAAGTCGAGCGCGATAACAACAAGGGCATCACTGTGGGTTATACCGCCACTCTGAGCAGAACCGTGATCAACAATTTCCACTTCGGCTATATCAGCCAGCTTATTAACGTCCAAGGCTTGGAGACGCAGGCCTACAACGATTTCCGCGGTATGGACAACATCAATGCTTTCACTCCCACCATCAACACCCATGTGCCGGTGAAAAACCTTGTCGATGACGTCACTAAAGTGATGGGGAGCCACACCTTCCAGTTCGGCGGAAACTATCGGGAAATTGACAACCTGCGCGAATCCGATGCGCAAAATTTCTTTCAAGGTCAGACGAATGTCTACTGGCTGAATTTCTCCGGCATCTCGAATACAGGGAGCAGCCTCGACCCTGCGGCATTTGGATTTCCAGCGGTCGACCCAGACTTCAGCGCCAGTTACGACTTTGCCATGGCGGCCTTAGCCGGGATCATCACCCAGATCAACGCAAACTACGAACTGACGAAGACACTGAACGTCATCCCTCAGGGCCAACTCGTGCCTCGCCATTTCCGCAATCACGAATATGAGTTCTACGGGCAGGATCAGTGGAGGGTTAAGCCCAACCTCACATTTACCTATGGCCTGCGCTATTCGATTCTGCAGCCTCCCTATGAAACCACGGGCACGCAGGTTTCGCCGACTATCAGCTTGAATAACTGGTTCAATCAGCGCTCGATAGCGGCAGCCAACGGGCAGGTCTACGATCCGGCCATCGCGTTCGGCCTTTCCGGCCAAGCCAACGGCAAGCCACCTTAT
>Ga0209380_10001869_pt1 | contig 13859 bp, 11 predicted proteins | sample HubBroMetageWFT6_FD_188347 | JGI IMG/M metagenome (GOLD analysis project Ga0209380, IMG submission 188347) | Warmed and freeze-thawed soil microbial communities from the Hubbard Brook experimental Forest, New Hampshire - Hubbard Brook CCASE Soil... | ecosystem: Environmental > Terrestrial >...
GGCGTGGTCATCTTTCTGGTGCGTACCTGGCGTCATCGGGAGTGGCCATTTGAAGAGCGCGTCTCAGCCGAAGGGGTTGCGACCAACTGACCATGGCAGAAGCGGTAAAAACGTCGATGCCATCGAGTCTGCCGGGGACCGCGAACGGTTCGGCCTGGGCTCCGCTGGGCGAGCCGCTCTTTCGTTCGCTCTGGGTTGCCGCGGTGATCTCGTATACCGGAACCTGGATGCAGAACGTGGGCGCCGGTTGGCTGATGACTCAGCTCACCATGTCTCCGTTGATGGTGGGCTTGGTGCAGGCGGCGACGACGCTTCCTGTTTTTCTCGTCATCTTGCCGGCCGGGGCTTTGGCAGACATGGTGGACCGGCGGCGATTGCTGCTGATCACGCAGGGTTGGATGGTAGCAGCCGCGGCGCTGCTGGGCATTTTCACACTCTTGGGAAATGTGACGCCGTGGATTCTTCTTTTGTTCACCTTCGTGCTCGGATTGGGCGCAGTGATGAACGATCCGGCGTGGCAGGCCATCACACCAGATATAGTTTCTCCCAGACAGCACGCGCCAGCGGTGGCTTTGAACTCAGTCGGGTTCAACGTGGCTCGCGCAGTGGGCCCGGCGTTAGGCGGAATCGTGATCGCGATCGCAGGATCGGGCGTGGCTTTTCTCCTGAATGCCGCTTCGTTTTTCGGAGTCATATTTTTTCTTTATCGCTGGAAGCGTCCCCACTTCGAGAATATGGAAAAGGGCCGTGTCACCGATGCCATCCTCACCGGCCTGCGGTATGGGCGTGACGCTTCGGTCGTGCGCTGTGTCCTGATCCGCACCGGGGCGTTCAGCTTGGCCGCGAGTTCCCTTCTCGCGCTGCTCCCGATGGTTGCCCGTCCTCATGGAGCCACCGGTTACGGCCTGCTGCTCGGGTCATTCGGGCTGGGCGCGTTGGCCGGCGCGGCCGTCCTGCCTCGCCTGCGGAATACACTCTCGGTGGACGGAGTTGTAACGGTCGCGATTCTGGTGTTTGCAGCCATGACATTTGCCGCGGGACGAGTACAAACATTGGGCTGGCTCGAACTTGTGTTGTTCACCAGTGGAACCGCGTGGATTGGAATCCTGGCATGTCTGAATGTTGCAGCACAAACCATGTCACCTCCGTTCCTGCGTGCACGGGCGCTATCCTTGTACCTGTTGGTGCTTCAGGGAGGAATGGCAATAGGCAGCGCGCTTTGGGGCGCTCTGGCCAGCCGAGTTGGAATTCCGACCGCCTTCCTCTGGTCTGCGGTCGCGCTTGTGGTTGGAGTCCTTTGTGTGCGACGCTATCCCCTGACGTCGCAGGAATTACAGTTCGCGCCGTCGGTAGTGCGCGACTGACCAAGACCAGATTCCACAATCCAACCAGGAGATTTCTCATGAAGAAGATGAAGTGGCTGTTTGCGTCCGTGCTTCTGCTGGCGAGTACCGGTCTTTGCCAAGCGCAGGATGCCAAGCCAGCGGATCATCGCACTGTCGCTCAAGTGCTCGATCGCAGTGTAACCGGTGTGGAAAACGAATTTGTTCCCGCTGCCGACGCCATGCCCGAGGATAAATATTCGTTTGTGCCCACGAACGGGGAATTCAAAGGCGTGCGCAGCTTCGCCCAACAGGTGAAGCACGTAGCCGCCGTTAATTACCTCGTGGGGGCAGCCATCCTTGAGGAGAAACCGCCGGTCGATCTCGGCAGCGAGAACGGACCGGATTCGCTGAAGACCAAAGCGGATATTGTGAAATTCCTCAAGGACTCGTTCGCCTATGTCCACAAAGCTGTGGGCACGATCAACGATGGAAACCTGCTGTCCCCCATCAAAAGCCCCTTTGGCGAGGGCATGACAACACGCCTCGGCATGGCCACATTGATCGTAGGTCACTGCTTCGATCACTACGGGCAGATGGTGGAGTACCTGCGCATGAATAGCATTGTTCCTCCTGCCAGCCGTTAAATCGCGCAACCACGACCGAACCGACAAAAGACCGGAGCGCACCCGGTCTTTTTCCCATCCTCGCCATCGGGGATTCCCAATGGCACCAAAGTGCCATTTACATGACCAAGCATGGGAAATACTCTCAGTTTCCCCCTTTTGCTTGGAAATTTTGCGATGCGAACTTAACCCTTAAAAGGGAGCAGTGTGTCGCTCTGGGTGTCCGGGTGGGCCAAAAGCAAGGCTGGCCGGATTAGGGAGAAGTAGATGAAGATTAAGAGGCATCACGCGACAGATTCCCGGGTTTCTGGGGCCGAACGAGAAAACGAAGTCCAACGAGAAATAGACGGTTTTCTTCGAGCCGTTAATTCTTACCCGGACCGGTTCGCCCGCGAACCTTACTTGAGTTTCGAGCAGCACTTTTCCAACCTTGTGACCGCAGAACCTCCGCCCCGCAAAGACGAAGATTCGCGTAGTTGAGGATTCGGCTCGTTCTCTCCCCGCTCTGCTCAGCGAATCCGCTGCCTCGCACCTCGCGGGGTGATCTCCGTGAGAATTAACTCCGGGTTGAGTGCATGCGCTCGCAAGTGGTCGCGCACCCGCATTCTGGTCTGATTCACGCTGGAGTTCGAGTCCAGAAAGATCACTACGGAAGGTCCAGCCCCGCTCAGAGCGCTTCCCAAGATTCCGCGAGTTCCGGTCAGCTTCCGTAACGGAGGCAGAAGAGGGCACAGGGATGCGCGGTAAGGCTGGTGGATCCGATCTTCCAATGCGGAGGGAAGCCAGTCCTTTCGCCCCTGAAGGAACGCCGCCAACAGCAGCATAGAGTTCTGGATGTTGGCCACGGCGTCAGCCCGCGAATATTCAGTCGGCAACACATTGCGAGCATCCTCGGTCGAAAGGCTCTCGTCGGGCACAGCTAGTAATAATGGCCACTTCCCTTGCGGCCTTACATGGGCCATTTGCATTTCGCCGGCCGCGGAGATTTGCGCAATTGCCAAACCGCCCATCCAGCACGCCGCGGCATTGTCGGGATGATTCTCGCGCAGGGCGGCTTCGTACACCATCCGACTATCGGTCCAGCGCAATCGGCCAAAGTGTACCGCCAGGGCGATTCCGGCTAGCCGCGCGGCCGCGGAGGATCCGCATCCCTTGCCGATAGGAATCTCGTTCTCGATGCGGAGCGCCAGCGGTTGCACCGGCTTTCCTTCCGCCTGCAGCACCCCACGATAAGTTGTGACGATAAGATGGTTATCGATTGGGGCGCAGATTTCGCGATCGCGACCGCGTGCCGTGATCGAGAATTCGTTTGCGGCCTTTGCCCGGACTCTAAGAAACATCGCAAACGCTAACGCGGCCGCATCGAAGGCCGGACCGAGGTTGGCGGAAGTCGCCGGCAGAACAATCTCAAAGGACTGTGATCGTTTGGTCCGCGTTTTGGCAGTGCCATCAGTCATGCGCAAAGCGAGCGGTTGCAAACAACGTCTCTACAGCTGTGGAAACGTAGCTTGCTAAGTTTCTAGCCGGTTGTCCGCTTTCCTCAAGATTCGAATGACAGCATCCCCGTCGGCATCGAGCACGATCGGTGCGCGCTGCTGAGGCTTGAGAATACCCGTCTCTTCTTCGCTCCCAGTGCCGACGAACAAATGACCGCGATGAAAATTCAAAGTAAATTCCGGATCTTTTAGCAGATGTCCGGTCAAGATCAATACTACGGTTTCTTGCGGCTTGACGAAGCCTTGCTTCACCAACTTCTTGAGTCCCGCAAGGGTAACGGCGGAAGCCGGTTCACAGCCAATGCCATCCGCTCCAATTTCCGCTTTGGCCAAAGCGATCTCAACTTCGCTACCCTGTTCGACGGTGCCACCGGTCGCCTGCAATACCCGAACTGCCTTTTTCCACGATGCGGGACTCCCGATGCGAATGGCACTGGCCGCCGTTTCAGCATGCATCGGGATCAGCGTCTTTCCGCCAGTTTCGCGCATCGTCCGCACCAATGGATTGGCTCCTGCCGCCTGAATGATAGATATTTTCGGCAAGGTCGAGATGAAACCCAGTTGCTTCATCTCGAGGAACGCCTTCCCTAGCGCCGAAGAATTTCCCAGGTTTCCCCCGGGAACAATGACGTGATCGGGTGGCTGCCAATCGAACTGTTCCATCAGTTCGACCGCCGCCGTCTTCTGTCCTTCGAGACGATAAGGATTGACCGAGTTCAGGAGATAAACCGGCATCCGCTGAACAACCTCGTTCAGCACCCGCATGCAGCCATCGAAATCGGTGTTCAACTGGCAGGTCACCGCACCATAGTCGAGCGCCTGAGAAAGTTTGCCCCACGAGACTTTGCCTTCCGGAATCAACACCAGGCTCCGCATTCCTCCACGCGCAGCATAGGCCGCCATGGAGGCGGACGTGTTTCCGGTGGAGGCGCAAGCTACCCAACGGAATCCTTCACGCCGCGCGACCGACGCGGCCATCGTCATGCCGGTGTCCTTGAACGATCCCGTGGGATTCATGCCCTGGTGCTTGGCGTAGAGTCGTTGCAATCCGGCAATGCGGGCGCAGCCAGGCATTTCATACAGCGGAGTATTTCCCTCCCGCAGGGTGATGATCTGTTGTCCGTCATGGAACCTGGGCAACAGTTCACGGAAACGCCAGACGCCGCTTTCGTCGACCGGAAGTCCGGAAGTGCGTCGCTGGCGCCAGACTGCTCGTAGCGCAGCGGCGTCCACAAGCTGCGTGTCCCAAGCGGGATACACGATTTCCAGCAGATCGCCACAGGCAGCGCAGCGGAAGTTCTGCCCGGCTTTCTCGCACACGAGGTCGCAACCTATGCATCGCAGTTGCGAAGTCTGTACCGGATTGGATTCAGGTGAGGTGTGGTCGGTCATCCGGGTTGAGGCCAGCGGAACATTTCCAGCGCAATCTACTTCCCACCGCGCAAATATTTGTCGGTCTTGTTAATCCAGTCGGCGCGCGGTGGGTTGAATATGTCGAGGTCCACCGTATCCGCCACGGCTTCCGCTTTGTGGGGCATATGCGGCGGTATGGTCAGCACCTCGCCCGCATTGACTACAATCTCTTTGCCGTCGATCCAAAATTTCAAGGCCCCTTGCAGAATATAGGTAATCTGCTCGTTGTGGTGGCTGTGCTCGGGCACAATGCAGCCTTTCTTCAACAGCACGCGCGCCACCATAACGTTTTGGCCCACTATGAACTGGCGCTGCAGCAGCGGATTTAGGTCTTCAAGTTCGATCGAGTTCCACGGAATATGTTTCAACTCGGCCTTCCCTGCGGTTCGCGTCGTTGCCCTTCTGGGCTTCTGGGTCTTTGGGGTTGCCTTCTTCGCTCGCGTCCGGTTCGCCATCAGTGCACCTTTCCCGCGTAGAGTCCGACTGCGTTGTCGTGCAAGTAGCCGTGCGCCATTTGCATCGCCTGAGTCTCACTGACTTCGCCCATAGAAATCATTTCGGCCAATGCAGCGGCCAGCGCCGTACGCGATGACTGTACTCCTAGCCAGTAGCTCTCCTCCGCACCCAGAACTTCGTTGTAAGGGAATGCGTCGGTACCGAATGTAATTTTCTCCGGGAAAGTCTCGAGCCAGAGCTTGAGCGTATTCTTAAACTCAGAGGGGTAGAGCAGAAATTCAGTCTCCGACGAATCCAGATACACGTTTTTCGGCGCCGCCAACCAGATGGCTTGACGATCATAGGGAAATCCGCCGTGAATCATGACAAACGTCACATTCGAATAGCGCGGATCGCGCAGAATGTTTTCCAAATTCATGATGTTGCTTTCGGTGAGGTTGAAGTAATCGCCGGGGCCGACAGCAGAATGAACATGTACCGCGAGATGTAGGCGGCCAGCGTCGCGAATCAGGTATCGGAACATGTAATCCTGAAAGGTGCGGTATTCGTAGTTGCTGGGAATTCCACCCGCCAGGAACCGCTCATAGATGTCCTGCGCGTCCTCACGGCTGGGATCGCTGAACTTCGTTGAGCGAAAATAGGCCACTTCAAATTTCATTGCGATCGCACTCTTCTTCTGATTGTGTTCCAGCGTACGGCTCACGAACTTCAGATACTCCACAAAATCCGAAGGCAACATGCTCAGTCCTTCCTGTTGCAGCCAGCGATGTAGCATCTTCTCCTGCAGTGGGATGTAAACCGCCTCGTCAGCGTTGCGGGAGGTTTCCCGCTGATTGTTAAACGGCCACATGAATGCGTCCGCGAAGAATACCCACACAAATCGCTTGGGATCAAGGTAATCGGCCATCATCGCGCGGTTCGCCACGCCCTGCTCGATATTCAACTTATCGAGGATGGCGGAAAAATAGGCGTTGCCTTTTTCCTTCTTGAGTTCTGCTTTCTTTTGGATCAGCCACTTGGCGTGCGCAGGCGACAGATCGTCGTAGGGATATCCGAAAAGCGCTTTGGCGGCGGCAATGAGTTCGGGATTCGTGTCACGTAAACGGAGCGCGTAGGTTCCGGGCGGAGCGGCCATGGCATCCAGGTCAGGATCGTCGGAGAATCCAGGATGCGCGTGATGATCAAAGATGGCGATTTGTTCGATCTGAGGTAGCAGTCGTTGGTAGATTTGTTGCACGTCGGGACCGGGTAGTGGACGCGCCTGAGCCGCCGCCAGTGACGACACTCCATAAAACATTAACACACACAGCAACGCCTGAACCCTTCGCCTCATGAACTCTCCACTTGTCGTGATCGCAACCAATATCCTGACATGGCTCGCCTTATCGCACCCCAGTTCCCTGCCAAGCGGCAGAGACTTTGAGAATGCGCTCCACTGCCTCCCGCAGTATTGCGGTCGAGGATGCAAACGAGAAGCGGATGAAATCAGCGCCAGCCAGGCCAAACGCCGCGCCGGGAATCGCCGCGATACCGGCCTCTTCGAGCAGGATGCGGCAGAGTTCCTCCGCACTCATTCCTGTCTCCGAAATATTTACCCAGGCATAGAACGCGCCTTCCGGCGGCAAGCAGCGGAATCCGGAAATGCGATTCAGGTCGCGAATGAACTGCTCGCGTCGTTTGGCAAACTCGCTCACCATGCGAGGGGTTGTGCCGTCTCGATCCTTAAGTGCCTCGATGGCTGCATGCTGACTGAACTCCGCAACGCAGGTATAACTGTTAACCGCCAGCATCTGTAACGCTGCGGCAATGCGCGGTGGGGCAACGGCATATCCCAGCCGCCATCCCGTCATAGCAAAACTCTTGGAGAAGCCATCGAGGATCAGGGTGCGCTCTTCCATTCCCGGATAGCTCATCAGCGAGCGGTATTGCCCGCCGTAAATGACCCGGGCATAGATTTCATCGGAGAGGACGATTAGATCATGTTCTATGGCCAGCTCCGCGAGCTGTCGCTGCACGTCGTCAGTGTAAACAGTGCCGGTCGGATTGCCCGGAGAGTTTGTAATCAGAAGTTTTGTGCGCGGCGTGATCTTGGCGGCAAGTTCGTCGGGATCCGGTTGGAACCGATTTCGTTCGGAAAGCCCAAAGGGCACAGCGACGCCCCCCAGCCCGAGAGTGATGGACGAGTAGCCGGGAAAGCCCGGGTCGGGGTACAACACCTCGTCTCCGAGATCGATGAGCGCCATCATTGCCATGAAGACGGCGATCTTGCAACCCGGAGCGATCACGATGTTATCCGCTGAAACCGCCAGATTGCGGGTTTCATGAAGATAATTCGCGATTGCTTCTCGCAGAGTCAGGATGCCGGCAACTGCGCAATAGCGGTCCTGGCCTTGGTCGAGAGCCTGCTTAAGTGCGGCGTTCACCAATGCGGAGGGGTGGAAGTCAGGCTCGCCGAGTTCGAGATGAATGATGGAGCGGCCCTCGCGTTCCAGCTCTTTGGCGCGCGCATAAACCGACAAAGCGCCCTCACCCGTCATCACGGCCATTCGAGAAGCTAGCGGTCGCATGTTTTGCCCTTTCAGACTTCTGTTGCAACTGGGGACTGGCGTCCACGCCCGGCTGGCCTAGAGGCTCGTCCTCTATTTACAGCCCTTTGTAGAGGCCGCCGTCCACCAGCACGGTCTGCCCCGTTACATAGGAAGCCCGCTCGGAAGCCAGCCACACAATCGCGTCCGCAACCTCGCGGGGTTCGCCGAGACGCTTGAGCGGCGTGTCCGCACTCCATCCCTCGGAGATTTCTTTTTCACTCTTGCCCGAGGTGGCAGAGCGGGCCTTGGCCAATTCTTTCAGCCGATCCGTCGCAGTGTAGCCCGGCCCTACGTTATTTACGAGTATGCCATCTTTACCGAACTCGTTGGCCAGACTTTTCACCAGCCCAACGACCGCAGCACGCACCGCGTTGGAAAGTACAAGGTCCGGCACCGGCTGTTTGGTGGTGATGGAAGTAATGGTGATGATTCGCCCCCAATGTTGGCGTTGCATGGGAGGAATCACTTCGCGGGCGAAATAGACCGTGCTGAGAAAGTTGGCATCCACGGCCTGTCGCCATTCTTCGAGGCTGGTAGCAAGAAATCCTTTCGCCGGCGGACCTCCAGCGTTGGTGACACAAATGTCGACGCCACCAAACTTGGAAACCACTGCATCGACAAAGCGGTGTACCGCCTCTGCTTCGGTTACGTCCAGAGCCTGGGCAAATACTTCGGTTCTGTATTGTTGCTCGACGCGCTCTGCCGCCGCCTGCAGCGTTTGAACATTGCGAGCACACATTGCGATCCGGCAGCCCTCGGCGGCGAAGGCCTCCGCCGTCGCGCGGCCGATCCCCTGGCTCGAGGCGGCGACGATCGCCACTCGGCCTTTCAGACCTGTGTCCATGGTGTTGGGATTATAAAGTACGCTGGCCTGACTGGGCTGGTCGAGACTGTGCTATTGCTCCCTTCGCCGGTGGAAGATACCCTTGACGTATCATTGCCGCCCGGCGACTGGGCGAAATAGGCGAGGGAGTTTTCATGAAAAAACATACGCAACGGCCCGAAACCGAAGCCGTTCACGGCGGGACCAGCCTTGATAAAAAGAATGGTCCCCTTGCCACTCCCATCTACCAGACTTCGACGTTCGAGGTCACGGACAACGAGCAGCAACTGCGGGCAACGCACAGCGATATGTTTTACACGCGCTACGGGAACCCGACCAACACCGTGGCTGAGTCTGCAATCGCGGAACTGGAGGGTGCCGATGCCGCCTTGCTTTTCGCCTCGGGCATGAGTGCGATTACTACTTCCATTCTGGCCCTGCTGAAGAACGGCGAGCACATCGTAGCTCAACGAGACATCTATGGCGGCGCAACGAAATTCCTGACCCAATGGCTTCCAAAACTGGGCATCGAAACTACCTTGGTTGATACCACCGAGTACGATCAGCATGCGCGCGCCATCCAACCCAATACCAAGTTGCTCTACCTCGAGTCACCGACCAATCCCACGGTGCGGATCGTTGACTTGCACAAGGCTGCCGGCTTGGCGAAAAAGCACGGTCTCATTTCTATGATCGATAGCACATTTGCCACGCCGATCAACCAGCGCCCAGTGGAATTTGGCCTTGATCTGGTGATGCACTCCGGTACGAAATATTTCGGCGGGCACTCCGACCTGATTGCCGGCGTTATTGCTGGGCGTAAGGATTTGATCGAGAAGATTCATGAAACCCGTACAACATTGGGTGGCGTTATGGATCCACACGCTGCCTGGTTGCTCCTTCGCGGTATCAAGACGCTGGCGGTGCGTGTTCAGCGCCAGAATGAGAACGCTCTGCGGATCGCACAATTTCTGGCTCATCACTCCAAGGTCCGGCGGGTGCACTACCCTTTTCTCGAAGGTCATCCGCAACGAGCGGTTGCCATGGAACAGCTGCGCGGAGGCGGCGGTATGCTGAGTTTCGAGGTGGATGGCACGGGAGAAGATGCTCGCCGCCTAACCGAATCGCTACGCCTGTTCACCTTGGCCCCGAGCCTAGGGGGAGTGGATTCCCTGGTTTCCATCCCGGTGCTCACTTCCCACGCCATGATTTCAGCCGAACAACGCCAGAAGACGGGCGTGACTGAGCAGTTAATCCGGGTGTCGGTGGGAATCGAGAATGCGGACGACCTGATCGCTGACCTGGAACACGCGTTTGCAGCGATGAGCTGGTCTCGGCAGCACGCGCAGGTCGGGGTAGGGAGCTCAATCACTACCTCTTGATCAGCGCCCAGCCCACCCCGCGACAAAAATCCTGGCCTCACGGGAGGCCAGGTCGGAGGAACAGCTTTGCACACTCGATCAAAAAATAAACTTCAGCGCCAGCTGCAGGATGCGTGGGTTGTGCGCTGCATTGGGCTGAAGCAGCCCGCTTCCGAAGCAGCTCGGATCGCCCGCTGAACTGTTGCTTCCGCCGTAGCAGCCTGCGGAGTTTGCCGTCGTGACTCCCGAGCCGTTCGCGTTGTCGGCAGCCGAGCCGGCGTCGCCGCCCAGCCACGCATACTCCCTATGGTTGAACACGTTGAAGGCTTCAGCTCGGAATTCGAAGTATTTACTCTCGGTAACAGCGATGTGCTTGAGCAACGCCATATCGAAGTTGGTGCGCCACGGATTGCGGAGATTGTTTCTTCCGGCATCACCGAACGTAAGCCCAGTGGGAGCGACGAAGGCCGCGGGGTTGTAGACCAAAGGTGCGTTGCCCGGCGGGAGTTTCGGTATTCCAACGCTCGGATTACCCACGACATCGGGGAACGATCCGGCGGTCGCAAACGAGTTGTTAACTCCGGCGTTGTCGGTCGGGACGCTGGCAGGTGAGCCATTGACGCTGCTGTTGCACGGGTTGCAGCCCTGGTTATAAAGACTGAAGGGCGTCCCGCTTTCAATGTCCGTAATGCCGGACCACTCCCATCCGCCCAGGAACCTGTTGGCCAGGCCTTTGGCCTTGAAGAAAGGCAGATCATACACGTAGCCAATGTTAATAATGTGCCGCTCATCGAAGTTAGAGCTGGCCCGATAGGCGTTCAGGTTGTAACTATCGACAAAACTGCCGTCGTTCCAGTCGGAAGAATCGTCAATCGAATGGCTGTAGGTATATGCTGCGTTCAACTGCAGCCCTCCGATGCTGTGTCGCAAAGAAGCCTGCAGGGCGTTGTAGTTCGACGATCCAGTCTGATCCTTCCTGGTGATGCTTCCGACTCCCGCGAAGGGCAGGTAGGGATTGGCGTTGTTCCCGCAAGCCACAGCAAGATTATTTGCCCATCCGCTGGTCATGGTATTGCCGTTCACGGTTGCTGTCGCCTGCCCGCTGATGGGATCGATGGAAACTGAGTTGCAGTCGTTCTGACTGATGACCTGGCCCGGCGTATACGGGTTCTGGCTCGCCGGAACCGAGTGCATCTGGTTGTATTCATAGGAACGAGTCAGGTGCACTCCGCCGCTGCCCACGTAAGCCAGGGTTGCGACCGTGTTCTTTCCCAAATCGTGCTGCACATCGAGATGCCACTGCTGCATGTAAGGCCATACGGCCTTGCTCGGAATCGATACAAAAGACAGCGGAGTCGTACCGCCTCCGAGAAGAGTCGGATTGAGATTGGCGTATCCCGGCACGTTCAGGACGCTACTGGTCTGCGTGTTGATGTTGTACTGCTCGAGGGACTCGGTGTTGGACTCGTTGCCATTCGTGTGCTCGAAGAAGATGCCGTAACCGCCGCGGATAGCCCATTTTCCGTTCCCCAGAGGGTCGAACGCAAAACCAACGCGGGGCGCGGGGTTCCACCAATGGTTGGTCATGCAGCCTTGGGGCACTCCGGGTGTAACCCCGCAATCTACCCATCCATTGTATGGGTTGCCAATGACCAGATCTGTGTTCGGATCCACGCCGCTCGCGCCAGGAACGTAGCGTGCGGGATCAAAATTCCAGGCCAGATTGTTCTTCTCGGAGTAAGTTCCGAAAAAGCTCAACCGTAAACCGAGGTTCAGCGTCAGGCGCGGAGTGACGTGCCAATCATCCTGGAAATAGGGTTCAAGGATATTGTATTGCTCGTGCATTTTGAGCGCGGCCTGTTCCTGGGTGAAGGTGTCGACATTTCCCAGGAGCATGTCGGCAAACGGATTCCCCGTCGTAACTGGATTATTGGGAGTGAATTGCAAGAAGCCGTTCACGCCATAGCTGGGCTGCGGGATTTCGTTCTTGTGGGCGTTCACAACGTAGATTCCAAACTGCAGATTATGCCCGGCGACGCTTTTGCTGACGTTGTCGCGGAAAGTGAAAGTCGGATTGGAATTCAGCGGACCGTTGGGAACGTATCCCGGATCTTCGGCAAAGTTATACTGGCCGCCTGCCAGACTAATGCCGGGCACCTTGCCACCAAAACCGTTGTCGTAGATTCCAATCGGAGGAAATCCCGGGGGACGCTGCCAAGGCCCAATCAAACTCGTGGTGATGTGGTCCGTGGTATAGCTGGCTACGAATTCATTTAGCAGAGTGGGTGAAACTGTAGCTGTGACGCGCGCCACCATGCTGACGCCCGGGCCGTTGAAGTTGGTTTGAATGGTGGGAAAACTGGTTCCGCTCGTCCACAAGGGGACGGGATAGTCCTGGTCCCAGGAGTCGTGGATGTAGCGAAACGTGGCACGCACTCTGTCGTTGATGTTCTGATCGACACGGAAGAGTTCTTCCCGCCAGTTGGTAGGCAGGGACGGGGTCGCAAACCAAGTGCTCGGACCCGAATTCGGATTCGGAATCATCGCCAGGAGCGCATTCACCGTGGTTGGATCGGAGATTGGCACCTGATTGTTGGGGAAGTAGGCTGGAGTGCCAGAACTCAGACCTTGGGCCGGGCAATTGGGATACGCCGTTGCAGTCGCCGTACTGTAAGCCGTCCCTGTCACCGGACACACATCGCTAAAATTCCCGCCGCGCTCGGGCAGCGTGGGAACCGTGGTCACGCTGAAAAAGCCGGTTGCGGGCACAACCTCGCGGCGCCACTCTTCCGACCAGAAGAAGAACGTTTTCTGCTTGCTGGTATTGTAGTGTCCGGGGATGTAGATCGGCCCACCGATGGTAAAACCGAAGTCGTTCTTCTTATAGGCGGGAGGAGCAGTCTGGAACTCTGGCGTGGCGTTGAAGGCGTCGTTGCGCACGAATTCGTATACGTCGCCGTGGAACTGGCTGGTGCCCGACTTGGTCTCGACCTCCACCGTGCCGGAGCCATTGCGGCCGTACTGGGCACCGTAGTTGGAAGTCAGCACCTTGACCTCCGCAATGGCGTCAATGCTGGGGTAGACGTTGAGCGTGGAATTACTGCCGTTGTCCATGGCATCGCCGCCGTCCATTTCCCAATTGTTATATTCGGTGCGTCCGCCATTCACGCTGAAGGAAACGTTCCCTGAAACTCCTACTCCCGCTTCATCTTGCCCCGTCTGATTGCTGACTCCGGGCACCAGGGTGATGAGTTGGGTAAAATTTCGGCCGTTCAGCTCGAGTTGGCTAATCTCCTTGCCAGTGACCGTGCCCCCAAGATCAGAGGATTGAGTTTCCACCTGGGTGACAGCGGTTCCCTGCACGGTCACCTCAGTGCTGGCGGCGCCGACCTGCATCGCGACATCGACACGGGATTTCTGAGCTACACGCACGACAATGCCCGCAGCCTGAAACCTCTTGAAGCCGGAGGCGACGACGGTGAGGTTATAGGACCCGATCGGCAATGCGGCAAAGAGGTAATCGCCGGTCGAGTTGCTCGTGACCGCGCGGTTGACGCCGTGCTCCACACTGGTCAGGGTCACTTGAGCGCCAGGAATGTCTGCTCCGGTGGGGTCGGTCACGGTGCCGGTAATGGACGCAGTATCCTGCGCAAAGAGCGCAGCGGGAAGGCAGAATGCAAACGCAAAGACGTAATACCACAGGAGACGGGACTTCATATGAAACTCCCTGATACTTGACGCAAGGTGGAACACCGAAACCTACCGCTTACCACA
>Ga0209380_10001872_pt1 | contig 13853 bp, 11 predicted proteins | sample HubBroMetageWFT6_FD_188347 | JGI IMG/M metagenome (GOLD analysis project Ga0209380, IMG submission 188347) | Warmed and freeze-thawed soil microbial communities from the Hubbard Brook experimental Forest, New Hampshire - Hubbard Brook CCASE Soil... | ecosystem: Environmental > Terrestrial >...
CCAATCGCTTGACCTCAATCATGAAGACCGCCGTAACGTCTGGTTTGTTCAGGTATTTCTTGGGGAGAACGGATGGAGTGGAGTTAACTTGCAGAGGAGAAGCTGAATTCGTTCTCGGGGCGGGCGACCCCGGTTCTCATAACCACTCTCAGGCGGGAGTCGAAAGGCACTTTCAACGCTCCCACTCAACGCGCAGTTTCGTGATACGGCTCAAAACGGATGCGCAAACGGGTGCGCGTGGCTTTGGCGAAACGTTGCAGCGTGCGCGTTGATGGTCGCACCTTTCCACTCTCGAGGCGCGCCACCACGGCCTGGGTTGTCCCCATCGCTTCGGCAACCTGTTGTTGCGTCATATCCGCATTGCCCCTGGCCTCGATCAAGGCCGAGGCCAGGCCAAATTCCTCTGCCAGCGATTCATACGCGGCGATGTAGCGCGGGTCTTTCTTCCATCGCTTGAAGGACTCTTCAACCGGAATAAACTTGCGCTTCATGACACCTCCTGTGCCCGTTTCAGTGCGGTTATGATCTCTCGCCGTGGCCTCTTCTCCGTTTTCTTTGCAAAGACGTGGACCACAACCACGTAAACCGCACGTGCGGTTCTTTCATGCGCATTTCCCAGAGCGCCCTCCAGGTGCTTCGCATAGGGCTCACGGACGTGTTCCAGGCCGTGTGCCTGAATCAACTCCACAATGCGCTGAAAACTTGCTCGAACGTCCAGAGGGAGCGCATCCAGCGACGCTCTCACCTCCTCGTTCAAGAATTCAACGCTCCATACCACCCGGTAAGTATACCTTTTTTGCAATGTTCACAGCAATACCGCTTTACCTCGCCCAGCTGTCTAAAACCCGACCATTACGGGTTCCGGTTCCAGGTGGATGCCCCAGATTTCTTCTACGCGGTGCTGTATCTGATCTTTCAGGGCGAGGACCTCGGTGGCTGAGGCTCCGCCTCGATTGACGATAGCCAACGCATGTCGAGCCGAGATGCCAACACGCCCGGAGCCGAATCCCTTGGCGAAGCCGGAGCGTTCGACCAACCATGCAGCCGAAACTTTCTTGCGGGTTTCGAGCGCGGGATAACTGGGCACGGTAAGTCCGCGGGCCGAGGCGCGCTGCTTCAGATCCTCGTGCTGCGATGCGGTGAGCACCGGATTCTTGAAGAACGACCCCGCGCTCTGGCAGTCGGCGTCGCCGGGAACGATGAGCATGCCTTTGCGGGCGCGGATGTGGCGCACGGCCTCGCGGGTCTCTGCAAGATTCGGCATGGTTTCGCGGCCCTCAAAGTGGCGCTCGAGGTCGGCATAGGTGAGGAGTGGGTGGCCTTCGGGAGTAAGCGCGTAGGTGACGCGGAGAACGATAAAACGCTCGCGCTCACTGGTGTTGAATATGCTGGAGCGGTAACCGAAGTCGCAGGCTTCAGGGCAGAGTTCGCGCACCTGATTGTCTTTCAGGTCGAGAACCTGAACCGAAGTGATCGTGTCGGAGACCTCTTGTCCGTAGGCGCCGACGTTCTGCACAGGCGTGCCACCGACGTTGCCCGGAATGCCGCTGAGGCACTCGACGCCCGCGCAATTCGCGCGCACGGCGTGAGAGACAAACTTATCCCACGATTCGCCGGCGCCTGCGTCGAAAAGAATTTTGCCGTCTTCGGAGTCGCTGTGTTGGTTAATGCCTTGAACCGCGATTTTCAATACCAGGCCGGGCCAACCGGCGTCGGCGACGATGAGATTGCTGCCGCCGCCGAGAACGAATAGAGGCAGGTCGCGCGAGCGCGCGAAGACAATGGCCTCCTGCGCCTCGCTTACACTCCTGGCTTCGACGAAATACTTCGCCGGGCCTCCGATTTTGATGGTGGTGAGGGGCGCGAGCGGAATGTTTTCGAGCAGGAGCACGAATCATTTTCAATATACACACGGGCGGAAGCGGACGCACAGGCGGGTGGGTTACGGGAGGTCAGTGCCCAGGAATTGCAACGGCTGACCTTCGTGCAGCTTGGAAAACAAGGTTTCGTTCGCACTAACACGGATTCGGGGAAGTTCAGGACAACTGGTTACAATGGGCCGGGCGTGAAAGCTTAATTGGAGTTTCCGCAGCAGTTCCGGAAGCAAGTGTTCAGCATTACCCATGGGATGGAAGTCACCAGTGAAGAAAGCAGATTCCTCACCAAAGAACGGTTCGGAATAACAGGTGATACAGGGATTGGTTGCGATCAGAATCACAGAGGAAATCCGCGGGGGCTGAGAGTTGCGAGATTAGAATCAATTCAGGATCCGCGAGGGAGAGCGTGATGTACTTCGAGCAATTTTATTTGGGATGCCTGGCGCACGCGTCTTACATTCTGGCTTCTGAGGGCCAAGCGGTGGTGGTCGACCCGCAGCGTGACGTGGAAATTTATCTGCAAGCGGCGAAGGCGAACCAGGTTTCTATTCGCCACATCTTTGAAACTCACCTGCACGCCGACTTTGTTTCAGGTCATCGAGAACTGGCGGTTAGAACGGGCGCGCGCATCTATATCGGAAAGGAGGCAGAAGCGACCTTCCCGCACGTGGCAGTGCGGGATGGCTTTGAGTTGAAGGTGGGGAAGACACGAATCACTGCGCTGGAAACGCCGGGGCACACGCCGGAGAGCGTCTGTCTGGTAATTACCGACGAAGAGAAGTCTACTGCGCCTTGGGCGCTACTGACGGGAGATACGCTTTTTCTGGGGGACGTGGGCCGTCCCGATCTTTCCAGGCGCTATAGTCCTGCGCAGCTGGCGGAGATGCTCTTCGATAGCCTGCACCAAAAACTTCTCACGCTTCCGGATAACGTTCTGGTGTACCCGGCACACGGGGCGGGTTCGCTCTGCGGACGCAATATGCGGGCCGAGAGGGTTTCCACGATCGGTACGGAGCGGCTTACGAATTATGCGTTGCAGATTAGGAGCAGGGAAGAGTTCGTTAAGCAACTGACCAGCAACCTGCCGACTCGACCGGAATATTTCTTGCAGGATGCGGAAATCAATCGTGCCGGTGCGCCAGCGCTCTCGGATCTTCCAACCTTGCCTGCAGTCGAACCCGGCGAGTTGAAAGCGTTGCTCGAGGAGGGTGTGATTGTTTTGGATGTTCGGCCGGGTGAGCAGTTTTCGGCGGGGCACGTGCCGGGATCGGTAAGCATCGCATTGTCCGGGCAGTTTGCATCGTGGGCGGGAGCACTGCTGGGGTTGGCGGCAGGTCCCCTGCTGATTGGGGAATCGCCGGAGGCCGTGGCGGAAGCGAGAATGAGACTGGCGCGCGTAGGCCTGGAGGACACACGGGGATTTCTGAAGGGGGGAATCGCAGCGTGGAGCCAGGCGGGATTTCCGCTAGCCACCCTTCCTGAGATGAACGTCGAAACGGTCAGGGAACGGTTGCAAGGGCCTGGTCTGCAGGTGCTCGATGTCCGCCGCGAATCCGAGTGGGAAGCCGGCCACATTGCGGGCGCTTCCTGGTGGCCGCTGGACAATTTCAAAGTAGCTCCGCCGGAGATCGATCGCAATGCCCCGATTGCTGTGCATTGCAAAGGAGGATATCGCAGCATGATCGCCTGTAGCCTGCTGCGGAGGGCCGGTTTTGAGAGCGTGATCAATATCGTCGGAGGCTTCGACGCCTGGCAGCAGGCGAAACTTCCCTTCGTCACAGAGAAGCCGGTCGAGGCTTGAGTCGCCAACACCTTAGATTCTTTTCGCCTGACTGAAACGATTCCGGCTCAGCCAACACTAATTAGGTAGGACGAGATTATCCGGACCGCTTGCGGACATACTGGAGCGGTCGCGTTCGGGCGAGACGACCTGGAGGAATCAGACATGGCATTCAAACACGCGTCGCGGTGTTCCATCTGGGTTCTAGTGTGCTTGAGCCTTTTCATTTCGGGAGGGGTTTCGCTGGCGCCGGCTCTCGATGACAACGAAAACAGCACCCCGACGGCGTGGTGGATCTACACCGGGCAGAGTTTCAGCGATGTGCAGAACACGATCAAGAACCTGAATACACGCATCGTCGACATCGACGTGAACAGCTCCAATCCTAATTCCTTCACCGTTACTTACGTGCAGAACACGGGGGCGTATGCAAAAGAATGGTGGTGGTACGTCGGGATCGACGCCGCCACTCTGGCGAAGAATCTCTCGAATAACAACGCCAGGCTGATCTCGCTGAAGGCCTACGACATTGGTGGCGGCAATATTCGCTTCGCCGTGGCGATGATTTCGAACACGGGCACCGATGCCAAGGCTTGGTGGTATTACTACGGAAAATCGCCGACAGATATCACCAACCTGACAAAAGCCAACAACGCGCGACTCACCGCGCTGCAATCCTATACATCGAATGGGCAGACTGTGTACTCGTGCATCATGATCGCGAACACGGGGGCGGATGCCAAGGGCTGGTGGTGGTATTTCAATGTGAGTACGCAGACGATCAGCAATGCCATCTCTTCGGATAACGCTCGGGTTTTGGATTTGACTTCGGCGGGCAATGGAAACTTCAACGTGGTGATGGAATCGTGCTCGAGCGGTTGTCCGGCATGGTGGTGGTACTACGGTCTGGACGCGAATAGCGTGGTGACCACGGCGCTGGACAATGGAGCCAGAGTGCTGACGGCCGACACCTATCAAGGCTGCGGCGGTCCGAATCCATGCTTTGCCGTGGCGATGATCAGTAACACGCCTGCCGACATCACCGCATGCGATCCGCAGGGATGCATCTCGGAAGCCAAGCTCTCGGCGAACATTTGCGGAACACTGGCGAATCATGTCGTCGGTTACTCTTGCCTTGTGGGAGGGATGCGTCCAGGTTTTGGCGGGCAGGCGCGCACCAGCACCAACGCGCCCAACCTGGCGATGACGCCCGACCTGGTGACGGACATTGCCAGCGTGAGCAAAACCATGACCGCGACTGGAATGCTGCAGATGCTGGCGAAGGCTGGGCTGACCATCGACACCAAGATTTCGCCCTATATTTATCCTGACTGGACCCAGGGTCCAAATATCAACCAGCTTACGTTCAAGGAGTTGCTGACTCACTCTTCGGGCTTTGGGCAAACATCCATTTGCGGCAGCAACATTGACTACGCGGGGCTAAAAACGGTGGTTGCCAACGGGGTTACCGCGTCCAATATCGGCGCGCCGAGTTATGGCAATTGCAATTTTGCGCTCTTGCGCGAGTTGATGCCAGCGGTCTCAGGGCAACCGCTTACTAGCTATCCCGATGGCCCAGTGCGGGCGCAACAAAGCTCGACTTTGTACATCAACTACATGAACGCGAATGTTTTTCAGCCGGTCGGCGTTCCCGTGAGCGCGTGCAAGCCTCCGGCGGGAACCAACGACATACTTTCCTACACCAATCCCGCCGGAACAACTTCAGGCACCGATTGGGGCGACTGGTCGCTGCAGTGCGGCAGCGGAGGCTGGGTGCTGAGCGCGAACAACATCTTTAGCGTGATCAACGACCTTGCCAACGGGAACACGCTGTTGACGAGCGCCGAGAAGAAACAGATGTTCACCGATTGCCTGGGGTGGGATTGCGCGGTGAGGAATGACTGCCCGAACCCCTACGTCTGTAAAAACGGCGATTTGAACAACGGAGCGGGCACGGCGGTTTGGACCTACGCTGGCGTTTTCAAATGTAACGTCCCGGTGGTCGTGGTGGTGAACTCTCCGCTGCCGTCGCCTTACCAGACCGGAGATGACATCATTGGCCTGGTCGAGAACGCTTACAACGGGGCTGCCGTCCCGGGAACGCCGAAGGCGTGCCCATGATCCGCGGTGCCGCCGCTCGAGTCGACGTGCGCTTTGTTTTTTTCTGGCATCGAAGGCTGATGACGAACGAAATGGCTCGCGACCGATATCGACTCGCCTGAAACCGATCCCCTCCTGCGGAACGCGGTAGACTTCTTAACAAGACCACAGGAGCGGCCGCTAATGAAAACTGCGAAACTGGCGAAATCCTACCGCATTGACGATGGCAAGCATTTCCAGCTGAAAGACTTCGATCCGGCTGACACTGGGCCGCTGAGTTCTGAGGAGCACGCCGAGGAGCACCTGCAAGAATACATAGCGCGCATGGAGGAGCTTCAGGACAAGCTCTACGCGCAAGATTGCTGGTCGATACTGCTCATCTTTCAGGCAATGGATGCGGCCGGTAAAGACGGCACCATTAAGCATGTGATGTCTGGAGTGAACCCCGAAGGCTGCCAGGTTTACTCGTTCAAGGTGCCGTCAAGTACGGAATTGCAACACGATTTCCTGTGGCGCACAAACGAACATCTGCCGGAGCGCGGGCATATCGGGATTTTTAACAGGTCCTATTACGAAGAGGTACTGGTGGTGCGCGTGCATGCTAATGTGCTTGAAAACGAGAAACTGCCGCCCTCCCTGGTGACGAAGGACATTTGGGATAAGCGTTTCGAGGACATTCGCAGCTTCGAGCGGCACATGGCACGTAACGGCACGGTGATCCGCAAGTTCTTCCTGCATTTGTCGAAGAAGGAGCAGAAACGGCGCTTTTTGGCGCGCCTCGACGAACCGCAAAAGAACTGGAAGTTTTCTGCGGACGATATTCACGAACGCAAGTATTGGGACGATTACCAGAAAGCCTACGAGGAGATGATTCGCAATACCGCGACCAGGCACGCGCCCTGGTACGTCATTCCCGCGGATAACAAATGGTTCACGCACCTCGCGGTTTCCGCCGCCATCGTGGAAACGCTGGAAGAGCTTAGCCTTGGCTATCCGAAGGTCGATGCCGCACAGTTGAAGCAGCTCCAGGCCGCGCGCAAGACGCTTGAGAAGAAATAGGGCGACTTGGAAGGTGGCCAGCTTCCTATTACTTCCGTGCCACCGCAATGGCACTCTTGGGCCTTGTTCACTCCCGATTCCACTGCTATTTTGCCGATAGTGATGCTGATCCTCCCCTGAGGTGATTTGGGATTTGGGATGTTTGGGGGTTCTATGAGGTTCATGCATCTGTGTTACGCGGCACTGGGCTTTGCGGTGGCCCGTTGGGTTTTTCGTCGGCAACCTGTAGCCGATCCAGTTTCGCGTTTGCGGTCTTCGGGTCTGCTTTAGCAAAGCTTGGGGTAAGATTGGGGCGCGCGCCCCGTTGCGCTTCCATTTCGTCAGCGCGCGCGCCCCTTTTCCTTTCTGCTCGGAACCTTTTAGCCCGGAAGGTCCAGCACTAAAGTAATCCAGAGTAACCTGCGCCTGGCTACTCCATCTCAATACAATCGCAGTAAGGGCCGTTGCGAGTCCCGTGAATCGACCTTGGTTGCTAAACCATAGTTGATGAACCTTGTTCGCGCCGTCCTAATCCTATTCGCGCGCATGGTGCTTTACGGCAGAATGGTTTGGCGAATCTCCGTGTGCGAAAAGCTATGGCAGTGCATATTAAGTTGCTGCTGGTCTCAGGAATTCTGCTGCTGACGCTCTCTCCCTGCGTTTTCGCACAAGATGACCCCAGCGAGACTCCGCTAGGTGACGTGGCACGCAGTCTTCGAAAGAAGCCCGCCTCGCCGGACACAGTTATTGATAACGATAATTTGTCGAAAGTAGTGGACGACGCGGCAAGCCACCGCGCGGCCGGTACTTCGATGGTGTTCTCGTTCGATCCGGGAAGTAAGAACTTTCATGTCTCTACGCCCGATGTTACGTGCAGCTTGGCGTTCACCGGGAAGACGAGCTCGCTGCTCGCTGATCCGATTGAACTCGATGAGTTGCCGCGCAGCGAACTGGCCAAGCTGGAGGGCCCGGCGACAATCGACGGCGATTCACTCCAGGTGTCGATGCATAATGGAACTTCGTGGGATTTGCGCGAACTGGTCATCGGTCTGACGATCGTTCGGAGGCGCGACCCGGTCGACGCTGCTTACCACGGTCCGGCCCGGATTCTCCCGGTGGCGGCAAGCGAGGGATCTGGGCAGGAGCAACCCAGCCAAGAGCAGGCCAGCCAGAAACAGCCCGACGTCACTTTGCTGTTGCGGGTGAAAGGATCGGCAGGGCCTGCCGCGACCGCAATCTTTCGCACGCCTTTGAACTTCTCGCTCTTTCCCGACCAGGATTGGCACTGGGCGATCGTGCGGGCCAAAGGGATTCCACCGCAAGACCCGGCGGCGGATACAACCGCGCAGCTTGAGCAGGAGGAGCTGCAATCCGCGCCGGCTCTGCCGGTGCTGCCCACAATCAGTCCGCGGACGCCCCCGCTGCTTGCGCCCGTTACCGTTCTCGCTCCGTCGAATCTGCCATCGAAACGGGATGCCGCGAAACGGTAGCGGCGGTTGTAACCACGCGTCGTCGGTTTCCTTCTGAATACTTCGTTCGCGATTTAGTCAGTGCTTCCTGCCATGCTAAACTGACCTCAAATCCCGCACCAAGGCAGGCTGACAGGCGATGAAATTTGGAGTCATCATTTTTCCCGGATCGAACTGTGACCACGATGCCTACTGGACCGTTCAGCATGTCGCCGGGCAGCCGGCAACTTTCCTCTGGCATGAATCCCACGACCTGGAGAACTGCGATGCCATCATCGTCCCCGGAGGGTTTGCGTTTGGCGATTACTTGCGGACTGGCGCGATTGCGAAGTTTTCTCCGGTGATGGAGTCGGTGCGCCGCTTTGCGGACAGCGGCGGCCTGGTGTTGGGAATCTGCAACGGATTTCAGATCCTGTGTGAGTCGGGGCTTTTGCCGGGGGCTCTCATGCGAAACACCGGCTTGAAATACGTCTGCAAGCCGGTCGATGTGCGCGTCGAGAATGCAGCCACTCCCTTCACCAATGCCTGCGCGCGAGGAGAAGTATTGACCATCCCCATAGGCCATATGGAGGGGAACTATTTCTGCGATCAGGCGACTTTGGATGAGTTGCAACGCAACGACCGCGTAGTCCTTCGTTATTCGACCCTGGACGGCGAGATTTCGCCCTCCGCCAACCCGAACGGTTCGCTGGACAACATCGCCGGCATCTGCAGTGCGGGCGGCAACGTTGTCGGCATGATGCCCCATCCCGAACGTGCCTCCGAACCGGAACTTGGTGGTACCGACGGAATGAAGATTTTTCACTCCGTGGTGGGCGCCATGGCCAGCCGCTAAATCCTTCTTCGAGACAGGTTGTCGGTACTTTATTGCGAGCACAGCAATTTTTCATCTTTCTGTTTGATAATCCACGCGCTTGGTGGTAGTGTTTTTCGCGAAAGCTGCTTCCCCATTCGCCCCACTGGAACTAAAACGGTTCAGCCAAACAATGGGAGGAGTGTGCCAGATGACGGCGAAGCAGATTCTCGATGCTTTTTCTGAAACGTTAATGCGGGATGAACGAATCCTGATCCCGCGAGAGCGGGAACTCCTGATGAGTCTCCTGCAAAACTCCAGGGCGGTCTCCAGCGGCAACCCAGAAATACAATCCGTCGTAACTTCGGCCATCGCCCGCGCGGTGGGTGAAACCGTGGCCCAGCGCGCTTTTGCATTGTTGGGTAGCAGCATTGTGGACCAGATCCTCGCTCAGGAGGCAGTTTCCTCCGGCGCGGAGGAAGTTACATCTACGATTCCCGCTCAGTTGCGCGCACCTCAGCCGCCGAGCGGAACTCCGCAACCGCCGAGTGGCACACCGCAACCGCCAAGCGGCACACCGCAGCCGCCCAGTGGCACGCCCCAGCCGCCGAGTGGAACTCCTCAACCGCCGGCCACCACTCCTCATCCGCATCCGCCGCACCGGGCGCCGCAACCGCCAAGCCGCACGCCTCAGCCGCCGAGCGGGACGCCGCAACCGCCGAGCGGGACGCCGCAACCGCCGAGCGGTGCTCGACCCTTCGGTCTGCCCGTGCAGCAGGAAACGCAACCGGGTTATCTAGAACGGGGAAGCAGCGTCGCCGTTTTAGACCCGCCGAAGATTGCTCAAGCGCAATGCGTACTTCTGGATGAATTCCTGGCTCCGCAAGAGCTTGACGAGCTTATCTCTTACACATTGCAGCATGAGATGGACTTCCAGAGCAGCGAAGTGATTTCGCCCAGCGGAGAGCCAGAGACGCTTGACTACGACCATCGCCGTTCGCGGGTGCTTATGGACCTCGGACAACATCAGGAAGTCATCCTGGAAAGAATTCGGGGTGTATTGCCCAGAGTTTTGGAGAAGCTGGGGATCGAGGAGTTTGCGGTTAGGCACGTTGAGGCACAGATCACGTCCAGCAACGACGGAGACTTTTTCCGCCAACATTGCGACGACGCGCAAGAAATGATCGCTTCGCGCCGAGTGACCTTCGTTTACTTCTTCCATCGCGAACCACGGCCGTTCGAGGGTGGGGAGTTACGTCTGTACGACTCGCCCGCAAACAGCGCCGGCGGTTACCAGAGCATCGTGCCGCAGCAGAACCAGATCGTGTTTTTCCCCTGCTCCGTGTTGCACGAGATTACATCAGTCGAATGCCCGTCTGGGGCGTTCGCTGACAGCCGCTTTACGCTAAACGGATGGCTTCACAAGTAAAAGACTCGGCGTGGCTTGAATGGATTGCAGGCCTCGTGGGGGCCGGGTCGCGGCAAACTGTCACCGCGACACTGCCCCCAGGCCAATTCCATTGCCTGCTCGAGGAGTTGCCGCTGCATTTGATTCCAAAGCAATTCGCGTCACGCTTTTCCGATTATTCTGACCAGCAACTCTTTCTCAACCCGCAATGTTTCGTATTTGCCGCAGGGGAGGTGCCTTCAGAGCTGGAACCTCATCGGCATTTGCTGAAGAATTTCAACTTGCAGAAAACGGTGGCGTGGGTGCGCGACCTTGCCACCAATTCGCTGCACCCGTTTTGGCTGGGCCCCCGGCTGGAACGGATAGTCTCGCATCTTCGCAGCGATGATCCTGTGCCTGACTCCGTGGATTGGGAAGCCCGTTTCCTTTTGGCGGCGGCGGGCATCTTGACGCACGAAGGCGGGGCTGAACGCCGCCAATCAGAGTGGACTGAAGTCGTCAAGAAGGGCGTCCGCAGTTTTCAAGAAAAAGGATACGCACCCATCAGGAACTTGATTCATCCCTTCCATGTTGCCGTTTTGCGCCGCTACTACCGTCATGCCATACGAAGCGGAAGCATTCGACTCGGCGACGAGCAGAGTGCACGGCGCTATGCGGCCCACAACGAAAGCGTCGCGCGCTTCTTCCACTACCAGATTGCAAATGCGGTGGGTGCAATCGTGGGAGAACCGGTCAAGCCTTCTTATGTTTATCTGGCGTCTTACTTGAGTGGGGCGGAGTTGAAAAAACACACGGATCGGGAGCAGTGCGAGTTCAGCGTTACGTTATGTCTGGATTTTTCTCCCGAACCCGAGCTGGCAACTTCGTGGCCGATACACCTCGACACCAACGGAGGTACCGTTACGGTTTACCAGGCGCTGGGCGACGGATTGGCATACCGGGGACCGAAGATGCCGCATTACCGCAAAGCGCTGGGTAAAGGACATACGTCAACTTCCATTTTCTTTCACTACGTACCGGCGAATTTTTCAGGGTCGCTGGAATAGGCAGGCCGATTCGCACCAGCAGCTTTTACTTCAAGCCCGAAATTATGTATAGAACGGAGAACACCTGGTAATAGCTATAGGCAAAGCGCGAAGCGTCACGATTCACCACTACCGGGGCCACGCTCACAACCCCGGTTGAGCTCTCGGGCCGCAGTTCTTGAATCGCAGTTGTTTTTCCGCTGGCCAGGTTGACCTGGTAAACCTTGGCCGGAAACTCGCCCTTACGGTAGCCGTAGATCGAAGAGTTGTCCTCTGACCACTGCACGGGAGTAAACCCGGATTGGAGACCGGGGATGGGATGCGGCGCGCCCCCGGAAACCGTATACACGGCGACGCCGGCTCCATCGTTGGCCAGAACGTATCGGCCATCGGATGAAACCAGTCCGCCGGTAACGCCTTCCGGGGTGATCGGAATTGGTTTCCCTCCATCTAAATCCACCAGATAACACCGTACGGCGTGGCCGTGTTCGCTGCCGTTAATCGTGATATGTTTTCCGTCCGCCAGAAAATGAGCCGTTCCGTTGTCAATGTGCTCCAGGCCCGGTATGACAAGGGTGCGCGGCTGGCCGGCGCCAGTGGGAACGAGTGTTACCTGTCCGGGGGTGCCTGTGAGAATCGAAATCGCCCATTTGCCGTCTGGCGAGAGTCCACCAGCGCTGCCGTGGCCCAGTTGAATCGGCAGGCTGCCGTCAAGTTTTCGAATGGCAAGGGAATAGCTGGCCCCAGCCGCTTCACTGGAATCTTCGAACAAGATCGATTGCCCATCGCGCGAAATATCTTTGGCAACGCTCCAGTCGTGCCAGGAAATATCCTCAGGCTTGCCATCCCGCGCGGCCGTAGCCATGGCAAGGCGTTCATCATCCAGGCTCACCAGCGCGCGACCATCCGGTGCCACGTCCTGTAAAGTCATGCCTTCCGGCAGATCCAGGATTTGGCGAATTTTTCCAGACAGACTCACCGCGAACAAGTTGCGGTTGTTGCCCTTTTGCGAGCCGGTGACCCAGACTTCGTTGCCATCGGGACTCCAGGCCAGGCCATCTGCAGATACGAACTCCGCCGTAAGCACCGTAACACGGCCGCGCAGGTCGATGAGGTAAACCGACCCGCGGTCGTCCCATGGCGCGGGGTGGTTGAGAAAGGCAATTTTGTCACTGTGTCGAGAAATCCGAAGATGGCTGATCCAGCCTCCGTCGCTCTGGTAGATCGAATGACCGATGGGATACTCAATCCGATCGCGGCCTTCGACGTGGTGAACCACGGCAAGCTCACCTGCGGTATCCCAGTCGGCTGACCGAACGTCCTCCAGAAGTTCTCGCGGAGATCCTCCGGCCAGGGGCGTGCGCGCCAGCATGCCGCCTTCAGTGGCGAGATGGACCATTTTAGCCCCGTGCAGCACCAGCGCCAGTTCACCGGTGCGAGACACGGCCAGCAAGTTGGCATCCGCGATATTGAGCGGCTGAGCCAGCAGCGAATCTGCAATGGTGGAGAAAAGCTGCAAAGATCCGCCGTTCCATGCCGCGGCGTACACAACCGAACGAAAGTCGGGAGAGAAGCGCGCCGAGTAGACCGCGCCCCGTTCAAATGTAATGCGCTGGTAAGACAGGGATGACGTTGTCTGCGACACTCGCCCGATCAGAAGCAACAGCGTTGCAAGCAGGAGTACTCCGGCCAGAGCCCAGGGGAGGATCTTGGCGCGAATCCTGTGCGTCCCAGACCGCGCTCCCAGTCCGCCGGAAGTGGGCGAGAGAGTTTCCAGAGCGAACCGCAGATCCCGCGCCGATTGAAAGCGATTCTCCGGCTCCTTCTCCAAACAATGGCGCACGATTTGCCGGAAAGGCAGAGGGACGCCGGAGTCTTGCAGGTCGATCTCGGGAGGATCTTCCCGCAGCACCGCCGTAATTGTGTCTACCTCGGTCTCGCCGCGGAAGGCCCGGCGTCCGCTCAACATTTCGTGAAGGATTGCGCCCACGCTGAAGATGTCGCTGCGATGGTCTACGGTTCTGCCACGAAGTTGCTCGGGGGACATGTAGGCGACGGTGCCGACGACGGCTCCATGCTTGGTGACCGTGGTCAGGTCTTCCACGGAGCGGCCAGACTCTTCCGGCGCCGATTGCAGCTTGGCAACTCCGAAGTCGAGAATTTTGACCCGGCTATCGCCGGTCACGAATAGGTTTTCCGGCTTAAGGTCGCGATGAATAATCCGCCGGTCGTGCGCCGCGATCAGGCCCTGCACCAATTGCAGGGAGTAGTCGATGGTTTTGCGAACGGGTAATGGTCCTTCAGCCAGTTGCTTGCGCAGCGTCTTGCCTTCCAGAAGTTCGCAGACGATGTAGGGAAAGCCC
>Ga0209380_10001873_pt1 | contig 13849 bp, 16 predicted proteins | sample HubBroMetageWFT6_FD_188347 | JGI IMG/M metagenome (GOLD analysis project Ga0209380, IMG submission 188347) | Warmed and freeze-thawed soil microbial communities from the Hubbard Brook experimental Forest, New Hampshire - Hubbard Brook CCASE Soil... | ecosystem: Environmental > Terrestrial >...
CGGATCGCCGGCGCGTGCGGTCGGCTAATGTGCTGCCTGAAGTACGAGCACCCGCTGTACCAGGACTTCCACGCCTCGGCACCTAAGCACGGCGAGGCGGTAGATACGGCGGATGGCCCCGGCGTCGTCGTCGGGCACAACGTCCCGTCAGACACGGTGATCGTGAAACTGGCTGCGGACGGCCGCCGGACTGCCTGCCCAAAGGCCAGCGTGTGCGGCTCCCGGAAGGCCTACGAGGCCATGCACGGCAGTGCGCGGGAACCGGCCGCCGACCGGTAGACTCCTGTCGCTCGCCCGCTTCGCCCGGGTGCGCGCCGCCTTAGCTCAGTCGGCAGAGCGATTCACTCGTAATGAATAGGTCATCGGTTCGATTCCGATAGGCGGCTCCACCTGACCAGCGGGAATCCCCGCGAAGCCTTATGGATCATGGCTCTTGGTAGCAGTTCCCCCGAACAGAGCCCGCCCGACCCGTGCTGCCGCGTCCTGGGCCAGCAGTGATGAGACGTGGGTGTAGCCGCCTCATACTCCGAGCTCCGAGCGAGCACCCGTGCTCACAAGCAGCTCAGGAAGCCTGCCGAGTGATCTTGCATAGCCGCCTCAGATAATTGGCTGCGAGCGGAGAAGAACATCGCTGCACCACGCGATTGCCTTCGGGTCATCAGCTTCGAATGACCAGTATGCTGCGAGCCACCGGCGGCCAGGCTCCAGCCACTCGGCGAGCCCCTTCGCGCGCAACCATGCCAGGGCGATATCCACGTCGCGCGCGGTCACCGTGGGCGTGAGGTTGGGATCGGAGAGATAGACAGCCGAGGCAATCGGGTCGAGTCGCCGGTCGCCGGCCAGACTCGAAACCCCGAAGTCGATCACCGCGGTGATACGGACGCCGTCAGTGAGAAAGTTGCCTGCGAATGCGTCCAGGTGGACAAACGAGGGGGTGGCTGCGTCAGGAAGGCCGCCGGCAACGGCGGCAGGGTCGACTTGCCGGAGTTCGGGCGTCGACCTCGACAGATTCCTGGCCGCACGCTCCTCCAGGTACGCGCGCCATGTCGGAGCGACGATCGGGTCGTCTGCGATGAGCTCGCCAAATCCTGTGTGAGCAGGAAGATGAAGGTCGCCGAGCGACGCGGAGGTGTCGAGATACGCCTCGATCAAGCGCTCTCGTGCTGCCCCTTCGATGCGGCCAAGCTCCTCCAGCATTGACCGTCCGGGAAGCCTTCGTTCAATCGCATAGGTTCTGCCCTCGATTTCGCCGACGTCGAGAACCTCCGGAAGCCGGTATACCGGCTGCGCAAGGGCCAGTTCCTCAACGAGCGCCATGCGACGCAGCAGGTCGGCCTTGCGCCCTCCGTCGCGCAGTATTCTCAGCACCCGGTCATCATCGAGGGCGTACACCCACGCCTCGCCGCCATGCCCTAGCAGGGCGTCTGGCGCGACTCCGAATCGGAGCGCCACAGCCACGAGCCCCTGGTCACTGGGAAAGTCCACGTAGGAAGTATCAGTGATTCCCAGCAGTGGCGTGAGACGGTTCGCTTTCCCCTAAGAAGCTGCCTTTAGCGACGCTTGCTCGGATGGTGAATCGGTTCGATTCCGATAGGCGGCTCCAGCTCACAGGCACCTTGTACGCCCATTAGGGGCTGTAACAAGCCGAGTGAGTATCTAACTGAGTGCCGGCGGCTAATGAATGTACCGTCCTCGGGGTGCTGCGCAGCCAGTGCCGCAGCTCGGCTTGGCTGACAGGTAGGGCGGCAGAGCCCTAATTTGACCTTGACCCTGGGGGAAGCCGCACAGTCTGGGGTGCCGGGCGTCGGCCCGGCACGAGGGAGTCGTCCGTGGACCTGATGAGCATCGGTGAGTTCGCCAGGCTGTCGCGCCTGTCGGCGAAGGCGCTGCGCCTGTATGACGAGCTGGGACTGCTGCCGCCCGCCCAGGTCGATCCGGACTCTGGCTACCGCTGGTATGCCGCCGGTCAGCTGGACAACGCCCGGCTGGTCGCGTCGCTGCGCCAGATCGGAGTGCCGCTGGCGCAGATCCGGCTGATCCTCAGCCTGGAGCCGGACGCCGCTGCGGCGCAGGTCGGCGCTTACTGGTCAGGGTCTGAAGCCGATCATGCTGCCCGCCGGAGCCTGGCCGGCTACCTCGTTGACCGCCTGACTGGAAAAAAGAGGAACGTCATGTACGAGGTCAAGGTCCGCGATATCCCCGCCCGCAGCCTGCTCTGCCTGCTGCGGCATGCCAGCAATGAGCAGGCAGTCTGGGACCTGGGCAAGGAGGTCATCGGCATGCTCAAGGCCCGGCCGACCCCGCGGGTAGAAGGCGTCGCCGGGGCCGCGTTCCTGATCTACTACGGGGAGGTGAACCAGGACAGCGACGGCCCGGTGGAGTTTTGCTGGCCGGTGCCGCAGGACCTGGCCGGCGAGCTCGCCGCCGGTTTCCCCGCACTCACCCTGCGCACCGAGCCTGCGCATCAGGAGGCCTGCATTTCGGGCCAGGACGCAGAGAGGGCAGCGCAGTCGCAACTCCTCGACGATCCGTTCAAGGCCTGGGCCGCCGAGCACCAGCGGGAGCCCGGTGACCTGCCACTGCGCGTTACCCTCCTGACCACCGCCGCGCCGGTGACCGACGCCAGCAAGCGCGCCGGCTTCGACTTCGCCTTCCCGCTGCGCGACCGGCCCGGTGCCGCATGAAGACCGCAGTCGCGATCTGTGACGCTGAGACCAAGCGATGATCGAAGCCCACGGCCTGGTCAAGCGCTACGGCTCCACCATGGCCGTCAACGACCTCTCTTTCTCCATCCGGCCCGGCATGGTCACCGGCTTCCTCGGCCCGAACGGCGCCGGGAAGACCACCACTATGCGGATGATCCTGGGCCTCGACGCGCCGACGCAGGGCTCGGTAACCGTAGGCGGCCGCAGCTACCGCGACCTGCCGGCACCCATGCGTGAGGTGGGCGCCCTCCTCGACGCCAAGGCGCTGCACGGCGGCCGCCAGGCCCGCGACCACCTGCTATGCCTTGCCCGAAGTAATGGCATCCCCAGCAGCCGGGTGGACGAGGTGCTCCGCATCGTCGGTCTTGAGAGCGCCGCCAGGCGCCAGGCGAAGGGCTTGTCGCTGGGCATGGGGCAGCGGCTTGGTATCGCCTCGGCGCTCCTCGGGGACCCGGCCGTTCTCATCTTCGACGAACCGGTGAACGGCCTCGACCCCGACGGCATCCACTGGATCCGGACCCTCATGCGGCAGCTCGCTGCCGAGGGCCGCACCGTGCTGGTCTCCAGCCACCTGATGAGCGAGATGGCCCTGACCGCCGACCACCTGCTGGTGATCGGCAAGGGCCAGCTGATCGCTGACACGAGCGTGGACGAGTTCGTGCGGTCCAGTTCCCAGCAGTCGGTACACGTCCGCAGCCCCCAGGCGGCCGAGCTGGCCGCCCTTTGCCGCGACGCCGGTGCCACCGTCCGGGCCGGGAGCACCTCCCGGGCAGCGGCCGCACCCGTGGCTGGTACGGACATCGGCACCGGCTCCGACGTCATCGAGGTCACCGGGATGGATAACGCCGAGGTGGGAAGGCTGGCCGCCGGCCATGGCTTCGTCCTGTTCGAGCTCATCCCCGTCCGGGCCTCACTGGAGGAAGCGTTCATGGAACTGACCCGGGAAAGCGTGGATTACCAGGCCGTCGGGGCGACCCGATGACCGAGGCCACGATCGCCCTCGCCCGCCGGGACCACCAGGCGGCCTACCGTGCATCCACCTTCGCCGACGTGCTGGGCTCGGAATGGGTCAAGCTCCGTTCGGTCCGGTCGACTTTCTGGGCGCTGACCGTGACCGTCGTGCTCGGCATCGGCCTGGGTGCAGTCATCAGCGCGGCCACCGCCCACGCCTACGCCAGGCTCAGCGCCTCCGGCAAGCTGAGCTGGGATCCGACCGGGATCAGCCAGTCGGGGGTGGCTATCGCCTCGGTGGCCATCGTCGTCCTCGGGGTGCTCTGCGTCAGCTCCGAGTACTCCTCCGGGATGATCCGGACCAGCCTGATCGCCGTCCCGAAGCGAGGCCGGGTACTGGCAGCCAAGTCGCTGGTCTTCGCCGTGGCGACCTTCGTCGTGGGCGAGGTCGTCTGCTTCGCGGCGTTCTTCGTCGGCCAAGCTCTCATCAGCGGCCATGCCCCCCACGCGGCGCTCGGCGATCCTGGGGTAGCCCGCGCGGTGGTCGGAGGAGGGCTGTACCTGGCGGTCCTGGCGGTGCTCAGCGTCGCCGCGGGGGCCTTGCTCCGGCACGCGGCCGCCGCCATCACCTGCATGGTGGCCGTCTTGTTCGTCCTCCCCGGGATCGCCCAGGCGCTGCCGGACTCGTGGCGGAACCCGGTCACCGAGTTCTGGCCGACCCAGGCCGGGAGCCAGCTCACTAACGTCTACCACTCCGCCCACACCCTCCAGCCCTGGCCCGGCTTCGGCGTGATGTGCCTGTTCGTCGCCCTCGTTTACGGCATCGCCTGGACGCTGCTGGACCGCCGGGACGCATGATGGCGGTTAGGCACCCGAGGCAGAGATCGCGGTAGCAGGCGCTGGCGGATGCGCCCGAGGGGTTCGCGTCGATCCGGACGGCGTGCAACTGGTCTCGTGTCCGCGTGGGGAGATGCCAGCGAAGCCGACCGTACGTTTCTCGTATCTGGGGCAACCGGAGACCTCGCTGCACGCCTCAGCAGAGTGTCACTATGTCCCGCCCCAGCTCTTGAGGAGGCGGCGATCAACGATATGACGGGCGGTGGCCGGGGTCTGCAACGCGCGGCCGCCCTGGCTGTCGCTGCAGCCGTTGCCGTGCTAGCGGCGTGCGGCGGCAGCGGTGCGCCGCCTTCCGCGAGGGCTGCTGCTGACTGCCTGACCGCGGCACGGTGTTACGCGCCACACCAGTTCCGGGTGGCATACGGCATCCAGCCCCTGCTGGATGCCGGGATCGACGGCCGCGGCCAGACCGTGGTGCTGGTGGAGTACGCGGCTGCCAGACCCGCGCCGCCGCCGACGGTCACCGACATCCGCCGGGACCTGGCCGATTTCGACAGCCGGCTCGGGCTGCCCGCGGCACGCATCCAGGTCCAGACGACCCTGGCGGGTTCCGTCTCACCGTGGCTGGCCACCGGGGAGGAGGTTGGGGACACCGAGATGGTGCACGCGGTCGCTCCGGATGCCACTATCCGTGAGGTCATGGTCGACGAAGCCCACACGACCACGCCGGCCGAATTCGCGGCCAGGTTCAGCACCGCTCTGCGGATCGCCGCCGCCGACGGAGACGTGATCTTGTGGCCCCACGAGTACGGCGAGAACCTCTTCACCACCGCTGAGGTGGCGACCATCAACTCCGCCCTCGAGTACGCCGTCGCCCGCCACGCCACCGTCGTGGCCGGCTCGGGCGACGGCGGCGCGATCCCGACGCGCCGCGGCTCGTCCGCGCCGGTCAGAGAGGTCAGCCTGCCAGCCTCCGACCCGCTGGTCCTCTCGGCCGGCGGCACCAGGCTGACCGCAAACCCGGTCACCGGGGCATACATGAGCGAGACCGCGTGGAACACCCCGATCGACGGAGAGCCCGCCGCGTCGGCCGGCGGATTCAGCCATCTATTCGCCCGGCCCGCCTACCAGGACGGCGTGCCCGGCATCGGCGTCATGCGGGGCGTGCCAGACGTGGCCGGGGACGCCTCGAACTCCACCGACATGGCGTTCGTGTTCGCGGAGCCTGGCGGCGCCTACGCGGTCTTTTCGGAGGGCGGCACCAGCGCCACCGGCCCGTTCTGGGCCGGCCTGATCGCCCTAGCCGACCAGGAAACAGGCCACCCGCTCGGCTTCGTCAACCCGGCCATCTACCGCATAGCCCGCGGCCCGCAGTACCACATGGCCTTCCACGACATCACCACCGGCAACAACACTGTGGTCCTCAACGGAGTCACAATCACTGGCTACCAGGCCGGACCCGGCTGGGACCCAGTCACCGGCTGGGGGACCCCAGACGCCCAAGTCCTGATCCCCCTGCTCGCCCGCTGAGGCGCCGCGAAATGTTCGGGGCTTCCGGGATGCCGTTCCCCAGAACCGCAGCCGGGCGCGGTCAGTGCTTCCCGGCGGGGGTGGGGGCGACGACGGTGTCGACGGTGCCGGCAGCGGTGTTGTAGACGTATCCGCCGACCCTGACGTTGGGCGATAGCTGTGGCGCGGTGACCAGGGTGTTGACGTCGGCCCGGACGGTGGCGGCGGGGTCGGTGGCCGGCAGCCAGGCTAGTTCGGCCTCGACGTAGCCGCCTCGGGCGGCGAAGCCGCGGCGCAGCTCCGGGTCGGCCAGCAACGTCGAGCCGCAGTCGGTGTGGTGGATGACTGCCACCTCCCACCAGGGCCCGTCGGGAGTCTTGGTTTCCGTCAGGTAGCTGATGTAGGCAACGTCGCGCAGCACGGCCGACGTGACCCGGCCGCCAACGACGCGCTGCACGGTCGCGTCGCCGAGGTCAACGCCGAGGAACGCGGCGGGCTCGGCGCGCGAGTCGATGCAGGTGATGATGTAAGTCAGCTGGCGGGGGAGCCAGGGGATCTTCGGGTTGTTCGCCACGGCGTCCGTGGCGGCGAAGGCCTTGTTTCGGTCCAGCAGCGTCGCGAGGGACATAAGCCTACCTTCCAGTCGATAAGAGCTGTTCGTGAGCATCGCAAGGCGAGCCTGCGCGCGCTTGTCGGCGGGCCGCGTGGCTGACCTGCCTGCCCGTGAACGCCTTCCATGAAGACAGAAGACCGTTCGTTCTCCCTCGGGCTACCCCCGCCAAACCCACTGTCAAACAAGACCGCGCGGTATCACGTGAGCGGAACCTGGAACGCGATGGACCGGGACGTACGGCCGCGGTGGTGTGGGCGAACGTAGTCCCGTGGAGGATCGCGTGGCACTCCGTGAGTCCATCCGTAATTCGGCGGCCGCAGACGCGATCAGCCTGCCGCAACGCAAAGTGTGGGCGAGCAGCGCGTTCGTCCCGGCTCTCGTGCGAGGGCTAGTTCAGGGGAAGCTGGTACCCGTGGTCATCTTCGGCGCGCTGGCAGCGCTGACGATCTGGCTGTGGGTTCTGGTGATCCGGGGATGTGGCCGCCTGGATATCGCCGCGTCGATGTTCCACAGTCATCGTGTCTGGCTCATCGACCCACGATCCCAGGCGGACCCCGCACCGCTTTGACTGCCGTCGTTAAAACTGATGCCATTGAGAGCGGACACCCGGACTGGCCGGGCGCCTCACGTACCGGAGGCGGTCCGATGCAGGCATCGAACCCGAACGCCGCCGAATCACGATCTGTGGTCATGAGAGTTCTGGTGAGATCCTGGGAGTACAGCCATCCAGTAGCCGCGGCCAGGGTGCGTGCCGTCATCGGCATCCTTGCGATCCTCATCGGCATCGCACTGTGCGCAGGTGGCTTCTGGTGGGGAGCGCTGCTGATGCTGATAGGAGCGCTGACGATGATCGTGGCCGGGCTGATGTTTGCTCTAGTGACACGTGCGGCCTGACCATCCGCTGCCATTAGCCTGCGCCCGTTCACTCGCTAGGCATTAGCCCGGCGGAGTCGCTCGGCTGCTTGGGCGCGGAGCCCGTCGCCGGAGACCGCGGCCTGGCTGTGCAGTGCTTCCTCGCGGGCGTTGTACGCCGCCGTCCACAAGCTGGCCGCCCACGCGATCTCCTGTTCCACGGCCGTGAACGGACGCCCCCGCAGGTTCTGATAAGCCACCAGGAACACCTCGGAGCTTTCGATCGGTGCCAGCGCCGGCGGCCCGGCACTGGCGAACGTCCCGCTCGCCGCTCCCGCCAGCGCTGCCTCCGGCTGCCAGGCCAGGCTGTCCCAGTCGTGCACCGCCCACAGCTGCCGGTCGTGCCAGCGGAGGTTCTGCGCCTCGAAGTCGGCGTAGCCGAGCACGCGCGGCAGGCCAGCGGCCAGTATCCGGCGCCGGGTCCGTTCGGCTACGTCAACGGCGTGCGCGGGCACGACGCTCTGGTCCCGGATGTCGAGGCTGTCGATGGCCGGCCACACCCCGGGATCGGTGTGGTCCCAGCGCACCCAGGGCGGATTCGGCAGCGGCGGGGCGACGGTTACGCCGGCCAACTCGGCCATCAGCCGGGCGAACACCTCCGCGTAGCGCACGGCCACGCCCGGCGAGTCCCCGGCCAGCACCTCGCCACCCGGCCGGAATTCCTCCGCGTGCACCGCCAGCGAACCGACGCCGACCACCGGCGTGAGCGGCCGCGCGCACGGAAATCCGCGTTCGGCCAGCCGAGCCTGCGCCGCGACACACGACACGGCCCGGCCGTCATCGGCGCGCGCCTTGACCACCACGTCCGTGCCATCGGCCAACCGCAGACCGAACACCGTCGATATCTGCCGCCGCCGGAACAGCACGTCGGCGGGTACGCCACCCAGATGGTCCAGACACCAAGCTGGCAGCCAGTCCGGCAGATCATCAAGCGACACATCAGGACTGTGTCACAGCCGAGGGGCTCTGCGATCATTCCTGAGTGATCGACGAATCCGGGGGTCGTTCCCCCGCGGATCTGCCTGCCCCGTCGCCGCGGGCCGGGCAGGTTTCGATAATCACGGGAGGCTCGGCGGGCCTGGGGCTTGCGATAGCCGGTGCCCTGGCGCGCGCCGGGTCGGCAGTGGTGATTGCCAGCCGTTCAGCGAAGCGCTGCGAGCAGGCAGCGCAGCTCCTCGAAGCCCAGACCGGCCGTCCAGTTCTGGGCTGCGCCTGCGATGTCACCGACGAGAACGCCGTTGCCGGTCTGGTAGACCGGGCGCTGTCCGCTTACGGCCGGCTGGACGTGCTCGTCACGAGCGCAGGCGTGCAGGCACGGGGCACCGTCGATGAGCTGTCGGCCGACGTCCTTCGCCGGTGCCTGGAGGTCAACGTGGTGGGAACCTGGCTGGCCTGCCGATCGGCCGCCAGGCCCATGCGCGATGCCGGGTACGGCCGCATCCTCACCCTCGCGAGCGCACTCGGGCTCGTCGGCGGGGCTGGCCGCGCCGGGTACGCGGCCAGCAAGGGCGCTGTCGTCCAGCTGACCCGCAGCCTTGCCGTCGAGCTCGCGGGCACCGGCGTCACGGTGAACGCACTCGCTCCCGGGCCGTTCCGGACGCCGCTCAATGAAGGAATCGACGACGACCCGCACGTCCGGCGCTTCCTGGATGCAGAGGTCCCGATGCGGCGCTGGGCCGAGCCGGAGGAGCTCGTCGGTGCTGCCCTGCTGCTCACCGACCCGAAGTCCGCCTACCTCACTGGCGCCGTCCTCCCCGTCGATGGAGGCTGGACAAGCCACTGACGACAGCCGCCTGGCAACGCGCCCCCGTCATTTCGAGCCGGCCGCGTGGCTTGTGCAATCTGGAGTTCGGCACGATGGGGTTGTGTTCAAGTCCCTCCGCCCGGCCGTCGATATGGACGAGCTTGCCGTCTGGTGCAAGCGATGGCTGGGCGCACCGCCCGCGGCTGAGCTGTTCGAGTCCGGGTACCTGTCGACGGTGAAGGGACTGCGCCTGGCCGACGGCCGGGAGGTAGTGGTCAAGGTACGGCCGCCAGGGTCGCGGCTAGCCGGATGCGCGGCCGTGCACCGGGCATTGTGGATGGCCGGCTATCCGTGCCCCGAGCCGCTCGTGGACGTGCAGCCGCTGGACGGCTACTCGGCCACCGCCGAAACGCTCGTCGCGGACGTCAGCGAGCCGCCACCTGACAGCGATCTGGCCGTGCTGTCGGCCGCGGGGCTGGCCCGCCTTGTCGAGCTGGCTCCGGACCCGGGGTCGGTGCCGAGCCTGGCTCCGTCCCCGTCGTGGACCGGCTGGGATCGCCTCGAGCCAGGGCTGTGGCCTGCGCCCGAGGACTACGACGTCGACTTGAACGCCTATCCCGAACCGGAGTGGCTGGACCGCGTTGCTACGGCCGTTCGCGATCATCTGCGCGGTTATGCCGGCGACCCCGTGATCGGCCACGGCGACTGGCACTCGGAGAATCTGCGCTGGAAAGGCCCGCGGCTGATCACCGTGCACGACTGGGACAGCATTATCTGCCAGCCTGAAGCGGCTATTGCCGGACTCGCGGCCGTCAGCTTTCTCGGCATCGAAGACCCGGCCCACATGGCCAGCGTGGAGGACAGCGCTGCCTTCATCGAGGCCTACCAGCAGGCCCGCGGCCGCCCCTGGACCCCCGCAGACTATGCGGCATCCTGGGCCGCCGGATTGTGGCAGCGCGCGTTCGACGCCAAGGCGCGATCCCTCAATGGCGATCCCGAGCAGGCCCTGACTAAGGCCGAAGCGCGGGCTCGCCTGAGTCTGGCTGGGCTGAGTATCGAGGTCTGATCGGTCCGTGCAGCAGCCACTGCCGGCACCGTGCCCGGCATCGGCCTGTGCGGGTACGGTGCGGGGATGAGCTTCCGGCTGGCGGCATACGCCGTATGCATCCGGGACGGGCTGGTGCTGCTCGCGCTGAGCGCACCGCCAGAAGGCGAGGCCAACTGGACTCTTCCCGGCGGCAAGGTCGAGCACGGCGAGGATCCTTTCGACACAGTCATCCGGGAGGTCACCGAAGAGACCGGCTGCCAGGCTGAAGTCCAGAGCCTGCTGGGCGTCGACTCGAGGACCATTCCGGCAGCTGATCGCCTGCCCGGGCTTCCCGACCATCACAACGTCGGGATCTTCTACCGGGTGCGCATAACCGGCGGCACCCTGCGGCCCGAGCCGGACGACGATGTTGCGGTGTCGGTCTGGACGCCGATTCCTCAGGTGGTGCGGCTGCGCCGATCATCGCTCGTGGACATCGGTCTCGCGCTCGCCCAGACCGATCCCGCTACCGGCCACGTGGCCGCAGTCCCGGTCGGCGGACTGATCCGGCACTAGCGCCCGAGCGGACTTAGCACACGATCGATAGGTTTTGGTAGATGCGTGATCTGCTGACCCTGCCGAAGGCGAACCTGCACGTGCACCTGGAGAGCACGATCCGGCCGCAGACCCTGGCCGAGATGGCTGCGTCCAGGGGCCTCCGGATTCCGCAAGAAGCCGCGATCACCGATTCGGCATCGTTCTTCGCGGCGAACGAGCTGGTCCGCAACTGCCTGCTGACCTACGAGGACTTCTACCGGGTAGCCGTCGAGTACTGCGCCGACGAGGTGGCCGAGGGCACCGCCTACGCGGAGGTGTCGTTCACCGCGGCCGCGCACGGCGAGCGGCTCGGCGACATCGAGATGCCGCTGCGAGCGGTGGTGGACGGCCTGGCGCAGGGCCGGGCCGAGCACGGCCTGCCGACCGGGCTGCTGCTGGACCACTCTCGCCGCCGGCCGGTGGAGCGGGCCTGGGCAACGCTGCGACTGGCCGAGTCTCATGCGAGCGATGGGGTGATCGCGGTCGGCCTGGCCGGAGACGAGGCCTATCCGGGCAACCCGTTCACACCGGTATTCGAGGCAGCGCGGGCGGCCGGACTGCACGTTGTCCACCACGCGGGAGAGGCGGCAGGCCCGGACAGCATCCGCCAGGCCATTACGACCGGCCGCGCGGAGCGTCTGGGCCACGGGATCCGGGTCCTGGACGACGACATGCTCACGGCTGAGATCGCAGCCCGCGGCATCCCGCTGGAGGTCTGCCCGCGATCCAATGTGCTGCTCGGCCTCGCCCCGTCGCTGCAGGGGCATCCACTGCCGCGCTTGCTGGAGGCCGGCCTGTTCGTCACGCTGAACACCGACATCCCGGCGATGACCGGTGCCGGTTTGGCGCAGGAGTACCGGGACCTGCGGGACGTGTTCGGCTATGACGACGCGGTCATCGCCGGCATCGCCCAGGCCGGGGTGCGCGCATCATTCGCGCCCGAGGACGTCAAGGCGCAGCTGCTGTCCGGCATCGACGCCTGGCTTGGGCTTATCGGCTAGCTTCCGCCCGGCGGAGGCGACCTAGAATTAGCCGGCCCCAGCCTTGATCAAGCGAAACCGCTCGGTCACCACGAGCGTGTCGTCGCTGATCACCGGCATGGCACCGAGGAACTCGGCCACGCCCGCGCTGCAGAAGAACTCTTCGTGCGCTCGGCGCCAGTCGGCGGCATCCGCGTAACCACGGCCCTCGGCACGCGCATACTCGTCATCGACCGTGCTGATCGGCACCACGCGAACCTCGGTCAGTTCGATGACGGCGGCCGGCTGCCCCATGGAGTCGATGACCGAGAAGCGCTGACCCGGCTCGGGTACGGGCTCTCCGGCATGTTCGAGGATCTGCAGCAGCCCGGTGAGCGCGGTCTTCTCGCCCGCGACTATGGCCGCCACCCCGCTGTCTCGCAGCGGCCCTGGGAAGGCGAGCTCAAGTACGGGCAGATCGTCCGCGGTCACAGCGACAACTTACCCGTCAGGGATCGGACACACGGTCGGTCCCGTGGCGGCAGACAGCCCTAGATCCGGAACGTGGCCCCGCCGGCCTCTCCCGACGCGACGTTTACCTGAATAGTGTTGCGCCGCCAACCACACCAATGAAACAAGCGTCCGGGCGATGATCTTCATCCGCATCCTCAGATCGGGCAAAACCCGCAAATTTGCCAGCCACGGACAAGGGCTAGGCGCCCCGGGCCATGATCGGCCCAGACGTTTGCGTGGAGAGTACGAAGAGTTCGTACTGGACACGCAAACGTCGCCGGGACTGGCCAGCCGGCCAGCCGGTGGGTGGGGAGAGCTGAGCGCTGTCGACGTCAAAGGCCGGAATGTCCCAGCAGTCCGCCCGGACCGGAACCTTCAAGACATGCTTTAGATATTCAAAAGGCACAATTGATGTCACGGCGCGACGGCATCGGACCGCCGGCTTCGCTCACAAGCCACGAAAGTATTGACCCCGCGGAGGGCTACGACACATGCGCGGCTCGGTAACTGTCCACATCAAGGCCCCGGCTGATCGGGTCTGGGACCTGGTGTCTGACGTGACCAGGATCGGTGAGTTCAGCCCGGAGACGTTCGAGGCCCTGTGGATCGACGGCGCGACCGGGCCGGAGGTCGGCGCGCGATTCCGAGGTCACGTCAAGCGCAACGCCAAGGGCCCGATCTACTGGACGACCTGCACGGTCACCGCCTGCGAGCCCGGCCGCGAGTTCGCGTTCGGCGTCGGCACTGGCGGCAAGCCGCTGAACACCTGGCGCTATGCGCTCGAGCCCGCAGGCGACGGCACTGACGTCACCGAGTCATTCGCGCTGACCGCGACCCTGCTGCTGCGCCTGTACTGGGCGCTGCTCGGCTGGACTCGCGGCAAGACCAACCTCAGCGGCATGCGCACCACGCTCGAACGCATGAAAGCGGTGGCCGAGCAGAGCTGACCGGCCGGCTATCTCGCCGGCAGCCGCCTGAGCAGCAGGGCATCTGCGGGCCGGAATCCGTTCCGTTCATAGAAGGGAACGGAGCGTTCGCTGGGACTCAGTACCACCCGGGCGAAGCCGTTGTCATCGGCGTAATGAAGCAGCGCATCGATGAGCATCTGGCCGACACCCTGATCGCGGAACTCGGCGAGCACGAAAGCGTTGCCGAGATAGCCCCAGCACCCTGGCTCGCGGCCGGGACTTGGCATCCGCTCGAAGACCGCGAGGTTCATCATGCCGATCGCGCGGCCATCCGCCTCGGCCAGCCAGGTAAGCCGCCGCCCCGACTCCCGCTCGAACCAGGCGGCGAACCTCTCGGCGTAACCGGGATCGTCAGCGTCGCCGTGCCACTCCCGCGTCCACACGCTCCGCAGCTCCATGAGTCGCTGCATGTCGGCGTCGCCGGCCTGCCTGATGACAATCTCACCCATAGGAGCGGACTCTAGGTGGGCCCGCGAACGCTCGCGCGCCCATCCGCAATAACCAGGTGACGCTA
>Ga0209380_10001874_pt1 | contig 13842 bp, 14 predicted proteins | sample HubBroMetageWFT6_FD_188347 | JGI IMG/M metagenome (GOLD analysis project Ga0209380, IMG submission 188347) | Warmed and freeze-thawed soil microbial communities from the Hubbard Brook experimental Forest, New Hampshire - Hubbard Brook CCASE Soil... | ecosystem: Environmental > Terrestrial >...
TCCGACGCAGCGAGCGGCCTTATAGCATGGAACGTCGCGCGGCAAGCAGCGGGCATCTGGACCTAAGGCGCGATGTTTGGCGCGGCCGTATTCTTGCGGCCCCATTCGAAGAGGGCCTTCAGCACCGGGCGCAGCTCGCCGCCCTTGTCAGTCAGCACGTATTCCGCGCGGGGGCGGGGGTGCTGCTCATAAAATCGGCGCTCGACAATCCCGGCATCCTCGAGCCGCTTCAGCCGCGCAGAGAGGGTATTGGGGCTGATCGCGGCCAGCGAACGCTCGAAATCCTGGAACTTGCGGGCGCCGGCAACCGCGAGATCGCGCAGGATCAGCGTCCAGCGCTCGCCGACAAGGTCGAGCGCGCGGGCGATTGGGCAGCGCATATGATAAGGCGTGGAATTCATTGAGCTAAGGGCGATATGAGGCAGCGGGCCCGCGGTCAATGCGCTGGTCGACGTCGTTGGTGTTGACGATAGTAACTATTATATCGTAAGTTACTATCGTTCGCCAACCGACCGACGGAGGACCGCTCATGACCGCCGCCGCCATCCATGCCGAATCTGTTCCTGCCCGCCCTCGGACATGGCGACCACTGCTATGGCTGGTTCCGCTGACCGGCGCATGGTTTGCGCTCAGCTGCGCCGTACCGGGACTGCAGGCGAGCGGGATACCGACCACTGTCAGCCGCGTCTCCATCCATGTCCTGATTGCGCTGGGGCTATGGCTGGGTCTCGAACGCACCGAGCTGACGATGACGCAACGTCGCAATGTCTGGCTCGCGGTCATGATCACGCTGACGCTGTGGGTCTGCGTAATCTGGAGCGGCGCAATCAATGGCGTGTTTCGGCCGGGCGCCAGCCCGGTACCGCTTGCGCCGGTCGCGATTTTCCTGCCAGTCATCATTGGCGTCCCGATACTGCTGCGGTCGAAGCGGATCGGGCAGGTACTCGACGCCATGCCGCCGACCTGGCTCGTCGCGCTGCAGGTCTATCGCGTGTTCGGTATGACCTTTCTAGTCGGCTGGCTGTTCGGACTGGTACCGGGCATCTTCGCGCTGCCCGCCGGCATCGGCGACGTGATCACCGGCCTGATGGCGTTGCCGGTCGCCTATATGCTCGCGTCGGGAGGCGGGCAGCGGCGGGCCGAGGCGGTGGCCTGGAACGTCTTCGGATTGCTTGACTTCGCCGTAGCGATCTCGCTCGGACTTATCACCTCGCCGGGGCCCCTGCAATTGATCGTGCCGAGCGTTCCCAACGCCACGGCGGGAGTTTATCCAACCGTGCTGATCCCGGCGCTCGCAGTACCGAGCTCGATCCTGCTGCACGTGGTATCGCTGCGCCAACTCAGCCGGCGCGCGAGCGTCGCTCGGTGAGGAGAATGGGCGAAGAAAACGAATCCGGCGCTGGCAGCGTTTCGAAGCGGGAAATCGCCGCCGCCTGGGCTTGCTGCGGCCTCGTCGCGTTGCTCGGTGCGTTCCTCCCCGACTTAGGCTACGAGCACGACGACACCGCGATTACCGCCTATGCCGGCGCCCGGATCCCTGGCGGGGCTGGGCGAGGGCCACGCGAGCCGGAAGCCGATCCTGACCCGGGTGACGACCCGGCTGGGGAAGTTGGGATTTTCGCGAACCCCGCTGCGCCCCTTGTCATCAGCTCTGCTGAAATGTCGGCGAACAGCGAGCCGGCGCGCCACACCAAACACGAGGGCTGGCATTGCCGGTACATTCTCGGCCAGAGCAGTATCCGCTATTCCGCGGCGGCAGCGAGGCTTGCCGACGCGGGCGCCGTTTCCGGTGTGCGCGAGGCGGCCCAGTAGCCGATTCCCATAATGCCGGCGCCGGCGATGGTGTTGCCGATCGTGACCCAGAGCAGGTTCCAGCCCAGCCCGCCGAGGGTGACGGTCTCGGGGTGCGGCGCGAGCAACGCGATCGACAGCAGCGTCATGTTGGCGACCGAATGCTCGAAGCCGCTGGCGATGAAGGCATAGAGGCACCAGAAGATCGCGATGCACTTGGCGGTGTCGTTGGTCATCCGCGCCGAGGTCCAGATCGCGAGGCAGACGAGCCAGTTGCACAGGATCGCGCGGGCAACGAGTTCGAGCGCGGGGGCGTTCATCTTGGCCGCCGCGACGGTCACGATCAGCGGCGCCTTGCCGCCGAGCCCGAGCAGCGCCGGCCCGCCGCCACCGGCCACGAACAGCGCCGCCAGAAGCGCGCAGCCGAGCAGGTTGCCGGCCCAGGTCATGCCCCAGCTCGCCGCCAGCTCGCGCAGGCCGACGCGCCCCTGCAACCAGCCATGCGTCATGAACATCGTGTGGCCCGTGAACAGGTCGGAGCCGGCAAAGATCACCAGGGTCAGCGCGATCCCGAACGAGGCGCCCATCACCACCGGGCGGATGCTCGGATCGACCGCGTTGCCGACGCAGAAGATCAGGACGATGCCGAGCCCGACGTAGCAGCCGGCCATCATCGAACTGATCGTGAAGCCGGCCGGCGAGCGACGCAGATAGGCCGATTTGGCGGCGGCTGTCTCGGCGAACTGGTCGACGGTTTCCAGGAACATGCACTGTCTCCGTTGCGGAACGACGCGGTTCAGGGCGGTGGCGGGGCCCGGCCGCCTATGGGTTCAATAGACATCCCGCTGGTAGCGGCCCTCGCTGGCGAGGTGCACGAGGTAGGATTTGGCGGCGGCCGGCCCCATCCGGCCCTGCTTGGCGACGATGTAGGCCAACCCGCGATCGACATCGCGGGCCATCCGCTCGGCGTCGCCGCAGACGTAGAAATGCGCACCGTCTTCGAGCCAGGCCCACAGCTCGGCGGCGTTTTCGAGCATTCGGTGCTGGACGTAGACCTTGTGCTCCTGGTCGCGCGAGAACGCGGTGTCGAGCCGGGCGAGAAGGCCGTCGCGGCTGTATTCGAGCAGTTCGTCCTCGTAGAGGAAGTCGGTCTGCCGGTGCGGGTTGCCGCAGAACAGCCAGTTGCGGCCGCGCGCCCCTGTCGCACGCCGCTCCTGCAGGAAGGCGCGAAACGGCGCGATGCCGGTGCCGGGACCGATCATGATCATTGGCCGGTCGGGCGGCGCTAGGCGGAAAGCCTCGCTCGGCCGCACGAACACCGCGACCGCCTCGCCGGCGGCGAGGCGGTCGCAGAGAAACGTCGAGGCGACGCCTCCGCGTCGGCGCGCTCGCTTCTCGTAGCGCACCGGTTCGACCGTCAGATGCACCTGGCCAGCGGCTATTTTTGGCGAGGAGGCGATCGAATAAAGCCGCGGCTGCAGCGGATGGAGCGCCGAGATCAGCTCGGAGAGCGGGGGCCGCGCCGATCGGAAGTATTCGAGCAGGTCGAGGAGGTCTGGATCTTCCGGGCCGGCGCCGGGGTAGCCTTCGGCCATCGCCTGCAACAGCCGCGACTCGTCGATGTCGTGAGCGCGTGAGGATAGAACCTCGATTGCCTGATCGGAGGGGCGGCGGATCTCGCAATGGTTCGACAACGCCTCGGCGAGCGGCCGCTCGATACCGTCGGGCGACATCACCGGAGTGTCCGGCCGGACGCCAAGGCGCTCGATGGCTGCTTGCACAAGCTCGGGGCAGTTGCGTGCGACGACGCCGAGGCTGTCGCCGACCGCGTAGCCGAGCGCGCCGGCCTCATCGGCGATGACGATGTGCCTTGTGTCCTTTTGCGAGCCATCGCGGTTGAGCCGCCTCGCCGCGACAAGGCGCGCCGCCGTGGGCTCCGTGGATGGCGCGGCTGGCACTGCCGCCGACGTGTCGGGAACCGCAGGCTGGGTGGGCGCTACGGGAGGCGCATCTAGGTTCGCGAGCAACTCCTTGAGCGCGCGCGAGGTCGTCTTGCCGCCTGGGGCGCAGCGGGTCAGCTGCTTTTCGTCGCCGCGCGCGATTGCCTCGGCGTAAGTCTGGCAGAGATAGCCGCATTGTCCGCAATCCAGCTGGGCCATCGCCGACATCAGCCTGCGGGCCGGGGCCCGGCCCTCGGCCAGCGCGAGGCGCTCGTCCAGCGGCAAGGTCGGGTCGTGCCACGGAAAATTCTCGGGGTCCGGGAGCTCCTCGGCGACGGTTGGCGCGCTCGCAGCGTCGGATGCACCGACCATCTCGCCGAACAACCCGGCGAGATAACCGTCGATCCAGGCGCGCTGCCGCGGCGAGAACGGGGCGTTTTCCGGCAGTAGGGGCGCGATGAGGCTCATCTCACGCCGCCTCCGATAAAAGCGCGCAGAGCTGTTCGGGGCTGTGCCGGTTAGCAAATGCATGGAAGCTTTCGCCCGGCTCGCGTCGGGCGAGAAATCCGCGCAGCAGCGTCTCCAGGCGCTCGGGTAGCGCATCTGCTGGGATGTCGCGGGCGATCTCGCGGCCGAGACCGATCTCGGCACCGCTACCGCCGCCGACTACGAGGTGATAGCCCTCGACCTCGTCGTCGCCGCCCAAATCGACGTTCGTGGCGAGGAGCCCGATATCGCCGACATAGTGCTGCGCGCAGGAATTTGGGCAGCCGGCCAGGTGGATGTTGATGGGTTCGTCGAGGGTGATCCGCGGTTCCAGGTAATCGGCGAGCGCGAGTGCATGGCGCTTGGTGTCGGCGAGGGCGAACTTGCAGCCGACATTACCGGTGCAGGCGACGAGCCCGCTGCGTAGCGGGCTGGCGTTGGTCGCCAGCCCGAGCGCCTCAATCTCGGAGCCTGTCGCCTCGATCTGCGCTTCGGGGATATCGGAGAGCAGCAGGTTCTGCCACACCGTGAGCCGCAGCGTGCCGGAGCCGCGCCGCGCCGCAATCTGGGCCAGCCCGCGCAGCTGTGCCGCGCCGAGCCGCGAGGCCCTTGCGGTGACGCCGATATAAAAGAGCCCGGGCTGCGCCTGCGGGTGGATGCCGATATGCGCGAGCCGGTCGATCGGGCCGCGCAGCCCGCAAAGCTCGGCCGGCACGAAGCGCCACGGCACCGGCACGTGCCGCGCCGCCTCTTCTATCACCTTCTCGATGCCCCAGCGCTCGATCAGGTATTTGAGGCGCGCCGTCTTGCGGTCGGTGCGGTCGCCGTGGTCGATGAAGACGCGAATGATCGCGGCGGCAGCCGGCACGACTTCCCGCGGCTCCAACAAGACGCCGCTGTCCAAGGCAAAGCTGCCATGCCCGGTCAGCCCGCCGAGCAGCATGCGGAAATAGATGCCCTCGGGCACCGGCTTTCCCGCCCCGACCGTGACGGCGGCGAAGCCGATATCGTTGGTGTCCTCCAGCACCCCGACCCGTCCGGCGCCGTCGAGGGCGATGTTGAATTTGCGCGGCAGGCCGTACAGCTCGCGATGGTTCAGGATGTAGTGGTAGAGCGCGCGGGTTAGCGGGCGGGTGTCGATGAGTTCTTGCGGGTCGATACCCGCGGTCGGGCTGCCGGTCAGGTTGCGGATGTTGTCCGCGCCGGCGCCGCGCGACGTCAGGCCGAGCTCGTCGACGGCGGTCAGGACATCGAGCGGATGAGCGGCTCCGATCTCGCGGATCTGCAGATTGGCGCGAGTCGTGATGTCGATGTTGCCGCCGCCGAAGCGCTCGGCGATATCGGCCACCCCCGCCGCCTGATGCGCCGACAGGATGCCGCCCGGCAGTCGCAGCCGCAGCATGAAGGCGTCCTGGTTCGGCGCGACGTAGAAGAGGCCGTGGAATTTGTGCAGAAAGACGTCGGTGCCTTTGGGAAAGCGGCCGGCAGCGGCGTTGGCCGTCATCTCGTCCCACATGTCGAACGGGTTCTTCTCGCGTTTCGCCAGCTCTTCCGGCACCAGCTTACCGCCGGCCGCGACGGCGCGGTCCTGCGCCGCGATGTGGATTGCGCTCGGCTCCGATGATGGCAGGCTCGCGACGGCACCGTTCGACGCCAACGCCGCGCCTGCCGCGCTGTTAGGCAAGCCAATGCCGCGTTTGCGGGCAAGCGCGGTAATGAAGCCTTCGAGATACTGCTTCTGGTCTTCGGTAAAGCCGGCGTTCTGCGGCATGAGCCTGCGCGACAATGGGCGATTCTTGCCCGGTCGCCGCAATCGTCATGCCAAACGCCCGTGCCCGCGGCCCGCAAGTCACGGATATATCGAATGTCGCATGGTGTCCTGGGCCAATTCCGGCCACAAACGGCTACCATGATGGCGCCGTACTGGCTCGGCGAGGGGAAGGGGAATGCGTTGCCGCTGGAGCGCTGGTGTCGGCGCGTTATCGTTCGGCTTGGTAGTGGCGGTGAATCCCGCCGCCTCGGCCGAGACTGCGGCGCTACGGATCGCGCGGCCGGTGGATCTGGTCGCGCTGCCGCTGATCGTCATGCAGCACGAGCATCTGATAGAGCGCGTCGCCGAGCAGATGGGCCTGGGCGCTGTGAAGATCGATTGGATCAATCCGGGCAAGACCGCCCCGATCGATGCGCTTTCCGCCGGGCAGGCCGAGTTGGCGGCGACCGATGTTGCCTCGTTCGTGATCGCCGCGGACAACACGGCGGGCACTCCGGGCGAGGTGCGTGCCCTCGCGGCGCTGACCGAGCGGCCGTATGTGCTGGTGGCGCGTAAGGCTGGGGTCAACACGATCCGCGATTTCCGCGCCGGCGACCACATCGCCGTACCGGCGCTGAAGACCTCGGGGCCAGCGCTGATGCTGGAGATGGCCGCGGCGCAGGAATGGGGGATCGAGCATTACGACAAGCTCGACCCGCTCGTCGTGGCGCGCCCCGACGAGGCGGCATCCGAGGCGCTGCAATCCGGCAAGGGCAATCTCGACGCCCACTTTTCGCAGGCGCCCTATGCCGATGACGAGCTGGTCAACGCGGCGATCCACCGGATCATGGATTCGTTCGACATCGCGGGACCGCACAGCGCCGCTGCGCTGGTGGTGACGGCGCGCTTCCACGACGCCAACCCAAAGCTTTGCGTCGCGATCCTCTCCGCACTGGAACAGGCCGACGATACGATCAAGAGCAATCCGGGCTCGGTTGCCGAGATGTACGCGTCGTTGACCAAGGACCAGGACATCGCGGTCGAGGATTTGACCGACATGATCGGCGAGCCGGATCTTGGTTATCGTGCGGCACCCTCGGGCTTGATGCGGCTTACCGAATTCATGCACCGCGTCGGCCGTCTCAAGCGCCAGCCTGGCTCCTGGACGGAGCTGTTCGTCCCTGAGGCGCACGACCTGCCCGGTAGCTGAGCCGCGGCGCAACGCTAGTGATGGGGATCCCGGTTTACAACGTGATCGGCTTTGCCGGGGCGGCAGTAATCGTCGTCGCGTATTTTGCCAACCAGCAACGCTGGTTGCGTTCGGATGATTGGCGGTACCCTCTCGCCAATTTTGTCGGCTCCGGTCTGATCCTCGTCTCACTGTTTTTCCAGTGGAACTTCCCATCGGTGGTGATCGAGATTTTCTGGATTACGATCAGTCTTTACGGCGTTGCGAAATCCTGGGCAAACGGGCCCTCGCCATAAGGGATTGCGCTTTGCATCCCGCCATATTCGGCGGATAACGGGCCATGCAGCTGCGCATCCGCTCGATCACTTACTTGGCCGAAGACATCAACGGCTACGAGCTGGTCGATCCGAACGGGCGCGACCTGCCGCGTTTCGCCGCCGGGTCGCATGTCGGGGTCCGGCTCGGCCCGGCCGATTCCGACGAGGTATGGCGCGACTATTCGCTATGGAACGACCCGGCCGAGCGGCGGCGCTATTGCATCGCGGTGCTGCGCGAAAAACTCGGCGAGGGGTCGCGCCGGCTGCATGAACAGGTGCGGGCCGGCGACACGGTCGAGGTGTCGATGCCGCGGAACCATTTCCCGCTGTCGGAGGAGGCCCAGCGCCATCTGTTACTGGCCGGCGGGATCGGCATCACCCCGATCATGGCGATGATCGCCGAATTGAAGCGGCGCCGAGCCGATTTCCGCCTCTATTACTGCACCCGCGCGCCCGAGAAGACCGCGTTCCGCGAGGAGCTGGACCTGCTCGCGGCGACGGGGCGCGTCGTGTTTCATTACGATGGCGGCGACCCGGCGCAAGCGCTCGATATCGCCACGCTGCTGCGCGAGCCGCAACCGGACACGCACCTCTACTATTGCGGGCCGGCCGGCATGATGGCGGCGGCCGCCGCGGCCTCGGCGCACTGGCCGCTGGGCACCGTGCATTGCGAATATTTCTCCGGCCCCGCCGCGGCGCCGCCGGCGCGATTGGAAGAAGATCGGCCGTTTCGGGTGAAGCTGGCAAGGAGCGGCGGCGAATACGAGGTGGTGCCGGGCGAGGCCATCATCGACGTCTTGCGCCGCCATGGAGTCGAGACCCGCACGTCCTGCGAATTAGGCTATTGCGGCGCCTGCCTGACCCGCTATCTGGAGGGCGAGCCCGACCACCGCGACCAGATCCTCGGCGAGGTCGCGCGCAAGAGCCATATGCTGATCTGCTGCTCGCGCGCCACTAGCGACGACTTGGTGCTGGACCTCTAGGCAGTGCCGCCGACGCTTTTCGACACCATCTCGTAGGTGTTGGGGCTGAGGCCGGGGGTGGCGAGGATGCGGTCGAGCTGGGCACGCATCAGCCTCTGTCGCGCGGCGTCGTAGCGGCACCATTGCCCCAAGGGCTGCACCAGCCGCGCCGCCGTCGTCGGGTTCGGCTTGTCGAGCGCGATGACCTCGTCGGCAAGGAAGGCGTAGCCCTCACCGCTGGCATCGTGGAAATAGAGCTGGTTCCCTTGCGCGAAGGCGCCGACCAGCGCGCGCACCCGGTTCGGGTTGGCGCGGGTGAAGGCCGGGTGCTGCGCCAGCCGCCGCACTGCCTCGATCGTGCCGGGCAGCGACGAGCGCGCCTGCATCGCGAACCATTTGTCGGCGACCAGCGGGTCGTCCTGCCAGCGCTCGTAAAAGGCGGCGAGCGCCGCGGTCCGCTCCGGGCAATCGATGTCGACCAGCACACCGAGCGCGGCCAGCACATCGGTCATGTTGGCGCCGGCGTCGAGTTGTGCCTTGGCGATGCGGGCGCCCTCGTGCCGATCCCCGGCGGCGATGTAGGAAAGGCACACATTGCGCAGCGCCCGGCGTCCGATCGAGCCGGGGTCGATCCGGTACGGGCCAGGGTCGGCCAGCTCGTGATACGCGGCCTCGAACGGTGCGCGCAGAGCATCACCAAGCCCGGCGCGGGCGCTTTCGCGCGCGGCATGGATCGCTACGACATCGACGACCTGCATCTCGTCGGCGAGGCTCGCCTCGCTGGGCAGATAGAGCGCCTCGGCGGCGAAGGCAGGATCGCCCTCGGCATCGGCCAGGGTCTGGCGCATTGCCGCGACAAGGTCCCGGTCGAGCGGCAGCATCGCCTTGCCGTGCTGGTGCGCCGCCACGCGATCGAGCAGCACCCGGATTGCGGCCTGCTGCCCGGCATCCCACCGCGCCACCGGGTCGGTATCGTGGATCGCCAAGAATTTGAGGCGGTCGAGCGGCACGCCCTGGAGCTTGACCGGGGCCGAGAAGTTGCGCAGCAGCGACGGCACCGGCGGCGCCGGCACATCGGCGAAGCGGAACACCTGGCGCTCGGTATTGCACACCAGCACGCGGGTGCCGGGATGCGCTTCGCTCTCACCGTCGAGCCGGGTCGGCATCTCGTCGCCATTGGGGCCGAGAAGTCCCATCACGATGGGAATCGGCATCGGCTGCTTCTCGGGCTGTCCCGGGGTCGGCGGTACGCGCTGCGTCACTTCCAGGTCGTAACTTCGCGATGCGGGGTCGTAGCGGTCTGCGACCGTGATCTCGGGGGTGCCGGCCTGGTGGTACCACAGCCGCAGCGCGCCGAGATCGACGCCGCTGCCGGACTCGATCGCCGAGACGAAATCGTCGATCGTCACCGCTCGGTTGTCGTTGCGCCGGATATATACGTCCATGCCCTTCCGAAATCCCTCCGGCCCGAGCAGGGTATGCATCATCCGAATGACTTCGGCGCCTTTGTTGTAAACCGTCGCGGTGTAGAAATTGTCGATGCGCAGATAGGTCTCCGGCTGCACCGGATGGGCGAGTGGGCCGGCATCCTCGGGGAATTGCGCCGCGCGCAGGGTGCGGACCTGGCCGATGCGGCACACGGCGGCGCTGCCCTGGTCGGCCGAGAACAGCTGATCGCGGAACACGGTCAGCCCTTCCTTCAACGACAGCTGGAACCAGTCGCGGCAGGTCACCCGGTCGCCGGTCCAGTTGTGGAAGTATTCGTGGGCGATAACCGTCTCGATACCTTGGTAGTCACTGTCGGTCGCGGTTTCCGGCTTGGCCAGGACGTATCGTGTGTTGAAGATGTTGAGGCCCTTGTTTTCCATCGCCCCCATGTTGAAGTCGCTGACCGCGACGATGTTGAAGACGTCGAGATCGTATTCGAGGCCGAACACCTCCTCGTCCCAGCGCATCGCCTTCTTCAGCGAGGCCATCGCGTGGCCGCATTTGTCCTCGTCACCGCGGCGCACCCAGATCGCCAGCGGCACCTCGCGGCCCGAGCGCGTGGTGAACCTGTCCTCGACCGCGACGAGGTCGCCGGCGACCAGCGCGAACAGGTAGGAGGGCTTCGGGTGCGGATCGACCCATTTGGCCCAGTGCCGCCCATTCGCCAGGTCGCCACTCCCGGCTGGGTTGCCGTTCGACAACAGCACCGGGTAACGCGCCTTGTCGGCGCGGATCATCACCGTGAAGCGCGACATCACGTCCGGCCGATCGAGGAACCAGGTAATGCGCCGAAAGCCCTCGGGCTCGCATTGGGTGCAGAAATTGCCGCCCGATATGTAGAGGCCGGACAGCGCGGTATTGCGCTCGGGCGCGATGCGGTTCTCGACGTCGAGGATGAAGGAGGCGGGGACCTCGGCAATGACCAGCGTGCCGTCGGACTCGACGAGGTAATCGCCGGGCGCGAGCGGCACCCCGTCGAGCGCCAGGCTCACCGGCTCCAGCTCCTCGCCGTCGAGCCGCAGCGGCGCACCGGGTGCGGCAGCATCGGGATTTCGTCGCAGCTGAAGGTGCGAGGTTACTGTCGTTCCGGTCTCGGCGAGATAGAATTCGAGCTCGACCTTGTCGATCAGGAAATCAGGTGGCTGGTAATCGGCGAGACGAGTCGGTTGCGGCGGCTGGTCGCGCGGTAGGTCAAGCATCTAAGAATATCCGTCCTGTGAGAATGCCGTTTTGGGCCGCTACTCACCGGCAAACGCGACCGAAGGCACGTTGCTGCTTATGGCCGCCGAGGGGAGAGGAATTATGAAGCTTTATACCTATTACCGCTCGCAGGCGAGTTTCCGCGTGCGTATAGCGCTCAACCTGAAAGGGCTCCAGCGAGAGGATGTGTTCCTGCATCTGGAGAAGGGCGATCAGTTCGCGGCGGAATACCAGGCGCTCAACCCGCAGATGGTGGTGCCGACGCTGATCGACGGCGACACCAAGCTGTTCCAGTCGCTGGCGATCCTCGAATATCTCAACGAAAAATACCCGGAGCCACCGCTATTGCCGGCCGACTACGCGGCGCGCGCCTGGGTGCGCGGGCTGGCCCTGATAAACATCGCCGACTCGCATCCGCTGATCGTGCCGCGCATCCGGCATTACCTGACCGACGATCTGGGGTTCAGCGAGGAACAGCTGCTCGGCTGGATCCGCCATTGGATGGGAGCCGGTCTCGCGGCGATGGAGGCGCTGTTGGCCGAGCATCGCGAGAGCGGCCCGTTCTGCCATGGCGACGTACCCACCATTGCCGATATCGGCCTCGTGACCCAGGTGACCCCGGCGAAGACTTTTCGCGGCGATCTGGCGCCTTATCCGCGGGTCATGAGGGTCTACGACAGCTGCATGGCGATCCCCGCTTTCGCCGGCGCGCATCCCGCGAAACAGCCCGATGCGGAGTAGCCTCGGCTATCGCCCGCCGGACGGCGCCTCGATTGGCGCGCAATTGGTGCGACCCGACATCAGGCAATCTTCCATCTGGGAATTGCGACGCAGAGCGGTGACGAGGAAATAGGCGACGACCACCAGTACGGCGACGACGATGAGGCCGATCACCGCCGGCCGGCGGCTGTCGTGCTCGTTATCGTTCTCGGGGCCGCTCTCGCTCGGATCCATGGCCGCACACTGCCGGGAGCGCGCGTGCTCGGCAAGCGCGGCGGCGTAGCCGCTTTCCCACCCGCCGAGGCGGCGCTAGGGTGCGGCCATCCCGCGTTCGGAGGTCGCAATGCCCGATCCGCTGTCCCTCTCCGCCCGCGTTGCCGCGCGGGAGATCGCCGCCGGCCGGCTCACCGCCGAGGCGCTGACCGTGGCCTGCCTCGACCGCATCGCCGCGCGTGAGACTATGGTCGGCGCCTGGCACCATCTCGATCCCGAGGCTGCAATGGCAGCCGCGCGGCGCTGCGACGCTTCGCCACCGAGCGGACCGCTGCACGGCATCCCGATCGCGGTCAAGGATCTGATCGATACGGCCGACATGCCGACCGGCTATGGCTCGGCGATCTACGACGGCCATCGTCCGGCAGCCGACGCCGCCTGCGTTTCGCTGGCTCGGGGGGCGGGCGCGATCGTACTCGGGAAAACGGTGACGACCGAGTTCGCCTGCTTCACCCCGGGCAAGACCGCGAACCCGAAAAACCCGGCCCATACGCCGGGGGGTTCATCGAGCGGCTCGGCCGCGGCGGTCGCCGATGGCATGGTGCCGCTGGGCTTCGGAACCCAGACCGCAGGCTCGGTAATCCGACCGGCGGCGTATTGCGGCTGCGTCGGCTACAAGCCGAGCTTCGGCATGATCCCGCGCGCCGGGGTCAAGATGCTCGCCGACAGCCTCGACACGATCGGCGTCATGGCGCGCGACGTCGGCGACGCGGCGTTCTTCGCCGGCGTGCTCTCGAGCCGCCCGGCCCTGTGCTATGCCGAGATGCCGGAAACGGCGCCGCGGGTCGGGCTCTACCGCACGCCGATGTGGGGCGAGGGCGAGCCGAGCGCGATCGCCGCGCTTGACCACGCCCGTGCCGCGCTCGAACGAGCCGGCGCCTGGACCGCGGAAATCGTCGTTCCAGCCGAGCATCAAGGCCTGACGGCCGCCCAGGAAGCGATCATGGGCTTCGAGCTGGTGCGCAGCCTCGCGCACGAGCGGCTGCTGCACAGCGCCGAGTTGTCGCCGCGTCTCACGCAGATGCTTGATGCCGGGATGACGGTCGGCGCCGAGGAGTACGACGCTGCCGTAGCCGAAACGAAGACCGCACGGGCGCGGCTCGACGGCTTTTTCGGGCCGTGCGACGCGATGCTGGTGCCGGCCGCGCCGGGAGAGGCGCCGCAGGGTCTCGGCTATACCGGCAATCCGGTGTTCAACCGCATGTGGACCCTGCTCGGGACATCTTGCATTACCTTGCCGTCGATCTGGGGCGAGAGCGGCCTGCCGACCGGGGTCCAGCTCGTCGGCCGGATCGGCGACGATGTCAAGCTGATCGCAACGGCGCTGTTTCTCGAGCGCGCGCTCGTCGAGGCGGTATGAGCCACCGTCAGATCGTAGCCGCGGCGCTTGGCCTTGGCTTGGTCGCGGCCTGCGGTGCACTCGACCCGTTTCCAACGAACCCCCTGGCACCGCCGCCTGGCGCGCCCCCAGGCCAGCGCGTCGCGATCTGCTACAACACGCTCAGCGCGACACTCGCGGAGGTGGAGGCCGCGGCGCAGCAGGAATGCCCAGCGAATACCGTCGCCGAGCCAACCGATACCGATTACCACGTGCAGACCTGCCCGCTGTTGGTGCCGGCCCGCGCCACGTTTTTATGCACGCCGAAGAAATAGGTCCGCAAGGTTTCAGGTAGTATTACTAGCGGCGCGACACACCGTCAGGTGGCGGTATCCCACCGATGTGCTA
>Ga0209380_10001876_pt1 | contig 13835 bp, 12 predicted proteins | sample HubBroMetageWFT6_FD_188347 | JGI IMG/M metagenome (GOLD analysis project Ga0209380, IMG submission 188347) | Warmed and freeze-thawed soil microbial communities from the Hubbard Brook experimental Forest, New Hampshire - Hubbard Brook CCASE Soil... | ecosystem: Environmental > Terrestrial >...
TCGCTCCCGAGGCGCGCGAGCTTGCCGCAACCGCACGCGAGCAGCTCGATGATCTGGTCACGTATGCCACGCATCTGGTCAATCATCAGGCGGACGCCGTGGCATTCGTCGCCGGTGGCATCCACCACGCAAGCCGGTACCCGCCCGCGCGCCTGCGCGTGGACGGACGGGCTGCCCTTTACCGGGCGGTCACCCGCGCCTGCCGGCACGGTCAGCGATTCCCGCCGCGGCCCCAGGGCATCAGCAGGATGTTCCGGCGAAGCGCCGGATCCGTCCGCGTCGAGGTCGACGACGCCACCGCCGGTCGGATCAACACCGTCAAGCGAGCCCTCGCCATGCTCGGGTTCGACCGCAGAGCAGCCCTCCTGCTCCGCGATCTCTGCGGCCTCGACTACCAGGAGATGTCCCGCGCACTCGAATGCTCCCCCGAGGCGGCAGCACGGCTCGTCGCTGCGGCGCGTCGCGAGTTCGGATCGATCTATCGAGAGATCGCTCTATGAGGTGCAGTCTCCTCGCCCTCAGCAGCTACATCGACACCGAACTTGACCAGGAACCTGCGGGAGAGCTCGAGGCGCACCTGGTTGCGTGCGACCGCTGCCGGACCGCGATCGGCCATCTCCGCGAGGAATCGGAGCGCATCGGCGCGCTCGCCCGTGTCCACGTCCCCGATGACGCCGTGCACGACCTGTTCAGCCAGATTGGTTTGATCGCGGAGGAGGACGACTTGCCCGAAGGACCTGTGCGTCGCGAGCGACCGGCAGCCGTCGAGGCTCCCCCCTGGTTCGGCGCGGAACGCGGCGCCGCGTTGCCGTGGGCGCCGCGGCCCTCGGCCCACGATCAATCGCAGGCGCGCGAGCTGATCGGTGAACGTTCACCGACTCTGGCGGTTGCGGAGCCGCCGGAGATGTACCTTTGGGACGAGACGATCGATCAGATAGCAACCGCAACCCCGGTGCCTCCGCCAGTTCACACGGCTGCCGCCCCCGAACCGGCGTCGGTCGCCGAGGTCGAGCCAGCGCCTGTCGCTCGCCTCGAGCCCGAGCCCAGGTTCATCGAACCGGAACCACCTCAGATCATCCCCACCGAGCCACAGCCACCCGATCTGTCGACCTCCGCGCCGATCGTGACCGCGCCACGCATGGCCGCAGGGCCGAACGCCTTCCAGCGTCTTCGCGACGCGGTCGCGGTTCGCCTCGCCCTCCGCCGCGGAGCCGGTTCACGATTCGACCCGGGGGTCGAGATCGTGAGCGGCACCGGCGCGCCGAAATGGGACCAGCGCGCACGTCGCCATCACCGAAGCCAGAACCCGCCGGTCGTGGCAGCGGCGGCGACCGCGGTTGTCGATCCCGTGGCGCCGACTTCGGCGGCGAAGCCGAACCGTCTGAGCAGGTTCATGGCCCGGGTCGTCGCCGAGCCGGTGGTCCGGGAGCCAGCTCCCGACGCGGAACCCGCGGCTGCCGCCGACCCGGCCGCGCACGACGCGGATCAGCCGGTTGAAGCGACCGCGCCCCTTGAGCTTGCTGATGTGCTCAGCGAGGTGGCGATCCTGGCGGCGCCGCTCGAGCGCACCGCGGGCTCGCAGGCAGATGCGCCTGCGCCCACGCCAACTCCGGCTGCCGGTACGGCCACCGCGATTCCAGCCTTCGAGCCCGTCACCGAGGAGGCACGCCCGGCGCTTGCTCCGCGCATCGACACCCCGGGGTCGGAATACGACGTCGTGCACTTCGGGGTCACGGCCGACCCCGCACCAACGCCGGTTCCGGGGCGTCATGTCCGGCGCCTCCAGTCCCAGAAGGCAGACCGTCGGGAATGGAATCCCACTCGACCGGTGACCGGCCGGCACGTGTTGCCGCTCGGCGGACCGGCGGTTGGAGCCGCCGATCGCGATCGGCGCCTGTGGCTGTTCGGCGCCGTTACCGTGGTGCTGATGCTGGTCGGCCTGCTCATCGGGAGACAGGTCACGCAGACCGGTCCGCTCGTCGCCTCCACGATTCCCCGGTCGACGCCGGCTGTTCGAGCCACGACCCCGGCCACCAGCGCACCGCTGCCGATCGCCACCCCCGCCCCCGCCCCGACGGCGCTCGTCCCCATCGCGCCGACGCCGCAGCAACTCACGAAAGTCACGACGCTGGGCAACGGGAGCGGTGGGTTCTCGGTTGCCGACGTCCGCTACGGCCTGCACCCGAATGACTTCCGCCTGGTGTTCGACCTGGCGTTTCCCAACAGCGTGACCGGTAGTCCGACCACGGTCATCGGCTACTACGGGGCGACGACGATGTACGTCGAGTTCACCGGCGTCAACGGCGCATCGAACGTCGCGGCGATGCCAACCGGGAAGATCGTCGTCTCAGTGGTGCCGCTGCCCCAGGCCCGCAACACGGATCGACTCGTCTTCAAGATCACGCTCAGCAAGAACGCGCCTTTCGACGCCTATTACCTCTCCGGCGGTCGCCTGGTCATCGACGTCACCTAGCCTCTGACGTCACCCCGCGGTGGTTCGGGGCCCCCTCGAATGGAGCCGGCGACTCCGCGTCGACCACCGACTGGCCGTGCTTCTCGCGAAGGTCGAACTTGAGCACCTTCCCTGCGGGATTGCGCGGCAGCATGTCGACGAAAACCACCGACTTCGGTTGCTTGTATCGGGCGAGTCTCTCCTGCGAGAACTCGATGACTTCCTGCTCGGTCAGCGAGACACCGTCCTTCGTCACCACGATCGCGCGCACCGTTTCGCCCCAGTGCGGATGCTGCACGCCGATGACCGCGACCTCCTTGATGCCGGGGTGTTGGTAGAGCGCGTCCTCGACCTCGGCGGGATATACGTTCTCGCCGCCGGTGATGATCATGTCCTTCTTGCGATCAACGATGAAGAAATAACCGTCGGGGTCGCGGATCCCCACGTCACCGGTGTGGAACCATCCGTCGACCAGCACCTCGGCAGTGGCGTCGGGCCGATTCCAGTACCCCTTCATCACGTTCGGGCCGCGAACGACAATTTCGCCACGTTCACCGTCGGGCACGTCGTGGCCGTCATCGTCGACGATCTTGACGTCGGTGAAGAACGGCGCGATGCCTGCGGATCCGAGCTTCTCGGTGGCCATCGATGAGGGAAGGAAGGACGCGAACGGCGCCGTCTCGGTGAGGCCGTACCCCTGGTTGAACGGCAGACCGCGCGTCGCATAGATCTTGATAAGCGCCTCGGGCACGGGCGCGCCGCCGCACGAAAGGACGCGGATCGTGCTCAGATCCCGCGTGGCAAAATCCGGATGCTGGGCCATGAACAGGTACATCGCGGGAACGCCGAACATCGAGGTCACGCGGAACTTCTCGATATTCTCGAGCACCATCCCCGGCTCAAACATCTGCTCCATGACCACGGTCGCGCCCTTCATCAGCGACAGGAGGGGCGTGACGTTGAGCCCGCCGATGTGAAACAGCGGCGCGACCACCAGCGTGATCTCCTGCGACGTCGCATCGTCAGCAAGGATTGCGTTGATGTTGTTCCAGATGATATTGCCGTGGGTGAGCATTGCTCCCTTGGGACGCCCGGTCGTCCCAGACGTGTACATGATCAGGGCGACGTCGCTCATCGCGACCGGGTAGTCAAGGTCCGAGTCGCGCTGATCGTGCAGCAGCGAGTCGAAACCGCGGGATCCGGTCTGCTCGACGGCGCACACGTACTCGCGCACGCTCAGGTCGCCGCGGATGGAGTCGACGATCGAGCTGAATGCTTCCTCGTAGACGAGCGTGTGCAGGCCGGCATCGCGAATGATGAAGCTCAGCTCCGGACCGGTCAGCCGGAAGTTGAGCGGTACGAAGAGGGCATCGAGCTTGGCCGCGGCGAACAGCGTGAAGAAGAAGCGAGGGTGGTTGAGTCCGAGGAATCCGACCCGATCACCAGGGTTCACTCCGAGCGCGTGGAGCCCGTGCGCCAGCTTGTTGGTGAGCTGATTCAACTCGGCATACGTCCACCGGTCCTCGCGGAAGATGAGGGCGGTGTTATTTGGGTTGAGCTGGGCACGCCGGCTGAGCGTGAAGCCGAGACCCTGGTCATTCGCCATGGCTGGAACCCTCCGATTGCCCTCTTCGCCTCATCGCGATTCTCCCATTCGCGACGGACCAACGTTTCGAGTCAGGCAGTCCAACCTCCGTCGACGACCAGAATGGACCCGGTCACAAACGACGCAGCGTCGGACGCGAGGAACAGCGCGGCGCCGGCGATCTCATCCGGTACGGCGTGGCGACCGAGCGCGGTCTGGGCGAGGATGTGGTCGTGAATCTCGGTTGTCTCCACAAGGTAGCGTGCGAGTTTGGTCTCGACGAGGCCGGGAGCGATCGCGTTGACCCGGATTCCCAGCGGTCCCAGCTCTCGCGCGAGCGTGCGCGTCAGCGTGATGAGCGCGGCTTTGCTCGCGTTGTAGGCGCCGGTGAGCGCCTCGGGACGTATCCCGGCCACCGACGCCATGTTGACGACGCTGCCGCCGTGCTCACGCATCCACGCGGCGACTGCGTGGCGCGTGAGCCGGATCGGACCCATCACGTTGACGTCCCAGATCTTGTTGATCGCTCCCTCATCCGCGTCGAGAATCGGCCCGTACTGCGGGTTGGTCGCGGCATTGTTCACCAGGATGTCGAGCCGACCTGCGCGGCGCATCACCTCGGTGACGACCGCCTCACAGGTTGCGGCGTCACCGACGTGCCCGGGGACCGACATCGCCGTGCCGCCGAGCCCGGAGATCTGCGCCGCTCCGGCCTCACATGCATCCGCGTGGCGTGCGTTGAGCGCCACAGTCGCTCCCGCCTCCGCGAGTGCCGTCGCGATGGCCAGCCCGATCCCGCGACTCCCACCCGTCACCAGCGCGACACGTCCGTCGAGCGAAAACCGTTCGGCGAAGCCCATGCTCAGTTGAGGCTGGAGGTGCCGGCGTGGTCCTTCGACCGGACCAGCATGCGATCGAGGAGCGCCGCCTCGCGCCGCAGCAGGCGCAGGCATGCGGCGAGGCGCTCGGCGGTGCCGTCGATCTCGAGCAGACGCTGACGCTGCGCGGTTTCGACCTGCATCGCCGCGGCGACGAGGTACGAGAGCAGCTCGGGGTCGGACGGCAGTCCGAACTCGACAGGGTCCTCCTGACCGATCCCGCGAAGCTGGCCCGCGTAGCCGCGAAACGCCACAGTCACCGCGGCTGCGAGCCGATCGGTGTCGTTAGCCGGGGTCGGAAGGTCCTGGAGGTAGTGGACGGATCCGACGAGATACGGGCGGTGGTGCGAGAAGGCGTCGATATGGAAGCGAGACGCCCCGACGACCACGAGGTTGAACCCGCCGTCGGCAAGCTCCTCGATCTCATCGAGCTGCGCCAGGGTGCCGACCTCATACGGGACTGCGCTGCCCCCCGTCTCCTGCCCGGACCGGATCGCAACGATGCCGAAGGTGGTCGACGCCCGGCGGCAGTCGCGCATCATCGTCTTGTAGCGCTCCTCGAAGATGTGCAGCGACAGCGGCATGTGCGGAAAGAGCACGGTGCCAAGCGGAAACAGCGGGACTTCGATGGCCATCAAGCAGTGGTCCGCGCCTGCATCAGCGCCGCCCTACGCGGCTTTGCAGTTCTTGGTGTGCTTGATGATCCGCTCGCGGCGCGGCTCTCCTGGACGGCGGCTGTGCCGGAAGGCGATCTCCACACCGATCTCGTTCTGACGCATGAAGTTGTTGCAGATCGGGCAGCGAACGTGCGTGAGGATGTCGCGCTGGGATGCGACACCCTTGGATTCCTTGATCGTGTTTGCCATGGCTGCTGGGGCTCCTTAAGGGGTGGGCTAACTCGATTGTACGCGGCGTCGGGGTACGATTCGGCGCGGATGCCCCACTCTCTCGACACCCTTCGCCTGCGCAGCGCGGGCATGGTGGCCGGCACCGCGCTGGCGGTTCTCGCCATCGGTGGGTGCGGCAGCCTGGTGCCGGTCAGCAGTCACATCACGCCCGTGCCGCCCAATTGCGCGACTCCCCGGCCGGTCGCCGAATCCGACACGTTCTCGACATCGGTGGCACTGCAATCCGGCGCCTCTGGGCTTCAGTTCGCCGATATCAGTGTCGGTTGCGGTGCCGTCGCCAAGGCCACGTCCAACGCGAACGTCCAGTTCACCGTGTGGCTCTCGAGCGGAACGCTGGTGATCACAACGCGCGGCCCGAACCAGCCGACCAACCCGCTTCAGCTCTCCAACCCGTCGACGCTGCCCTTCTGGCGGGTGGGCGTGCCCGGTATGCGCGTCGGCGGAACGCGACGATTGGTGGTCCCCCCAGCACTTGGCTTCGGCGCCGCCGGGAACTCGTCGGCGAACGTCCCGCCGAACGCCACCCTGGTGGTCGACGTCGAGCTGGTTTCTCTGGCCTGAGTCGGGGCTAGGACCGGGCCCGTGTCCAGAGGATGAACAGGCTCAGGCATGCCCCGGCGGAGATCAGCACAAACGCGACGGGGAGGCCGATCACAATCGCGAGGCCGGGCGCGGACGTGGCGAACATGCGATGACAAGCATACCGCCGCAACCGTCCGTGCCTCTGACAGGCGGGTCAGCTCAGGACGCGACTTCCATGCGAGCGCCGAGCAGTCCGAGCTCGATGTCGTGCATCACCGTGATCCGGAAGGCCTGGCGTGACGCGGCGTCGAGCTCCGGGGCGATCGTCTCGGTGCGCGGGCGGCCGATCCACGGCGGTTGGTGGCGACCCATCGGCTCGCCGCCGACACGCACCACGACTGCGCGATCGTCCTCTTCATCGACCTCGATGGACACGTGCTGGAGGACTCCGGTGCTGTCGACGAGCGTCCACGAGCGCAGCCACACGGGCATCGTGCTGCCCGGGACGCGTACCGGGCGGACGGCACCGCTGACGACATAAGCGTCCTTGTGAGGGGCATCCGCGGTCAACGCGATGCGCACCGCGGTATCCAGCTCCCCGCCCACCCAGGTGGCGAGCGACGGTGCGCGGTTCTCGACATCTGGGAGCATGTGCGTGAAGAAACCGTTCTTCAGCGAGGGCGCGACCGTCGCGTGGCGGCGGCAGTAGGGCAGGCCCAGGACAACCCTGCTGTGCTCATCGCACCAGGTCGTCCCGCACTTCACCTGCCGGCGGTCGACGTAGGTGCAGCGGCAGGTGGCGGGTTTGGAGCACTCACCGTCCAGGCATTTGCCCAGACCGTCGGCTTCGCCGTCAGCCGACCCGGCGTCGCCCGACTGCTTCCTCGAGAGCCGCTGCCACGGCTTCAGCTTGTCCAACGTTGGTTAACTCCTCGGCACCCACGATGCGGTGCCAGGACCCCAGCCTAGTCGCGTGAGCGCGCGGACCCCCGAGCGCAAGCATCTTGTTACGACCCGGATGCACGCCGGTGTCCTCGCGGATCTCGCGAACGAGGTCAATCTGCTCCCCAAGGGGCGTTGGCGCGCGTGGTACCCCGTATCGGATTCGAACCGATGGTCTCCGCCTTGAGAGGGCGGTGTCCTGGGCCACTAGACGAACGGGGCCCGAAGGCCCCGGATCATAGCAAGTGCCCGGAAGCGCTCAAACCTGATCCGGCGCCGCCATCCCGAGGGTGTGCAGCGCATCGGCGAGCGTTGCCCGTGTCGCCGCGACCAGGCCACGCCGGAACTGGCGAAGCGCCTGGTCCTCCTCGCGGACGATCGCCGGTGTGTGCTCGTAGAAGTCGCTGAATGCCGACGCGAGCGCGAAGGCATAGGCGGTGAGCAGCGACGGCGAAAGTGACTGCGCGGTTTCGGCGAGCGCGCGCGAGTACGCCTCGATGCCGTGCAGCAGCTCGCGTTCAGCGGGGTGAAGTGCTTCGGGGACAGTGACTCGGTCGCCGGCATCGCTCACCCTGCGCAGGATGCCGGCGGCGCGCGCGTGTGCATATTGCAGGTACACGCCGGTGTCGCCGGTGACCCGCAGTGCCTCGTCGAAGTCAAAGGCGATGATCTGGTTGAGCGAGAACCTGAGCAGGTAGTAGCGCACCGCTCCCGCCGCAACCACTGTGGCTGTCTCCGCATCGCGTGCATTGACGCTGAGCCGCGCGATCGCGCGATCGAGCAGGTCGTCGGCGCGCACCTCGATGCCGCGCCGCCCACTCAGGGCAACGCTGTCGCGCCCCTCCTCGATCTCGACGCCGAGCTCGGCCGCAGCCGCGGGCGTGAGCGCGACCACCTCGTAGCTCAGGTGGATCGAGTTGTCGGCCTCGCGTTCGTGGTGAAGCCTGCGAAGCGCGCGCTGCACCACCCGCTGCGGGTACGCCTGGCGCGCATCGATGACGTTGATCACGCGCTGTGCATGACCGAAGTGTGCGGGCCGGGCGCCGGGCTGGGCAAGGATCGACGTGGTCGTGAGGGTTGGATCACCCTCCCAGGAGACGTAGTTGAAGTCCCGCCCGAGCAGGCCGAATTTCCAGAGTTGGTATGCGATATCCTTCGCCGTGTAGGTTGCGATACCGTCGGATTTGACCAGAACCTTGGTGTCATCGTCGGTGTCGTCCTCGGCCGTGTCCGCCGGCATCACCCAGCAGCCGGCGAGCTTGCCGCTCTCGACGAGAACGATCGCTCCAGACTCGCGGAGGAGTTCGAACGCCTGACGCCAGAAGCCGAGGCCGATGATGTCCGACTCCCAGGTGAGCAGGTCATAGGCGATGTCGAATCGGCGCATGGTCGCAAGATGCGCGGAGACAATCCGGCGCGCCAGGTCCTTGACGAACACGGCGGTCTCGTTGCCTCCCTCCTCGACCTCGCGGAGCACGTCGCGCCGCCGTTCCAGGAGCTCGGTATCTGTCTCGTAGCGCGCGGACACCGCGATGTACACCCGCGAGCAGTACTGATCGAAGGGCTCGCCCGGCATCTGCTCGATGCCGAGCTCGCGGATGCCGACCACGACATCGGCGACCTGGACCCCGGTGTCGTCGATGTAGTTGTTCACCTCCACGGTATGGCCGGTGCGCCGGAGGACGCGGGCGACCGTGTCACCGATGCACGCGTTGCGCAGATGGCCGACGTGCGCCGCCTTGTTCGGATTGGTGGCGGTGTGCTCGACCAGGGTTTTTCCGGCCGCGGCCTCCGGACGATCGACGCGGCCGGTCGTCTCGAGGTCCGCCGCCGCGCCGAGCACGGCGGTTCCCCAGGCGCGGTCGTCGAGCTGCGCGTTGACATATCCCGGCGGGGTCACCGTCCAGGCTCGAACCCGGGGCACGCGCGCTGCCTCGAGGTGCGCCGCGAGCTCGGCCGCGATCGCCGCCGGCGCGCGCCGGAGGACTCGCGCGAGTCCGAGCGGGGCGGGCGTCGACCAGTCGCCGAATTCGGGGCGAGCCGAGCGCTCGACGACGACCTCGAACGCCTCGTCCACGCCGGCGGCGTCGAGGGCGCTGCGGACGGCCTCGATGAGCAGCGTGCGCGTGTCAGGCATATCGCGCAAGGGTACCGGGGAGCAGGCCCGGGTCCCGACGGGTGACAATGCGGCGCCGTGGACTCGCGACCATGCGTGATCCCGGCCGCGGGCCTGGGGACGCGCTTTCTCCCTGCCACCAAGGAGCTCCCCAAAGAGATGCTCCCGGTTCTCGATCGCCCCGTGATCCAGTGGGCGGTCGAGGAGGCCGTCGCCTCCGGCGCCGACGAGGTCGTGCTCGTTCTCGCCGAGGGCAAGGAGGCGCTGGCCGCTCATCTCCGTCCCGATCTCGCCCTGGAACGCCTGCTCGAGGAACGGGGCAAGACGGCCGAGCTGGAAGCCGTGCGCAAGGCCGGGAACCTGTGCCGCATCACCGTCGCCCGTCAGGCCTCGCCCCGCGGTCTCGGCGATGCGGTGCTCTGCGCCGCGGCTGCCGTGGGCGATCGGACCTTCCTCTGCATGCTCCCCGACGACCTGTCCCTCGCCGAGCCGCCAGTGCTTCGCCAGCTCTGGCATGCCCACGAGCAGCTGGGCACGCCGATTCTCGCGCTCATGCGGGTGCCGAGCGATGAGATCTCAAGATACGGCTGCGCCGAGATCGCCGAGTCCCGTGGCAAGCTGCACAGGGTGAGTGGTCTGGTTGAGAAGCCGCCCGCCGCCGAGGCCAAGAGCGATCTCGCCGTGATGGGCAGGTACGTGCTGACCCCGGCGATCTTTGCAACGCTCCGCGAGACCAGGCCCGGCGCCCTCGGCGAGATCCAGCTCACCGACGCGATCGGGCTCATGCTCGATGGCGGTGAGGTCTGGGGCGTCGAGTTCGATGGAGAGCTCCTTGATGTCGGGACGCCGGCCGGCTGGCTCGCCACCAACATGCGGCTGGCGCGACGGCACCCGGAGTTTCAGACCGCCGTGGCCAATATCGACGGGCCGGGCGGGGCGTGAATGCGCTGCGCCGAGAGTGGGGCGCGGTCACCTTCGTGGTCACGATCCTGGTGGGAGCCGTGGCGGTCGCGATCTCGTTGGGCGTGTCCGCATCGCACGGAACGCCGATTCAATCGGCGCCGCCGTGCCCCACGTACACCCCGTACGTGGTCACGCCCACCCCGGTGCCCACCGCGACCCCCAAGCCCACGGCGACCCCCAAACCGACGGTGAGCGGCAAGGCGACCCCGACCGCGACGCCGACTCCGTCGCCCACACCGACGCCGGTTCCCACGCCGGTCGCGACGCCCACGCCGTTCAACCCCCAGCTCCAGGGCTGTCCCACAGCGCCGCTGCCGCCGACTCCGGTGCCCACGCCGACGCCCAAGACGACTCCGACCGCCGTCGGCGCGACTCCGATCCCGACGCCCACCCCAACGCCGACCCCGGTCCCAACCACCCCGCCGAACTCGACGCCACTGCCGACGGGAACGCCAAAGCCCACTACATCGAGCTGAGCGCCGCCCGGGTCAGAGGGCGAAGAGCAACCTGCTGCCGTTTTCGGGGGTGATCGACGACCGCTGCAGCTCGATGTCGACGGACGGTGGCCGGCCGGTGTCGATCACCACGGCGATACGGTCGGAGAGGCGCAGCCCTCCGATGCGAACGCAGTCTCGAAGGAACGTGAATGCCATCGGCCGCACCAGGTTCCAGACGTAGCCGCGGACGGCCTGGGCGGTGTCCCCGGGCTCGAGGAGCGCGTCTCCGGCGCGCATGCTCCGGTCCTGGAAGGCCAGAACGCATACCTCGTCGGTCAGCTGCACCGGCGCTGTCCACGCGTACTGGTCGTCGTCGGCATGCGAACCGACGATCCGATCCTTGTCGCTGAAGAGGACGAGGCGCTCGATGAGCAGGTGCATCGGACCGGCCGGGCCTTCGACAAACAGAGGGATGTCGCGGAGGGGCTCGCTGCGGTCCTGCGCCGGGTAGCGCGCGGAGAATCCCAGATCCTCGATACCGCTGAACGGCGCGGGCACCTTGATGACCAGCTCGTCCATCAACGAGCCTCACTCAAGCTGACGTTCACGTTGCTCATCACGTCTACCCTGCGATCGACCCTAGCACAGGGGTTGCGTGGATAGAGCGCGTGGAGTGATTGCTACACTCGCGCGACCATGCCGGCACTCGACGACGTTCGAGTCCTCGACCTGACCAGGTTGCTTCCGGGGCCGTTCTGCACCGTGCTGCTCGCAGATTTCGGCGCCGATGTCATCAAGGTCGAGGACACCGCCGGCGGCGATTACATGCGCTGGATGCCGCCGCTCGTCGACGAGTACTCGGCGATGTTCCATCCGCTCAACAGGAACAAGCGCTCACTGGCGATCGACCTCAAGAATCCGTTGGGGCGTGAGGCGTTTCTCCGCCTGGTGGCCACCGCCGATGTGGTCGTCGAGAGCTTCCGGCCTGGGGTGATGGACCGTCTCGGCATCGGCTTCGGGGTGCTCCGGGAGGTGAATCCCCGGCTCGTGCTCTGCAGCATCAGCGGTTATGGTCAGGATGGACCGTTTCGCGACCGCGCCGGACACGACCTCGGTTACGCGGCGGTCGCGGGCGTGCTGCTGCTCGGCGGCAGCGCCGGCGACGCCCCGGCGATGCCGGGTTTACAGGTGGGGGATCTCGGGGGCGGCGCGCTCGATGCAGCGCTCGCGATCATGATCGCGCTGCATCACGCGGTGCGCACCGGCGTGGGTCAGCACTGCGATATCTCGATGGTCGACGGTCTGATCAGTTGGGCTGGCGTGCACGCTTCGCAGCTCTTCGCGACCGGTGATCCGCCGACTCCGGGAGGCGGGTTGCTGACCGGCGGGTATCCCTGCTACCGGATCTACGAATGCGCCGACGGGTACCTTGCAGTCGGCGCGCTCGAGCCCAAGTTCTGGCGCGAGTTCGTTGACCTGCTCGGTCTGCCCGAGCTCGCCGGAAGCGGTCTCGCCGAGGGCGAGGAGGGACGCCGGACAATCTCGTCGGTGCAGGCGGTGCTGCGCATGCGAACCCGCGCGCAGTGGGAACAGGCCCTTTCCGGTCACGATGTGTGCGTCGAACCGGTACTGGACGTTCGAGAAACCTTCGAACATCCTCAGGTCCGCAGCCGTGGCATGCGTCTCGAGGCCGGCGACGGCAGACCAACAGCGCAGACGGGCTTTCCGATACGGCTCGGGGACACGCCGGCGGGCTACCGGCGGCCCGCGCCCGGGTACGGTGAGCACACCGAGGAAGTCCTCGCCGAGGCCGGGTACGACGCCGGAGGGCTCGCCTCGCTGCGTGCGGCCGGGGCGATCGCGTGAGCGAAACGGCGCAGACCCCTCGTCATGCGCCCCGCACCACGCGCAGCGCGCAGACCCGCGAACGGATCATCGCCGCGGCCACCGAGGTGTTCGCGCGCTCCGGCTTTCACGGAGCAAAGGTGGCGGACATCGCCGAGCAGGCGGGGATCGCGTATGGACTCGTGTACCACTACTTCCACAACAAGGAGGACATCCTCGCGGCGATCTTCACGGAGCGCTGGGCGCAATACGTCACCTACCTTCATGAAGTCGGCGATATGGACGTCGGCTTTCGCGAACAGATGCGAAGGCTCGTGCACTTCTGGGTCGAGGTGTACCGGCGCGAACCGGATCTGATGACCGTGATGATCAACGAGGTGACTCGCTCGTATGAGTTCCTGGAATCGCACGACATCGGCACCGTGATGGTGGCCTTCGAGGCGATCGAGCAGATCATCCGCAAGGCGCGCGCTCGCGGCGAGGTCGGGGCCGGCATCGATCCCCAGCTGGCCAGCTACGTGGTCTTCGGTGCCGCCGAGATGGTGCTCACCGGGTATGTCATGGGGACGCTGCGCCGCGACGAGCCTGCCACATTCGCACGTGACGAGACGCAGATGCTCGAGGTGCTCCTCGACGGGCTCGCACCGCGTTCGGCTATCTGACCGCCGTATCCCACCACTCGTCGACGGCGCGTGCCGTCGCGTCGAGCCCGTGCGCGTTGTCGATGACCCAGGTCGCGCGGTCACGCTTCTCGTCGATCGGCAGCTGCGCCGCGATCCGCTGCAGCGCGGCCGCCTCGTCGAGTCCGTTTCGCTCGCGCAGCCGCCGGATCTGCACATCGCGGGGCGCGTAGACGAGCAACACGCCCTCGAACATCGCCTCGCGTGCATTCTCGAAGAGCAGCGGGATGTCGACTGCGACCAGCGGGGCCGGGCCCGCGAGCGCGGCGGCGATGCGATCGCGGGTGAGCTCGGCGATCCGAGGGTGCGTGATCCGATCGAGGTCGCGACGTGCCTGTGGATCGGCGAAGACGATCCTGCCGAGACGTTCGCGGTCAAGGCTGCCGTCCGGCTGCATCACGTCCGGTCCGAATCGCGCCGCCACCTCCTCCAATGCCGGCTCACCACGGCTGACGACTTCGCGGGCAAGCTCGTCGGCATCGATGACCGTCGCGCCGTGCGCCTCGA
>Ga0209380_10001877_pt1 | contig 13819 bp, 11 predicted proteins | sample HubBroMetageWFT6_FD_188347 | JGI IMG/M metagenome (GOLD analysis project Ga0209380, IMG submission 188347) | Warmed and freeze-thawed soil microbial communities from the Hubbard Brook experimental Forest, New Hampshire - Hubbard Brook CCASE Soil... | ecosystem: Environmental > Terrestrial >...
TCGATTACTCGGTTCACCTGGTCATGCGAGATCAGCAGGTTGGTATAGGCGCCCACTGGCGCACCCGCCTCCAGCCACAGTTTCTCGAAGGCGATGGCGCACTGCGGAACGCACCCCGCATGTTTCACCATAACGACATTGCCCGCCATTAGGTTGGGTGCTGCAAAGCGCGCGAGCTGATAGTAAGGAAAGTTCCAGGGCTGGACGCCGAAGAGCACACCGAATGGGCTGCTTTCGACCTCTGCTTCTCCCGAACTCGGCTTAAGGCGCTCTGGCGCGAGGAAACGCTCGGCGTTCTTGGCATAGTAGTCGATGATGTCCGCGCTGAGCACAACTTCGCCACGGGCCTGGTCAATGAGCTTGCCCATCTCGAGCGTCACTGGGCGAGCGAATTCGTCGATACGCGCGCGCATAATAGAGGCCGCTTTCGCGACCACGGCCGCTCGCTCTGCAAAAGTCGTGTGCCGCCAGGTCTCGAAGCAAGTCGCGGTGGTTTCAATCGCCGCCTCGAGCTGTTCGTCGCTGAGCTCCTCGAACGTTTTCAGGGTCTTGCCGTCATATGGGTTAACGCTTTGGTAGGCCATAGCTTCATCCTCTTCTAAATTTCATCGTGCGGGATCGATCCGGATCATCTCGTCGCAGTTGTCTAATGCCTGAATGATCAGGAGGGAATCGCGGCTTCCCACGATGATCTCTCCGCCAAGATACAAATGCTGTGCCGAATTGCTCAGTCTCGAAACAACATTCGCCCGCTCTGTTTCCGAGGAGGCTCGGCAGCGGCGAAGTTGACCAGGCCCGAGTTCAGCTTTCACGCTACCTCCCTAATAGTGAGCGAAATAGAACAGTGTTGTTGGCGCGGGCGCGATATAACTATTGGCTGCAATCTCGATCAAAGCGTCTCTCATATCCGATTTCGTCTGGGACGGGAATTTCGTAATCAGGTTATCTTCGTCTCGCCATTTACTGGGGAAACACGACAACAACTGGTTTACCGCAACCCAATTGTTGCGAAGGAACGGCATGCCACTCACCGTGGAAATCACCGACTTGCTGCTGAGAGAAGCCCAACAGAGCCTTCTGGAAACCAGCATGGCGCTTGAAGATGTGGTTCCTGTGTTTGAAGATCTGGATAACGCTGGGTATTGGTCTGTTGAGTGCTGGGGCGGGACGTCATTCAGTTCCTGCATACGCTTTCTCAATGAAGATCCTTGGGAGCGGTTACGGATTTACCGGAGGCTGCTCCCCAAGACCAGGTTGCAAATGTTGCTGCGCGGACAGAACTTGGTTGCCCATCGGAACTTTGACGACTCGATCGTTACTCGGTTTGTCGAGAAGGCAGCGCTGAATGGCATCGATGTGTTCCGCATCTTTGACGCACTCAACGATGTCCAGAACCTGAAGGCCAGTGTTGAAGCCGTGAAGAAGGCCGGCAAGCACGCGCAGGGCGCAATCTGTTATGGGCCGAGTCCGGTGCACACGATCCCGGTGTTCGTCGACATTGCGCAGCAAATCAAGGAGATGGGTTGTCATTCCATCTGTGTACACGACGTGGATGGTCTGCTTAAGCCACAGATGGCCTACGATCTGGTCAAGGGGATCAAGCAGAAGTGCGGAAGCGACACGCTAGTGAGCGTCCACACCCATTCGACGACAGGCGTGACCATGGTTTCGCTAATGAAAGCGATTGAGGCAGGATGCGACATTGTGGACTCAGCTATCAGCTCCTTGGCGCTAGGCCGTGGGCATAATCCCACCGAGAGCGTAGTTGCAATGCTGGAAGGGACCGGTTACGAGTCGCGTCTGGACATCGAGCGGCTGCATCGCATCAAACGCCATATTGCCAATGTCCGTCCTCGGTATGCCGAATTCTTCCATCAGCCCATCGATGTTGAGACGGAGATTTTCCAGCACCAGATACCGGCAGCGGTCATCTTGAGCATGGAATATCAACTGAAGGGCCAAGGCGCCCTGCATTTGCTGGACGAGGTGTTGATGGAAATCCAGAGAGTCCGCCGGGACGCCGGATATCCGGCGCTGGCCATCCCGGCAAGTGAAATTCTCGGCACCCAGGCAATGTTTAATGTCCTGCAGGGCAGGTACAAAGTAATCACCATTGAATTCGCCGACTTGATGCTCGGTTATTACGGCACACCGTTGGGCGAAAAGGATTCGGATGTGGTTGCCAAGGCAGCAATCCGGGCGAACAGACCCGCCATCACTTGCCGTCCAGCCGACTTGCTTAGGCTATCTTGGGAGCGGGTGCGGACCGAGGCCATGGCTCTCGGCTGCAATGGTAGCGATGAAGACATTTTGACTTACGCTATGTTTCCCAAGGCGGCAGCGAAGTTCTTCCAGACTCGGACGGCGGGACCGAAAGAAGTTAGTCGGGAATTGAGTGAAGCCAAGTCCGCTAATAAACCGGTGGCACTGCGAAGCGCGGGCAACAAAGCTGAACCGGGGCAATCCCATACGTACATCATCAGCATTAGCGGTGCGGAACACACAGTCACGGTGACACCGGCGCAGTAAGACTGAGTCAGGGCCTTCAGATCTCTAACCTGTGCCAGGGAGGACCATCATGCCGACAACAACACTCAAACCGGCGAGTGCGACCATGAAGGAGCGAACCGCCGAACTTCGGGAGAAAAAGGCGAAGATAAAGGAGGGTGGCGGCAAACAACGCATCGAGAAACAGCACAAGGCGGGTAAGCTCGCCGCGAGGGAACGCATCGACAAGTTGGTCGATCATGAAAGCTTCCAGGAGATTGGTCTGTTTGCGAAGCATCGTGCCACCTACTTTGGGATGGCAGACAAAGATCTCCCCGCCGATGGCGTGATCACCGGATGCGCGACGATTGATGGTCGCTTGGTTCACCTGGCCTGCCAGGATTTCACGGTTGCCGGCGGCGCAGCGGGCGAAGTACACTGCGCCAAAATCACCGACATGATGAAGCTTTCTATGAAGACGGGGAGCCCATTCATCTTTGTCAACGATTCCGGCGGCGCGCGCGTGCAGGAAGGCATCGACAGCCTGGCGGGCTACGCCAGCGTGTTCTACAACAACGTAATGCTTTCCGGAACTGTACCGCAGATCTCCATCATTTGCGGGCCCTGTGCCGGCGGCGCAGCTTACAGTCCGGCTCTGACCGACTTCATCATTCAAACCAGGCAAGCGCAGATGTTCATCACCGGCCCCCAGGTCATCAAGCAGGTAACGGGTGAGATCGTGACGGCAGACCAGTTGGGCGGTCCTGCGGCCCAGATGAATCGCTCTGGTGTCGTTCACCTCATCGCCGAGGACGACGATGGGGCGCTTGCTCTTGCGCGACGTCTGCTGAGCTTCCTGCCGTCGAACAACCTCGAGGACCCCCCGCGGCTCGCATACAGCCCGGATTTGGCCGACGATCCAGCGCTAAATGACTTGTTGCCGGCAGAAACTAAAGTTGCCTACGACATCCGTACCGTGCTTGAGCGTTTGCTCGACCATCAGGACTTCTTCGAAATCCAGCCAGGGTTTGCCCAGAATGTAGTGATCGGTTTCGGGCGCATCCAGGGGCGCCCTGTGGGGATCATCGCCAATCAGCCCTGCGTACTGGCGGGGGCACTCGACATCGATGCCTCCGACAAGATGGCCCGTTTCATTCGATTCTGCAATGCTTTTAATATTCCTTTGCTCACTTTTGTCGATGTGCCGGGATTTCTGCCCGGAGTTGACCAGGAATACGGCGGCATTATTCGGCACGGGGCCAAAATTTTATTTGCTTACTCGGCGGCGACCGTGCCAAAGATAACCGTCGTAATACGCAAAGCCTACGGCGGAGCTTACATCGGCATGTGTTGTAAAGACCTGGGGGCGGACCGCGTGGTGGCTTGGCCGACAGCGGAAATAGCGGTCATGGGGGCCGAAGGCGCTGCGGAAATCGTGTTTCGCCATGAGATCGACGCCGCCGAAGACAAGGTGCAACGGCGGGATGAACTGATTGAACTCTATCGCAAGACGTTCGCCACTCCGTACATGTCCGCTGGCCGCCGGCTGGTGGATGACGTGATCGAGCCCTCTGAGACCAGGCGATACCTGGCCATGGCCCTGGAGGCACTGCACACCAAGCGGGAACTTCGCCCAGCCAAAAAGCACGGGCTGATTCCTCTGTGAGGCACTTGGGAACAACCGAAATGGATTTCAAGTCAAAGTCGCCTCACGAGGTGACGTCCGAGACGTTGTCAGTGATCGCCGCGGCCGTCACGGAGTTTCTCGGCGAGAAAGTCCGGGTTCGGTCGGCGCGAAAGCTGATGACGCCAAACGCAGTCGATCGCTGGGCACGGCAAGGGCGTGTGACGGTCCAAACCTCGCACAACCTACCTCGAAGAGGACGTTGAAGATGCCGAGGAACGCTGCAATCACGGAAATTAGCGGAGTTCCAGAGCGGAGCGGCCAATGAAGCTCCTGATATCGGTCGACGGGCAAGCGTATGAGGTCGAGGTTGAGGTCGTCGAGGACGATTATCCCCAGCAAATGCAGGACAATCGCCCCTCGCCGACTTCGGCCACCATTCAATCGACCGTTTTACGCACCCCTTCCAAACCGGGGTCTTCCCTGGATGCCGACGATCACGAAGACAAATTGTGCCGCAGTCCTCTGGCCGGAATTGTGGTGCAGGTGCCAGTGGCCGCAGGACAGCAGTTGCAGGTGAACGATCTCATGGTGGTACTTGAAGCGATGAAGATGGAAACCGCCATCACCGCGCCGGCGGAGGGAAAGCTGAAATCGGTCAACGTAGTGCCTGGAGAATCCGTGAAGGCAAACCAGGTGCTGGTCGAATTCGATTGACTTCGTGCGTCCAGAGCAGTCCTCGGTATCTGCGCGGGCGACTTAATCGAAAGCCCAATAGGGAATAAGGATAGCCGATGTTGCTGAAACCTTTCGTTATCAATTCTCATGGCCGCATTGTCTTCCCTGCCAACTTTTTCCCAGAGTTGGACTTTTCCGTATTTAAGACCCTTAAGCAATTTGCTGCAGTAATACGGCGGGATTTCGGTGAGAAAGCTCCGACGGACGTAGAGATTGCCGCGCGCTTGCAGGCGGGTGAATACAAAAGCCGGTATGAACTTTGCCGCGACCTGGTACTGAACCGCTTCTGGATGAATCGCTACACCCTGACCATGTACGAGAAACGCCCCACCCGCTGGAAAGATCTGCCGCGTCATCGCGACGATATCTTTCTGCCGGTGTACAAACCACGCGACGACTCCGCGATCACCACTGCGATCGAGGCTGGTTACCGGGCTTTGCCCCCATCGTGGGACGAAGAACTGGAAGACCGAAGTTTCAGCATTCTGCTGAATGTCTTTCGCAACAAACTCAGCGCTGGTGGCGAGCTCCGCCCAATCCGTCCGACGGTTTCGGAGGCCCTGGCTGACCCTGCAAACCGCACCCGCCACTTGCTGGCGTATGACCCCGATTATTTGCACTATACCTACGACGATGTGATCGACTGCCTGCATCCCGTGCCTGAACTGGAGGCATTGATGCGGCAGTGCATGATCCTTCACAACCAGTATCCGTGGGACCCATCAACCAGCACCCGAACTGAAATCGGCAAAGTGAAGGACGACGATTATGTGGTGGCATTCCATCCGCGCAACGAAGACGTGCTGCGTTTCATCCAGCGGGTAAAGCAGGACGAAAACTGGGGACCGCGGGTTCGCCCGAATCGGATGATCCGACCTGACACTCTGGCCCTGAGTGAGCCCACCAAGCCGTATCCTCCAGTGGAAGTGAGCAAGCGATTTAAGATTCTTCCACGGATTGAGGCCATTGCTGTCTATGAAGGTGAGATCACCTGCAGCAATGAAGACCTGATCCGCAACCACGCCTACTGCTGGTCGCGCATGAGCGCGATAGAGATCAGCCAGAAAACCGGCATCGAGCAGCGGCGTTACACCCAGTTGCCACTTGAGGACATGGCCCTGCTTGCGGCCAAGAAGGCCCTGGCAAAGTCTGGCAGGCGGCCCGCCGAGATTGGCGCTGTCCTGCTTTGCACTTGCACCAGCACAAAGCTTATTCCATCGATTGCTACCTGGCTTTCAGGTGAGCTCGGCCTGATGCAGACGCATGCTTCGTGCGACATCGTCGCTGCCTGCGCGGGCATGCCCTATGGTCTTGGCGAAGCGGTGCGCCTGCTGCAGGAGATCGAGCGGCCAGTGCTGCTCATCTGTGCGGAGAAATTCTCAGACAAGATCGGGACGATCCGGACCTCCCGCATGATCTTCGGCGATGGCGCAGCGGCCGTCGTCGTGGCTCCCGCGCCGGAAGGAACTCCTTCCGACATTGAGTACTTCCAAACCTACGCCAGCGGTCCGTGGTCGGAGGTGAACTCCATCATCTGGCCCAACCCCGAGTTCGACAACAACATTACTGTGTACGGGCCGGAGGTAAAGGCCCTGGTCACTCGGTACCTAAAGCAGATGATGGGCGAGCTGGCCACTCTTCCGAACCCCAACGGCGGCGGGTCGCTCATCGATGCGATCGACCTGGTAGTTCCGCACCAGGCCAACAAGAACATGGTACTTACTCTGGCCGAGGCGGCCGGGATCCCAGGGGATCGGATCTTTTTCAACATCGAACGGGTTGGCAACACCTCGTCCGCGAGTATTCTCATGGCCGTCCATGACGCCGTGCGCGAAGGCAGGATTGACCGTCCCATGCGGGTTTTCGCTCCGGGGTTCGGCGCCGGCGCTGTCGGTGGCTACGTGGTTATGCGGATCGATCCCGCGATTGTGAGCTGCAATTCTGAGGACAGGAGTCTTGAAATGGCAAACGCTGCAGATGGAAGTGGAAATTTCCAGGCCACATCGCTCGCCGGTAAGGTCGCACTGGTGACCGGTGCCGGGCGCGGCATTGGACGCGCGATCGCGCTTGAACTCGCGCGCCGTGGGGCGAACGTGGCGCTGAACTTCAGGGCGGATGCCAAGCACGCCGAAAGCGCGTCGGATGAGATCCTCGAGTTGGGTGTCGAGTGTCTACTTGTCCAGGGCGATGTGGCCAAGAAAGGCGAGGCCGCGCGCATCGTCAAAGAAGTGCTCGACAAATGGCAGCGCCTCGACATCCTGGTGAACAACGCAGGCATTACGCGAGATCGAAGCATGCGCAAGATGACCGACGAGGACTGGGCCGCAGTGATCAACGTTAACCTGAACGGCACATTCTACTGCACCAGCGCGGCTGTGCCGGCTATGATCAATCAGAGATTTGGGCGCATCATCAATATCAGCTCGGTTGTCGGGCAAATGGGCGCATTTGGCCAGGCCAACTACGCGGCCAGCAAGGGCGGTATCATCGCATTCACGAAAGCCCTCGCGCTGGAAATGGCCCGATTCAATATCACCGCCAACGCCATCGCCCCTGGCTTCACTTCTACGGAAATGGTGGATGCCATTCCGGAAGAGATTGCCGCGCAGATCAAGGCCAAGATTCCTTTGGGACGCTTTGCATCGCCCGAGGAAATCGCCAAAGCCGCCGCTTTCCTTGCCGCCGATGGGGACTACATCACCGGGCAGGAGTTGAACGTTAACGGCGGATACCATATGTAAGAAGGTTTGAGCTTACTGAGAGCGAGGGGCCAACCACCCATCGATGTGCGGCCAGGTGTTCTTGCTGGCCCCGCTGCCTGCCATGATTCCGATGTGACCACCCTTGACCCGGAAGAGTTCCTTGTCCGCACTACTGACCTTTGCCATGATGGGTTCAGACTGGCACGATGGCGTTATGTGGTCGCCCTCGGCGATCACGGTTAGCAGATTGGCATGAATGCGACTGAGGTCCACGCGCTCACCTCGAATCACCAATTCGCCGCGCATCAGCTTGTCGTTCCGATAAAGGTCCACGATGAGCTGGCGGAAGGCGCCTCCGGCGAGAGACACATTATCGGTCACCCACGAGTTCATCGCATGCCACGATTCCACAATGCGAGGATCGTCGATGTTGTCCCACAATTTCACATAGTTTCCGACGTAGTTTTCCACCGGCTTAAGTGCTTTGGCCCCGTAGTCGATCATCTCCCCGGGCATATTGCCAAACGCCGCGAGAACTTTGTCCACATCAAAATAGCGTTCGTCAGTCCAGCGCGCGAAGGTTAGGTCCTGCTTGTTGGAAAAGTCCAGGGGAGCGGTCAACAAAATCAAGTTGCGCAAGCCTTCGTCGCCACGTAGGGCGGCGTAGATCGTGGTGAGGATGGCTCCGATGCACCACCCTAGGAGACTGAACTCTTCCACTCCGGAGATTGCTTTGAGCTTTCGGATCGCGCGCGGCATGTAATCCAGGGTGTAATCGTCAAACTTGAGGTGCTTGTCTTCCGGCCCGGGCGCTCCCCAGTCCAGCAGGTAAAGATCGTAGCCTTCGTTGACCATGTATTCGACAAAGCTGTGACCTGGACGCAGGTCGAGAATGTATGGCCGGTTCATGAGAGCGAAGACCAGCAACAGGGGAATCGGATGGCGCTTTTCCTCGGGAAGGACAGGGATGTAGCGGTAGAGCTTCGCCTTGTTCAGCGTCCAGACCAACTCTTTCGGGGTCTGGGCAATAGAAGCTTTAGTGGTCATCACCTTGGTAAGCGTTCTTAGCCGGTCTGCAGCGGCTGTAATTGGGTCGGCAATGACCTGAGCTTCTGCCATCCTATTTCTTCCCTCTCTTCACTGGCTTCGTTTTGGTCGTTCTCTTCTTGGTTGATTGCAGTGCTTTCCCCAGCTGCACGCGAGGCGCGGCGCCGGCTTGCACAATCAACCGCTGAATATTGTCTAATTTGGAATCCAGGTCGTCCAGGCGCATCTCGATGTTGGTCATGCGCTCGGCAATCGAAACAACATCAGCCCGGGACGGCATCGCCAGCTGCTCGAGGGTTTTGAGCATTGCCTTTTCGATGGCTTCTCGGAATGGAGCGGAGATCGTCAGATAGCTGTCGAGCATCGCACCCGAGGCTTGGGCGTAGGCCTCGCTATTCACCATGTCGACCATGGTCTTGCCCCAGGCGTCCATATAGATGTCGCGCATCCCCCGCCAGGGTTCCATCGGATCGAACAGCTTAGCATCGCGGGTTGTGTCGTCAGCCATTTTAGAACTCCTCTCAATATGAGGATACTCCGCCGGGTGGCTTTTCACACCCGGCTGCATCCTTGCGCGACTGCTTCGCCTGAACTCGACAACCGTTAGTTTCTGGCGGTGTTAACAAACGGCTGCGAAGCCATATTCAGAAACGATTTGTGCGCTTCGATTACAGTGTCTGCTCCAAGCTGGAACGTATCGAGGATCGCGGTCGCCGGTCCAGCTGCCGCGCCGAGCTGCTTCTTGGCGGACTCAAAGCCGGCTTTGTTCTGCGCGCTGGCAAACTCAAGCATCTTCTTCTGGGTATCCACCAAGCGCTCGACCGACTTCCGGACGCTCGTGCTGACGCCATCGGCGATCTTGGAGTAAGCTTCGAGGCGCACTTTGACAATATCAGTGGCGGCTTCGGTTTGCTCGACCACTAGGTCGATGGCGCTCTTCTGGTTTTCGATTGCGGTTTGGACTGCTTGGCCGGCAAAATCAAAGAAGAATGCGGGCGGCGTTACCGGGAAGAAGCTGAATGCCTTCTTCCAAGCCCCGATTAATTCGGCGGTCTGCTCGGCGGCGACGTCCAAGGATTTCTTTTGCAAGTCGGCGACGCGCTCAACACTGTTGAGAACGAGTGGAGTAAAGGCATCCACGAATTCAGGAGTTACGGCTGCTGCAGCCTTCTTGTTTGACTTAGAGGTACTTGGCATGATTTGCTCCTTAGAGAACGGTCAATATGATTTATGTTGCAAGTTATGCTGCACTGCAACATGATCTAAGCTTACTCCTCTTTGGCGGCATGTCAAGGGCAGAAAATGAAGCAAAGGGCTCCTCAGCCACTCATCATCAAGAAATACGAGAACCGGCGTCTTTACAACACTTTAACCAGCCAATACATCAACCAGGACCAGGTTGCCCAATTGGTGCGCGATGGCTGTGACGTGCGCGTCGTCGATGCCACAACCGGGGAAGACCTCACCCGGTTGATCATGGCGCAGATTGTGCTGGAAGATGCCAAGACACCCGATTCCGTTTTTCCGCTTGATGTATTGCGCCAGATGATCCTTGCTTCTGGCAGGGCGACGCAGGAAAACGCGTTGAGCTATATGAAAGCGATGATGGACATGTATCAGAACGCCTACCGCGCTTTGCCGGCGCCGATGAACCCCTTCGAACTACTGCAGGGGCGATGGGCCCAGCGACCGGCTGCTGATGGACCAACCGGCGGCGCGCAGTCGCGGCGAGAGCAACCCCCGGCGGCCCCCGAAAGCCATGCGAAAGCAAGTGAGGTGAACGAACTCAAGCGGCGAATCGAAGAGTTGGAATCATTGCTGACTAAAGTTGTACCAAAAAAGAACAAGCCTGGACCGAAATCTCGCCGCAAGGCTTGACGCAGTGCGGCAAAGCCTCTCTACTCTCAAGTTTTTGCTGCGCCCACACTCATATCAGGGCACGAACTTGACGCTGCCCAATCAAGGCCGATTAGCCCTGCAGGATGCGATGATCAGGAGAATAAATGCCGCGCTCTGAGCCAGACTCTGATAGTGAATGCGTGCAGGAGCCGGTTGAGAACACAACCCTCCCCAACGCTCCTCTGCCAATCGAATCCGCACCCATGGACACCCCCACCTCTCAAGTACAACGGCAGCCAGTCAGAGAAGGCGAGTCGCGTGGAAGAGTTGTCGTAATCACCGGAGCCGTGTCTGGGATTGGACGGGCAACTGCGTTGCGTTTCGCTGCGGAAGGCGCACGAGTCGCGGCTTGGGACGTTTCGGCCAAGTCCGCGCCGCAGCTTGAATCGGCGATTAAATGGGCCGGGGGTGAATCTTATTTTCAAGCTGTGGACGTCGTCAGTGCGGGCGCGGTCGAATCCGCCGCGGCTGCAGTTGTCGAGCGGTGGGGCCGCATCGATGTTCTCATTAACAATGCGGGTATTGTTCGCGACGCGCAACTCGTGAAGTGGAACGGCGGCAGCCCCGAGTCGATCATGACCGAGGAGATGTGGGATTCGGTGATCGGGGTTAACTTGAAGGGCGTATTCCTAGTGACCCGCGCGGTTGTGCCCCACATGATCAAGGGCGGCGGCGGCGTAATTCTGTCCGCGGCCTCCGTGGTGGGTATTCTGGGGAACTTCGGGCAGACGAATTACGTGGCGTCCAAGGCCGGTATCATCGGAATGACAAGGACCTGGGCAAGGGAGTTGGGCAAGTACAAGATCCGTGTGAATGCCGTAGCGCCGGGATTTATCGCCACAGACATGGTGAAGGCAATGCCCTCGAAAGTCCTCGACGCCATGGTGGCACGAACGCCGCTTGGACGAGCAGGAACACCTGAAGACGTGGCCAATACATACTTTTGGCTGGCCTCGGAGCAGGCAAGCTTCATTCACGGTGCCGTGATTTCCGTCGATGGCGGCGTTGTAATCGGAACCTGAGCAGCACGGGGTATTTAGCGAGATAAACGCTGCGCTCGTGCGACAGTGCCGGAACGTGAAACATCCAACCTCGCAAGAAAATGCGTGCCATCAAGTCGGCCTTCCTGAGGAAACCGAACCGCTTCGGATATATGCCCGCAGGTCCGACCCAAGTCAACACCAGGTGGCCTTCGGCGAGCGGCTCGCTGCGGATGCTATTTCAGTCCCAATTCTTCCAAAACAACAATGGTCGGAGTGTGACTCCTCGGCCAGCTGAACTGCCACTCGCACCAGAGGCTGGCCCCGACAGTTATCCATAAGTCACGTTGTGGGAAGTCCGCCGGCCCGACCTGGTCACTCCCGTGACACGCCGGTTACGGAAACCACTTGGACGTATAGTCGCCATACCGCCGACTGAGAGCAGACGACACGCCGTAAGTCACAAGAAAGGGTTGGGCGTTATTCGTCGACTTGGCCGCCTCTGCCCAAGTTCCGGATTGCCCGTGACTCACCCGGGGTCGAATGGCGAGGCCAATTTGTGACGTACACCCGCGAAGGTCGATCCCGTCCCCCAATCCGGACACTGGCGAGCCGCTCGTCGCATCCCGCTTGACACATATATATATTTTACGATATATATCATCGATATGATGGAGTCCGACCCTCAGGCGTTTCTTCCACTTAAGCCCCAGTGGTTTCACATCATGCTCTCCCTTGCAGGTGAAGAGCAGCACGGCTACGGGATCATGCAGGAAGTCCAGCGGCGCACTACCGGAAAGGTGCGGCTGTGGCCGGCAACGCTGTATGGATCGATAAAGCGGCTAATTGCAGCTGAGCTCATCGAGGAGTCTGACGAACGGCCTGCGCCGGAATTGGACGACGCCCGACGGCGCTATTACCGGCTGACTCCGCTCGGCAGCCGGGTGCTCGACGCTGAATGCGAGCGCCTGCAGGAATTGGTCCGCACGATTCAGGTGAAGCGAGCGATGGTGACGGAATGAAGTTTGCACGGCGGATCTACCGGCGGTTGGCACACGCCTTCCCACACGAATTCAAATTGGCTTATGGCGTCGAGATGATGCAGCTCGGCGAGGACGCCATGGAAGAGATTGCCAAAAGGCACGGAGCCGCAGGGCTGGTCCGTCTCATCGCGGACATTGCGATTCGCTTGCCGATCGAATACCTGAGCGAGATGCGTCAAGATATGGCATATGCATCGCGGGCGCTGGTCAAGTCGCCGGGATTCGCGCTGGTCGGCATTGTCTCGATGGGGCTGGGAATTGGGCTGACGACAAACGTGTACAGCTCGGGATGGGCGAAGCTGACTCGGGAACTGCCGGCGGCGGCAAACGCCAAACAGTTGGTCATGCCCGAGAAATCCGTGTCGTATTACTACATCGAGCAGTACAGGGCTCAAAAGAGCCTGTTTGCCGGAGTGGCCGCGTTGGAGAACGGCGTGCCGTTCAACGTGGGCCTGCAAGACCACGTGGACGCGAAACCCGAGCGCGTCTTTGGACAACTGGTGTCAGCCGATTATTTTTCCGTGCTAGGCGTCGAACCCCAGCGCGGACGTCTGCTGAGCCCTGAACTTGATAAGCCCGGCGACGGGCCCGTTGTCGTGATCAGCGATCGCTTCTGGCGCAATCGCCTCAATTCCTCTCCCGACGCGGTGGGGCAAACGCTTCGCCTCAATGGGCAGAACGCGATCATCGTGGGAATCACACCGAGGAATTTCAATGGTGCTCTTGCCATGAATCCGGCTGAGCTGTTCGTTCCTATCACAGTGCCCGCAGCGCTCGCACCGGAGCTCGGCAATGATGTGCTGCATCAGCGTAATGCGAAAGAGTTCCAGGCGATGATGTGCCTGGCGCCCGGCGTCAGCATCGATTCTGCGGAAGCAGCTCTCGATGGGATCACGCGCCGTCTGGACGAGCAGGCTCCTTCAGCGCCGCCGCGCGCAGACAAAGCCAAACGGGTGGTCTTGATTCCGGCAGGCACCAGGGCTCCCATTCCTCGCACTTTGCGGCCCGCAATCGAGGGGTTCTTTGTGGTGCTGATGGGATTGATTCTGACCATCGCCTGCATGAATCTAGCGAACATGCTGCTGGCACGGGCCGCGGCGCGGCGTAAGGAAATCGCGATCCGCCTCGCGGTGGGGGCCAGCCGCGCCCGGCTGATCCGCCAGTTAGTGGCCGAAAGCGTTCTGCTGTCCTTGTGCGGCGGCGCTGCCGGTTTGGCCTTGGCCTACTGGCTGACCAGCATCGTATCGAAGATGAGACTTCCCATCTCGATTCCTTTCGAGATGAACATTCGTCCGGATG
>Ga0209380_10001878_pt1 | contig 13816 bp, 11 predicted proteins | sample HubBroMetageWFT6_FD_188347 | JGI IMG/M metagenome (GOLD analysis project Ga0209380, IMG submission 188347) | Warmed and freeze-thawed soil microbial communities from the Hubbard Brook experimental Forest, New Hampshire - Hubbard Brook CCASE Soil... | ecosystem: Environmental > Terrestrial >...
CCTAGAGCCTCTGACCGTCCTCGGCGACCCGACACGGCGCGCGATCTTCGAGCGCCTGGCCGCCGGGCCGATGGCGGTTGGGGCCATCGCGCGCGACCTCCCGATCAGCCGTCCCGCGGTCTCGCAGCACCTTCGCGTGCTGAAGCAAGCCGGTCTGGTGATGGACCGCCCCGAGGCCAATCGCCGCATCTACAGCATCGACCAGAGCGGCGTTGCCGAGCTGCGTGCCTACTTCGACCGTTTCTGGACCCAAGCGCTCATGGCCTATCAAACAGCAGCCGAACAGTCAACAGGCAAGGAGGAGGTATGACCACGCAAACCGCAGGGACATCGGTGCGCGCATCGGTGGTTGTCGAGGCGCCGCTCGCGCACGCATTCAAGGTGTTCACCGAGCAGATGGACACCTGGTGGCCGTCTGACCACCACGTCCTCGAGGGCGAGCTCATCGGCATGGTTTTCGAGCCCCGTGTCGGCGGACACATCTACGACCGGGGCGCCAATGGCACCGAGTCACGCTGGGCGCGGGTGCTCGCGTACGATCCGCCGAACCGGGTCGTGTTCAGCTGGGACATCAGCATGCAGTGGCAGATCGAGACCGACCCCGACAGGACCAGCGAGGTGGACGTCACGTTCATCGCCGAGGGTCCACGTCGAACCCGCGTCGAGCTCGAACATCGCAAGCTCGACAACCACGGAGACGGCTGGGCTTCGATGCGCGATGCCGTCGGCGATTCGGACGGTTGGCAGAAGGGGCTCGACGCCTTCGCGAAGGCAGCGGCCGCCTAGCTCCGAGCATTTGGCGTTGGCGAGGAGCCGCCCGAAGGCGGCTCCTCTCAACGCATCACGTCAGCGAGGGCAGGGGTTGTGAGCCAGGATCTTCTGGTAATCGTTGAGTGAGTACGAGACAGCGCCTCCGACGCCGGAGTACGCCACCGCCAGCAGCTTCCCGTACTGCTGGTGCCCGCCGTAGCTGTTGGTGCTGAAGCCGGGATACATCTGCCCCACGGTCCACGCACACCCACCCAGCGCGGTGCCGGTGGAGTAGTAGGGGTAGAACCGCGCCAGTGACCCGTCGTCAGTCGGCGGGATGATCGTGCAGCCCGCGCCGGTCGTGGTGTCGCACGTGCCGAGTTGGTCCTCGATCGAAGGCAGGTCCGTGTTGAATCCCACCGCCGAATAGTTGGTGTTGTACGCCTCCCCGGTGAGAGGGCTGGTGAAGATGAACGCCGTTGGGCGGGACGAGGAGCCGTTCGGCCAGTCCGCGAGGTACGAGGTTCCGTCATAGCCGACGTTGGATCCCTCGCATCCGCCGATCTGAATGAGACCGGCTGCCGAGCCCGGCCAGCACCCGACATCGTCACCGTCTGCCGCCTCGGTGTTCTTCCCGACGCCCTCGTTGCCGGTGCAGCCTGCCGTCGTGGGGTCCACCGCGCTGCAGTAGTCGAAGTGTCCGATCTCGGTATCGAACGCCACGTTGTACGTTGCCGCCGCCCACGGAACGGTGGTCTGGGTGGTGGAGGTCGCGTACATCGGATGGAAGTTGTACGGGATGTTCTTGCACTGGGTCGACGGGCTCGGTGCGAACTTCACCTGGCCGAAACCGTTGGCGGCGCTCGCCGTCATCGATCCGGAGGTCCCGTTGGTGGTGTCCTTGACGACAGCCTGGAGACCACTCGGCGTGTCATGCAACTTCACCGTGAAGGTGTCGCCCTGGTTGAGGAACTCCACCTTGTGAGGGTCTGGCGTACCGGATGCAAGGGCTTGGAACTGCACGGGGTTCGGCGGGCCCTGCGGCTTGCCGCTGTGCGTGAGGTACGCGAAGTTCACGTACTCCTCACCAACCAGGCTCTCGCAGGTCGAGTTGAGCTGTAGGCCGGTCATCGAGTCCAGGGCCAGGCTGTCGATGGTCAGAGCGACGCACCACTGCGTGGGCGAGCAGCTGAAGCCGTTCCACTGCTGCACGTAGCCGGGCGGGTAGAACTGCAGCTCCATGTAGGCTGCGCCCGGGTGGTTGGGGCTCTTCGCGGGGTCGACGATGTTGGCATTGCTGTCCGGAACGCACGAGCCCACCTGCTCGGGATAGGACTGCGTGTCGCACATTGCCATTCCGAACCAGAAGGCCGGGGCCATCTGGAACGTATACGAATGCTTGCCCGGAACGTTGGTGGGAGAGGGTTCGACGGGCAGCGAGCCGCTGTATTGCATCTCGTTGCCCGAACCGTTCGTGTTCGAGTAGAAGAGCACGCTGGGCTCGTCGTGGCCGACGTAGTGGCCGAACACAGTGTCCGAGTCACGCACCTCGGTGCAGAGGAAGCGCGCCGAATTGCTGCAGTCGATGTGCGTTGGCGCCTTGGGGGCTGCCGACGACGCCGCTGACGTCAACCCTCCACCGGCAAGCGCCGCCGGCACGGCAAGGGCTGCCACAAAGAGCGAGGCCGTTAATCTCCATCGCGGGTGACCCATCGCGTCCTCCGTGAGTGGAGGTTTTTGGAGGTAGCGGAAACTGATCCCCCCTCAGGGAACGGCCACTCCTCTGTTCCCGAGTGCGCGCAGGCTAGCAGCCGTGTACCCGCCGTCGCAACCGACGCTACTGATCCTGGCGGTTTTCCCGAAGCTCAGTCTTTCCGGCCGCGAATCTGCACGCGGCCGGCGACCTTTCGAGACTCGAATTGCGGTTGCGGAAAGGTCGACGGGCCGCCCAGCACCGCGCCGTCGCTGAGCCGGAACCGGGAGCCGTGCCACGGACAGACAACCTCGCCGTGTTCCACGGTGCCCTCGTTCAGCGGACCTCCCGCGTGCGTGCATGTGTTCTCGAGCGCGCACACGCCTCCGTTCACCCGGGTCAGCAGCACTTTGCGATTGTCGACCTCGGCCACCGTGAGCGCTCCCTCGGTAACGTCCGCGTCGGCGGCCACGTCGGTCCACTTGGCCGGGCCGGAGAGTGACGCCGTGTGGTTGACCGCGAGGGCTCTGTCGAACACCAGCTCACCACCCAGGTAGGCAGCGGCCGCGGCGGCGCCGAGCCCAGTGACGGACAGCAGCCGTGCGCGCCCCTTTCGCCCGCGCAGGCGGGCGGAGAGCGAGCAGAGCTGTACGCCGAGCACCGCGGTGTTGGCGAGTCCATGCACGAGCGCGAGGCGCCGATCGCGACCGACGGTGACCGACCAGTCGGCTGTTCCGGTCGCCACGGTTGCGCCGGCAGCGATGCATCCCATCGCGGTGAGCATCGCTGCGCCGGCGTCGTCGCCGATCAGATCCAGAACAGGCACGCTGGTCCACATCCCGATGGGCACATCGCTCAAGAGTGGATGGAGCGCGTGCCCCAGCCAGCGACCGTGAAGCACGTCCATCAGGCCTCGCCGCCTGGTCAGCGGTTCGAGCGTCTTGACCAGCCACTCGCTTACGGTTTCCAGGCCCGGTATCGCCTCGATGGTCGCGACGATCTGCGCGTACGGGGGCTGCGTGTGTGTCTGCTTTTCGATCACCCTTGTGACACTCGAAACTCGTCGCTGTGCGATCGCGGTCCTGCCGTCGCACAAGCCTACATTCCACGTACCAGGCAGGGCCCGAGAGGCGGACAATAGTGATAGGCTAGATATCACATTAAATGTGACTGTGCTTACGCCAGCGGATGTCGCGGAGGGGCAGTGGCGTCAAAGGAGGACGGGTCATGCCTGTGAAAGCGTGGTCGCCGAAGCGCGAGCGGCAGTACGAACACATCAAGACGGGTCTCGAGGATCGCGGCAGCGATGAGGACACCGCCCAGGAAATCGCCGCGCGCACTGTGAACAAAGAGCGTGCCCGGGCAGGCGAGTCCAGGGAGGCAAGCCGGACGTCCATTCAGGACATCTCGTCGGGCCGGCGCGGCGGATTGCGATCTCACGGAGGTGCCCGCGGGCGGACCTATGCGCAGCTTCGCCACGAGGCGGGCGATCGCAACATCAAGGGGCGCTCGAAGATGACCAAGGAGCAGTTGGAGCAGGCACTGGCGCGCTGATCGCAGAGTCCCTCCCGGGCACTGCGGGCAGCGGCGCTGATGTCGTGCGAAACTCCCGCGGGTGAATGCGCGGAACCGGCTGGCCGTGTGCCTGGGGCTCGGCGTCGTCGGGTTCGCGGCCGCGTGTGTCCTCGTCGAGTGGCAGGTGGCAGTCCTGATCGGATGGGACGTCACCTCCGCAGCCTTCATCGCGATTGTGTACTTCGGCATTCGCGCCAAGGACGCTGCCGCGACGCAGCGGGCCGCAGTGAGCGAGGACGACTCGCGTACCGCCTCTGACGCGATTCTCGTCGGCGCGAATATCGCGAGTCTCGTCAGCGTTGCGTTTGCGCTCATCGCCGCCGGGTCGACACACGGCTTCATCAAGTCCGCGATCACAACGCTCGTGGTGGTGAGCGTGGTCCTCTCATGGGCTGCCGTCCACGTGGTGTTCGCGCTGCGGTATGCCCGCCTCTACTACGCGCAGGGTGGGGGCATCGACTTCCATGCCGACGCCCCTCCGGATTTCAGGGATTTCCTGTACGTCGCGCTGACCATCGGGATGACCTTCCAGGTTTCGGATACCGACCTCAACGCCAAATCGATTCGCATGACCGCGATTCGCCACGCGCTGTTGTCCTACCTGTTCGGCGTCGTCGTCTTCTCGACGACGATCAATGTCATCGCCACCCTGCTGACCAAGTAGGCAGATCCCGGCGCTTCATCGCTACGCGGGTGCGAGCGAGGGGTGCTGCCACCTCTCCGGGTTTGGTGCTGGCTCCATCGACGCGTGATCTGATCGCCGATACGGTGCCGGCACATGGTGCAGACATCCGCCACAGCTGAGCGGAACGCCGCGCTCGCCGCTTCCAGCCCCCGCGCGGCGCCGAGCTCGGACGGGCTCTCAAATGGCGCGACCACGGGACAGGAGGTCGATCGGCATCAGGCGATCGTGGTCGGCGCGGGGTCGTCCGGCCTTGCCGCGGCGGTGGCGTTGCAACGGCACGGGTTCGAGACCATCGTCATCGAGAAATCCGACAGCATCGGCACCAGCTGGCGGTCGCGGTACGCCGAGCTGCGGCTCAACTCGTGGCGTCCCATGTCGAAGCTCCAGGGTCGCGGAATGCCCCGGCGTTGCGGACGATATCCGTGTCGCGACGATGTGGTCGCCTACCTGGAGCGGTTCGCCCAGCAGCATGGCGTCGCCTTGCGTATGCGAACCCAGGTATCCGAAATTCAGCGCGAGCACGACCTCTGGCGTCTCGAGACCTCGTCGGGGAGGATGCTGTGCCGCTATCTCGTCATCGCCACGGGTTGGGATGCGGTGCCGTGCATGCCGTCGTGGCCGGGCGCAGCAACATTTGACAGGGAGCTCATCCACTCCTCCGAGCTCACCAGCGCCGGCGCGTACGCGGGGCGGAAAGTTCTTGTCGTGGGTGCCGGTAACTCGGGCCTCGATATCGCCAGTCATCTGGTCAAAGGAGGCGCCCAGGTCACGCTTTCGATGCGCACGCCGCCCAACCTCGCAACGCGCGAGGTATTCGGCATCCCGGGTCAGCCCATCCTTGTCTTCCTCGGCGACCGTGTGCCACGCGTGATGGCCGACGCGCTCTTCCGCGTTGTGCAGCGGATGACGTTCGGCAACCTGAAGCCATACGGTATCCCTCGATCGCCGATCGGCGTCTACGCCAACTACCGCGAGCACCGGCGCAACCCGGCAGTGGATGATGGTTTCATCGCTGCGCTCAAGCGCGGCGCCGCTCGCGTCGTGGGCACCGTTGAACGGCTTGAAGGAGGCGACGTGGTTCTCGACGATGGTGTGCGCGTCCATCCTGATGCGGTGATCTGCGCAACCGGCTACCGCCGGGGTCTGGAACCGCTGGTCGGTCACCTTGGCATCCTCGGCGATGACGGGGTTCCCGTTCATCACGCCGGAGTCCCGGATCATCCACGCGCCCCGCGTCTGTATTTCTGCGGCATGTGGGGGCAGTTCAGCGGCCAGATCCGGCTGGGACCAATCCACGCGCGGCGTATCGCGCGGGCTGCGAGCCTCGACAGACGAGTGCGCTATCGGGTGTTCACCGGCAGGGACAGAAGCGCGCGTGGCTGAGTTGACGACCCTCGTGACCGGCATCGTCTTCGGTGAGCAACCGCGCTGGCACGACGGCCGGCTGTGGTTCTCCGACTGGGGAACCCAGGACATCATCGCCGCCGATCTCGCGGGCAACACCCAGGTCATGGTGCACGCCGGGTCGTTTCCCTGCTGTTCCGGCTGGTTGCCCGACGGGCGCCTGCTGGTTGTCTCAGCGCGGGACGGTCGTCTGCTCCGCCGGGAGGCGGACGGAACCCTGGTGACCCATGCCGATCTCGCCGCCGCATCAGACCCACCAGCAGGGAACGAACTCGTTGTCGATGGACGCGGGAACGCCTACGTCAACGGCGGCGGCTTCAACCTCATGACCGGTGAGGCCTTCAGGCCCGGGGTGATCGCCATGGCCATGCCCGACGGATCGGTTCGTCAAGTTGCCGGGGATCTCGCGTTTCCCAACGGCATGCTCATCACCAGCGACAACGCGACCCTGATCGTGGGTGAGTCCTATGCCAATCGGCTCACCGCGTTCGACATCGACGGCGATGGCGGTTTGTCGAACCGTCGCGTCTGGGCCGAACTCGGTGATGGAGTCCCCGACGGAATCTGTCTCGATACCGAGAGCAAGGTCTGGTACGCGGACGTTCCCAACAAGCGGTGCATGCGCGTCGCGGAAGGCGGCGAGGTGTTGCAAACGGTGGATCTCGACCGCGGCTGCTTTGCGTGCGCTCTCGGTGGTGCGTCGAGGACCACGCTTTTCATGATGGCGACGCAATGGAACGGCCCAGCGGCGATGTTCGACGAGCCGAGGACGGGCGAGGTCGTGGCGCTCGAGGTCAGCGTGGCAGGAGCGGGGTGGCCCTAGCGCGGTCCTGAATCGGGGTGGAATCGCGGTACCATCGAACGAATGTTCGAATGGCTGGATCATCTGACCGAGGCTCAGCGCCGTGCCGTCACTCACGAGGGAGGTCCTCTTCGCATCCTCGCCGGTGCCGGCACCGGCAAGACCACCACCCTCTCCGCTCGGGTCGCCTGGCTGCTGGCCACCGGGGTGCCGCCTGAGCGAATCCTGCTCTTGACCTTCACACGCCGAGCCGCGCGGCAGATGCTCGCCCGGACCTCGTCGCTGGTGAGCGCGGCGGGTCTCGACCGTGGCGCCGCCTCTCCTGCGAACCGGGTCATCGGGGGCACCTTTCACGCCATCGCGCATCAGACGCTGCGCAGATACGCGGCGATGCTGGGGATTCCGGAAGGGTTCTCGGTCCTCGACGCGGCCGACGCCGCCGATGTCATCGACATGGTCCGCGACGAGCAGGGTCATGCGGCGTCGACGCGGCGGCGGTTCCCGCGCAAGGCGCTGCTGGTCGACATCTACTCGGCCGCGGTCAACACAGGGCGGCCGCTGTCGTCGGTCGTGCCTGAGATGGCTCCGTGGGCGGAGGACTTCATCGATGCGATCTCGGAGATCTGCCGCGGTTACGTGCGTCGCAAGCGGTCGGCGGGGCTGATCGACCTCGACGACCTCCTGCTCTTCTGGCGCGCGGCCGTTCAGGGCGAGCAACTCGGCCCTCGTCTGGCGGGCGCTCTCGACCATGTGCTCGTGGACGAGTACCAGGATGTCAACGACCTCCAGGTTGACATCCTGACCGGCCTGCGACGTGGAGGCCCGGGCATCACGGTTGTCGGCGACGACGCCCAGGCGCTGTACTCGTTCCGCGCCGCCGAACCGCGCCACATCCTCGAGTTCGACGGGGCCTTCCCGGGATCGACCACGGTCGTCCTCGAGACGAACTACCGCTCCAGCCAGCAGATCCTCGATGTCGCCAACGCAGTCGGCGCCGACGCCAAGGTCGGCTTTTCGGCGGTGCTCCAGGCGGCGAGGACGGTTTCGGGAACCGGTCCGCAACTGGTGCGCTGCGCTGACGAGGACGCCCAGACCGATGCCGTTTGCGATCGCATCCTCGCGCATCGCGAGGCAGGAGTCGCGCTCCGCGAGCAGGCGGTGCTGGTGCGGGCGGCGCATCATTCGGCGCTCCTCGAGCTCGAGCTCGGGGCACGACGGATCCCCTACGTCAAATATGGTGGTTTGCGCTTCATCGAGGCGGCGCACGTCAAGGACATGCTTGCGGCGTTTCGCCTCGCCGACAACCCGGGCGACGTGGTCGCCTGGTTCCGGCTCCTCCAGCTGCTCGCAGGCGTCGGACCGGCGACCGCGCATCGCGTCGTGGCCGCTCTCGGGCTGCTCGGCTCGGATGACGTGCGGCGTGACGTTGAGGTCGTGGAATCGTGGTCACGCGTAGCCGCGCATCTCCCCGAAGCGACGCGACCGGCGGCCGGCCAGTTGGTCACGGCGATCGCGGCACGTCCCGGCGAGTCGGTCCCAACCCATGCGGAGCGGTTGCGTGTGGCCGTCGCGCCGCTGGTCGCCGCGGCCTACCCGGAGGCTTCCGCGCGGCTCGCCGACCTGGACACGCTCGTCACCGCCACAGCAAAGGTCGCTCGGCTGTCGGATGTCGCGGCCGATCATGTCCTCGAGCCGCCGAGATCAACGGGAGCCCTGGCCGGACCGCCGCTGATCGACGAGGACTGGCTGATCATCTCGACGGTGCACTCCGCCAAGGGGCTCGAGTGGGACGTCGTTCATCTGCTTCAGGTGACCGACGGCAACATTCCTTCGGACATGGCGCTGGGTTCCCCCGCCGGCCTGGAGGAAGAGCGGCGAGTGTTCTACGTGGCGCTGACGCGCGCTCGCAACGCATTGCACCTCTACGTGCCGGAGCGCTACCACCACCATCCGAACGGGCGTGACGATCGGCATGGCTGGGCGCAGCCGTCGCGCTTCCTCTCCGAGCGCGTCACTGCTCACTGCGATCAGGTGACCGAGCGGGGCCGGAGAGCCGAGTCGCTCGACGGGCTGCCGAGCGTGGACGCCACCGAGAGCGTGGGGGTGGCGCTCGAGTCGCTGTGGTCATAGCCGCCCGAGGCCTGGCGGCTCACCGCGACTGCCTGCGGCGGCCTATGCTGACCGAGCGATGAGTGCAGAAAAGCAGGAACCAAAGCCCGAGGACGAGGCGACCAAGGAGCAGGGGCAGGCGGACGACCGACGGCGAAAGGACCAGAGCGAGAAGCTTGAACGTGATCGGGCCGACGAGGCCGGACGCCGCTCTCGCGAGGGCACCTGAGCCGGGCGTCCGATCTCTAGGTTGTTGGGGCGTGCGCGCTCGAAGCCCGAGCTGTTGTCGGGTTGCCGTCCACGGTTCGGGCGAGGAGGAGTGACCCGATCGTGGCCGGGATGAGGGTCAGGCAACCGCCAGCAACGAGCGCGGCTGCTTCCGCCGGACCGAGCAGCCCCGAGCTCAAACCGAGGCTTGCGGCGGCAGCCGGCATCCCCAGCTGTGCCGACGCCGCCAGCCCGGTCGCCAGGTAGCGCTCATGACCGGCCACGCGCGCCGCGATGACGTGGGTGACGACCGCTCCCACCGCGAGCCCGATGGCGAGAAGGATCCGCGACGGGGAGGTGAGCAGCGCCCGTAGGTTGAGCTCCGCGCCGAGCAGGACGAAGAACAGCGGGACGAAGAAACCGTTGGCGACGCCGGAGAACTGGAGTGCGAGGCGATCCGACTCGTGCAGGCGCACCAGGATCATCCCCGCCAGAAAGCCCGCGACCAGCGTGCTCGCCCCGGTCTCCTGGGCGATTGCGGAGAGGCCTAGAAGCAGCACGAGCGATATGCGCACCTGCCACGCCCAACCGCGCTGTAGGGACTCGTCGCGCATCTGATGCACAAAGCCTTCACGCCGAGCCCGGCTCGCCGCCAGGAGCGCCATCACCCCCACGGCGATGATCGCGGCATCGCCCCCGATCGCCTCGAGCGGGTTTCCCGACTTGACGATCGTGAGCGGCATGATCACGACGGTCACGGAGTCGGCGAGTGCGACCCACGCGATGAGGAATGCGACGTTGGGGCCGGCCAACTTGCGCTCCTCGATGATCGGAAATGCGATTGCCGCCGAGCTTCCGGTGACGATCACCGCAATCAGTGCCGGGTGTCCGACGCCGAGCGCGTGATCGAGCAACAGCCCGATCGGCACCGCGGTGACCGCGACGACGGCGAGGGCGAGCAGACCGCGCGCGAATCCCTGACGGATCGCCGGCGAGCCGATGTCGACGTGCGTCCCGGCGCTGAACATGAGCATCGCGAAGCCGATGGCGCTGAGCACGGGCAACGGTTGGGTCGCCGAGTTGACCACGCCGAACCCGGTGTGCCCGAGCACGAAGCCGGCGAAGAGCTCGCCGATCACCACCGGGATCAGTCCGCGGCGACCGAACGCAAGCAGTGGCCCGGCGAGTCCGGCGAGCACAAGGATAGTCAGCTGCGCGAACATCGCTCGATCATGCCCCGAAAATCGCAGCTCGTGTCCATCGTGACGGCGACGCGCAACTACGAGGTGTGGGTGGGCCGGCAGGTGACGCTGGTGCGAGCCGACCTGGACTTCAAGCACGAGCAGATGGCGCTGGCGCCCTTTCCATTTCTCCGCTCCACCTTCTACCGCTGGGTGCAGGCCTGGGAGGCAACGTGTCCGGACCTGGCGAGCGCGCCGAAGGTGCTGGCCGTCGGCGATCTGCACACCGAGAACTTCGGCACGTGGCGCGACACCGAAGGCCGGTTGGTGTGGGGGATCAACGACTTCGACGAAGCCTTTCCAATGGCATACACCAACGACCTGGTGCGGCTGGCGACGTCCGCGCGACTGTCGATCTCGGCCGGAACGCTGGTTCTGACGCCCCGGGCGGCCTGCAACGCGATCCTCGAGGGATACCGCTCTTCAATTCGGCGCGGCGGCAGGCCATTCGTCCTGGCGGAGGAACACCCGGTGCTTCGCCGCGACGCCAATTCGGAGTTGCGAGATCCGGTTCGCTTCTGGACTGGAATGGCCAATCTCCCCCCGGCTCGCCGCCCAACGGCCGCGGCGATCACCTTGCTGCGCCGCCGGTTCCGAAGCACCGAGGATCCGCGTTTCGTCACACGTCGCGCCGGTCTCGGCAGCCTGGGGCACCCGCGCATCGTCGCGATCTCAGAGCGTTCCGGTGGCTGGATCGCGCGCGAGGCAAAGGAGCTGGTCGCATCGGGGGTGGCGTGGGCGATGGGCAGCCCCGGCAAGGTGCCGATTCACTACCCGACGATCGTCCGCCGTGCGGTGCGATGCGCCGACCCGTTTCTCGAGATCCGCGGTCGCTGGGTGCTGCGCCGGCTTGCGCCTGACTGCAGCCGGATCGAGTTCACCGTCGCTCGTCTCGCGGCCGAGCAGACCGAGTTGCTCCATGCCATGGGCGCCGAGACGGCCAACGTCCACATCGGGTCGGGTGCCGGTCGGATCGCCGCGGTCAGCCGGGACCTCGAGCAGCGATCGCCGGCCTGGCTGAAGGTCGCCTCACGGGAGATGGAACGGGTGACCACCGACGACTACCTCGTCTGGCGGCGGGCGTACCGCCACTGACGCTCAGACGCGGAGCAGCGCGACTAGCGACCGCCCGGCGACGGTCATCTCCTCACCCGGGTGGTGGTGCCGGGTCGACGGGGTCACGTCGCGCTCTGCCGTATCGGCGAACACCGACCACAGATCGCCCCACCCGCTCGGCAGGATCCAGCCGACCGGGTCTTCGCCAGCGTGGAGCAGCACCATGAGCGTGCCACCGCGGATGCGCCTGCCGCGCGGGTCGCGGTCGGGGATCTCATCGCCGTTGAGGATCATCCCGAGCGATCGCTGTCCTTCGTCGAACCATTCGTGATCGCTGACCTCGCGACCTGAGGGCAGGAACCATGCGATGTCCTTGCGCCCCGATCCGTGCACGGCCTGGCCCGAAAAGAAGTTGCGCCGGCGGAGCACCGGGTCACTGCGGCGCAGCGCCACCATGCGCGCAACGAAGGCGAGCATCGGCTCGTCGAGATGATCCCAATCGATCCAGGACACCTCGTTGTCCTGGCAGTAGGCGTTGTTGTTGCCGAGTTGCGTGCGTCCGATCTCGTCGCCGCCGAGCACCATCGGGCATCCCTCCGAGAGCAGCACCGTGGCGATGAGGTTGCGTCGCTGGCGCGCACGCAGCTCGATGATCGCCGGGTCATCGGTCGGGCCCTCGACGCCGCAATTCCACGAGCGGTTGTCATCGGTGCCGTCCTGGTTGTTCTCGCCGTTGGCCAGGTTGTGCTTTTGGTTGTACGACACCAGATCGGACAGCGTGAAGCCATCGTGAGCAGTCACGAAGTTGATGCTCGCCGAGGGTTGACGGCCGTCGCCCTGGTACAGGTCGCTCGATCCGGTGAGCCGGTATGCGAGGTCGCGGATGCCGGTTGCGCCTCGCCAGAAATCACGCACCGTGTCACGAAACGCTCCGTTCCACTCCGCCCACCGCACCGGGAAATTGCCGACCTGGTAACCACCGGCGCCGACGTCCCACGGTTCCGCGACGAGTTTCACGCGCGACAGCACCGGATCCTGGTGGATGATGTCGAAGAATGCCGAGAGCCGATCGACATCGTAGAACTGGCGCGCCAGAGCGGAGGCAAGATCGAAGCGGAACCCGTCGACGTGCATCTCGATGACCCAGTATCGAAGACTGTCCGTGATGAGCTGGAGCGTGTGCGGATTCCGGACGTTGAGACTGTTCCCCGTACCCGTGACATCAAAGTAGAAACGCGGATCCTCGTCCTTGAGACGGTAGTAGGCGGCGTTGTCGATCCCGCGAAAGCTCAGCGTGGGACCGAGATGGTTCCCTTCACCGGTGTGGTTGTAGACGACGTCGAGGATCACCTCGAGTCCGGCGGCGTGCAGCGCTCGCACCATCGCCTTGAACTCACGAACCTGTTCGCCGTTGGTTCCCGACGACGAGTAGCGTCCCTCGGGCGCAAAGTAGCCAATCGAGTCGTAGCCCCAGTAGTTGACCAGGTTGCGTTCCACGAGTTGCGCGGAGTCGAAGAGGTGATGCACCGGCATCAGCTCGACCGCGGTCACACCGATGCGCGTGAGGTGTTCGATGGCGGCGGGGTGTGCCAGCCCGGCATAGGTGCCGCGCAGCGCGTCGGGGATGTCCGGGTGACGCTTGGTGAATCCCTTGACATGCAGCTCGTAGATGATCGTGTCGGACCACGGCGTGTTCGGGCGCCGGTCGTCGCCCCAGGGAAACGACTGGTCAACGATCACGCAGCGTGGCATCGCCGGCGCGGAGTCGACGCCGCTGATGCGCATGTCATCGCTGCCCAGGCGATACCCGAACAGCGAGCGCCCGTGGCGGAAGCGGCCGGCGATGGCGCGTGCGTAGGGATCGAGCAGCAGCTTGGCCGGGTTGTGGCGCAGTCCCTCATGGGGCGCGTAGCGCCCGTGCACGCGGAACCCGTAACGCTGCCCGGGGCCGACATTGGCGATGTAACCGTGCCACACCAGGTCGGTACGCTCAACCAGCGGATGGGTGGCCAGCTCGGCACCTCGCTCATCAAAGAGCACGAGGTCGACCGCCTCGGCGCTTTCCGAGAAGATCGCGAAATTGGTGCCCGAGCCGTCCCAGGTGGCGCCGAGTGGAGCATCGGTACCCGGCCAGGCGGCACGTCCGTCGGGCGCGCGTCCGGCTGCGGAAGGCTCTTGGACAGTCATGACTCCACTCAGGTCGTTGATCGCGGGCTCCCGACGTGACCGGCGCAATACGGCGGGGCAATCAGCCGGCGTGGGGAGTCCAGAGAGAGTACGTGGATGCGGCGGGT
>Ga0209380_10001880_pt1 | contig 13814 bp, 10 predicted proteins | sample HubBroMetageWFT6_FD_188347 | JGI IMG/M metagenome (GOLD analysis project Ga0209380, IMG submission 188347) | Warmed and freeze-thawed soil microbial communities from the Hubbard Brook experimental Forest, New Hampshire - Hubbard Brook CCASE Soil... | ecosystem: Environmental > Terrestrial >...
TGCCCGGCCTCCGTCAGCGGGCCCCGCATTGGTGCTGTGGCCGTTCATGCACGTGCCTCCATCTCGGGTTCGGGTTCCGGGATACGTCCATGGGTCAGCACCGGCAGCCACCACTGCCGGAACTCGGCGTTCGCCTGATCGATCTCTTCGGGGTCATACGGTGATCAACTAAGGTTCTCCGCGGCCTCCTCCCATTCGTAGATATGTCATTTCACCTCACTGGCGAGGATGTAATCTTCATCTTCACTAGGAGGTTGCCAATACCTCAGATAATTATCCAACATTTCTCGGCTAATCTTAAACGAGTCTTTCGTGAGAAAATTGTTTCTTCCCGCAACTCTTTCCCGTATCGTTTCTATCGGCGTCTCAATATAGTACATTACCGCTTTAGCGCCAATTGCACCCGTTCTTCTTCTCATCTCATCTCGTAGTTCTCTTTCCCAAAATCCCTCATCAATAATGACATCAATACCTTTCTCGGCAAGCTGGAATGCGACATCCCTTGATAGCCCGCAGATCTTATGATCCCATTCCTTATATCCATCGATTGTAGGATCGTTTCCAATTAGACGAATTGACCACTCATCCTTCGTGATTCTCACTGCACCAGTTTTTCCCTCTAGCTTCTTTGCGAAAGTAGTTTTACCGGCACCGATAAATCCACAAATTAGATAAACGATAGGTTGTCTCCTCATAAAAGTATCATACCAGGTTCTAAATAGAATTAAGAAACCTACACAGATGTTGGTGCTGATGGAAGCTAAAAATATATGCTCCCCGTCACGGAGGAGATCCACCTGGGTCCGACCCTTTGGGCATTCCAAATCTTGGAGCTTCCATAAAAGAGGATTATACCATTACGAGAAAACTGCACGTAGATTTATTTGTCAAGTGTCGATCTATTACCAGATATTAGGATTGAGCCTTGAATTTAGGTTTTGTCGAAAACTGCGTTTCTGACCGGTTCGCTGCCAACTCCACTTCGCGTAGCTATTGAGATGGCCTCGGCTTCGGTGAGGACCGGTAAGTGTTGCTCGTTTCTCAGGCCGACCTTCAAGAAACCGGTCGTGGAGCTCCTGCGAAGTTACAAGGTCATTGGAGCGCTGCGCTAACGTGCTCCACTACCTCTGTCTGGCATAAGGCCAGGTCAGTGGGCGCAGGAGGGTTCGAACCTCCGGCTTCTCGCTTGTAAGGCGAAAACAGCTCACAAAAAGGTCCAGCTCACAGAGTCGGCTTCATGCGCTTGACCTGCGGAAACCATGCCCTGAGATGCCCCGGGATGCCTGGGAAAGTCTGCACGGTGGTTCCCGCAAGTGGTTCCCGGAGCAACGTCCAAGATCACCAGAGTCCGGCACAGAGCAAAGGCTCCTGGCTCCTCTGCCTATCACCGGCACTTCCGCGCCGACAAGCCTGAAGCACCAGGTCCGGACCGCTGCAAGGCCATCAATGCCGAAGCCGGGCCAGGACTCCCACCAGCGCCATCGGCCGAACAGCGACCGTCACGAAGAGTGGACGCCCCGCTCGGTTGACAAACGGGTGCTCGCGCATAACGCCGAATACGCGCTCATCCACCCGGTGCCATCTGGGGCGGACGTCGCGCGCAGATTATCTGTTACGGCACAATCTCAGTGATCTATGTCGCGAGTGTCCTGAAGGTAGCGGCCGTAACTTCCTGGACTTGGTTGTTAAACCTCGGCTGCCGTCCTGATCGTGTCGTGGAAGCCATTTGAGGGGCGGTCGCTACACTGCGGCGGTTGCGTGAGGCGGGGCTGCCGCTGGCTTTGGTCACCAACACGGTCTCCCGTACCCGGGCCTCGATCGCGGCGGCGCTGTCCGGGGCGGGCTTTGCGTCACTGCCGCTGAGGTTTGACTGCTCCGGTCATCGCGGCCGCCTATCTGGCCGCGCATTATCCGGGTGCCCGGTGCCTGCTGCTCAACAGCGGGGATGAGTGAGGCCAAAACTGAGCCCAGAGCCCGGAAGCCGTGTCAGGTGAGATGCTCGACTTCGGCGGTGAGCTCGCCGCCCGCGTCGCCGGTGTTGACGACGCTGGTCGGCTCGAACAGGAGCAGCGCGGTTTCGGTGTCGGCGCGCGGACAATGCTCGACCCCTTGTGGTACGACGAAGAGCTCCCATGGAGCCAGCACGACATCGCGATCCCGCATCTGGATGGTGAGCTGTCCGCTGAGCACCAGGAAGAACTCGTCCGTGTCAGGGTGCTGGTGCCAGGTGAATTCGCCCTGGACCTTGACAATCCTGACGTCGTAATCGTTGACCTGGGCAATCTTCTTGGGCGACCAGTGCTCAGCGAATCGCGCCAGCATCGCGTCGAGGTTCACCTGTTGCATGTCATCATCCTTTCCTCTTGTCTTGGCTACAAGGATGGGCGGCGGGACGACTGCTGTGTCTGGGCACGTTGCCGCAAGGCCAAGGGCCGACCCGCCCGCCCGGGCCTGCGCCAGTTAGCCCCGGTCCCTGGCGCAGGCCCCGCCCGGTTCACTCCAGGGGTTGCCTGGCTATGACCTGCGGCTGCCGGCCGGCCAGCAGCCAGCCGCCGACGGCCGCCACCAGCGGCAGGCCGGCCAGGACGGCGAGCAGGTCCAGCACCGGGAAGTCGCCGAAGGTGACGGTCAGGCTGCTGCGGGCCCAGGCGACGCCGGCGGCGGTGGCGCCGGCCGCGCCCAGGATCGCCCCGAGCAGGCCGATCGCGCCGGCCGTGGCGCTGGTGATCGACCGGCGGATCCGGCTGCTGGCGCCGGTCGCGGCGAGCGTGCGCAGGTCGCCTGAGGTCTCGCTGCGGACCAGGCCGACGGACATGACCAGCACGCCGAGCGCGATGACCAGGCCGAGCACGGTGGCGCCGTCGCTGATCTGATTGAGCCCCAGCTCACCGGACTTGGTCTCGACGGTCACCCCAGCGTTGGCCGCGATCTGCCTGGCCGAGCTGATCTGGGCAGAGGTGAGCGGCTGCGGCGCCTGGATGAACCAGCCGTCCAGCGAGGTCTGCAGCTTGTACCGCTGGATCGCGTGAGGGGTGATGACCGTGTTGGGCGCCGACGTACCGGACGGCAGCGCGGCGAGCTGCTGGATCTTCGGGTTGTCCGCAGCGCTCGGGGTGGCCTGCGGGTTACCCAGGTCGCCGTAGATGAGCTGCATGTCCGGGACGCTGCCCAGGCCGGGGCGCATGGACACGATGTCGGCGCCGGGGTCGACCTGGCTGGGCCTGATGCCGAAGTCCGCCAGCAGCGCCGGGGTGGCCACGTACAGCGTGCCGGAGAAGTTGTTGTTCTGCCGGCCTTGCTGCTGCAGCGTGGCGTTCACCGTGTCCAGCGGCAGCACGTACTGCGCGTGCAAGGAGGCAGCGAAGCTATCCACCTTTGCTTGCAGCGCTGCGGTCTGGCCCGGGGTCAGGCCGCCGCCGCCGGGACCGGCGTTCGGGCCCTGGTCCTGGGTGTACATGATGAGCTGGTCGCTGGTCAGGTTCTGCCCGGTGTAGTCCAGCACGTTGGAGAACCTGACGCTGGCCACGATGCCGATGAGCATGGCCAGGAACACCGCGAAGCTCACCGCGGCCACGGCCGCCCCCGAGCGGGCCCGCTGGCGCACCAGGTCACGCAGCGCGATCCGGACGGCGACCGGCACCCGGGGCCCGGCCCCGGCGGTCAGCACCGTGACGCAGGCCGGCGCGAGCAGGAAGATTCCGGCGCTGATGCCCACCAGGCCGCCGAGGACGAGCAGCGCGTCGCTGCCGCTGCTCCCGCCCCAGCCGCCGGAGAACAACAGGCAGACCACCCCCGCAATGACCAGGGCCACGCCCGGCAGGGCGGAGCGTCGCACGCCCTTAGGCGCGGCCGGGCGCCCGGACAGGGCCGCCAGCACCGGGACCCGGGCCATGGCACGGGCGGGCCGCCGGGCTGCGAGCACCGAGGTCACCACGGCCAGCGCCATCCCCGCCACGATCGCCCACCACGGCAGGTTCAGCGGGTCGATCCGGTGCGCGGTATCGGCCTCCAGGGACGGGACGTAGGCGAACCAGGCGCCGAACCCCGCCGCCACGCCGACCACCGTGGCGGTCAGCCCGACCGCGGCGCCGTTGGCCGTCATCACCAGCCGGACGTTGCGCTCGGTCGCGCCGAGCGCGGCGAGCATGCCCAGCGCCCGCAGCCGCCGCTGGGCCATCACGGTGAACCCGGCCACCGACACCAGCCCGATGAACACCAGCCCGAGGACGGCCACCACCAGCACGATCGTCGCCGGGCTGATGATGCCCGTGTGGCCGGACTGGCCGGCCAGCGAGACGTTCGCGTCCGCGGGCAGGCCGGCGAACACGGGCGGCGGCGGGCCCGCAGTGACCTGGTCCTGGTTCTGGCCGGCCCCTTGCGGAGCGTTGACCAGGATGGTCACCTGGGTCGGCGTGGTGACTTTCCCGGGCGCGACCAGCGCGAACTCGTCGTTGAGGTCGGCCGGGTTTTCCACGATGCCGGTGACCAGCCAGGATCGGCCGTCCGCGTGCCAGGTGCCGCCCGCCTTCACGTCATAAAGGGACGCGACCTGGCTGGTCAGCGCGACCTGGCCGGGTCCGGCCGGGTAGTGCCCGGAGTCCAGGGCGAGCAGCGGGCGGCCGAACCGGCCCGCCGGGTTCTGCGCGCGCAGCTCGACGGACTGCGTCGAGCCGGTGCTAAGGACCTGGTTCTCGATCACGTCGATCGGGCCGTAGTTCCTGCCGATCTGTGCGATCTCGGCGGCCAGGTGCGGGTCGGTGCCCGGCAGGCTGATCGCGGCGGTGGCGGTGCCGAAGGTCGCGGTGGCAGGCGGCGGGGTGTTGGTGGCCACGCCTATGCCCCAGATCGTCGCGGCCACCGCGACGGTGAGCAGGCCGAGCACCAGCAGCTGCTGGCGCCACTGGCGGCGGAACAGCCGCCAGGCCCAGCGGATGACGGCCCGCCGGGCCGGGACGCCCCCGTTGCCGGTCCCGGCCCGGTCGGGCCTGCTGGTTATCGTCGCGGTGCTCACCGGACTTGTCCCAGCAGCGGCTCGGGACCGGCCGGCGCCGCGGTCTGGTCGGTCACCCGGCCGTCCCGCAGGAACACCACCCGGTCCGCCCAGGAGGCCAGCTGCGCGTCGTGGGTCGTCACGACCGCGGCCATCCCGCGCTGGCACGCGGCGTGGATGAGCCGCATGACCGCCTCCCCGTTGGCCGAATCGAGCGCGCCCGAGGGCTCGTCGGCCAGCAGCAGCCGGTGCTCGCCGACCACGGCGCGGGCGATCGCCACCCGCTGCCGCTCGCCGCCGGACAGCTCGTCGGGGAAGTGCGACGCCCGGCCGGCCAGGCCCAGGGACTCCAGGGCGCCCAGGCCCACCTGGCGGGCCCGGCGGGCCGGCACGCCGTCGAGCTCGAGCGGCAGCGCGACGTTCTCGGCCGCGGTCAGCCCGGGCAGCAGGTTGAAATCCTGGAACACGAAGCCGATCGACCGGCGCCGCAGCCGCGCCTTCCCGTTGCGGGACAGCTTGGCCAGGTCCTCCCCGCAGACGACCACCTCGCCGCTGGTCGGGTCCTCCAGGCTGCCCGCGATGGTCAGCAGCGTGGACTTGCCCGACCCGCTCGGCCCCATCACCGCCACCATCGACCCGGCGTCGACCGACAGGTCAATGCCGGCCAGCGCGTGCACCTCGGCGGCTCCCTGGCCGTAGGCCCGGGACACCTGCCGCATGTCGAGGACGCTCACCGCGGTCCCCCCCGTTCTGTGTCGTAGTTCATGGTTGGCTCCGTTTCTTGTCGTGACAGCGGGCTAGCAGGGTCCGGGCCGACAGTCCGTTTGATGCGGCCGCCGGCGGGCCGGAAGCGTCATGTGCCACCAGCAGCAGCTGGCCTGCGCCCAAGTGCTCGCTCACCGCGCCCGCAGGAGCGATCTGGTCGCCGAGCACGCCATAGACGCTCGCGGCGGTGCCGATGAACTGGATGAACATCTGGGCTTCTCACGCTTGGCGGAACGCCGCCCGCAGCGGCGCGACGAGGATCAGGGCTTGGATCGCGTGGGTTCGCCTCCAGGGCGAACCGTTCTGGCCGCGGTCACCGGGCGGTGGCCGCAAGGCCCCGCCGGGCCGCGTTGCCGTGCTGCCCGGCGGAAGTCCTCCTCGCGCTGGCGAACGATCTCTTGCAGCAGGTACCAGTGCATTGATGTAGGCCCCTCACCTGGTGATCCATGCAGTCCCGTCAGCCCGCCGCCTGGGCGGGCCCGGGGGAAGGTGACGGCCTGGATGTTCTTCCGGCGACGCGATCACCGGCACGGGCGAGCGCCTTGGCCCGGACCACATCGGGGTCCCGCGGGTCGGGCGGCAGGACCTCGGGCCAGCGATGCTCGCGCCGGGCCCTCGGCCGGTGGATACGGATCTGCTGCACTGTGTCTCATCTCCTCGGCCGGCCACCCCATACCGCGGGAGGCCGGTGGCGGACAGCCGGCCCTGGTGGCCCGGCTCTTCGGGAAACCGTACGGATTCCCGCCTGCGCAGGGCATCACCCGAAGGTGCCTGCCAGGTGGAATCTTCCGCGGCGGGCATTGGCACGAAGGTGCTGCCAGGTCGGCTGGGGTGCGGTGCCACGGAATCAGGCCGAGCTGCCGGGCCCGCGCGGCGGCCTCGGTGCGGTTAGCGGCGCCGAGCTTGCCCAGGAGGTGGGTCACATGCTTTTGACCGTGTCGAGCGCTACCACCAGGTCGTGGGCGATGCCCTGATTTGACCTGCCCGCGGCGATGAGCCGCAGCATCTCCAGCTCGCGATCGGTCAGCGGCTCGGCCAGGCCCGGCGGCGCGGCTCGCCCCGGCGGCGGCACCGCGCCTGCCCGGCCGCAGGCGCGCAGGAGCGCGGCCAGGCAGCCAGGGCCGATGCGGCCAGCCGCATGCTCCCGGCCCGCCCGGGCCCGGGACAGCTGGGATGATCGCTGTGTCTTGGTGATCGTCCAGTGGTGCCCTGCACGAGCATGCCGGCGGCCAGGCCCATGAACACCGGAATTGTTCCGGGTCGCTGCTGGCTTGCCGCTGGTAGCGGCAGGCGTGCGGGCCGCTAGTCCGGGATGATCGCGTCCACCTCGAACTCCACCAGCCATTGCGGATCCACGAAGCGTGATACCTCGATGAAGGTGGTGGCGGGCCGGACCTGGGCGAACCGCTCCGCGTGGGCGCGGGCGGCCTGCCTCCATTGCCGGATGTCGGTGAGCATCACCCGAGTGCGGACCACGTCGGCCAGCGCGGCGCCCGCCTCGTGGAGCGCTTGTTCGGCGATGTCGAGGCAGCGGACCGACTGGGCGTAGACGTCGCCGGGGGCTGCGGTGCCGCCGCCTGGCGCGATCGGCGCGGTGCCGGCCACGCAGACGTACGGGCATGCGCGCACGGCGCGGGAGAAGCCGATTTCTGGTTCAAGAGGCGAGCCCGAGGTCACCAGGCGGCGGGATGAAGGCATAGCCGCAGAATGCCAGATCCTGGCTACAGATCAATACCGCTGCGCGAGCCCGAGCATGACGCCCGCGGCAGGCCGAGGCGCTGGCAGACGGCGGACCGGTGCACGCGGAGCTCGGCGAGCAGCGCCGCGGCAGGGGCGCTGCCGGGCCGGCGGGGGGTGGTGTCAGGGGATCAAGCCGGGACACCGCCGGGCCAAGACGATCACCAACTGCGTGACCAACCGCCGGGGTGATGGCCCGGACACCCCGGCTGAGGCCCGGGAGTGCGTGGCCCGGGCCAGCGACCCGTCGCTGCAAGACCTGCTCACCCGTGTCGATGACGAGACGATCGCCACGGCTATCCGGGGCGTGCGGGACCTGGAGCGACACTGGCCGGCGGTACCGACTGGCGGCAAGCTCACGCTGGTCTGGCCGCTGGCACGTGATTTCTTCGCCGGGGCGACAGGAGACCCGCAGTCGGCCAGTGACTAGGACCAGCCCGACACCGAACATCCCGTTATGGGCCCGATATGGCAGCAGAACCGGTAGCGGCATAGGCGACCATAACGGCGGTTCACGTTCGCGCTGAGATTGCGGTGCGTCACCGCGGGGTGGTGGTTGACATCGGCGGCTGCAGGCGGCTCCGCCTGGGGGCTGCCACCGCCAGGCGGAGCTTCTCCCGTCCGGTACGCCTGTTACCGGGCAGCGCCTGCGACGTAGGCGGCGACGATATAGGTGGCGTGCCGGTCCAGGCTGCCGCGGGCCCGGTCATACCGGATCGTCGTTCTCGGGTCGGCGTGCGAGGCGGCCTCTTGCACGTCGCGCAGCGGGACCCCGGCATCCAGCGCGGCAGTGATGAACGCGTGCCTGAGCGTATGGGGCGTGACCGCCTTGCCGATCCCGGCGCGGCGGGCGGCCTTGCGGACGATCCGCCCGGCGCCGTGCCGGTCCAGTCGGCGGCCGTCCGCGGTCAGGAACACCGGCCCGCCGGTGCGCTCGCCGACGGCCAGGTCGATCGCCCGGGCGGTCCGCGGCGCGAGCGGGATGGTGACGACCTTGCCGCCTTTGCGGGTGATGGTCAGGGTCCGGTGCCCGCGTTCCAGGCCCAGGTGCTCGATGTCCGCGCTGGTGGCCTCCGATACCCGCAGCCCGTTCAGCGCGAGCAGCGAGACCAGCGCGTGTTCTGTCGGCGGGCCGAGACCGGCGGCGACGAGCAATGCGCCGAGCTCGTTGCGGTCTAGTCCGACGGCGTGAGATTCGTAATCGACTCGCGGACGGCGGACGTGGGCGGCGGGTGAGTGATCCAGGAGTTCTTCTTCGACGGCGTATTTGTAGAACCCGGCGAAGGTGGACAGCCGCCGGGTGACGGTGGCGCGGGCGCGGCCTCTGGTTTCCAGGTCGTGGGCGAAGGACTCGATGTCGGGGCGGCGGACGGCGAACAGGTTGAGGGAGCAGGCCCGGCACCAGGTGGTGAACTGGCGCAGGTCCAGTGCATAGGCCTCGCGGGTCAGGCCGCGGTACCCGGCCAGGTACCCGGCCAGGGCGAGCCGTTCGGGATCGGTGAAGGCGGGCTGGATCGTGGCGAGCGCGGTGGATGGGGCGGCAGTGGTCATCGGGCACCTCCCGGCCGGGCTGAGACCCGAAGGAGGCTCGGCTGGGCCGGCTGCGGGTCCCAGCGGTTAAGCGGAAACCCACCGTAAACCGCCCTGCCAGGTCACGCTATGCCACCAGAGAGCAAGCGCCGCAGTACGGCAAGGAGCCTGGGAAATGCTCCATACCGCCGAATCCGTATTCGGGTGTCAGGCGGCCTTTCGTGGTCCCGAGTAGTACAGATCTTCTGGTTATGGGCCGAGCGGGTTGGGGTGCGGGATGCGGGCCGGGGACGCGAAGACCGGGTTGGAGCTGTGCGCCGTGATCATGGCGGGGGTTCTTGTACCCGGGCTGCGGCTGGCTGGAGGCTGCCGCTCGCTGCAGGGTCTGAGCTGGCCGGCGGCGGTGTGCGGGTGTTTGAGTATGCCGCGGGGGAAGGTTTTACCGTGATCGCATGGAGCAGGAAGCGCCGGACGTATTGCTGACCGTCGGGATCGTGGCCCGGCGCAGCGGGCTGACCGCGAAGGCGCTGCGGCACTACGATCGCATCGGGCTGCTGCGGCCGGCTCGTGTTGACGACGCGACGGGGTACCGGCGGTACTGCAGCGACCAGGTGGCGGAAGCCCGGCTGGTCGGCTCGCTGGACCTGCCGCTGGACCAGGTGCGCGCGGCTGTCCTCGCGTGGAAGAACGGCGACGATACTGCTATCGAGCACGTGATCCGTCAGCACAGGAGCCGTCTGGACGCCCGGGTCACACGGCTGCGCGGCGCCTTGCACCGGATCGATCACCTACTGCGGGAAGGACTGGAAACTGTCATGTCTGAGCAGGATGGGCCTGGCCGCGCGGCGACTGCCAAGAGCGCGCCGGGCACCGGCAGCGTCACAGATCCACGGCTGCTCGCCGCCCAGTTGTTCAACGAGACCTGGCGGCTGATGGAACAGGAGGGCAGGAGCAGGCAGGACGATGACCGCATGATCCACACCGCGCATGCGTCCCGCTATCACTGGGGCCAGGTTCCCACGGCCATCCCGGCGCACCTGGCCCGCGGCGAATGGCAGATCTCCCGTGTCTACACTGTGCTCGGCCGGGCCGAGCCCGCGTTGCACCACGCCCGCAGGGTGCTGGACCTATGCCAGGAAAACGGCATCGGGGACTGGGACCTCGCCTTCGCCTATGAGGCACTCGCCCGCGCCTGCGCCATCGCCGGAGACGCCGGCCAGGCCCGGGAATACACCGACCAGGCCCTGGCCGCCGCGGAGGACATCGCCGAAGACGCAGAGCGCGAGCTGCTGCTCGCCGACCTGGAAACCATTCCCGGCCAGCCGCGCTACTGGTAGCCCATACCCGTTCAGCCCGGCAGGCGCCGACGCCATCCAACGGCAAGCCGGCGTGGTCCAGCTGGGCCTTGTCCTACCGTCATGCGCATGACGCAATACAGATCAACCCGTTCGGCGCGCCTCCAGCAGACCTAGCCGAAAGGACTGATCCAGTACAGATCGGCGGCTTTGCGTGTCTGCCGGGGAAGCGCTTGACCGCGTTCTGTATGGACGCTGTGGTTGAGGTCGGCAGCTGCTCTACGCGGGAGGGGATCGTCAGGGGATCTTGCCGGCGCGTGTGATTGCGGGCCTGATCCAGGGCAAATTCTCTGGTGTTAGTTCGGCGTCGGCGTCTTGGGCGTGCTTTCGCGCATGGTAAGCCGGCCCCTGAGATCTTGTTGACCGCTGCGTGGGAGCCCGGCATGGACTGGCGGCCGGGGACGCCCGCGGGTATCGGGCCCGGATGCCGGCGGCATGGCGGCCATCGGGCTCGTGTGGTGGTGACGGGTAACTGCTCGCCGCGGTCGAGCCCATATCATGGTCAGCGCGCTCGACTGCGTCGGTACCGGCCCCCGGCCGCGGGATGGCTGGCTGCGGGAGACATAGGAGCGAGATGACCAGGGTGTCACGGGCAGCGGCTGATCCGCTGGTGCTCGCGGTCGATGTCGGCTCCACCGCCACCCGCGGCGATGTGTACGACGCTGCGGGCCGCCCGGCTGCGGGCGGCAGGTGCAAGGTGGCGCACCAGTTCACCACGGCCGCCGATGGCACCTCGGTGATTGATCCAGACGGGGTCGTCGAGGAGGTGGCGCAGGTGATCGGCAGGCTCGCCGGGCGCTGGCGTGCCGGGCGCATCGCTGCGGTCGCTCTTGACACGTTTGCCTCGTCTTTGGTCGGGGTGGGATCTGGCGGCAGGGCGGTGAGCCCGTGCTACACCTATGCCGACTCCCGCTGCGCCGAGCAGGTCGCGGCGCTGCGCCGGGAGCTGGACGAGCCGGCCATTCAGCAACGCACTGGCTGCCGCTTGCATGCCAGCTACCTGGCGCCGCGGCTGCGCTGGCTGCAGGCCACGCAGCCTGGCGTGTTCGCTGCCGCGACACGCTGGATGTCGCTGGGCGAATACGTTTACCTGCGGCTGCTCGGCACTACCGCGGCCGGTACGTCCATCGCCGCCTGGACCGGCATGCTGGACCGCCGCACCGGCCGCTGGGATGATGAGCTGGTCGCCGCGGCCGGGCTGCGGACGGGCCAGCTGGGGGAGATCCGTGATCCTGCCCAGCCTTTCGACGACGCCGGGGCCGTGGTCGCTTCGCGCTGGCCGGCCCTGGCGCGCAGTATGTGGCTGCCGGTGGTGGCCGACGGCATCGCGAGCAACATCGGCGCGGGTGCCACCGGCGAGCAAGCCGCGGCGCTGTCCGCCGCCACCAGCGGCGCGATCCGGGTGCTCCTGCACCACATCCCGGCGACGGTGCCGGCCGGCCTGTGGTGTTACCGCGTGGACCGCGACCGGTCGCTGCTCGGCGGCGCCGTCAATGACGTCGGCCGGGTGGTGAGCTGGCTGAGTCAGACCCTGCGCCTGCCAGGCCCCGTTGACCTTTCCGCCGCGCCGGACCCGGGCACGCCGCTGGTGCTGCCGTATCTGTCCGGTGAGCGCAGCACCGGATGGGCCGCCACGGCCCGGGCGACGTTCGCCGGTGTTTCGGCCGCCACGACCGCCGCGATGCTGGCCCGGGGCGCGATGGAAGGCGTGGCCCTGAGCTTGGCCCGGATCGCCGGCCAGCTTGCCAGCGCAGCGGGCCCGCCACAGCAGGTGCTGGCCAGCGGGCGAATCACCCGGGAACTGCCCGATCTGCTGCAGCTGCTCGCCGACGTTCTCGGCGTGCCGGTCACCCCGGTGACCGGCAAGCGGACAACCCTGCGCGGTACCGCGATCATGGCCCTCGACGTTGTCGCCCCCGGCACAGCCAGGGCACAACCGGCAACCGGCCCGGTCCGTCGGCCGGTCGCCGCTCATCATGCCCGCTATGCCCAGCGAGCGCAGGCCTACCAGGCCCTTTATGACGCGGTCATTGCCCCGGCAACCGGCTAGCCACACCCTGGTGAGCCCGGCCCGGCCAGCTGCCCGGCAACCGGGCTCCGGCCGGAAATGACCCGCGGCGCCGAAGCATACAGACAACGACACCATCCTCATGACGCCATAGCTCCGCAGTCCTCACCTCGCCGCACCGGGTCATAAAACGGCCGACGGCGGCGCAGCCGATCCCACAGGCCGCCCGATCATCAGCAGCCGCCATTTCGGCGGACAACCGGCGCGCCGTGCATGGTTACGCGCGCCATCCCGCCTCGACAACGCTCGCACATGCCGATGAGGGGAGTTGGCAGACGCCGTATAGTACGCGCTCACACGTATGTCGCCCATGTCAGCGGCGATCAGTCAATTCAACCCTGTCTTTACTATCGCGGAGCGCCGAACGCCGAATATTCATTGTCCGCGTAGCAGGTCGGGGTTGGCTGTTGAGCAAGCAGTATTTCCGGTTCTGGCGCGGCACCAAGTGCCGCGCCTTCGCCCGCTCATAACCCGAGGCCCAGACGATGGGGATGGCCAGTTGCCGCCTTCGCCACCAGCGCATGTGGCGCAGCCACAGCACCGTGCTGCTGGACTCGTGCAGGAACAGGGGTCCTCGACGACAAGTCCGAACCTCGGCGCGACGACGGCGGGGGTCTCGGCTCGGCTTTCGACCCAGCCTCGTCCGATCCAGAACCTGAGCTCCTCGTCGCGTGCAGCTAGGCGCTGTGGCAGTCTGAGTGATGACGGGTGTGGTAGAGCTCCTCCTTGCCATCGGATGGGCAGCGTTCTGGCTGTACTGGCTCGTGGCGGCCTTTTCTATGAAGAGGGGTCGCGTGCCGTGGTCCCGCGAACTGGGTATCAGGGTGGCGATCGTGGTCGTCGTGATTCTCTTGCTCCGCTTGGGCGCCTTTCGGGGCACGGCCTCAACACGGTCCGGTGGCGCGCTGGCCTCAGGCTCGCCCTGTTCTTTGCAGGGTTGGGGTTCGCGATCTGGGCGCGGGTGCACCTCGGGCGCAACACGGGCATCCCGATGACGCAGAACGACGAGCCGGAGCTGGTGACGAGCGGCCCCTGCCACCTGGTCCGCCACCTGATCTACTCGGGCATCCTGGTCGCCGGCGTCGGTACCGCGGTGGCGCTGAGCTGGCTGTGGCTGACCGCCGTGGCCCTGGCCGGTGTCTACTTCGTCTACAGCGCGACCGTCGAGGAGCACTACTTGACCGGGCAGTTCCCAGAAACCTACCCGGCGTACAAGCGCTCGACCAAGATGCTCGTGCCGTTCATCTTTTAACGGGCTCGGCCGGCTTTGTGCCGGCGAGGACGGCCTCGGAGCGCGATGTTCTGGCAGATCGGCGGCGCCGCGGGCACCACCGGCCCGGTCCGCGCGAGCGCCGGCAGCGCACCCGGC
>Ga0209380_10001883_pt1 | contig 13796 bp, 17 predicted proteins | sample HubBroMetageWFT6_FD_188347 | JGI IMG/M metagenome (GOLD analysis project Ga0209380, IMG submission 188347) | Warmed and freeze-thawed soil microbial communities from the Hubbard Brook experimental Forest, New Hampshire - Hubbard Brook CCASE Soil... | ecosystem: Environmental > Terrestrial >...
AATACGGTAGCGCTCCCGCATGCCGTGCAGCATAACGTCGAGCAAGTCGCTGGAGAAAGAGCAGATTCGCAAAGTGGCCAAAGCAGCGTTGCCGACGAATATGAAAGAAGGCAGCGCGACGAGATCATACGGGCGCTCACCGCATGCAAGGGGCGCGTCGGCGGTGCCGATGGTGCGGCCGCGAGCCTGGGAATGAACCGCACGACTTTCCTTTCTCGAATGAAGAAATTCGGCATCTATGCGAAGCGATATGCTTAATCTGCAGCCCGTCTCGTAGCTTCGACATTTTCGACGCTTTCAACTCCTTCGACCGCGATATTTCCCAGTTCGGGACGTTCCTCTCCTGAAAATTCAGCGACTTAAGGCGCCGCAGGTTTGGTGTGCGCCTTGCCTTATCGCGAGTGGGAGAAGCAATGCTGAAGATCTCGACCGTTGATAGCGCCAGGCAGCGTCGGGTGACTGTGGAAGGAAAGCTCATAGTGCCCTGGACGGCCGAGCTAAGAAATGCGTGTCAAGAGGCAAGAGCAGACCTTCGTGGTCGCGAACTCGTGATCGAGATGAAACACGTCACGACGATCAGTCGGGAGGGCGAGAACGTCATCCTTGAATTGATAAACGGGGGAATTCGATTCCGCTGCCACGGCGTGTTTACGAAGCACGTAGTGAAAGAACTAACTCGCCGCGCAAGCAGAAATCTGAGGACACGAGCAGGTGATTGAACGGGTTCAATCAAGCGTGGAAGAAAAAGCAATCGATACGCGAGTCGCGGGGCGTTGAGGAAAAGAGCATGCTAAACACCAATGCATACGTCGGGATTGAGGAGCGCGAGGAAATTCTAAGTGAAGCAGGGGTAGCTCAACAGTTGGAGCAAATTCTGGCGAGTGGCCCGCCGTCTCTGTACAGAAGGGCTTACCGCATCTTGGGCAATGCAGCTGACGCGAAGGACGCGGTTCAGGATGCTCTTCTCGCTGCCTATACCCACCTGCACCAGTTCCGAGGGCAGGCACAGATCTCTACTTGGCTCACTACCATCGTGCTTAACTGTGCTCAATTGCAGCTGCGCCGGCGGCCAAGACACGTCCACGTGTCTCTGGACGAATCCGCCGGAGACCTGCAAACACTTTCAGTGTCGGAGCGTATCCCAGATTATCGGCCTAATCCCGAGGATGAATATAGAGAGTCTGAGCTGAGTACCCGCTTGAGCCATTTGCATAGTCAGCTCTCCCCCACTCTGCCTAAGACATTCCTGCTACGCGACGTTGATGGTTTATCGATTCGCGAAACGGCGCGGATTTTGGGAGTGCCAACCGGAACTGTGAAGGCCCAGTTCGCACGAGTCTCGCAAAAGACTCAAAGAATTGATGCGGCGTACCCTCAGGCCGCAATCTCGCAGGCTGCCAAATCGATTGTGGCGCTTCGCAAATTCGGCAGTTCATACCGGTGCTCTCGGGTAACTGACATGGTCGGTGAACTCTTGGTGGACAACGAGTCTCATCGCGCAGGTGTCTTGGGCGAAGGCACTCACGAGACCGTCAGATGACTCACGCCGCTCAGTTTGCACTGGCGCACGGCGCTGCACTCCTTTTCATTTGGATCCTCCTCCAGCAAGCCGGTGTACCGATTCCGAGTGCACCGCTGCTGATTGCAGTCGGATCACTTGCAAGCTACGGGCACTTGCGCCTGGTACCTTCGCTAGTCGCGGCTGTGACCGCTTGCCTCCTCGCGGATGGATTCTGGTACCGAGTAGGACGGCGGGGCTGCTCAAAGAGTCGCCGATTTTGCCGTCCGAAGAGCAACTGGAAAAACCGTGTGCTCAGTCTCATCTGGCGCCATTCGGGTGCGGCCATATTATTTGCAAAGTTCGTTGTTGGCTCGAATGTGGTTTCGCTGCTGGCTGGTCAAGCGGGGTTATCTGCAGCGCGGTTCCTGATTTATGACAGCATAGGTTCCCTGACATGGTCTGGTAGTTACATTGCCCTTGGATACTTCGTGCATGGTCAACTGCACTGGACGCTGGCTCAGACTTTACGTCCGCTCTTGGTCGTTCGCGCCGCTGTGTTTCTAGCAAGAATCGGGCGGCGCAGATCGGCGCGTGCCGCAATGCTGGTGCTGGCAACCATCTTCTTCTGCGCGCCACAACCCGTGAGTCAACATAACGCCGGTTTCGGAATGTCGGCCCGCATTTTGCACGACAGCAGGCGCTTGGCAGAGTTTACGGTCCACAGGCTAAAGCCGTTTCTTATTTTGACATGCACTAGCTTCTGGCGGCGGTTTCGGCGTTGATGGTTATGGGGTTGCTCTGTTTAGCCAGAGCGAACTGGCAACAAGGTATCGACGTTCGGATGCACTGAGGGAATCATGCTAAAGAAACAGAAATCGACGTGGAATATCGAAGGTCCGACATGTCGCGAAAAGCAGGATGACGGTACCGCGTCGGTGATCTGGGTCAGTGTAGTGATTTTATTGATATTTTTCCTAACATTCGTGTGGCTGTACTGTAGATCATAGGCGCGTCAAGTTTGATGAATCATAGGTCCTTCAACCGGATCGCCATCTGGCACAAACGCGCACCCTCAAGCTCGCCTCTGGGTTGCAGCTTGAGTTGAATCTGCTCCAATTCACCTACTTCAAACAACGTTAACGGCTGTCCTCCGGCGAGGATAACGAACACGATATCCAAGAGTGTGTCGATCGGTAGGTTTGTTAAGTCGCCAGCATTGGTATCCCTATCCGGGGGCGACGCGCGTGCTCCAACTGGCGGCGGAGGTGCCTCTGGAAGGCACACAAGCCACAACAACTGCTTCGAATTGAAGTGCAGTGGAGATTATGTTGAGCTTCACGCTAACGATTGGCTTTCTTTCTCGGCGGCACGAAGGCGAGCACGATAAGTGACGCGCCGATAATCAAGCCCGCACATGCTGCCGAGAATGCCAGCCCTGGTGAGGCCAGGCTGGATCTGGCTTCATCGAGACGCGCATTTGGTTAGGAAGGGAATGCAAGCATGCAGAATCAGGGAGAAAGCGAGTTTGCGCGTACGCCTGTTCTAGAAAACTGTGAGTTCTTCACCTGCGTCCAGTGCGGTTATTGCGGGTATCTCATTCTTGGCGGTTCGGCGAAGGAGTTACGGGACGAGGAAGAACGGCACGCAATCGAGTGCAAGGCAGCACACGGCATGATCGGGGCAAGAAGCCGGAGGGCCTGCGCGCAGAAGCCTCGGGTTCTGCGGAACGCTGGCCGTCTGAGGCGGATTACAGCTTTACTTATCGCGATTGCGAGCTGGTTATGAACGCACAGCCGCACTATCACGTTTTAGATCACGGTAATGTCGTCTTTTTTGCCGTGCGCAGTAATTCACAAGAGGACGTCGCCGAAACCCATTCAATGTGTAGACTGGGCGGCACTCCTGGGCGCCGCCGGACGTCTGCGAATGAACCGCACGACTGTTCTTTCTCACATGCTTGGCCTGCAGCCCGCCTCTCCAACCTGTGCCTTGAGTCGTAGCTCGACAGTTTCGACCGTTTCAACTTCTTCAACTTCACCATTTCAAGTTCTGGCAGCGTCGTCTCCTGACAATTCAGCGACTTACGGAGCCACGGATTTGGCCCGGGTCTTGCCCGTAATACAGGCGAGGGCGAGAGGCAGTGTTGAATGTCTCGGCCCTACAGGCTGAATGCGAGCTCCAGCAGAGTACAACAAGAGCTCTGGCGAGTAACGCGAAAGACGAAGCCTGATGGAGGCACAAATGCGAGTAGGACAGAGCTGTAAGTTCTTTTCATCAGCACTGGTCGTAGCACTGCTATTGGTAAGCGCAGGGAGGTTGATCGCGCAAGATGTGCGCTACAACTTTATGCCGAGAACGGATTTCTCCAAATACCGTACGTACAAATGGGTAAATGTCGGTGGTCCCCGCCCCGACCAGATTATGGACGCGCAAATCAAGCAGTCTGTGGACTCACAAATGGCGTCGAGAGGAATGACAAAGACTGACAGCGACAAGGCGGACCTCTATATCGGCTACCAGAGCGCCGTCGAGCAGGAAACACAATGGGACGCCTGGGGCTCACGATCCTTCGGCATGGGCATGGGATCTTGGACCAGTTCAACGATCAGCGTCGGCACTCTAGTTCTTGACATGTATGATCCGGGAACGAAGCAACTCGTCTGGACTGGACGCGCGACCAAGACAATTGACCCCAGTTCAAACCACGAAAAGAACATCAAAAAACTGGACAAGGCGATCGCGAAATTGCTGAAAAACTATCCGCCCAAACAGAAGTAGAAGTCACGAGTGGTGGTGTTGATCGTCAAGCAATGCCGAGGGAGGTCATTATGAAGATCTTACAGAAAGCTCTGTCGCTGTTCCTTTCATGTCTGGTGTTGTGGATCCCGGATGTTCCCGTCTACGCCCTTCCGGACGACCAATCGGCCGCACAAACCGCGCCTCCTCAGGTCGAGAAGCAAACCCCCGAGGAGTTGCAGCAGTTGGTTGCGCCCATTGCGCTCTACCCAGACGCGTTGGTTTCACAGATATTCGCCGGAGCAACCTATCCGACTGAAATTGTTGAAGCAGATCGCTGGATACAAGTGCATCCGAATCTCAAAGGAAAAGATCTTGCCAGCACTGTCGATCAGCAATCTTGGGATCCCAGTATCAAGGCTCTCACCCAATTCCCTTCGGTGTTGGCCAACATGGACAAGAACCTCTCTTGGACATCTGCGCTGGGCGAGGCCTATGTAAACCAGCAAGAGGCCGTCATGGACGCCGTGCAAGTCATGCGGGCTCGCGCAAAATCTTCCGGGAACTTGAAGAGCAATGATCAGGTGAAGGTAGTGACGGACGGTCAGACGATCATCGTCGAACCTGCACAGCCAGAAGTCGTCTACGTTCCGACATACGATCCATGGATCGTCTACGGTGCGCCGGTGGTCGTCTGGCCTGGCTGGTATCCATATCCAGGGCTGTACGTGGCGACCCCTGGCGTTGCTTTCACCGCGGGCTTCGCGATCGGATTGTTCGCCGGTTTCGCTTGGGGCTCGCATGGCTGGGGGTGCGATTGGGGCCACCGAACCGTTGTCTTCAATCACAACACATTCATTTCAAACAGTAGGACTTTCTATGGCGGTCACCAAGGATTCCACAACTCTGGTGCGGGTCGTGGCTATGAAGGATCCCACGGCCCCGGGGCTGGGCGCGGGTATGAAGGATCCCGCGGCGGAGACATTCGTGGCGACGGAGTTCACGGCGGCACGGCCGAGCGTGGGTCTTCAGGGTCGCACGCCGAAGCTGGTACGCGTTCTGGCGTCTTCGGTGGGTATGACCACGGTGGCACCACGCGCAGCTATTCGGATCGAGGCAACTCGAGCCTGCGCGGCGGCGGCTTTCACGGGGGAGGCTTCGGCGGCCGCCATTGACTGAATTTCTGAGACTACTCGAAACCTACCTGTGTGGAGAAATAATCATGTTTGAAGCAAACAAAATATTCGACAAAGATCTACGGTTCCGATTTTCCTGGCTGACTTTGGTGATCGCTTCGTTCTTGGCGACGCTCGTATTAAGCAGCCAGCTATCCCTTGCGCAGGAACCGAATCAGCGGGTGTTTCGCTCTCCGGAGGAAGCGAGCGCCGCCCTATTCGCCGCAGTGCAGGAGGCAGACAATCGTGAATTGCTGGAGATTCTGGGCCCGGGGGGGAGGGACCTAATCTCTTCAGGTGATCCTGCCGGGGATACGAAAGAGCGCGACAAGTTTGTCGCGAAATATAAGCAGATGCATCGTGTTGCGAAAGAGCATAGCGGCGTGATGGTTCTCTACGTAGGCGCAGAGAACTGGCCCCTTCCGATCCCGCTCGTGGAAAGAACTAACCTCTGGTATTTCGACACGGACATAGGGAAAGGAGAGATCCTCGCACGGCGAGTGGGAGGAAATGAACTCGCCACGATCGGTGTTTGTTATCAGCTTGTCGGCTCCCAGGAGCAGCATTACGCAACGGCAAACAATGACGAGCATCGGTACGCGCTGAAATTCATCAGCCATAGCGACAGGCGGGATGGTTTGTTCTCGTCCGAGACAGGTGAGCAATCTGCAGCTCCTCTCGACCCTCTCATCGCCTCAGCCGGCATAGAAAACGCAACGGTCGGAGCTGATCCGGCGACGTCCCGCCATCCTGTACCGTTCAACGGTTACTATTTTCGGATTTTGACAGCACAAGGAAATAATGCAGAAGGCGGCGAGAAGAGTTACATCGCGAACGGCAAGATGGTCGGCGGTTTCGCTTTCGTAGCTTATCCAGCCGTCTATCGCTCTTCAGGTGTCGTGACCTTCATCGTGAATCAAAACGGCATTGTCTACCAAAAGGATCTTGGCCCCTATACCGAAAAGATCTCCAGTGCAATGACTGAATACGACCCTGATTCATCATGGCAGCGCGTGGATTGAGACCGGCTGATTTCGCACGAAGCCAATTTAATTTAGTGGGATTCATATCACTCGAGATCGCTGGATCGAGCAGCCCGTTACGGTTTAGTTACATTCGGAGATGCGATGTCTGTGTTTGACTTGTTCTCATTGGGGTTGAGCCCGGCGCCGCTCGGACTTTTTATCCGGTTCTGAAAACTGCTTCCTGAAACTGTGGTGTGCACCCGATTTATAGAGAGTCCACAACTGAAACGACAAAGCTAGAACAGCGACCGAGGACGTGACTGCACGCTAACGATAGACCGATAGGCCGGAGACGTCGAACACAAATGGAAAGCAATCATTGGCTCCAATTCAATGACGGCACGGATTTGGCATATGCGAAGCGGTCTGCTTGATCTGTTGCCTGCCACATTATGCTGACCCTGCCCGTAGCTTCGACAGTTTCGACCCTTTCAACTTCTTCATCGTTTCCATTTCAATTTCTGGCGGTCGTCTAGCGACACTTCAGCGACTTACGGCTACGCAGGTTTGGTGTGTGCCTTGCCTTATCGCGAGAGGGAAAAAGCAAGGCTGAACGTCTCGCCCATGGATGGTCGCAATCGCTGAGGTGACGAATGAGGAGTATCGAATTTCACTTCGTCGTCTTTACGGAGCTTATGTTGAACAACTTGAGCGCACGAATGTTCGAGGGCCGGCAAGGTTTGGAGGCAAGAAATGGGTACCGTTTGGCGGCAATACAACTTCAAGTCTGAACATCGCCAGCAACGGCTGAAAGAGGTACAGGGATATGAGTGGGTTCTGATCTTCTCTTGGCTTGGCGCTCTGGTCCTTTGGGGGTTTACGTGGTGGACTGCCTTCAGACTGCTTTGCAATATGGTCCAACTAGTTCGGTACGTTCCGGGGTTACTGTCATGATTATAGAAGCTCGCTATGCCGACGATCTCAGGCCGGCATTGGCCTGCGTGAACAACCAACCAGAAAGAACGGCGCGTTGGCCGGAACTTATGGATGATTCACGGGCCGGACGGAAGCTTTGCCATGTATCTCGTCAACTGGGGAGTACGGTCAGCTGCCGAGGTTCAGCCCTCTACAACAAGACTCCCGGAGTTGACCGACCCGGATGTGATGACGGCTTTTTCCCTCCCACAACCCGCGAACGAAGGCAGCAGGTTTCTGGAGTGGTTGCACGAATGAACGACGCCCCACTATTTGGAGACAAATATGACCGAATATGACCTGAGGGACCCCCATGCAAGTTCGCGAACACGAAGGAAGTCTGTACGCGAGTCACGAGGACTTTCACACAATCTTTAATGAGGATCCGAAGGAGCTCTATCAGCTGTCGTTGCCACTTACGCTCGATCCCGCAAAGGCCGAGCGATGGGGTCTTGAGGACTGTGTTTCGGGAAACCGCGTCTTTCGTGAGTGGGCGCGTCCTTGGGCGAAACGACCAACAGTATAGAATGCAATTCGTGAGTTGAAGCCGCGACCCGGGCACTCCGATTCACCTCGTCGTCATCTGCGTCTGTTTGTACGGCGCAATCTTAGTCTGCCTGGCCTTCATGTGGTTTTACTGAAGATAACGCGACATCTCTATCACGGTCCAAACGTGAGAGTGATTGGCGGATCTTGGAACCCAGCAACTAAATTATTTCAGCCTCTAGCTGCCATCTTGGGCTCCCTCACTGTCCTGTAGTTGTGCTTAAAGCTACCGCTCGTCTCTCTCAACACTTTCAACAGATTCGTCACCCATATGACGCAAGATCGTGGTACGACTCACCGGAATTCAATCACTTAATTCAGGGCGACATTTGGCATGAGGCTTGCCTTCTGCATGAGTAATGGCACGAAAATTCCAAATGGAGATTGCGGCTATGGTTCACACTCAATCTCTCTCGCTTCTGCCGCGAAATGTTCATGCTGTTCCCTTCGTCGAGTTGCGACAGTCGCTCCCAAGTAAAGTTGCGGCCATCTCTCCATTCACTGAACAACTCATGCGGTTCATTCTGAACTTTCGAATGACCGATGGAAGTGAAATCGACATCGAGGTGGCCCTCCGTGAGGCTCTGGCGAATGCAGTGATTCACGGCAACGGTGATAGCTCCTGCAAGAGCGTTTACGTCACTTGCCGTTGCTACATGGACGGAGAAGTCGCAATCACGGTTCGGGACGAAGGACGAGGCTTTGAACCCAGGGTTTTAGTGGATCCAACCTTCCGAGAAAACCTGCTGATCACGCACGGCCGTGGAATCTACCTCATGGAGACGTTAATGGACGAGGTCTCTTTCGAAGAAGGCGGCGCGGTTGTCATGATGCGGAAAAGAGCTAACGCAACCTCGGCCGAACAGAGGAAACCATAATGACAAGAACATTTTCAAGGTTTGCGCTTGCAATACGTCGAGCCGGCGCCTTGATATGCATGGTTCTTTTGCTATCAGGCCTCGGCTTGGCGCAAAAAGTGGTGACCGCGAGAGCCAACATTCCATTCCCTTTTTGGGCGGAAGGCCACGAGTTTCAAGCTGGGGACTATCTCTTCGACAACGCTGTCCCAGGTTCAGCCTCGATCCATCGTGAAGGAACAAACTCAGCTATTGGGGTCTCAGTCATCCTCTATGCCGTTCCGTCAGGGAAAGAAAATCCCAGAGTGATTTTCGTTCGTCGAGACGAAAAGTATTTTCTAGTTGAACTCTGGGGCGTCCAGGACCGGCATGTGGTTACCGCCGAATTCGAACACAAAGGCGAAGTGAGTGAACAACAGCGCCAAGTGCCATTGACGATTGTGGAGCAAAGCGGCGGGTGATTGTTCACAACAGGCGGTCAGCAGCATCCCAGCGGACACGTGGCGGATCACAAGAGAAACGTTCCAGCGGGTCCAGCATGTGGAACGCGAGAGACTCCAGCCCTGGCCTAGCACAGAAGAGGTCACGATGATAAGCAGAGTCATAAATACAGTCCTCGTTCTTGCATTGTTTGGCGCATGTGCACTCGGTCAGGACCAGGAACAGGCACGAACGGTGGCCAGCGTCAGCGACGTGCCAGTGCATAATGCCCCAAGCACAACCTCGGTGCGCTCGAGGTTCGAGTCAGGCGACAAAGGTCCTGTAGCCACCGATCAGTCTTTTCCTTATTACTGGAAAACCACCCCTGTGGGTGATAGCGCCCAGTTGCTCACACTTTTTTGTAGGGCATGCGGCGGTTCCAAAGACACTGAAGAAGACGTGCCTCTGGTATCTGTGCTGCGGGACACCCTTGGCGATCAGAACGGTGAGAATGACCGCGTTACTTACGTGTGGCTATTGACCTGCGCACATCCTCGCATGGGACAGCGCATTCTGTCGGCCATTCCATTCTTTTATTGGCGGATAAGCAAAGGGTCGACATCGGTAAGTCAGCACGACATCGTGCCATTTATGGATCTGAGCGCCCCTGAGAATCCAATGATGGTGCGGGTTGGGCAAGACCTCCTGCAATGGACCGCGTTCGATCCCATGATGACGCCGGTAAGGGCTTCGACACACGCGTACGGCACCAACCGCCAGGAAGACGAGAGACTGCATATCGAAGAGGCAATCGGCTATCTGCGCCAGGCGCCGGTTTCGAGTGACTCCACGGCCTTAACACAGGTGCAATTGGATACCGTAATCGGCAAGCTAAAGCTGCGCGAGATACTTCTCGGCGGCTTGGGGACCGACAACCAGGCGGCGCGAGTAGGAATGCAATCGGATTTTGAGCAAGAGCGCATCCGTAGCCGGAACCGAGAGCTTCTGCGGCAATGGGCAGAAAAGACACGGTTGATATTCGAGCCGCTGAATCTGAATGGAAACCAGGCGCATTTCGCCATCCTTTGGTTCCCTCATTCGGAATCAGCTGAACCAGAGAACCTTTCGTTGCAGTCGATCTGGAAACTCTTAGCCATTCGAAACCCCTGGACCGACGAGCGCCTGAAGAACTGGAAAGGTCCCGTTTACGAGCGCACGTTAGATAAGAACAGCTCGGTAAGCGTTATTCCCCTGGCGGTCTACAGCCTTGATTATCCGAAACAGCCGCTGATCTTGATGGATTTTCGGCACAAGCTGAGTAGGCGGCGACGCGAAGTGGCGCAGCGCTCGGTCAACGAGCTGATTACCGGAGTGCTCGGAATTTCGCATTTCGCAGATTGGTACTTCTATGTCGCTTTCGATCTCCACCGCTTTATTGTGGGGCGGCGCGGCGCGGCGCTGGACGAAGCTTCCCGGCTTGACTGCTATTCAGATTTTCGCGTCAATCTGGCGCTTGATCGCACGATTGATCCGTCGCTCAAGAAAGACATGGAAAGCCGAATCCGGTGGCTGGCAGTGAATCCGCTCGAAGCTGCGCCGCAACGCGAAATCCAGAATGCGATTGCGCGCTACAAATTGCTCGAGAAAGAAGCGAACGACGGCGATTTGATGGCGCGAGTCGACCAGGAACATCGCTTCGAGTTGTCCTCCTTCGGCGAAAGCGAGAGGACGAAACTAGCGAAAAGCATGCTTCATGTCGGGACCTTAGGTTTTTATAAGCAGCAGGCGCGGAGCGATGACATTTTCATGCTCGACCACGAGCGCCGCGTAACGTATCAGTTGAACTTCTTAGACTCACTCATTCAGGCTCAAACTCCACCTGAGATTAGTTACGACATTGAGCGTATCAAGTCATCTGTGCGTGAACTGAGCAGTTTGATGCCGTCGATCGCGGCATCCGCTGTGCGGTCACACGCAAAAGCCACTGTGGAACATCTGAAGAATCTATCGAAAGATGAGGATCTGCGAACAGACTGCACAACCGCACTCGGTCTCATGAAGCAAACCGACACTTTCATTAGTATCAGGCGGGCCAAAGTTGCAGCTTCTTCGAGCAGCCCCGCTGACGTGTTCTCTTCTGGGGGAACGGAATGATTCGCGTTTTGGCTCTGATCCTTCTCGCATGTGCGCTTGCATACGGTGCTGAGTCGCCGGCACGAAGAGTTGTCATTCTCAAAATCGACGGCCTGAATGCGGATTTGCTCTATCGCAACATGCAAGAGAAAGATCCAACCACGGGAAAATCGCGGCTGCCATGGTTCGATCATATCTTCAGCAGGAACGGCACGGTGTTCGATAACTTCTACACGCGTGGCATCACTCTGTCAGCGCCCTCGTGGTCGATGTTAGATACCGGCCAACACACCGTCATTCGAGGTAACGCAGAGTACGACCGCTACACTGGCGAGGTTTACGACTATCTGAATTTCTTCCCTTTCTATCTCGGCTATGCACGAGGCCGCGAAGTGGACATGCCGGGCGTGGAAGTGCTGGATGCGTCCGGGGTTCCGCTTTCGATCGATGCGTTCGGCTATGCGCACACGCACGAGAGCTTCCAACTGTTTCAGCGTGGTGTTCGGTGGCCCACTCTGGAGCATTCACTCGGTCGGCACTTTTCAAAGAGCCATCTACTTGCCAGGCTCGAACATGCAGGCCCGCCTTCTTTTGAGGAAGAGCTCGACGACGAAACAACGTCCGAACTCACCGCGGCATTGCAGCAGCCTGAGGTTTTGTATTTGGATTTCTTCACCGGCAGCCTGGATCATATGGCCCACGCTACGAACGATCCGGCTGCTCTCTACGAAGTGTTGCGACGACTTGACACTTTGGCGGGACATATTTGGACCGCCATCCAGAACAGTCCGTTGGCGGACCAGACCATTTTTGCCGTGGTCTCGGACCACGGAATGAACAATGTTCCAGGAATCGCTAGTCAGACCTTCCCCCTCCCTGATCTGTTCAATAACGCCGATGGCGGAGCCCACCATGTGATGACGGATCGTTACGAACTCAGCGACTACAAGCTGAAGGGGCTAGATCCGCTAGTTCACCGAGTCATTACGCCCAGCACATCTTCGTTCTACCTGTCGGGACAGGCGTCGCGATATCCCACAGCATGGCTCGACATTGACGGAAACGAGCGTGCCGCAGTGCATTTACGCAACAGTGACCTGAACAAGATTCATATCCTGCTAAAGGAGCTTGCAAAGCCGGAACTGCAACCCCAAGTGCGGAAGGCCGCTGCAGCTTACCTGCGCGAGATAATCGATCGCCATCGGGAGCAATGGACCAAAACAGCCAACAACGTAGATGAGGAATTGGCGGCCTTGAAGCAACAGATAGAATTCCGCAAACAAATCGCCGCTGAGCAGCCGAAGAAGTGGACTCCCGAGCAAATCGCAGCCGGTGACGACAAGGCAGGGCGACGTCTTCGAGACCAGTTGCATGCCTGGGAACGCGAGTATACCAGTTACCTTGTCTATGTCTCGCATGTGCGCGCGTTGCTTGCTTTGAATCCTGATCCGAGCCGCCCGCTACGGAAGAAGATTGAAGATCTCGTCCCAGAGCTCTCGGCGGGCGATAACAATACCATTCGCGATCTGCAGCACTATATTGTAGGTCCCTCGCCAAACGGACTGGCGCTTGATGCTGCCGGCCACCTCGATCCCGAACGCTCGTTCCGCTACTTGGACAATTTCGAACTGCTAGCTTCACAGCGAGTGCGCAACAATCCACAGTCAGCACTGTCTTCGAAGCCTATCGATTTCATCGCCGCGTCGTTGCCGAACACTGATTCGAGCCATGCCTATTGGTTGTACGGCGACGAAGATCATCAACTTGTCATCCTGACTGATCCTGAAGGCGACATTGCCGTCCGACCGGTTGCTCATTTGCATCAGGACCAGGAAGGCAAAGTGAGGTGGTTGGAACAACCTTGGGCTCCTGGATTTCCACTGCACCTGTTCGAAGATTCGGAGCTTCAGTTGCCCGCCGGAAGTGAACGCGGCACCTGGATGAGCGCATGGCATACCGAGCTCGAGTGGATGCACGCGGTGCACCGGTGCGAATACTCAAATGCAGTGATTGGCATTACGGAAGAGTTATCACCGGTCGCAACCAATGTTCCCGGGCCGGAGGGCATCAGCCCGATCTTGCGTCGCTTCGAGATTCGGCGCCGCGAACTGGTGCAGGCTGATTTCCATGTGTTTGCGTCGGACCACTGGAACTTCAATTCGCGCTTTCCGAATCCCGGCGGAAATCACGGAAGCTTCTTTCGCATTTCCACACATTCGGTCTGGATGCTGTCAGGAGCGGGCATACCGACGAGAGTGGTGACCGAGCCGTACGACAGCTTGAATTTCGCGTCCACGGTCTTGAGCCTAACGGGTCAGAAGCCACCAATGACGGACCGCGTGGTTTCGTTAATAGAAAAAGACAGTGGCTTTGACACGCATGCAGAAGAAGGGAGGTTTGTTCAGCCACAAAGAGACGAGCTGATTGAGCCTGACACTTTGAAAAATCCAATCGCGGCAGGAACGCGACTTGTATTAAGAGGTGATAC
>Ga0209380_10001885_pt1 | contig 13790 bp, 11 predicted proteins | sample HubBroMetageWFT6_FD_188347 | JGI IMG/M metagenome (GOLD analysis project Ga0209380, IMG submission 188347) | Warmed and freeze-thawed soil microbial communities from the Hubbard Brook experimental Forest, New Hampshire - Hubbard Brook CCASE Soil... | ecosystem: Environmental > Terrestrial >...
ACTTCATTCGCGAAAACATGAAGATCAAGGGAGGATTTTGCCCTTTTTGCTATGGCAACGAGGGCAAGACTCCGCCTGAGATTCAGGCTTACCGGCCAAATCAAAATGGCGGGCCCGCGCCCCAGCGCGACACCCCGGGATGGACTGTCCGGGTCGTACCCAACAAATTTCCCGCTCTCGGCATTGAAGGCACCCTGAACCGGCAGGCCGATGGCATGTTCGACCGCATGAACGGCGTGGGCGCGCACGAAGTGATCGTCGAAACCCCGGATCACGCAGCGAGCCTGGCCACGCTGCCGCCCAAGCGCATTGAAGACGTGTTGTGGACCTTCCGGGACCGCATCCTCGATCTGAAGAAAGATCGCCGGTTCAAATACATTCTGCTGTTCAAGAACCACGGGGAAGCCGCGGGAGCGTCGCTCGAGCATTCCCACTCGCAACTGATCGCGCTGCCGATTCTGCCCATCAATGTGACCCAGGAACTGGAAGGATCGAAGCAGTATTTTCTGTACAAAGAACGCTGCGTATTTTGCGACATCATCCGGCAGGAAATGGACAGCGCCGTCCGTGTAGTGGCGGAAAACGAAGACTTCCTGACTCTGGCGCCCTATGCTCCGCGCTTTCCCTTCGAGACCTGGATTCTGCCCAAGCAGCACGAGTCGGCGTTTGAGAACTCGTCGTCGCACATGTTTGAAAACCTCGCCCGCGCACTGAAGACGCTGCTCACCAAGGCTGACCGAGTGCTCGATAATCCCCCCTACAATCTGGTTATCCACACTTCGCCGGCGCAGGAACCCACCAACGACCACTACCACTGGCACATCGAGTTCATGCCGAAGCTCACCAAAACGGCGGGGTTCGAATGGGGAACGGGTTTCTATATAAATCCAACACCGCCCGAAGAAGCTGCGAAATTCCTGAGGGAAGTGAATGTCGAGGAGCCAGCGGCGGTTCGGGTCTGACCTCTGGAATAGTTCGCGCGGGAAAACAACAACGAAATAAAAATGGGGCACGGCTTACGGCCGAGCCCCTTTTTAGTTGGCCGGAGAGAGAGAGGCCAAGATCACGCATCCTTACGATGGGTTCGTGAGGATGTCTGACAAGAAAAGGCTAAGGTGCCGCGGTGAGGCATTTGTCACCAAAATGTAAAATTGCGCGGGCGCGCAAGCAGGTTAGAGCCGCGAACAGAACTGGCTGCATTCTGCGTTGCAAAAGCTCCGTCCTTGCCCCGCAAAGAATGCGGTGCAAGGATGGAGCAAATGGCAACGGCACCCAGGCGTTGGCTAACTAGTTGACTGTGAAGTTGGTCTTGCTGCTGGCGCTGCCTCCGGCGGTGGTGACCGCGATCTTCCCCGTTTTCGCTCCCGTGGGCACCACGGCAGTCACCTGCGTGTCGGAACTCACGGTAAAGTCGGCCGCCTTCACGCCGTCAAACTTCACAATCATCGTCTGCGTCAATCCCGTGCCTTCAATCACCACCGGCGTTCCCACCGATCCGCTGGCCGGAATGCTGGTGATGACCGGCAGCACATTGAACGTCTTTGTGCTGGTCAGCGTAGTCGCGCCGCTCGTGACCGTTACCGACCCGGTCAGAGCATCAGCCGGCAAGGTCGCCGTGAGGTAGTTGGTGCCACTCAGCGTAACAGTGGTCGCGAGCGTGCCGCCAAACTTCACTACGGACGAACTACTAAAGCCCTGCCCCAGGACTCCGATCTTGGTGCCCTCTTTGCCGGAGACGGCCGGCGTTCCCGTCCCGGAGGGGACAAACGTTTCGACAAATGGGCCAAGACCAGTGGACAGGCTGTAGACGATGCCACATCCTCCGCCTTGCCCGGCGCAGTCGTTGACCCCACCATTCGTTGTTCCGTAGAAGGTTCCATTGGTGTTCTGGATCAGCCCCGCTTGGGGAAAATAACCGTCGGCGCAGCCACTTTGCGAGCAAAAGCTGTAAAGGGTGGTCAGCTTGCCGGCTGGGGTGATTTGGAAGATCGTCCCGCAGCCATAGGAGGACCCGCAGTGACCAGTGACCCCGTTATACACGTTCCCGCCGTTCTCCGTGGTGCCGTAAAAGTTCCCATCGGTGCCCTGGATCAGTGCTGCCTGCGGAGCAGAGCCGTCCGCGCAGGCGCTTTCCGAGCAGAAGCTGTAAAGCGTGGTCAGCTTGCCAGCCGGGGTGATTTCAAAGACCGTGCCTAAGCCGTTGGCCCCGCCCAAAGATGTGGTTCCGTAGAAGTTGCCATTGCTGGCCTCGACCAGCGCCGCCTCTGGGGCGCCTCCATCGGCGCAGCCACTTAGGGCGCAAAAGTTGTGAAGCCAGGTCAAGGTGCCGCTCGCCGTAATCCTGAAGACCGTTCCACAGTCATAGGTGCAGCCGCCGTTGCCTCCACCGGTGGGGGTGGTCCCGTAGAGGTCCCCGTTGCTGCCCTGGATCAGAGCCGCGACCGGCATGTTGCCGCCCGGGGTATAGGCAAACGTGTAAAGGGTGGTCAGCGCGCCCGCCGGTGTGATCTTGAAGAGTGTGCCCCAGCCGCTGTTGACCCCGTCGAAATTGGTGGTCCCGTAAAGGTCCCCGTTCGTGGCTTGGATCAGCGCGGCTTCGGGGGTTCCCCCGTCCGCGCAACCGCTTTGCGCGCAAAAGCTGTACAGCGTGGTCAAGGTGCCGCCTGGGGTGATCTTGAAGATCGTGCCGCAGTTACCACTGCAGCCGCCATTGGCCCCGCCGTTGCGCGTTGTCCCGTACAGGTCACCAGTCTTGCCCTGGACCAACCCGGCCACGGGCGCTTCGCCGTCCGCGCAGCTGCTTAACGAGCAAAAGCTGTAGATCGAGGTCAGTGTGCCGCTCGGCGTCATTTCAAAGACGTTGCCGGCGCCGTTGGCCCCACCTTCACGGGTGGTTCCGTACAAGTTTCCATTGGTGGCCGGCGCCAGTGGCGCTACAAGATCGCCACCGTCCGTGCTGTCGAAGGTGTGCAGAACCGTGAAAGTCTGGGCTTGCGCCGGTGGGGCGGTAATCGCCGCCGACGCCAGCACGGCCACTAACGCCAGTGAGGCATTTGCCCCTGCCCGACGCACCTTCGAAATACAATTCTGGTATTTCAGCATGTCTTTCATGTGGGTCATGTAAATGCTCCTAGTTGCGGTCAGTTGTCCTGGAGCGCGCTTGAAGAAAACGCCAACCGCTTGGTTGCCGGTTTGATGTCCAGGTGAGCCAGAACCGGCCTCTATCTGGCTAACGCGAAGAAACTGCGGAAAAAGGTCCAAAAAAATCTGGGAATCGCCGGGCGAGGGCTGATTTTCGGCGCGTTCGGATAGGAGAAGCCAGCTGCCAATTGCTAACTGCTGGCGTTCAACTCGCGCAGGTGGGTAACGGTTTCGACGATGCGATCCGCGACGTAATCAACTTCAGCGTCGGTATTGAAGCGTCCGATGCCGAAGCGGATGGAACTGTGCGCCAGGTCGTCGCTGACGCCGATCGCTCGGAGCACGTGAGAAGGCTCGATCGCTGCTGTCGTGCAGGCGGAGCCGCTGGAAAGCGCGATGTCGTTGAGCGCCATCATCAGCGCTTCGCCATCCACGTGCGCGAAGCTGAGGTTGAGGTTGCCGGCAAGCCGGTGCTCCATGGACCCGTTGATGGTGACCTCATCGAGGCGGCTCATGATGCGGTCGCGCAAGCGGTTGCGCTTGCCGGCGAGGTGGCAGGATTCCTTCAGCATTTCTTCCTGTGCAATGGCGCAAGCCTTACCCAGGCCGACGATGCCGGGGACATTCAGCGTGCCCGAACGCATGCCGCGCTCATGTCCGCCGCCATCGAGGAGCGCGGAAAGCCGCAAACGCGGATTCTTGTTGCGCACATACAAAGCGCCCACGCCCTTGGGGCCATAGAGTTTGTGGCCCGCGATCGACATCAGGTCAATGTTCTGCTTGTCGACGTTGATGGGCATTTTGCCGATGGATTGCGCCGCGTCGGTGTGAAAAATCACTCCACGCTCGCGACACAGTCTGCCGATTTCCGCGATGGGTTGCAGCACGCCAATTTCGTTGTTGGCGGACATGATCGATACCAGGATGGTCTTGTCATCCTGGGTTTTGCCATCCCTGGTCTTGCCGTCGAGGGCGCGCTGCAAATCTTCGAGGTCGATCAGGCCATCTTTTTGTACCGGCAGGTAGGTGACGCGGTGTCCGTTTTTTCCCAGATGCTTGCAGGTGTCGAGGACGGCTTTGTGTTCGGTGACCGCGGTGATGATGTGGTCACCCTCTTCGCGGTACATCGCGACCGCCCCCTTGATGGCAAGGTTGTCACTCTCGGTGGCACCCGAGGTAAAAACGATTTCTTTGGTGGTGGCGCCAATTAGTTTCGCGACACGCTCCCGCGCCGTCTCGACGGCTTCTTCCGCGGCCCAGCCGAAGCAATGATTGCGGCTGGCAGCGTTGCCGAACTTCTCGATGAAATACGGCAGCATCTCTTCGAGCACCCTTGGATCCATGGGGGTGGTGGCGTGGTTGTCGAGGTAAATGGGCAGCTTCACGCCGGGCGGGACGGAATGCTGGGATGTCTGGGAAGGCTGCATTGGGGCGAGCGCCTGAGGGATCTTAGCGTCCGTGCTCATGAATAACTCTCCTGCGCAAGTTTCAGCGATTGCCGTCGCCCATGAGTCCTATGATTTACGAGTCTACCGCCGAGTGGGTTGCGGGGCAATGCTCTGAGCAGCCTGGACGGAGCCGTGAGTGAGCGGTAACTATTGAAGACTGAAGGGCTTGCGTGAGGCAAGTCCCGCATTGGGATTCGATGACCCTCATACGCTGGACCCCCGTCGAAATTCCGGAATGAGGAAAATTCACCGCGCATGCGCGTAAATGGGCTTGACAAGCCGTTAAGCGGGTCTAAAATACCGGAAATTCCGGCGCATTCGTGCCTCCGTCTCTTTTGTTGAGGAACCCTTCCGGATTTATGACTTCCAAGTCGCCCACTCCCCCTCAAAGCGTAGACAAGAAACCACCTTGCAAGCATCCACGTGTGCAAATTGTGAGCCGCGACGAAGACGCTGAATTCGTAGAATGCCTGGAATGCGGCGAAATCTTCGACTACAGCGAACTCAAGGACATGAGTATCGAGGAACGAGCCCAAAGCAGCGACATCTGACTCCCGGTCAGCGGCAGTGACCAAGGTGACCTTTCGATTCCGCTTTCCGGTTGTTGCGGGCGGCGGACGCTGCTATTGTCCCGCCATGGGGGCGTGGGCGTGTGTCCGCTCGTCTCCCGTTCCAATATGCCTGCCGTCGCCCTCGTTGTCGACGATTCCATGCTGATCCGCTATACGGTAAGCCGTCTTCTGGAAGAGCAGGGATTCACGGTGGAATCGGCCGGGAATGGTGTTGAGGCGCTCGAAATCCTGAATCGTGTGCGGCCGGACCTGATTGTGACCGACCTGCAGATGCCCAAGATGTCGGGTCAGGAGCTGATTGCCGCCGTCAAAAGCCAGCCGAAAACGGCGCAGATTCCTATTATCATCATCGCCAGCCGGTCCAGCAGCTCCAAAGAAGCTGAGAAACTTGCCAACTTTTTCGTGTACAAGGACATCGACATCGAAGACCAGCTGGACAAGGCGCTGAAGGCGTTGCGCACCAAGACGCGCGCGAAAAAGCATACTGCGACGAAATAGCAATTTGCCGCTACATCCACCCGGCCCCACAAACAATTCTCACCGCTAAAGTCGCATTCCAGCCTCGGCCGAAAAATCAGCAGGCGCAAAATCCTTTGACAGAAACTTGGGATAAGCAGCAGCGGCGATCATGGCCGCGTTGTCGGTGGAGAGCCGGAGCGACGGGAAATATACGGGGATGCCCTCCGCGGCGGCATTGCGGTCGAAGGTTCGCCGCAGCTCGCTGTTGGCGGCCACTCCGCCGGTGACGAAGAGCGTGGCCACGTCGAAAGCCCGCGCCGCCGCCAAAGTTCTCGCTGCCAGGTCTTCCACGATGGCGCGCTGGAAGGACGCTACGAGGTCGAGGGTTTGTTTGTCGCAGTGGGCAAGGTAGTCCTCGAACCTGGGCTTGGGGATGCTTGCCACGGCCTTGCGGCGGAGTTCGATGGCGGCCTGCATGTGGTGGGACTCGACGTAGCGCAGCACGGCCGTCTTGATGCCGCTGTAAGAAAAATCGAAACGGGGACGATCTGCGCGAAGACGATCCGCGTCAGGTTCGGCGTTCGTATGACCTCCTGCGCGACGGTCGCGATGTTTGATTTGTGCTGGAGGAAACTTTACGGCTCGGGGATCGCCGTGGGGAGCGAGGCGATCGATGATAGGGCCGCCGGGGTAGCCCAGGCCCAACAGTTTGGCAACTTTGTCGAAGGCCTCGCCGGCAGCGTCGTCGCGAGTGTGGCCGATATTTTCGTAAGTCCAGCTTTCCCCCTTTTGTTCCGCCAGATACAGATGCGTGTGGCCTCCGGATACGACCAGAGCCAGAACGGGAAACTGCAACTCGTGGTTGCCCTTCTGCTGCTCTTTATTATTATTCTGGCGCAGATCGAGCAGAACCGCATGAATGTGGCCTTCGAGATGGTTCACCGCGATCAATGGCTTGTCGAGCGCGAAAGCCAGAGCCTTGGCGTAGCTGATCCCGACCATCAGTGCGCCGGCGAGGCCGGGCCCCTGCGTGACTGCGATGGCGTCGACCGAAGAATAAGTATGGTTGGCTTCGGAGAGCGCTTGCCGCACCACGGGGACGATCGCGCGAAGATGCTCGCGCGATGCCAGTTCCGGGACCACGCCACCGTAGGGTTGGTGCATCGCGATCTGCGAAGCTACGACATTGGAGACAACCTGCTCGCCGGATCGCACCACGGCGGCCGCGGTCTCGTCGCAGGAGCTCTCGATCCCGAGGATGTGGGCGGAGGGCATTGTTTCTAGTTTCTAGTTTCTAGTTTCCAGTTGCAAGCCGGTCCGGGTGACACCTAAGCCGCCAGCATGAAGTTATATGATTAGAATTCATGTCCGATTTAGTTAAACACGTCGCGCTGGCGGAATCTTCCACCGCCGGATTCTCGACGACCATCGTCCAAGCTCTGCGGCAGCGGGGCTATCAGGCATTCCTGGTGGGCGGATGCGTGCGCGATTTGCTGCTCGGGCGGGAACCGAAAGACTACGACGTGGCCACGAATGCTACGCCTGAACAGGTGATGACAATCTTTCCCGAGACCTATGCGGTGGGAGCGCAGTTTGGGGTGGTGCTCGTGCCCATGGCGGAGCCGCTGGCGGAGCGAGACGTTGCAAGCAACGTCTCCACGCAAGACTCTGATCGCGTCGACCTAGGCGCTTCCACTCACGCCCACGCCGTGGAGGTTGCTACCTTCCGCAGCGACGTTGGCTACTCCGACGGCCGGCATCCCGACGAGGTTCGCTTCTCTCAGGATCCGCGGGAAGACGTGGCCCGGCGCGATTTTACGATCAACGGGATGCTGCTTGATCCCGTTCGTGGAGAGGTGCTCGATTTCGTGGGCGGACGCAAGGATCTGGAAGCCAAAATTGTCCGTGCGATCGGCGACCCCGAACGTCGTTTTGCTGAAGACAAACTGCGCATGCTGCGGGCGGTGCGCTTTGCCGCTCGTTTTGAATACGCGATCGAGCCGGGCACATTTGCGGCGATCCAGAAGCTGGCTGGCGAGATTAGCGCAGTCTCGCGGGAACGGGTACGTGATGAACTCACGCGCATGCTCACCGAAGGGCATGCTCGCCGTGCATTCCTGCTGCTCGATGAGAGCGGCTTGCTGCGTGAAGTTCTGCCGGAAATTTCTGCGATGAAGGGAGTGCAACAGCCGCCGCAGTCTCATCCCGAAGGCGACGTATTCGTGCACACGCTGTTGCTCCTGGACAACCTGCCAGATCCCTGCCCGCCGGCGCTGGCCTGGGGCGCGCTGCTGCATGACGTGGGCAAGCCGCCGACATTTCGCGTGGCGCCTGACCGCATCCGGTTCGATGGGCACGTTGAAGTCGGCGTGAAGATGGCGGAGGAAATCTGCAAGCGGCTGCGGTTTTCGGGCGACGATGTTGGGCAGGTGCTGGCGCTGGTGGACCATCACATGCGGTTTGGCCAGGCCACGCGCATGAACGAGTCCACGCTGAAAAAGTTTCTGCGCATGCCACGTTTCGACCAGCACCTGGCGCTGCACCGCGCCGATTCTCTGGCCAGCCATGGCAAACTTAGCACTTATGAATTCGTGAAGGAAAAACTGGCTGCGATTCCGCCGGAGAAGATGAGGCCGGTGCCTCTCGTCAGCGGCGACGATCTGATTGCCGCAGGGCATGTGCCCGGACCAAAGTTCCGCGAAATATTGGAAGCCGTGGAAGATGCGCAACTTGAGGGTCGCCTGGGCTCGAAGGAGTCGGCGTTGGAATTCGTGAGGCGCGAGTTTCCCGCGTAGCGGAAATTCGCGCGCCGTCGGCCAGCGCGACGGAATGCTAGAATCGAAATCCTGGCAGTCGCGAGTTGCGGATGTCAGTGGCGGATTCGGGTAGCGAATACTGGCCGAAGGGAGTTTTGCTTGGAGCAGGCTGGAGCAGGGTTGGAGAAGGTAGTCGCCGATTCTCTGCGGCGCATGCCGGCGGCCGAAGCGACTCTAACGGCATGGCCGTTGGTGTGCGGGTCGGTGGTTGCGGAACGCACTCGCGCGCTGGATTTTTCGGACGGAGTGTTGCGAGTCGAGGTAGGGGATGCTGGGTGGAGACGCGAACTGCAGGCACTGGCGCCTCGTTACGTGGCGACGATAAATCGCTACACGATCGAGAGCGTTCAGAGGATTGAGTTCGTGATTGCTTCCCCGTCGAAGTGAGTGTGCCTTCGCCATGAGCAGAATCCCCTTCGAGATTTCTACGACGATGGTCACTGAAAATGAAAGTCACTGAAAAAGACGTTGCCTACGTCGCCGACCTGGCGAATCTGGAACTCAGGGCAGAAGAGCGGGCGGGCATGGTGCGTGATCTGAATTCGATTCTGGATTACATCGGCATGCTCAATGAACTGGACACGTCGGATATCCCGCCGATGGCGCAGGTTTCGGATCGCTACGGCGTCGATGAATCCAAGCAAGGTAGCGAGCGCTTCTCTTATGCCAGCCGCGAAGATGTGCTGGAAGGTTTGCGCAAATCGTTGCCGCAGGAAGTCGCGCTGGAAAATGCGCCGGATTCGGACGGAACTTTTTTCAGAGTGCCGAAAGTGATTGACCGATAAATGCCGAATGCAGAAGTCAGAATGCAGAAGTTAAGACGAAGTTCACTTCTGAAGTTTTTACTTTTGACTTCTGCCTTTTGGGTTTGTTCCCGTGGACCTGACTTCCCTCACCATCGACACCGCCCGCTCCGCCGTGCAAGAGCGTAAAACTACCGCGTTCGCGGTGGCGGAGGCTTACTACGCGCGCATCCAGAAAGAAGACGGTCAGATCGGAGCCTTCCTCACACTCTCGAAGGAGCGCGCGCTTGAGCAGGCCGATCGCATCGATCGCATGGCCACCGAAGGAAAGATTCTTCCGCCGCTCGGTGGAGTTCCGGTCGCAATTAAAGATGTGATGAGCACGCGGGGCGTGCGCACGACTGCGGGATCGAAGATTCTGAGTAAATATATTCCGCCTTACGATTGCACCGCGGTCGCGCGCCTGGAAGCGGCGGGCGCGGTGGTGCTCGGCAAGACGAATTGCGATGAGTTCGCCATGGGATCGTCGAATGAGAACTCCGGGTTCCATCCCGTGCGCAACCCGCGCGATCTGAACCGCGTGCCGGGAGGGTCCTCTGGCGGATCGGCCGCGGCAGTGGCGTCCGATATGGCGGTGGTCGCGCTGGGATCCGATACCGGCGGATCGATTCGCCAGCCGGCTTCGTTCTGCGGGGTGGTCGGCTTGATGCCGACCTACGGCCGTGTTTCACGTTACGGGCTGATCGCGTTCGCGTCGTCGCTCGATCACATTGGACCGCTGGCCAAGACCGTGAAGGACGCAGCGATTGTGTTGCGGACCATTGCCGGCCGCGATGCCATGGATTCCACCTCAGCCGATGTGCCCGTGCCCGACTACGTTGCCGAACTCGACAAACCGGTGCGCGGCTTGAAGCTGGGCGTGGCGAGGGAATATTTCGGCGAGGGTCTGGACGGAGAAGTGCGGCAGGCGGTGGAGGCGGCCATCGAAAAGTTGAAGGGACTAGGCTGCGAGATCGTTCCTGTCTCTCTGCCCCACACGCCGTACGCGATCCCGACTTATTATTTGGTGGCGACGGCGGAGGCATCGTCGAACCTGGCGCGTTACGACGGCGTGCGTTATAGCCACCGGGCGAATGGTGTAAAGACGCTCTCGGAAATGTACCGCCGCAGCCGCGATGAAGGCTTCGGAGCGGAAGTGAAACGGCGCATCATGCTCGGCACTTACGCGCTGAGCGCCGGCTACTACGACGCCTACTATCTGAAAGCGCAGAAGGTGCGCACATTATTGACGCGCGACTTCGAAGAAGCTTTTCGCAAAGTCGATGCGATTGTCACCCCAACCAGTCCAACGGCTGCGTTTCGGCTGGGTGAAAAGGCGAACGATCCGCTGGCCATGTACCTGGCCGATATTTACACCGTGACTGCGGATCTGGCGGGCCTACCGGGGATTTCGGTTCCCTGCGGCGAGACCAAAGAGAAGCTGCCGATCGGTTTGCAGATTCTCGGCAAGCATTTTGACGAGGCTACGATTTTGCGTGTGGCGCACGCATACGAGCAGGCGCAGAGATCGGCGCCGTGATTTAACGTTTGTGTCGTCTCAGAGCACCGAGTAGTAGCGTTCCCCAGTGCACGCGCGACACAGCAGTTTTCCATCCCGCCGGACTTCCCGGCGGAAGTTGATGCCCTCACCGCAGGCCTCACACACTACGCGCTCGCTTTTGTATCCGGGGAATTCTTCGGGCGGCAGATCGACCTTCACCCACTGCAGCGCAAAAAGATCGTCATCGGAGATCTCGCGGTAAGCCAGCATCTGCTGTTGATTCTTGTCTTCGATTTCGGGATGCATCCTGCGAGCGAGAGATTTGGAAGATTCCTTAGCCGCGATGCGGATGGCCTTGCCGCTGCTCACGTCGACAAACGTGGCCGCGACTTTTCCCCAGTCGCGAAACTTCAACGCGCGCTTGCCCAGCCGGCATCCTGTGACCACAGCGACGGCGTCGGTGGCGCAACGGTCGATTTCCACGAACGTGACCAGCCGCTTGCGATCTTTACCTCGCGGATCGTCGATACCAAGCTTCTGTAATCCCAGCATCGCCAAGCGCACACCGAGCACCTGCCCGGCGCAAAGGTGGCCGTGGGCCTGTTCCGCATCGTGAAGAAATTCGTCGAGGGATTTCATAAAAGCAGCTGTCAGCTCTCAGCCCTCCAGCTCTCAGCTGACACCAAACAGCGAAGAGCCGACGCTCCTGGGGCCAGCCAAGGTCGAGTCACTTCCTTCGCCAGCGGATGCCATCTTTGGTTTGTTCGATAATGATGCCCGCGGCAGCCAGCTCAGCACGGATCGCGTCTGAGGCTTTGAAGTCGCGGGCGTTGCGGGCCGCTTTCATCATGTCGACCTTATTTTCGATGTCTGCCTCTGAAAGCTGGCCGGACTGAATCGTGTCGCGGAGATTTTCGCTGACATCTTTGCCTCGGCCCTCCGTCTGTGCCCAGTCGAAGACCTTTTTCATTTTGGGGCCATCGTCATCTTTTAGCACGGCGAAAATTTCGTCAAACTTGCCGAGCGCCGCCAGCAATGGAGCAACGTCGTCTCGCTTAATTTCGCTCGCGTCGAAAGCAGCGTTGACGCGACGGACCATTTCGAAGATCGCGCCCTGTGCTTGCGCGGTGTTGAGGTCGTCCTCGAGAGCAGCTCGCATGCGGTCGGCGGTTTCGCTCGCCAGCGTCTGCATTTCCTGACTGGCGCCAGGCGGGAAATTTCCCGCGGTCAGCCGCTGACTGAAATTCCGCAAACGTTCAACAGACACCGCCGCCTGCTTCAACCCGTCGAATGTGAAATTCAACTGGTTGCGGTAAGGGACAGAAGCCAGCAGATAACGAATGGAAGATGGCTTGTGCCCTTTCAGCACCAGATCGCGGAGGGTAAAGAAATTTCCCAGACTCTTCGACATCTTCTCGCCTTCCACCAGCAGAAAGCGGGCGTGAAACCAAAAATGCGCGAAAAGCTTTCCCGTGAGCGATTCGGATTGCGCGATTTCGTTCTCATGATGCGGGAAAATCAGATCTTCACCGCCGGCGTGAAGGTCAAAACTCTCGCCCAGCTTCTGCATCGACATCACGGAGCACTCGAGATGCCAGCCGGGACGTCCGGGGCCGATCACCGTGTCCCACGAGGCTTCTTCCGGTTTTGGCGCTTTCCACAAGGCGAAGTCGCGGGCGCTGTCCTTGTCGTATTCGTCGATGTCGACGCGGGCGCCATCGAGCATACCGCCAAAATCTTTTTTCGAAAGCTTGCCATATTCGGGAAACTTCGCGATCCGGAAATAATACGAACCGTCCTCGGTGCGGTACGCGATGCCTTTCTCCACCAGCTTCGCGACGAACTCCGCCATTTGCGGAATAAATTCAGTGGCGTGTACCAGCACCGGCTCCTCAATGCCGATCATCGCGGCATCTTCGCGGAATGCTTTCTCGTATTTCGCGGTATATTGCTGGACGCTCACGCCGTCGCGGGCGGCGTTGCGAATGATTTTATCGTCCACGTCGGTGATGTTCATCACATAGCGGACCTTGTATCCGCTCTGGCGAAGGAAGCGCTGCAGCAAGTCCACCGCGATAAACGTGCGAAAGTTGCCGATATGCCCGTAGTCGTACACCGTTGGCCCGCACGCGTACATCCGGACTTCGTTGTCCACGAGCGGGCGGAATTCCTCGACCCGCGCGGACATGGTGTTGTAAAGACGGAGAGCCATAGAAGCTTTTCGGGAGGAGCGACGAACCTATGATTCTAGGGGGATATTGGAAATGCGGTCAAATGGGCGTTCGGGAGGACGAGGCCTGTTCCGGCAGGGCGTGAGCGTGTGCCCGCAACCGGTTCTGCACCAGAAAGACGTAGTGCAATGCGGAAATGATGGTGAAAATAAAAGTGGCGCGCAAGCAGACCTTGCGCGTAATCCAGACCCAACGCAGGGGCCGCACCTCGAACATCAGGACGAAAAATACAGCGGCGATCTGGGAGAAAGTATTTGCCTTGCCGAAAATGCTGGGCCGGAAATCCCGTAACCCGGCAATGGCAAACAACACGGCGCTCGCAGCAAGAATCGAAATGTCGCGGCTGAACACTACGACCGTGTACTTCCACGGAATCTTGTGCAGGATGGAGAGCACGAGAAACATCGTGCTCAGCAGCAGCTTATCGGCGATAGGATCAAGGTACTGCCCAAGCAAAGTTTGTTGATGAAGCGTGCGAGCCAGCAATCCGTCGAGGCCATCGCTGAAACCCGCGATCACGAAAACCACCAGAGCCCAAAGATAGCGGCCTTCTACCAGGTGAATCACAATGAACGGAACAAAAATCATCCGCAACAAAGTGAGCTGGTTTGGCGCCGTGAAGATCTGAGAAAGCTTCACGCTCGCCCCCGCTCGGAACCAGTTTGGGCGCCCGTATGACCTGTGTTTTTTCTCGTCTTAGCCTCGCCCGTCGATCCCAGCAAAGCGGAAGGCTTCCGGCCTGTCTTCGCCTGAAATCGTTGGGACAGGGAGGGAATGTCTCCATCTGGCAGGTCGAGTTCGATGCGATGAATGCGGTGCATAGGGAAGAAAACGACGGAC
>Ga0209380_10001888_pt1 | contig 13774 bp, 15 predicted proteins | sample HubBroMetageWFT6_FD_188347 | JGI IMG/M metagenome (GOLD analysis project Ga0209380, IMG submission 188347) | Warmed and freeze-thawed soil microbial communities from the Hubbard Brook experimental Forest, New Hampshire - Hubbard Brook CCASE Soil... | ecosystem: Environmental > Terrestrial >...
TCATGAAGGTCTTCATGTTCGACAAGGTAAGCCAGGACGTCCCCTCCTTTGGCGCGTTGCCGCGAGAAGCCTGGATGACCCTGGGTATCCTGGAGCTCGTGTGCACGGTCGGGCTCATCGTCCCCGCCGCGTTCCATTGGCAGCCGCCGCTGACGATCCTCGCTGCCACGGTCTTGGCGGTCGAGAGCCTCGTGTTCGTCGGGGTGCACGTCAAGTACCGCGAGGTCATGGCCATGATCTTGAGCGGCGTGCTGGGCCTCCTCATGTCGTTCATCGCGTATGGCCGGATCGTTCTGAGCCCGATCTTCTGACCGGGGGGCCTCCAAATCCCACGGGCAGCGGCCTAACAATCCATCGAAGCCGCGGAATGGCGGCTATTTCGCTCGCCCTCGGCAGGCGGGTGATTTGACATACCGGTTTGGCCCCGGCGGCGGCCCACCAGGCGCGTTCCTCATCATGGTTCTTAACGCGTTGCCCGCCCCTCGGCGTGAGATGGCATTCTCTCTTTGGCGGGCGTAAGGTACTTCGGCGACGGCTCTAAAGAATGCAGGAATGCGCGGTTCAGCCCGATACACCCTGCTCCAACCTGCCGTCGTGAAGGCCCGGTCTGTGGGGGTGAATTTCACCGACCGAGCGTTGCCGCCGACAACGGCGTAAGAAGGGTGGGGGGACCCACAGCATGCGAGTTGCTTCTACATTTCGCTTTGTACCCGAGGGATATCTTCCTTGGTCGAACCTGTCCCGGCCGCCCTTGCCAGAATATTTTACGGTTCTGGCGCCGGCGCTGGCCGATGTGAGCGTGTTCGACCCGGGAATAGTATTCGCACTGGCGCCGCGCCCGCTGACGCGCGTACCTGCGAATTTGGCGGTGCAGCCATGAAAGCGGCAATGCCCACGCCCGAGTTCCTGCGCGTCGCGCAGCTGGCCAAGGAAGCGACCGGTCTTACTCCCGCGGCGGACAAGTCGACGCACGACACGAGTGGGCTTTGGCAGTTGCGCGACGCGCATAACGAAACCATCTGCGAGGTAGCGCCAGATGGCACGGTTGTGGAGGTACAGGTTGAAGCACCGCCGTTCGGGTTACTTGACCGCATCCGCGATCTGCGGGCTTGCGGATATTCAACTCGCGCAATCCACGAATGGTTCGGCACACCGCAGTCTGTGGACCAGCTGGTGGAAGCCAGACTGGTCTTCGATATTGCGATGGATCACATGACCGCCGGGTCGCAACCCTAATCCGACGTAAAGGTTTACGCGGCAGGTAATAGGCTCAGGTTCATACGGGCCGTTTAACTTATTGCGACGACACCTTGCATCCCCTTGCACGCAGGCTGAGACTGAAGACATAAGGTCTAAAGAACGCTTGCGCATCTGTGGGGGAGACGCATGCACGTACATGCGTATAAACACGCGCGTCTTATGGATGAGTCCGAAGCGCGGGTCGAAATGGCCGTGGGTTTTGAGTCCGAAGCCGACAGACTCGTAGCCAATCGGATACTGGCGAGCCCCGACGCATATCGCCGTTGGGAGATCGAGCACGATCACCTGCTGCGCGCGATCTCCGAGCAGGCGCAGTTGTATCGTCAGGTCGTGATGTTGCGCTCCGCTGCATGTGCGCTCGTACACCGCAAGGCGCTGTTCGAATATCTGCGCGATTGCCAGGTGAGGGGGGCGAGGCGGCACCGATTGTTTGCGCTCTTCTACAGTTCCCGTGACTACACTAATGCCGTGCTCGCGGAGCACGGCAATTACGTGCGCTGCAGTTCGAGCTATCTGTGTATGAATTATCTCGGCGAGCATCTGATGCGGGACGCAGCGCTCGACGAGCCGCTGCAACTCTACGAGCGCTGGTACGCAGAATACTTCCGGACATTCTGCGACGTGGCGTTAGCCGAGACCGAGGAAGAAAAAAATGAAGTCGCCCTGATGGAGACGCTCAAACCTCTGCTCAAATATCGACTGGCGGAAGCACGCCAGGCGATACTCCAGATGCCCCTGGTGCCGGCAGAAGAGTGGCGTCAAATGGCGATTCGCAAACCAACTGGCGACACGCAGCGAGTGCGCGCGCTGTTCAGTGGCAGCAGTCCGAGTCACGTCGCGCGCCTCGCATAGCGGCTCGGCCGGCTGTTATCAACGTGTCCATCCCGCCGTAGGTAAACCGATCGGCGGGAACCGGCCAGGAACAGCCATTCACATTGCCGAAATGCCTGCCCGATAGCAGCCATTTGCTACGGGCCGTGCGGATGCGAGTTGCGCCCCGAATCCCCCGCGCGCATCCTCGACGTGGCTAAGCGAACCGGGGGAGGGTCATGAAAAGGCGAAATTTCCTCAAAGTGTCGGCGGCATTTGCAGGGGCTACCGCGGGAGGGTTTTCCTGCATTGCGATTGCCGGTGCTGCGCCCATCGCGGCACCAGTCGTCGACAAACTCTCGGTCCGTATGCTTGTGGATGTCAACAACAATTTCTTCCTGCGTCCTACGACGTTGAATGGCGTCTCATTAGTCCCCGCGGCGAGGCCGATGGACTACACCAAGGCACTCCACAGCGAGTTCGGGCTGTCGTTGTACCTGGAGTCTGTGAAGGGCGGTGAAACGCGCACGATGATGCTCGATTACGCGTATACACCTGAAGCGCTGCTTTCCAATTTCGACTATCTCGGATTGGATGCCAAGAAAATCGATGCTCTCATCGTCAGTCATGGCCATTTCGACCATTACGGCGGATTGATGGGATTCCTCGACAAGTATCGCGACTCGCTGCCCAGGGATATCGGGCTGTATGCAGGAGGCGAAGACAACTTCTGCCACCGCGTACTCCCGACCGGAACGGTTGGGATGTTCAGCGACTTCGGCTATCTCGATCGGCGCGCTCTTGCGGCAAAAAACGTATCGGTGGTTCTTTGCGAGAACCCGACTGTTATCGGCGGACATGCCTTTACGACCGGCCAGGTGAAGCGGCGAACCGACGAAAAGATTCTTCCCAACACATTCGAGGAATTCGGCATCAAGGATGGACTCGGATGCGACCCAGCGCATTTTGCCCCCGCCGCATCAGTAGGAAAAGCCATGCCCGACGAGCACTATCACGAACATGCGACAGTTTTCAATGTGAAGAACCGGGGCCTGGTTGTCATTTCGTCGTGTAGTCATCGGGGCGTGGTGAACGCGGTCAGGCAGGCACAGGAGGTTTCCGGGGTCGAGAAGCTGCACGCCCTGATCGGTGGGTTCCATCTCGCGCCGGCGCCGATGGATTACACCAGGCACATTACCGCAGAGATCCTCGAGCTCAACCCGGACGTCGTCGTACCGATGCATTGCAGCGGGGAGAATTTTGTGCAGGCCATGCAGGCCGCCGCTCCGGATCGGTTGCTGCTCGCCGCGTCGGGGTCGCAGCTGACTTTCGGGGCGTGACGCTTCGAGCGATTGCAGCCGTGAGTCCACGAGTCTCGGCCTGGGTGCGGCTCGGCAGTTTGGGCGCCGTTCTTGTTGTGCCCCTGGCGCTCAATCCGGCCCTGTCCCAGCAACCGGACCCCGCGAGAGCCGCGCGCTGGATGGACGATCTGATGTGGGGGCACGGGCGCGTCGGCGGTCCGTTCGCGTTGATCGATCATACCGGCAGGAAACGGACCGATGCGGATTTCCGCGGCAAGTTGCTGATCGTCTACTTCGGCTACACCAGCTGCCCTGACGTTTGTCCGACGGACCTGATACAGATCAGCCTCGCGATCGATAAGTTAGGCACCGCAGGCGAGAATATACAGCCGCTCTTTGTATCGCTTGATCCCGAACGGGATACTCCGAGCGTCCTGGCTCGATACGTTTCGACATTTCATCCGCGCCTCATAGGTCTCACGGGCACACGAGAACAAGTTCGCGCGGTAGCGGATTCCTACAAGGCTTACTATGCCAAATACCTGCCACCAGACGGGACTGTCGACGTGGTTGATCACACCGGCTTTATCTACCTGGTGGGCCGAGACGGCCAATACATGGGCTTCTTTCCGCCGGGTACGTCCGCGGATCGCCTGCTCGAAATCATTCGTCCCTACCTTGCGCACCACTAGGTCGGCCGGTCCAGAGACGTGGGCCGTGTTGGTGCCGGCTCGTATCCTGTCTCGGGAAGGCGCGAGCACGATAGCGACCGTTGCAGCGCACATCGAACCAATCAGCAACGGAATAACAGTCGGCGTACGTCCTCTTTAGCGCGAAAATAGCCGCGGGGCTCCTCGGGCAGTATTAAGGCGGAGCCAAAGCCTGAGCAGTCGGTAGGAGGTGCCATGGCGCTGCGGATCGAAGATTACGCGATTATCGGCGACTGCAGAACGGCCGCTCTTGTCGGCCGCGACGGCTCCATCGACTGGTTATGCTGGCCCCGCTTCGACTCGGCAGCATGCTTTGCCGCGCTACTTGGAACCGAAGAAAACGGGCGGTGGCTGATTGCACCAGAACAGACACCGCTTCAGGTGGCTCGCCGTTATCTTCCCGGCACTCTCGTTCTCGAGACCGAATTTGAAACAGATACTGGTCGGGCGGCCGTGGTCGATTTCATGCCCACGACGGAGGGGTCCCATCTGGTGCGGATGGTGTTTGGTCGTCGCGGACGAGTGGCGCTGCGCACCGTGCTCGTGATGCGCTTGAACTACGGCGCGACGGTGCCCTGGGTCGATCGCCTCGAGGACGGCGCAGTCAATGCGATCGCCGGACCCGAGCGGCTGGTATTGCGCAGCCCGGCCGCGCTCCGTGGCGAGGACCTGCAGACAGTCGCCGAGTTCAGCGTCGCTGCCGGCGAGTGCGTTCCCTTCGTCCTTTCCTACGGATCCTCCTTTCAGGATCCGCCAGCGCCGATCGATGCCTTTGACGCGCTCGAACGCACGCAAGCGTTCTGGCGACACTGGAGTGATCGGTGTCCTGACGTAGGACCGTGGACCGAAGCCGTGAAACGATCAGTCCTGACGCTGAAAGCGCTTACTTATACCCCGACGGGTGGGATCCTCGCTGCGGCCACGACATCCTTGCCGGAGCGTCTGGGCGGTGTTAGGAACTGGGACTATCGATACTGCTGGCTGCGCGATGCCACGTTCACTCTCATGGCCTTCATGGCGCTGGGCTACTACGACGAAGCCCGAGCTTGGCGAGACTGGCTCATCAGAGCTATCGCGGGCAGTCCGCGCCAAGTGCAGATTGCATACGGACTGGGCGGAGAGCGCTGGCTGCCAGAATTGGTCATTCCCTGGCTGCCAGGGTATGAGAATTCTGCACCGGTCCGGGTTGGAAACGCGGCATATGAGCAGCTGCAACTTGATGTCTTCGGCGAGGTCGTCGATGCCATGTCTCAGACGCTGAAAGCAGGCATGCAACCGCCTGAGCGCGCCCGAACGCTCCGTCCGGTCGTGCTGGAATATCTGGCGACGGCCTGGCGGCAGCCGGACGAGGGTATCTGGGAGGTGCGCGGCGAACCGCAGCACTTCGTTTACTCGAAAGTCATGGCTTGGGTCGCATTCGATCGCGCCGCGGGGGAGCTCGAAAGTCAAACGTTCAACGACGCGGGGCTGCGCTGGAAGGCGATCGCCGATGAGATTCATGCGGAGGTCTGTGAACACGGCTTCGACCGTGACTTGGACAGCTTCGTGCAGGCCTACGGGTCTCGGCGACTCGACGCAAGCCTGCTGCTGATCCCGCTGGTCGGCTTTCTTCCGGCATCCGATCCGCGTGTGCGGGGAACCGTGAAGGCAATCGAAAAGAAACTCGTGATTGGTGGCGAATTCGTCCGGCGTTATGAAACTGAAGAGCCCGGCGATGGACTTCCGCCCGGTGAGGGTGCCTTTCTAGCGTGCAGCTTCTGGCTCATCGAGAACTACGTCCTGCAGGATCGCCGCGCCGAAGCTCGCCGGCTCTTTGAGCGCTTGCTCTCGCGATGTAACGACGTAGGACTTCTCGCTGAAGAGATTGACCCACTGACGGGCCGCATGCTGGGTAATTTCCCACAGGCCTATAGTCATGTGGGCCTCATCAATTGCGCTCTCAGCCTAAGCCGGCAAGTGGGGCCTGTGGAGGAGCGGGCCGAATCAGCGGAAACTCGGTGAGAGGCTCGTGTCAGAGTTGAGTCACGCCTGGAACGCGAACACTGCATCCGTAGCTGCGCCGGATCACGGTCGAGAGCGAGCCGCTAGAGCTCATCGAGCATTGTCATGGCGCCGGCTGTCACGCGGCCCTTGCGCACCACGACTCCTTCGGCGCGCAGCCGGCGCGCCTGCTCCAGATGCTCGCGCGATGACTTCGGAAAAGCGATGCGCCCGCCCGCGCCCACCACGCGGTGCCATGGCAGGTGCAGTTCCCGCGGTGCGACCCGCAGCGCCAAGCCCGCCTGCCGTGCCCTGCCGGGCAATCCCGCTGCCCGGGCGACCGCTCCGTAGGTCGATACCTGGCCGCGCGGAATCGCGCACACAATGTGCCAGATCGCCTGCAGCGCCGGATTGTCCTCGACGGGACCCGGCGGCCGTCGCGGCCGCGACTTTCCCGAGCCCGGCGCCCCAAAGAGCGTGGCGTGGGTCCTGTTGCGACGGGTCATAGCAGCTCCACGGTGCGCGCTTTGGCTACCGCATGCCAGGGCAGCTTGAGCGCGCTTAGCGGCGCGCGGGCCTGGCAGCATCTTGGACGTATCGGGTATCCGTAGGCCCGTCGCCCGTGATGTAAACAGTGACCGGTTCTACTTTGGTTTCTGCAAAATGCGCGACGCCCGCCGGCTCGGTGTAGAAGCTTCCGGCCGGCAGTGCTTTCTCCGCGTTGGCCTTTGCGAGGAGGCCGTAGCCGAAGTACCAGACGCCAGCGACTACAACCGCGCTGCGATTGTCACGATGGGTGTGCGCCTGGATGCGAGTGTTTGGCGGAATGGTGAGCCGAATCGTGTAGGGGCCCGGCATGGATGGCTCGCCCGCAACAACCGTTGTGCGGATTCCAGCGACGCCCGACGTGCCGGAACCGGCCTCGTATGCCCTCATCGCGTCGACGTCCGCGGGGGACAAGCGAAGCGGAGCAAATGGCACCGTCGCAGCGTATGCAACCGTCAACAACGGCAGAAGGACTGATGCTGTGAGGCGCTTGGTCATTGGCGTAGAAACTGCGTGGCAAGCCCGATGGTCGCCTGCGGATTCTCCTCCATGATCCAGTGGCCCGAGCCAGGTACAATGCCGCCCGAAACGTTGCTGGCAACGAAGCGCAAATCCTCCGCCATGCCTGGGCCGAAAGACTTCTCCGCGCCAAGGGCGAGTATCGGCATCTTCAGTTTGCCGCCCGTCGCCAGGAATGCCTTGTTATCGATCGCGTCCTGACCAAACGCACCAAACTGCTCGAACGCATCGTGCATGGCATGGGGTCGCGCATAGAGCTTGGCGTAATGCTCGCGCGTTGCCTCGTCGATCTTTTTCGGATCGGCCGACAGCTCGTCGTAGAAGCGGTCGAGATAGATCCGTTCGCGGCCCTGCACAAGCCGCTCCTCGTCCGGTCCGCGGAAATTGAAGTGCCACAGCAGGGGACTGCGAATGATATTGTCCCAATCGCCAATGCCCGGAAGCGGAGCGTCGATGGCGACCCAGCGGGTGATGCGGGCGGGGTATTGAGCAGCTAGCGCATAACCGACCATGTTTCCGATGTCATGAGTGACAAGTTCGGCTCTCTGCACACTGAGAGCACTCATGACCCCTACGATATCTGCAGCCTGATTCTTTTTCGTGTAACCCCCATCCGGGTGTTCGGAAAGACCCATTCCCCGCAAGTCCGGCACAATCACCGTGTGGTCCTTGGCCAGATCCGCGGCCAGCGGTGCCCACATGTCGCCGGTGTCGCCGAAGCCGTGCAGCAAGACAACGGCGGGACCCTTTCCCCCGATGCGCACGTAGAGACTCGTACCATTGGTCTGCACCATTTGAGTATGAAAGATCGTGGGATAGGGTGTAATGCGTGCGACGGACGTCGAGAAAGCGCTCGCAATAAGTGCGGCCACCAGATATCGAACCATAAGCTTCCCCCTGTACGGCACGCTGTTCGGCCGCCCGCTGACAATGACTCGTCGCGAAGTCTAGTCTTCCTGACATCGAGCGCGACAGCCATAATCTCCTAATGCGGAATTCGGCTATACCGAACAATGCTTAAACTCGAATCAGTCGCTGCATTCGTGTCCGTAGTGGAGGCCGGCTCCATTGCAGGGGCGGCGCGTCGGTTGGGGATCTCCAAGTCGGTTGTCAGCGAGCGCCTGACGGAACTTGAGCGGGTGTTGGGCGCGAAGTTCATACAGCGGACCACGCGCAGACTCTCACTCACCCAGGACGGCGGCGCCTTTTATGGACGTGCCCGCCAAATCCTGCGCGATGTGGATAGCGCCGCGGCGGAGGTCGCAAAGCGGCGTGGAACTCTTATGGGACCGCTGCGGATATCCGCCCCGGTCGGTTTTGGGAATCTGCATCTCGGGCCGGCGCTGTTTGGGCTGCTTGCGAAATACCCCGGCGTCGAGCTGACCCTGGATCTTGATGACCGCTTTGTCGACGTGTTGGCGGAAGGGTATGACGCGGTCGTTCGGCATGGACCGCTCGACGACAAGCGCTTGATCGTTAAACGTCTGGCGGCCAGCCGACGCGTCCTCGTCGCGTCTCCGGACTATTTTGAACGCTACGGAAAACCGACCTCATTGGGGGAATTGGAACGGCATCGCGCGGTCATTTACACCAATCGTGGAGCCTCCGACTGGCGTTTCCGTGTGGGGCGGAAGCTGGTCACCGTGAGCCCGACTGCCGCGCTACGCGTTAACAATGGGTTGCTCATGCGCGATGCGGCTATTGCTGGGCTGGCGATTGCCTTGTTGCCGACGTTTTTCTTGGAAACTCCACTGAAGAACCAAACGCTGAAAGTCATTGACGTTGGCGCCGAGCCCGAGGGAGCTACCGTCTTCGTTGCTTACCCGGAAGATCTGCGCTCGTCCGAGAAGATTCGGACACTAACGACATGGTTGCGGCAGGCGTTCGGGGATCCACCCTATTGGGACCAGTGATTTGCCGACGTGATGCCCACGGCGCGACTGCGATTACGAATCACACTTTGAGTTGCGTGGAGATGAGAGATGGAAGCTGACTCGGCCGTGTGGCCCGACCTGCCGTATTCGAGCTGGCACGAGACGGCGGCCACCTTGCACCTGTGGACTCAGATCGTCGGTAAGGTCAGATTGTCTCTGACCCCCTGGGTCAACCACGGTTGGCAAGTGCCGCTGTATGTAACCGCGCGCGGCCTGGGCACGTCTCCCATTCCTTTCGGCTCCGAGGTCGTGGAGATCGACTTCGACTTCATTGATCATCGGCTGCTGGCCTGCACCAGCCGGGGCGATGAGCAAGCGTTCGCGCTCGAGCAGCAGTCGGTTGCGGACTTCTACTCACGCGCGATCGAGCTGTTAAGCCAAGTCGGTGTCCGGGTGTCGATTAACGATCTGCCATGCGAATTGCCAGACCCGGTGCGCTTTCCGGATGACCGCGCGCATGACTCGTACGATGCGCACGCGGCCCACCGCTTCTGGCGAGCCCTTGTGCAGATCGATCGTGTCTTGAAGGTCTTCCGCAGCGGCTTTCTCGGCAAAGTGAGCCCGGTGCATTTCTTTTGGGGTAGCTTTGACCTCGCAGTCACGCGCTTTTCGGGGCGGAGGGCTCCGTTGCATCCCGGCGGCATGCCCGGGTTGCCGGATGCGGTAACGCGTGAGGCTTATTCCCACGAGGTGAGCAGTGCCGGATTCTGGCCAGGCAGTAAGACGTTTCCGATGGCTGCGTTCTACTCCTATGCCTATCCGGAACCGGAGGGGTTCCAAAGCGCTCCGCTCGCGGCGGGCGCGTACTACGAAGCAACTCTCGGAGAATTCATCCTGCCCTACGACAAAGTCCGTACCTCCGCCGACCCGCAAAGTGCCTTGCTCGAGTTTCTCGGAACTACTTATGAGGCGGCCGCTACGACCGGCAAGTGGAACCGCGCGGCCTTGGAGTGCGACTTGGGCACGCCAGCGCGGGTTCGCCCCCTGTCGTAGCGTACGGCCCTATTGAGGGCGTTTTGGCGCCGCATTCTGTGCTGCCCTGGGCTACTAACGCCGGCGCGGCGTCAGGCGGACAGATTCTCGAACTGGTGCTCCGCCGGCGACGCCGGTAATCAGACTGCGACTGCGGAGCTTCTGTGGCCCTCTGTGTGGTCGCCTTAAGAGAACTACGCCTTTGCTGGTTTCACTCCCCGCCGGTCGGGGGAGCGTTGCACGTCGGCCACGAAACGTGCGAGCAAAGGGGACTTATTGTCCTTTCTCCAGGCGAGAGACAGCTCCTGCGGCAAGTCCATATCAACTACCGACAGAATGACGACGCTCTTAGGACGGCGCCAACGTGCGGTTCCAAGGACCCATCCTACGCCCAGGCCTGTCGCAACCAGACTGAGGATTGTCGCCTCGTCTTTTCCCTCCTGAACGATGATGGGGGACTTCAGACCACCACGAAAACATTCGCGCGTCATACGATCGTACAGTGCGGGGGCCTCGCGCCTCGGAAACCAGACAAACGACGCACTCGTTAGGTCGCGCAGGCGAACCTGCTTGAGCTTCGTCAGAGGGTGGCTCGTGGGGACGGCCAGGTCGATTCGCTCTCTCGCGACCGGACGTCCGTCCAATTCCGCATCGGCTTTCGGCATGTTGAACACGAAACCTGCATCCAGACGGCCGGACCGGATGGCTTCCAACTGCACCAGACTGGGCTCTGGCTGAAGTTGCAGTTCGGCGTCCGGTTGCATCTCCCGGAACCGCCGGAAGGATTCCGGAACCACGCCCCGCCATGACGCACTTTCGGTGAACCCTACGCGCAGCGTTCCTGATTGACCGCGAGCGACGCGCGCGACGCGTGCCGTTGCTTCGTTTACCTCCTGCAGAATACGACGCGCATCTCCCAGGAACAGCTGTCCGGCCGCACTCAGCTTCACGCCGCGCGGCAGACGTTCAAACAGTTTGAAACCGACTTCCTCCTCCAGGTCCTGAATTTGTCGCGAGAGCGCAGGCTGCGCGACGCGCAGCCTGCCCGCCGCACGCCCGTAGTGCTGCTCCTCCCCGACGGCAACGAAATATCTTAGATGCCGTAGCTCCATTCCGATACTTTATCGCGATTGCTCCGATAGTAAAGATGTCTTGGACGTATTGGTCGTCCGCTGGCAGATTCCAGCGACGCAGAGGAGACCGCACGATCCTCGCAAGCGGCAAAGCGACGTGTCCGCAGACGGCCTCGCCTGGGGTCGTACGCAGCGGCCAGCGTCCGTAGGGAGACCAGACGTGAAGGCGCTCGTCCTTAACGCGCTCGGCGGCGGGTTCGACTTCGAAGACGTGGACATCGCCGCGCCGATCGGACGGGAGGTTCTCGTGGACGTGCGTTTCTCGAAACTCGCGCCATCCTCGAAGTCTGAGGAGATCTCATGAGCCAGCACGTCGTGATCTCCATCTCGGAAGCTGCCGACCGTCTCGCTATCCGGGAGCTCGTTGAGGCCTACGCGCACTGCGCCGACCGTCGCGACGCGAAAGGTCAGATGGCGCTATTCACCGCAGACACCCACTTCGTGGTGTACATGGACGCCAAGGATCCGAAGCCCTCTCAGGAGCTGCATTCGCGCGAGGAGCTCGCTCCTGTCTTCGCCGACCTCAATCAATACGAGGCTACCACGCACTTCGTCGGTCAAAGCACGGTCTTTACATTGACGCGCGACAGGGCTACCGGCGAAGCCTACTGTCTGGCGCATCACGTGACCGTCAACGCCGGAAAGCGAAGGATGATGGTTGCCTCGCTCCGCTACAACGATACGTTCGTCAAGCTGGACGGCGCGTGGCTGTTCGCGGAGCGCCTGCTCTACGTGGACTGGGTGGACGAGCGCGCCCTGGCATGAAGCGACTCGTCATTGCAGGCGCAACAGGGATGGTTGCCACACTTTCCTTCACGGCCACTTCCGCACTGCTGGGGGGATGCACGCCAGCCGCGTCGCAGGTGACGGATCATTTCGACGGCCAGCGTTTTCACAATCGCGAACGCTTCCCCGATCCTACTTTCTGGGAAGAGGTGAGGATTGCCTGGACGTTGAGAACCAAAACCAAGAATTGGCCCGATCACTTCCAGACGCCACCCGCCGAGCTGCCCAAGGATCCCATGCTCCATGGGATCAGGGTCCTTTGGGTCGGCCACGCTGCCGTTGTCATCCAGACGCCAACGTTGAACATCATTACCGACCCGGTGTTGTTTGATTCCATCGGTCCTAGGCTATCCCCGATCAGGACCGTAACTGACCCTGGAGTGAGCGTCGGCGGGCTTCCGCGTATTGACGTCATCCTAATCAGTCACAACCACTACGATCATCTGGATCTTAGGTCCATACACGCGATCGTTAATCGACAAGAAGGTAACGCGCCAACGGTGTTGGTGGGGCTTGGAGTTGGCAAGTTGCTGAAGCAGGAAGGCTTCTCATCTGTCTCGGAATTGGACTGGGATCAATCTGTCACGATCAAAGACACGAGGTTCGTCTTTCTTGAGGCGATCCATACATCCCGTCGCGGCGTGTTGGACACCGACAAGACGTTGTGGGGGTCATTTCTTATCGACTCCCCTGAAGGGCGAATCTACTTTGCCGGGGACACGGCATACGGCAAGCACTTCAAACACCTATATGAAAAATATGGTGCACCCAAGCTAAGTCTGCTGCCGATTGGTGCTTATGAGCCTCGCTGGTTCATGTATCGCATGCATATGAATCCCGATGAGGCGGTGCTCGCGCACATTGATCTACACAGTGAACACTCTATTGCCATCCATTTCGGTTTGATTGATAACGCGGCAGAGAGCTATACAGCTCCAGTCAATGACCTTGCCATCGCTCGTAACGCCCATGGGATTGCGGAAGCAAACTTTGTCGCCCCGCACATCGGGCAGATTTTTGAATACTAGAGACATGAACGCCCTTATCGGGCTCTCGGAGCGTAAATGAACATTCCGACGGCCGGCCAGACACGTCTTGTCATCGTCGGCGCCACAGGCATGGTCGGTGGATACGCCCTGCGTTATGCGCTCGAGCACCCCGCCGTGGCACGTGTGACTTCCATAGCGCGTAGGAAACTTGGCATCTCGCACCCGAAGCTGGACGAGATCGTACATCGAGACTTCGCGGATTGCTCCGCACTCTCAGAGCCACTCTCAGGTCAGGACGCAGCGGTCTATTGCATCGGCGCGTATACCGGGGCGGTGCCGGACGCAGTGCTTCGCAAGGTAACCGTGGACTACACGGTCGAGTTCACCGGAGTTCTCCGCGGCAGCAGCCCCGACGCGGCGTTCTCATTCTTGAGCGGAAGTGGCGCGGACCCGACGGGGCGAAGTCGGATAGCCTTTGCCCGCTACAAGGGAGAGGCGGAGAAGGGGCTGCTGGGGGCGGGGTTCCCGTGCGTCTACATCTTCCGCCCCGCGTACATCTACCCAGTGGAGCCGCGGAAGGAACCGAATTTCGGCTACCGCCTGTTGCGTGGGATCTACCCCGTCTTTCGGCGGCTGTTCCCCAACCAGGTGATTCGCGCCGACGACCTGGGCCACGCCATGGCGGAGGTCACCCTCAGGGGAAGAGGGGAGCACGGCGGGGTGGTTTTGGAGAACCGTGACATTCGCGCCATGGTGGAAGCATGAGTGAAGCTCTGGGGAGCTATCGTGACGAGACGGTGCGCGAGTCCAAGCATCCTGTTCTGCAGGAAGTTT
>Ga0209380_10001890_pt1 | contig 13770 bp, 10 predicted proteins | sample HubBroMetageWFT6_FD_188347 | JGI IMG/M metagenome (GOLD analysis project Ga0209380, IMG submission 188347) | Warmed and freeze-thawed soil microbial communities from the Hubbard Brook experimental Forest, New Hampshire - Hubbard Brook CCASE Soil... | ecosystem: Environmental > Terrestrial >...
TACCGCGCGCACCTGCGCGACCCCTCGTTCCACCACCTGCAGGCCCTCGCCGCCATGTGCGAGGGTGGCCTGCTGGCAGACGTGATCCCGGCGATCGCGTCGATCGACCCGGTGATTGGAGGCGTGGACAGGTAATGCCGTTCAGTGACGAGGCACTGGCCCGGCTGCGGGCGGATGCCGCCGACATCATCGGCAGGTACCCGCGGGCGAGGTCCGCGCTGCTGCCGCTGCTGCACCTGGTGCAGTCCGAGGAGGGATACGTCTCCGACGACGGCATGGCGTTCTGCGCCGAGGTGCTCGGGATCACCAAGACCGAAGTCAAGGGCGTGTCCACCTTCTACACGATGTACAAGGACCGCCCCGCCGGGGAGTACCAGCTGGGCGTCTGCACGAACACGCTGTGCGCCATCATGGGCGGCGACGAGATCTACGCCGCGCTCGCCGAGCACCTTGGCGCCGATCCGCACGGCGACGCGCACCACGACGTCGTCTCGCCGGACGGCAAGGTCGGCCTCGAGCGCGTCGAGTGCAACGCGGCCTGCGACTACGCCCCGGTGGTCATGGTGAACTGGGAGTTCTTCGACAACATGACGCCAGATTCAGCCAGGCAGCTGGTCGACGACCTGCGGGCGGGCAGCGACGTGCGGCCCACCAGGGGACCTGACCGGCTCTGCACCTGGAAGCAGGCGTCCCGCATCCTCGCCGGCTTCGGTGACGGGCAGGCCGCGGAAGGCCCGTCGGCGGGCCCGGCCAGCCTGGTCGGCCTCGAGCTCGCCAAGGAGCACGGCTGGACGGCACCCGAGCCCGCCGGAGGCACCAAGTGACCGACACGCTCACGCCCGTCCTCACGGCGCACTGGGACGAGCCGGACTCCTTCCGGCTCGCCGGCTACGAGCGGACCGGCGGGTACCAGGGGCTGCGCAAGGCGCTGGCGATGCCGCCTGACGACGTGATCGCGGCCGTGAAGAACTCCGTGCTGCGGGGCCGTGGCGGCGCCGGGTTCCCCACCGGCGTGAAGTGGTCGTTCATCCCGCAAGGCGACGGCAAGCCGCACTACCTCACGGTCAACGCCGACGAATCCGAGCCGGGCACCTGCAAGGACGTCCCGCTGATGATGGCCACCCCGCACACGCTGATCGAGGGCGCCATCATCACCTGCTATGCCATCAGGGCCGGGCACGCGTTCATCTACATACGCGGCGAGGTGCTGCACGTCGTCCGGCGGCTGCAGCTCGCGGTCGCCGAGGCCTACGAGGCGGGCTACCTCGGCAAGAACATCCTCGGCTCCGGCTTCGACCTGGACATCGTGGTGCACGCCGGGGCCGGCGCCTACATCTGCGGCGAGGAGACCGCGCTGCTCACCTCGCTCGAGGGGTACCGCGGCCTGCCGCGGAACCGGCCGCCGTTCCCGGCTGTGGAGGGCCTGTACGCGAGCCCCACGGTGATCAACAACGTCGAGTCCATCTCCAGCGTGCCGTCGATCATGTCGGACGGCTGGGACTGGTTCGCCGAGCTGGGCACCGAGAAGTCCAAGGGTTTCGGCATCTTCTCGCTGTCCGGGCACGTCACCCATCCCGGCCAGTACGAGGCGCCACTCGGCATCACGCTGCGCGAGCTGCTCGACCTGGCCGGCGGGATCCGCGCCGGGCACCGGCTGAAGTTCTGGACCCCGGGCGGGTCCTCGACGCCGCTGCTGACCGACGCGCACCTGGACGTGCCGCTGGACTTCGAGTCGGTGGCCGCCGCAGGGTCGATGCTCGGCACCCGCGCGCTGCAGATCTTCGACGAGACCACCTGCGTCGTGCGGGCAACGCTGCGGTGGACCGAGTTCTACCAGCACGAGTCCTGCGGCAAGTGCACGCCGTGCCGGGAGGGCGCCTACTGGCTGGTGCGGGCGATCGAGCGGATCGAGCAGGGCAAGGGCACCGACGAGGACCTGGAAACGATCCTCGACGTCGGCGACAACATCATCGGCCGCGCGTTCTGCGCGCTCGGCGACGCCGTGCCGGTGCCGTTTTCCTCCGCCGTCAAGTATTTCCGCGACGAGATCATCCAGCACCAGAAGGAAGGCGGCTGCCCGTTCGACCCGGCGGCCACCACGCTGTGGGCGGATAGGTAACTCAATGACCGTGCAGACCACGACCCAGACCGTCACCGTCACCATCGACGGATTCGAGATCAGCGTTCCGAAAGGAACGCTGATAATCCGGGCCGCCGAGACCCTCGGCATCCAGATCCCGCGTTTCTGCGACCACCCGCTGCTCGACCCGATCGGCGCCTGCCGGCAGTGCCTGGTGGACATCGAGGGCCAGCGCAAGCCGCTCGCCTCGTGCACCACCGTCTGCACCGACGGAATGGTGGTCAAGACGCAGCTCACGTCCGCCGTCGCCGACAAGGCGCAGCAGGGCGTGATGGAGCTGCTGCTGATCAACCACCCGCTCGACTGCCCGATGTGCGACAAGGGCGGCGAGTGCCCGCTGCAGAACCAGGCCATGTCCAATGGCCGGGGCGAGAGCCGGTTCCGCGAGGACAAGCGCGAGTTCGCCAAGCCGGTAGCGATCTCCACCGAGGTGCTGCTCGACAGGGAGCGGTGCATCTCCTGTACCCGGTGCGTCCGCACGTCGGAGGAGATCGCGGGCGACGTCTTCATCGAGTTCATCGAGCGCGGCCCCGCGCAGTACATCGGCACCGCCACGGGCAAGCCGTTCAACTCCTACTTCTCAGGCAACACCATCCAGGTCTGCCCGGTGGGGGCGCTGACCAGCGCGGCGTACCGGTTCAAGTCCCGGCCGTTCGACCTGGTGTCCACGCCGAGCGTGTGCGAGCACTGCGCGTCCGGGTGCCGGCTGCGCACCGACCACCGGCGCGGCCGGGTGCAGCGCCGGCTGGCCGGCGAGGATTACGAGGTCAACGAGGAGTGGAGCTGCGACAAGGGCCGCTTCGCGTTCAGCTACGCCACCGAGCCCGACCGGCTGACCGCGCCGCTGGTCCGCGACGAGGACGGCGTGCTGCGCCCGGCGTCGTGGGCCTCCGCCTTCGCGGCCGCGGCCCGCGGCCTCGAAGCCGCGCGGGACGCGACCGAGGGACCGCGCGGCGTCGGCGTGCTGACCGGCGGCAGGCTGACCCTCGAGGACGCCTACGCGTACGCGAAGTTCACCCGGGTCGCGCTGAACACCAACGACATCGACATGCGCGCACGGCCGCACTCGGTGGAGGAGGAGCAGTTCCTCGCCGCCAGGGTGGCCGGGCGCGACATCGAGGTCAGCTACGCCGACCTGGAGGCCGCGCCGGCCGTGCTGCTCGCCGGGTTCGAGCCGGAAGACGAGTCGCCCATCGTGTTCCTGCGGCTGCACAAGGCTGCCCGCAAGCGGGGCCTCCCGGTGTTCTCGATCGCGGCGCTCGCCTCGCGGGGGCTGGCCAAGGTGTCCGGCACGCTGCTGCCCACGGTGCCAGGCGCCGAGCCGGCCGCGCTCACGACGCTGGCCGCCGGCGGTTCCAACGATGCTGACTTCAACCGCGCCGCCGACCTGCTCAAGGCACCCGGCGCGGTGATCCTCGTGGGGGAGCGGCTCGCCGAGGTGCCAGGGGCGCTGGCCGCCGCGGTGCGGCTCGCCGACGCCACCGGCGCGAAGCTCGCCTGGATACCGAGGCGGGCGGGGGAGCGCGGCGCCGTGGAGGCCGGCGCGCTGCCCGGGCTGCTGCCGATCGGCCGCTGGGTCGGCGACCCGAAGGCGCGGGCCGAGGTGGCGCGGGTCTGGGCCAAGGCCACGCTGCCGACGACCCCGGGCCGCAGCACCGCGGCGATGCTGGCCGCGGCTGAGCAAGGAGAGCTCGGCGCGCTGGTCGTCGCCGGCGTGGACGCCGCTGACCTGCCTGACCCGGCGGGCGCGCTGCGCGCGCTCGAGACGGTTCCGTTCGTGGTCAGCCTCGAGCTGCGGGCCAGCTCGGTCACCGACCGGGCCGACGTGGTGTTCCCGGTGGCCGCGATCGCCGAGAAGGCCGGCACGTTCGTGAACTGGGAAGGCCGCGGCGGCACGTTCGGCGCCGCGCTCACCGTGCCAGGCGTCCGGACCGACCAGTACGTGCTGGGCGCGATCGCCGACGAGATGGACGTGCACCTGGCCCTGCCGGATGCGGCGGCCGTCAGGGCCGAGCTCACGGAGCTCGGCGGCTGGCGCGGCGCCCGCCCGCTGCCGCCCGCCGTGATCTCTTCCGCGTCTTCCCCTGAGCTCGGTGAGCACGAGGTTCGCCTCGTCACCTGGCATCAGCTGCTCGACGCGGGCCGGATGCAGGATGGCGAACCGTACCTCGCGGGCACCGCCCGGCCCGTCGTGGCGCGGGTGTCCCCCGCCACGGCGGCGGCCGCCGGGGTGAGCGACGGCGAGAAGGTGACCGTCACGACGGCGGCCGGCGCGCTGACGATCCCGGTCGAAGTGACGCCGATGGCCGACGGCGTGGTGTGGCTGCCGACCGCTTCCGCGGGCTCCGCGGTCCGCACTGACCTCGGCGCCGGGCACGGCAGCCGGGTGACCCTGAGGAGGTCAGAATGAGCGGGGCGCTGGCAGCGGACCCGACGCTAGCCGATTTCTACTTGGTCCCCTGGTGGCTGGTGTTGCTGAAGGTCGGGATCGTCTTCGTGTTCCTGATCTTCACCACGATCTTCATGATCTGGTTCGAGCGCCGGGTCATCGGCCGGATGCAGAACCGGCCGGGGCCTAACAGGGCCGGGCCGTGGGGCCTGCTGCAGCCGATCGCCGACGCGCTCAAGCTGCCGCTGAAGGAGGACATCGTCCCCACCAAGGTGGACAAGCTGGTCTTCTTCGTCGCGCCGATCCTCGCGGCAGGGCCGGCGTTCATCAGCTTCGCGATCATCCCGTGGGGCACGGTGGTCTCGATCTTCCACCACCAGACGCCGCTGCAGGTCGCCGACCTGCCGGTCGCGGTGCTGCTCGTGCTCGCGATGAGCTCGATCGGCGTCTACGGCATCGTGCTGGCCGGCTGGGCATCCCGCGGGCCTTACTCGCTGCTCGGCGCGCTGCGCTCGACCGCGCAGGTGATCAGCTACGAGATCGCGATGGGCCTGGCGTTCGTCGCGGTGTTCCTGTACGCGGGCTCGCTGTCCACCACGGCGATCGTCACGGCCCAGCAGCACTTCTGGTACGGGTGGCTGCTGCTTCCCTCGTTCCTCGTCTACCTGGTGACGATGGTCGGCGAGACCAACCGGGTGCCGTTCGACCTGCCCGAGGGCGAGGGCGAGATCGTCGCGGGGCACATGACCGAGTACTCGTCGATGAAGTTCGCGATGTTCTTCCTCGCCGAGTACATCAACATGGTCACGGTCTCCGCGCTAGCCGTCACGCTGTTCCTCGGCGGCTGGCGGGCGCCGTGGCCGATCTCGCTCTGGTCCGGCGCCAACAGCGGCTGGTGGACGGTGCTGTGGTTCCTGATCAAGGTCTTCATCCTGCTGTTCTGCTACGTCTGGCTGCGCGGCACGCTGCCGAGGACGCGGTACGACCAGCTGATGGCGCTGGGCTGGAAGATCCTCATCCCCGCGTCGATCGTCTGGATCCTGCTGATCGCGACGGTCAAGGCGTGGCGGAACGACACCCACTCGAACGTCGTCTACGCGTGCGCCGGCCTGGTCATCGTGCTGATCCTGCTGCTGGTCACGTTCTGGGACAACGCGGCACAGCGGCACGCCGCCGAGATCGCGCCGGAACCGCCGCCAGTCGCGGACGGCGGGGACGGCACCGTTGAGGGCTTCCCTGTGCCGCCGCTCGACCTGCCGCATTATCACGGCTTCGACTTGGGTGAGCCGGCGCTTGGCAGCCCGCCGCTCGGCTCGACCGAAGTGACGAAGGAGGTCACCGGTGCCGGTTCTTGATTTCCTCAACCCCGTCAAGGGGTTCGGGGTCACCTTCCGCGAGATGTTCAGGAAGGTGGACACCGTGATGTACCCGGAGGACAAGCGGCCGACCGCGCCCCGGTTCCACGGCCATCACCAGCTGAACCGCTGGCCGGACGGGCTGGAGAAGTGCATCGGCTGCGAGCTGTGCGCCTGGGCCTGCCCGGCGGACGCGATCTACGTCGAGGGCAGGGACAACACGCCGGACGACCGGTACTCCCCTGGCGAGCGGTACGGGCACGTCTACCAGATCAACTACCTGCGCTGCATCCTGTGCGGGATGTGCATCGAGGCGTGCCCGACGCGCGCGCTGACGATGACCAACGAGTACGAGATCGCCGACGACAACAGGGAAAGCCTCATCTGGACCAAGGAGCAGCTGCTCGTGCCGCTGCTTCCCGGCATGGAGGCGCCGCCGCACCCGATGCGGCTCGGGAACGACGAGAAGGACTACTACCGGCTAGGCGGCGGGGGCGTGGTGGCCACTGACCGCGCGCCCGGCATGTACGGACCCGGCGGGCCCACCGGCCCGGCGGTGCACATCACGGGTGCCGACTACCTGGTGTCGGGCGAGGACGAGACGGCGTTCGAGGCTGAGGAGGCCTCGATGGGCGTTGAAGCGCCTGGCGTTGAAACGACGGGCGGAGAGGTGGCCAAGTGACTCACCTGCTGCTGGCCGCGAACAACGGCACCAACCTGGATCCGATTTACAGCAAAGCGCTTTTCTGGATCCTCGCCATCCTGTCCGTCGGCGCCGCCATCACCATGATCTTCATGCGGCAGGCTGTGCACTGCGCGCTGATGCTCGCGGTCGTGATGCTCTCGCTCGCGGTGCTTTACGCGATGCAGGGCGCGCCGTTCCTGGCCTTCGTGCAGATCATCGTGTACACCGGCGCCGTGCTGATGCTGTTCCTCTTCGTGGTCATGCTGATCGGCGTGACCTCGTCGGATTCGCTCGTGGAGACGATCCGCGGTCAGCGGCTCTGGGCGGGCCTCGGCGGTCTCGGGTTCCTGATCCTGCTGATCGTCGGCATCGGGCACGCGGCCATCGGCAGCGCCGCCCCGCAAACCGCCGCCAACGGCGTCGATAACCTCACCGGCCTCGCGAAGCTGATCTTCACCACGTACGTCTTCCCGTTCGAGGCCACCAGCGCCCTGCTGATCACCGCCGCGCTCGGCGCGATGGTGCTCGCGCACCGGGAGCGCACCGAGCCCAAGCCGACCCAGCGGGAGCTGTCCCGCCGCCGGGTGGCCAGCGGGCACGTGGCGCCCGAGCCGCCGCCGGGGGTGTACGCCCTGCACGACGCCGTCGACATGCCGGCGCTGTTGCCTGATGGAAGCACCACCGCACGTTCCATATCGAAGGCGGTGACCCAGCGCGACGTGGACCTTGGCCGCGACCCGCAGCCGGACGTGACCGCTGATCTCGAAACGGAAGACCGGACCGAAGAAGAGCGGCAGATCGAAGCCGCCGCCAGGGGGAGGGACGAGCAAGCATGAGCCCCGCAGCGTACGTCTTCCTTTCCGTCATCCTGTTCGCCATCGGCGGCGTCGGCGTTCTCGTCCGGCGCAACGCGATCGTGATCTTCATGTGCGTCGAGCTGATGCTGAACGCGTGCAACCTCGCCTTCGTGGCGTTCGCGAGGCTGCACGGGAACCTGGACGGCCAGGTCGTGGCCTTCTTCGTGATGGTCGTCGCGGCCGCTGAAGTGGTCGTCGGGCTCGCGATCCTGATGGCCCTCTACCGCGCCCGCAAGTCCGCGTCCGTGGACGACGCGAACCTGCTCAAGTACTAAGGGGATTCTGGTATGACGACGCTTGCCGCGACCGGCGCGCTGCGCTTCTCGTGGCTGCTGCTCGCGTTCCCGGTCTTCGGCGCGGCGGTCCTGCTGCTCGGCGGGCGGCGCACCAACAAATGGGGGCACCTGCTCGGCTGCGCGATGTCGCTCGCGTCGTTCGTCTACGGCGTGATCGCGTTCTTTACGCTGCTCAGCTATCCCGCCGCGGACCGCAGCCGCGACCTGCACCTGTACTCATGGATCCCGGTTGAGAGGTTCCAGGCGAACATCGGGATCCTGCTGGACCCGCTGTCGATCTGCTTCGTGCTGCTGATCACGGGCGTCGGCTCGCTGATCCTCATCTACTCGATCGGGTACATGGCGCACGACGCGGAGCGGCGGCGGTTCTTCGGCTACCTGAACCTGTTCATCGCCGCGATGCTGCTGCTGGTGATCTCCGACAACTACCTCGCGCTGTACGCCGGGTGGGAGGGCGTCGGCCTCGCCTCCTACCTGCTGATCGGGTTCTGGCAGTCCAGGCAGGCGCCGCCGGCCGCGGCGAAGAAGGCGTTCATCGCGAACAGGGTCGGTGACGCCGGCCTGTCGCTGGCGATCATGCTGATGTTCGCCGAGTTCGGCACGTTCAACTTCACCGGCGTGTTCGCGTCGGCGAAGTCGGGGGGCTCCGGCGTGGGTCTCGCGCTCGGCCTGCTGCTGCTGCTCGCCGCCTGCGGCAAGTCCGCCCAGCTGCCGCTCCAGTCCTGGCTGCTCGATGCCATGGAAGGCCCGACCCCGGTGTCGGCGCTGATCCACGCGGCCACCATGGTCACCGCCGGGGTGTACCTGATGGTCCGGTCCAACCCGATCCTGGCGCAGTCGGCGGACGCGCGGATGGCGGTGGCCATCGTGGGCACGGTCACGCTGTTGTTCGGCGCGATCATCGCGTGCGGCAAGGACGACATCAAGAAGTCGCTCGCCGGTTCCACCATGTCGCAGATCGGCTACATGATGCTCGGCGCGGGCCTCGGCCCTGCCGGGTACGCGTTCGCGATCGCGCAGCTGCTCGCGCACGGGTTCTTCAAGGCGGGGCTCTTCCTCGGCGCCGGCTCGGTCATGCACGGCATGGACGACGAGGTGAACATGCGGCGTTATGGCGCCCTGGCGCGCGTCATGCCGATCACCGCCGTCACGTTCGCCATCTCCTACCTGGCGATCATCGGCATCCCGCCGTTCTCCGCGTTCTTCACTAAAGACCCGATCATCGACGCGGCGTGGGATCAGGGCGGAACCGCGGGCTGGCTAATGGGCGGCGCGGCGATCATCGGCGCGGGCATCACCGCGTTCTACATGACCAGGATGGTGCTCATGACCTTCACCGGCGCCAAGCGCTGGGAGGAGCACGCGCATCCGCACGAGTCGCCGGCCGTGATGACGGCGCCGATGATCGTGCTCGCCATCGGGTCGACCGTCGCGGGCGCGTTCCTGATCCTCAACAACCGGCTTGTCGATTTTCTCGCCCCTGTGGTCGGCACGCCGCCGGTCTTGCACGGGCTCTGGACCGTGCCAGGTGAGACCTCCTTGGCGCTGGCAGTCGTTGCCGCCGTGCTCGCATGGTCTATGTACGGGCGCGTGCCGGTGCCCGAGACCGCGCCGCGGGGGAACCTTGTCACGAACGCGGCGCGCCAGGAGCTGTACGGTAACGCGTTCAATGAGTCAGTGCTGATGCGGCCGGGGCAGTGGCTGACCCGGCTATCGGTTTTCTTCGACAGCCGCGGCGTGGACGGGCTCGTCAACACGATCGCGGCGACGATTGGCGGGTCGTCGGGGCGGCTGCGCAGGATCCAGACCGGTTTCGTGCGCTCTTACGCGCTGTCCATGCTTATCGGCGCCGTGCTGCTGGTAGCCGGCCTTCTAGTGGTGAGGCTGTAAATGAACGGCTTTCCCTGGCTGACCGTAGCGGGCGCCATCCCGCTGGTGGGGGCGGTGCTCGTCGCGCTCGTGCCGTCGCTGCCCGCGGACAGCGCGGCTGGCGACGTCGAGGCGCGGTCCCGGCTTGTCAAGGTGCTGACGCTGGCCGTCACACTGATCACGCTGGTCTGGGTGATCGTGATGGCCACCAGGTTCAACACCTCGGGGCCGACCTTCCAGCTGACCGAGCAGTACTCGTGGATCCCCCAGTTCGGGGTGCACTACGCGCTCGGCGTGGACGGGATAGCGCTCGTGCTCATCGGCATGACCGTGGTGCTGATGCCGATGGTGGTCCTCGCCTCCTGGCACGACGCGGACAACGCCAGGCGGTCGCCCAAGAGCTACTTCGCCATGATGCTGGTCCTCGAGACCATGATGATCGGGGTCTTCGCGGCCACCGACGTGTTCCTGTTCTACGTTTTCTTCGAGGCCATGCTGATCCCGATGTACTTCATGATCGGGTCGTTCGGCGTCGGGCCGCGGCAGTACGCGGCCGTGAAGTTCCTGCTCTACAGCCTGCTCGGCGGCCTGCTCATGCTGGTCGCGGTGATCGCGCTGTACGTGTACGCGGGTGAGTCGGCGGCCACCGGGCACCACGGCACGTTCCTGTTCTCCACCCTGGTGCACGTCACCCTCTCGCCGCTGGTGCAGAAGTGGCTGTTCCTCGGGTTCTTCATCGCGTTCGCGATCAAGGCGCCGCTGTGGCCGTTCCACACCTGGCTGCCCGATGCGACCTTCTCCGCCCAGCCAGGCGCGGCGGTGCTGATGCTCGGCGTGATGGACAAGGTCGGCACGTTCGGCATGATCAGGTACTGCCTGGAGCTGTTCCCGACCGCGGCGCACTACTTCACGCCGCTGATCCTGGTCCTCGCGGTGATCAGCATCCTGTACGGGGCGATCGTGGCGATCGGCCAGACCTCGATGAAGCGGCTGATCGGATACACGTCGGTCTCGCACTTCGGATTCATCGTCCTCGGCATCTTCGCGTTCACGTCGCAGGGGCAGGTCGGCGCGATCCTGTACATGGTCAACCACGGGTTCGCCACCGGGGCGCTGTTCCTGCTCGCCGGGTTCCTGATCGTCAGGCGCGGCTCGGACCGGATCGCCGACTACGGTGGCGTGCAGACGGTTGCCCCGCTGCTCGCCGGGCTGTTCCTCGTGTCCCTCCTCGCGATGCTCTCGCTGCCCGGCCTGTCCACCTTCGTCAGCGAGTTCCTGGTGCTGGTGGGCACGTTCACGCGCTACAAGGTGGCCGCCTCCTTCGCCACGGCCGGCATCATCCTCGCCGCGATCTACGCGCTGTGGCTGTACCAGCGGATAGCCACCGGCCCGGTGGCCGAGCCGGTCGCCAAGATGCCGGACCTGAGGTTCCGGGAGCTGGTGGCGGTGTTCCCGCTCGTCGCGCTGATCATCGCGATGGGCGTCTACCCGAAGCCGGTGCTCGACGTGATCAACCCGGCGGTGCAGTCCACGCTCAGCCAGGTCCATTCGACCGACCCGGTGCCAGCCCATCCCGCGCCAGCCCAGGCCGTAGCCGCCTCGGCTGCCCAGAAGGGAACCCAGCCGTGACCCCGCTTGCCGCAGCCACCGCGACCGTTCCCGGCGCGATCCCGGCGCCCAGCATCGAGTACGGCCAGCTCGCCCCGATGCTGGTCGTGTTCGCCGGGGCGATCATCGGCGTGCTCGTCGAGGCGTTCGTGCCTAGGCCGCTGCGCCGCAGCGCGCACCTGGTGGTCACGTTCGGCGTGCTGCTGGCCGCCTTCATCTGGACCTGCGTGATCGCCGGGTCCTCGACGATCTTCGCCAAGGGCAGCGCCGGGCACGTGGCGGCGATGGGCGCCGTCGCGGTGGACCGGCCGACGCTGTTCATCCAGGGCACGATCCTGGTGCTCGCCTTCGTCTCGGTGCTGCTGATCGCCGACGCGTCGCACGACGTGCCGGAGTTCGCGGGCCAGGCGGCCGCGGTGCCCGGCTCGGCCGAGGAGCGCGCGAGCCTGCTGGCCGGTTTCGTGCACACCGAGATCTACCCGCTGACCCTGTTCTCCGTCGGCGGCATGCTGCTGTTCCCCGCCTCCAGCGACCTGCTGACGATGTTCGTGGCGCTCGAGGTGCTGTCGCTGCCGCTGTACCTGCTGTGCGGGCTCGCGCGGCGCCGCCGGCTGCTGTCGCACGAGGCCGCGATGAAGTACTTCCTGCTCGGCGCGTTCTCCTCGGCGTTCTTCCTGTTCGGCATTGCGATGCTGTACGGGTTCTCCGGTTCGGTGTCGCTGGGCGCGATCGCCTCGGCGGCGGCCGGCAACACCGGCAGCGACACGCTGCTGTTCGCCGGGATCGCGCTCACCGGGGTGGGCTTGCTGTTCAAGGTCGGCGCGGTGCCGTTCCAGTCCTGGAAGCCGGACGTCTACCAGGGCGCGCCGACCCCGATCACCGCGCTGATGGCGTCGTGCGTCGTGGTGTCGGCGTTCGGCGCCCTGCTGCGGGTCTTCTACGTGGCTTTCGGCAACCTGACCTGGGACTGGCGGCCGGCGATGTGGGTGGTGGCGGTCCTCACGATGGTGGTCGGCGCGGTGATCGCCATCACGCAGACCGACGTCAAGCGGCTGCTCGCCTACTCGTCGATCGCGCACGCGGGGTTCATCCTCACCGCGGTGATCGCCGCCTCGCAGCAGGGCCTGTCGTCGTCGCTGTTCTACCTGGCGTCCTACGGCCTGACCACGGTCGGGGCGTTCGCCGTGATCACGCTGGTCCGCGACCCGGGCGGCGAGGCCGACCACCTGTCCCGCTGGGCGGGCCTCGGCAAGCGGTCGCCGATAGTGGCGGGGCTGTTCGCGCTGTTCCTGCTCGCCTTCGCCGGCATCCCGCTGACCAGCGGGTTCATCGGGAAGTTCGCGGTCTTCCAGGCGGCCATCGCGAGCGGGGCCACCGCGCTGGTGATCGTCGGCGTGGTGTCCTCGGCGGTCGCGGCGTTCTTCTACGTCCGTGTCATCGTGCTGATGTTCTTCAGCGAGCCGATGGCCGACGGCCCGGAAGTGGTCAGGGCCGGCCTGTTCACGGGCATCGCGGTGGCGGTCGGCACGATCGCGACCGTCTTCCTGGGCATCGTGCCTGAGCCGCTGCTGAGCCTGGCCAACCACGCGGCCACGCAGCTATTCGTGCGATGACGCCTGGCACCCCGGTGTTCCCGGCGCGCCGCCTAGTTCGTATGCTGGTGAGTTCCTACGCTCCTGCGCTGGGTTAGGTGCGCCGAGGACATGGAGTTCGCGTGACCATCGCAGTTCCGGTCGAGTTCGCTGACGAGGCTCTCACCGCGGAAATCGCGGAGGACCTGGCCGTGGTGGAGACCGCGCTCCGGGATACCTCGTTCGGCGGTAACGAGATGTTCGCCGAGGTCTCCAGGCACATGATGGCGGCCGGCGGCAAGCGGTTCCGCGTGATGCTGGTCCTGCTGGCCGCCCGCTTCGGGGACAGCCGCGACAAGCGGATCGTGCCAGCGGCGGTCGCCATCGAGCTTACGCACCTGGCGACGCTGTTCCACGACGACGTGATGGACGAGGCCGTCATCAGGCGCGGGCACCCGTCGGCGAACTCGATGTTCGGCAACTCGGTCGCGATCCTGGCCGGCGACTACTTGTTCGCCAGGGCCTCCCGCATCCTCGCCGACCTCGGCCCGCAGGCCATCAGGATCCAGGCGGAGACGTTCAGCCGCCTGGTCGACGGCCAGCTGGCCGAGACGGTCGGCCTCCGGCCCGGGCAGGACCCGCTCGACCACTACATGCACGTGATCACCGAGAAGACCGGCTCGCTGATCGCCACCGCTGGCCGGTTCGGCGCGATGTTCGCCGGCGCGCCCGACGAGATCTCCGATCTCATCGCCGACGCGTGCCAGCACATCGGCGTCGCCTGGCAGCTCTCCGACGACGTGCTCGACGTCTCTTCGTCGTCGGCCCAGTCGGGCAAGGAGCCCGGCACCGACCTGCGGCAGGGCGTGCGCACCCTGCCGGTGCTTTACGCGCTGCGGTCTTCGGACCCGGCCGGCGAGCGGCTGCGCTGGCTGCTGACAGAAGCCGACCTGACCGATGCCGCGCTGCACGCCGAGGCGCTGTCCCTGCTCCAGGTCTC
>Ga0209380_10001891_pt1 | contig 13761 bp, 15 predicted proteins | sample HubBroMetageWFT6_FD_188347 | JGI IMG/M metagenome (GOLD analysis project Ga0209380, IMG submission 188347) | Warmed and freeze-thawed soil microbial communities from the Hubbard Brook experimental Forest, New Hampshire - Hubbard Brook CCASE Soil... | ecosystem: Environmental > Terrestrial >...
ATGTCCACACTGTACGGCAATGATCTTGCCGTCAGTTACGCTAGGGCGAACCCGCAGCACAACTACCCAACCGGATCGGTGCTTTCCCTGGTGACGTGGACCCAGCGCGAAGACGACCGCTGGTTTGGAGCGAAGATTCCGGATCGGGTGAAGTCCGTGGAATTTGTATTCGTCGATGCTGCGGCGGATGGCCGCCAGTCTTACTCTTACCGGGAGTACGAAGGAGCGCCGCTGACGATGGCATCCGAACAGAAAGGTTTTACTCCGAATGACAGGACAGCCTATCTGCTCTCGCAGCGAGCGGCCGTGTTGCCGTAACAGCTTCGTGAACCAGCCAATGTCTTGCTTACGAGCCATCCACGCTCATATACTCGGAACGTTTGCCCGTTCACTCTGGGGACTCGTCCCGGCGCCGGCCAACATCTTGAAATGCAATCATTTCGGAGACCACTCTTATGACCACGATGGCTGCCCCACCGCAAGTCGACAAAGAAAGTAATCCATGGGAATCGCAGCGGGCGCGCTTTGACCTGGCTGCCCAGAAACTCAATCTCGACGACGGCCTGTGGCGGGTTCTGCGCTATCCCAACCGCGAGCTGACGGTCTACATCCCGGTGCAGATGGATGACGGACATCTTGAGGTCTTCACCGGGTTTAGAGTGCAGCACTCGATTGCGCGCGGCCCGGCCAAAGGCGGCATCCGCTATGCGCCTGACGTTACGCTCGACGAAGTGCGCGCCCTCGCTAGCTGGATGACCTGGAAGTGCGCCGTGGTCAACATTCCCTTCGGCGGAGCCAAAGGCGGAGTGATCTGCGATCCGCACAAGATGTCGATGGGCGAGATCGAGCGCATGACACGGCGCTACACCTCGGAGCTGATCGAATTTATCGGGCCCGAAAAGGACGTGCCGGCTCCCGATGTCAATACCAACGAACAGATCATGGCGTGGATGATGGATACCTATTCCATGCACATGCGGCAAACCGTGACGGCGGTCGTGACCGGAAAGCCGATCAACATCGGCGGTTCGCGGGGGCGCCGCGAGGCCACCGGCCGCGGTGTGATGGTGGTATGCGACGAGGCCTGCAAGAAGCTTGGCCTTTCGCGCGAAAGCAGCCGCGTGATTGTACAGGGCTTCGGCAACGTGGGCTCGAACGCGGCGCACCTCATGCACCAGGCGGGATACAAAGTCATAGGCATCGCCGAAGTGGGGGGCGGACTTTACAACAAGAACGGGATCGACCTGAACGCACTGGTGGAATTCCGCCAGAAGAATGGAACCGTGCACGGATTTCCAGAGGCGGAACCGGCCGACACCGCCGACTTGCTCACGACGGACTGCGAAATTCTCATTCCTGCCGCGACCGAGAACGTTATTACCTCGCGCAATGTCGATCGCGTGAAGTGCCGCATTCTGGCGGAAGGAGCGAACGGTCCCACCACATCGGCGGCCGACGATGTTCTCGGCGACAAGGGAGTTTTCGTGATTCCAGATATCCTGGCCAACGCCGGCGGAGTGACGACTTCGTACTTCGAGTGGGTGCAGGACCGCCAGGGCTACTTCTGGAAAGAGTCTGTGGTCAATGAGCAACTGGAAGAGATTATGATCTCGTCTTTTGGCGATGTGGTCCGCTATGCCGAGACCCACAAGGTGAACAATCGCATCGCAGCCTATATGCTGGCCATCGATCGCGTTGCCTACACCATACGGCAGCGGGGAATTTACGCGTAGAACCAGTGGCCAGTTGCCAGGGACCAGTTGCCAGTTTATGGACCGGGGAATTTGCGACGGAGGAATTATGAGCTTACGCACAAAGAGACTTTTCGCGCGGATGTTGCCTTTGCTGCTTGCATCCCTGATGTTGCCTGCGGTTGCGCTGACGCCTTCGATTGCGGCCGCCGCGCCGCCAGCCGCGGCTGCAGCCGCCGACAAGCTTGATATCAACACGGCGACCGGCGATCAACTCAAGGCCCTGCCGGGTATCGGCGACGCCTACTCGCAAAAGATCATCGCCGGCCGTCCGTACCGGACGAAGCTCGACCTGGTGCAGAAAAAGGTCATTCCTCAAGCGACATACGACAAGATCAAGGATCAGATCATCGCGAAACAGCCGAAATCGAACGCGATGGCTCCGGCCGCGCCAAAATAATTGCCACGCGGGTTTCATCCTCAGAGCCGCTCCGTCGCTCCGTCACTCCATCGCCCCGTCGCCGCGTCGCCGCGTCGCTCCATCGCTCCATGCCTCTCGGGAACTTTCGTGCCCTAATTGCACATTCTCCCGATTGCGTTCCCCATGATCGTGGAGGATAATCAAGCTGTCTCCGGTCGCCCTTCCGGATCTTGCTGAGTTGCGGTGAACCTGCCTAATTCCATCACGCTGATCCGCATCTGCAGCATTCCTCTGCTGATCTGGATCCTGTCTTCGAACCAGTTCAGCAGCGTGCACGGCGCCAAAGAGTTGCTGGCCTCCGCCATATTCATCGCCGCATCGATGACAGATGGCATCGACGGCTACCTGGCCCGCAAGCGTGGGCAGATTACAACCATGGGCATTCTGCTCGATCCCATGGCCGACAAGCTTCTGATCGCCGCCGCCTTCGTCACCCTGGTGCAGTTCAATCCCAGCCTGGTTCCGGCGTGGATCGCGGTGATCATCATCGGCCGCGAATTTCTGGTGAGCGGCCTGCGTTCCATCGCCGCGTCCGGTGGATTCACGATTGAGGCCAGTGAACTGGGCAAGTTCAAGATGGTGGTGCAGATTGTTTCGGTGGTCGCTGTAATTCTGGATCACCGCTGGCAGGAATGGCCGGTTTATGGAAACTTTGTCTTCCCGGTCCACTGGATCGCCTACGTGGCAATCTGGTTCGTGGTTTGTGTTTCGCTGGTTTCTGCGATCGATTACTTCGTCGCGTTCTGGTCGAAGATCGACCGGCGCGTTTCTCAGCGGCGCCGCCGGGCCTTCATTCTGAGCCGGCGCCAGAAGCCGCGACCGGCGCCCCGAGCGGCAGATGCCGATGTCGCCCCCTCAACCTAATTCGTCGCCGGTTGCCGCTCCTGCGGAAGCGTGCCATGAGTTCTCTGCCGAGGAGCGCACCGTACTGCTTTGCCTGGCGCACGATTCGATTTCCGCCGCGTTGCAGCGCCGCGAGATTTCGCTCGATGCTCCCACTCCGCACCTTGCCGAGCTTCGCGGGGTTTTCACTTCGCTTTACCTGCGCAAGAACTTTCTGGGAGAAGATCGGCCGGGAGAAGGTAGTCTCGAAGCTGCGTTGCGGGGATGCGTCGGCTACGTGTTGCCTGCTTACTCCGTCTACCGGGCTGTGGCAGAAACGGCTCGCGCCGCGGCTTTCGACGACAACCGCTTCTCGCCGGTAACTGCGGAAGAAGCTCCTCATCTCGAAATTGAGTTGAGCATTCTCTCGCCCATGCAACCGATTCAGCCCGAGCAAATTGAAATCGGGCGCCATGGTCTGCTGATCAGTTGGCAGGGACGCCGAGGCTTGTTGCTGCCCCAAGTTCCGGCCGAGCATGACTGGGACCGCACGACGTTCCTGGAGCAAACCTGCCGGAAGGCCGGGTTGCCGCTCGACGCGTGGCAAAGAGGCGCGATCATCGAGGGATTCACGGCCGATGTGTTTGGGGATAAGAGTGGTCAGTGATCAGTGCTAGTGGTCGGTAGAACCGATCCCGCAGCGAGCGCATGGCCGTCGCGTGAAGCCCCCGTCTAGAAAGCCAGTTGACTCCCCGCAGCATGTAGACCAGCGGGCGTTCGCTGCCTACTGATCTTTTCTTTATCTTTGCCCTAAAACAAAACCGGGGACGGTTGCCGTCCCCAGTCTGGCTTATCTCAGTTGAAATCTGCGGTGTTCTTGCTGGCCACTGATCACTTATCTCTGACCACTGGCCACTGGCCACTGCCTTACTGTGACTGCTCGTCCAGTTCGATGCCATCTCCGGCATGAACATCTTCCATGGCAAACACGATCATGCCGGTTGCCGTAGTAGGTGTTACGCCGATTACGACGACCTCGCCCACCGCGCGCCGCGGCAAGTCCCTCACGTGAATCACGGGGCCGTTGCCTCTGGTGAACATGGCTGGGTCGAACGACGGCTGCTTCTTCTGCGTGTCTTCGCTGACTGCAGCCTTGAATGACAGCGAGTCTACGGGATCCCGTAAGTCCGCCTCATAGTTCCGGACGGCGCGGAAATAGTCGCCGACTTTCACGCCCTGGTTCGATCCCACATTGAAGTAAACCTTCTGCCCGGTTCCCAGCTCGGAGTCAAAATCCTTGCCCATGACGATGCGGCCGGAAACCTTGCTGCCGGTGGGCAGGAAACGATCGAAGCGGAGCGGGGGATGGAATTGCACCATCGCCTTTTCGGCAAAGGGAATCGCCGTGTCACCCGGATTGATGGGATCGCAGGAGTATTCGATCTGTGCCACTGCCGTCTTCTTACTGCGGGTATCGATGATCCGCACTCGGCCCACTTCCTCGTAGGGCTGTCCCGTAGCCTTCAGCAGCTTGAACTGACCGGGAAACATCTCATATTCGTTGATGTCGCGCGTGGCGCGGATGATCTCGTATTCGGCCCCGGCGGTGTAGCCCCGTCCTTCGAGGTAAACGATGTCGCCCTTGACGAACTTGGTGGTCGACGGCGTGTCGAGCCCGCCGGCAATAAAGTTCGCGTCCGGCAAAGTGTGCCGGTCGATGAAGCCCGCACAATAAATGTCGGCGTAGGTGGGCATCTGCACCCGCTGAGTGGGAAAATTGGCGGACGTCAAGACGGTTCCGTCGGGCACGCCCGCATCCGCCGGAGTGGGATCGGCGGTCGATTGGGCCCAAGCCGTAGACGCTGCCAACAACAATAACAGTCCTATTTTCTTCATGTTACCTCCGAGAAAAGGCGCGCGCGCCTCTCTCCAGCGAAATGCCGTGGAAGCTAGGCTTCAGATGGAAGGTAACAAGGGGGTAGGGGAGGGTCAAGGTTACGAGGGTGTCAGACGGAGTGTGAATCAGGTTTTTCACGCTATTTTGTGAAACGTTGTTGCATCTGGAATTCAGCCCCTGTAAGATTCGCGCCGGACCCATTCATTCAAACCATTGATTTAAGATGATTTCTGCTGCCAAGAGTTATCCACCGCGTCTGCTGCCTCTGCGTATGCCGCGGGTCTGCGTCGCGGTCACCGCGCCGGATGCGACCGAATTGGCCGAAAAGGCCGACGCTCTGGTTCGTGATAACCCCTTCCTGGAGTTCAGGTTAGACTATATTTCCAAGCCTGGGCTGGCGCTTCCCAAGATTAAGCACTTTATCGAAACTCACCCCGGCACGGTGGTGATCGCCACCTGCCGGCGCGCCGCCAGCGGAGGCAAGTTTCGCGGTTCCATTGCCGCCCAGCTCGACATTTTGTCAAAGGCTTCGGCCCTCGGCTGCCAACTGGTTGATGTCGAGCTCCAGACCGCGCTGAAGTGCAAACCTGCCCAATTGCAGAAGCTGCGCGCCCGCTCCGCGCTGATTCTTTCCTTTCACGACTTCCGGGGAACGAAGAAGCTCGACGAAACCCTGGAAAAGATGCGCGCCTTCCCCGCCGACTTCTACAAAGTGGTCGGCACCGCCCAGACTCTTTCCGACAATGTTTCGATGATCCAGTTTCTGGGGCACGAGGCCGACAAGCAGTCTCTGATCGGCCTGTGCATGGGTGAACAGGGCATTATCAGTCGCGTGCTCGGGGTGCGCGCCGGCAGCGTCTTCACCTTCGCCGCGGTCAGCGCCGGGGAAGAGACCGCTCCCGGCCAGGCCACCGCGCAGGAACTGCGCAGCGTTTACCGCATCGAGTCGGTCGACGCCGCGACTCGCGTCTACGGCGTGGCCGGAGATCCGGTCTCGCACTCGCTTTCCCCGGCCATCATGAACGCGGCCTTCCGCCGCGAGAACGTCAACGCCGTCTATCTGGCGCTGCACGCCAAGACACTCAAAGACCTGCTGAACTGCGTGCGCGAGATTCCCATCCACGGCCTCAGCATTACCATGCCGTACAAGGAAGCGATTCTTCCCTATCTCGACAATACCGACTCTCATACCACGAAGATCGGTGCCTGCAACACGGTGGTTCGCGCCCAGGATGGAAAGCTTTACGGCTTCAACACCGACACGTCCGGTGTCGTGCGCCCTCTCGAACGCCGCCTGAGTACGCTGCAGGATGCGAAGATTCTCGTGCTTGGGGCTGGGGGCGCAGCCCGAGCCGCCGTTTTCGGCCTGAGGGAACGCGGGGCGGAGGTCTACATTCTGAACCGCAATGCCGCTACGGGACAGAAGCTTGCCCGCCGCGCCCACGCGCGTTCCATCAAACGCGCCGACCTCAAGAAGTACGCCTTCGACGTGATCATCAACGCCACGCCGGTGGGTATGGGGAATACGCGCGAAACGCCGCTGCAGGAAAAGGAAATCAACGCGCGCTACGTCTTCGACATGATCTACGACCCGCCCGAAACTCAACTGCTGAGGCTGGCGAAACAACGCGGTGCGCAAATCATACCCGGCATCGAAATGTTCGTCCACCAGGCCGCCCGCCAGTTCGAAATCTGGACGGGCAAGCCGGCGCCGCAGGACGACATGCTGCAAGTGGTGCTGCTGGCCATGCAGGAACGGGCCACCAGAGTCGCGGCTGCTTCAGCAGCGAAGAAGAGATAGGATTCTAGTTTTGAAAAGCGTCGATCTGCACGACTGAGTGTGCCCCATTCCTCGCATCTTTTGCGAAGAGTGGGAACCACGGAGCTCAATCCTTAACGGCTTTCAGTCTAAAGTGAAATGCTGCAGGCGAACTCCATCGAAACATCGAACCGGACAGCGCCTCCGCCGCTCGCGCTCGGAATCCTGCTCTCCCTCTGCGCAGCCAAGCTGCTGCTGCACATCTTTACCAGTGTCCAGCGCTACGGCTACTTCCGCGATGAACTCTATTACCTCGACATGGCCCGGCATCTCGATTGGGGCTACGTCGATGCCGGCCCGCTCATCGCCGTCTACGCCAAGATCGGGCTGTGGATGGGCGGTTCGCTGGCAGCGTTGCGTATTTTACCGGCGCTGGCGGGCACAGCGCTGGTCGCGCTCTCCATTCTGATCGCTCGCGAACTCGGCGGCGGACGTTACGCACAGTTCCTCGCTGGCTTGTGCATTCTGCTCTGCCCCGCCGTCCTGTTGACCGACAGCCTCCTCACCATGAACGCCTTCGAGCCGTTGTTCTGGATGGGCTGCATGTGGGTGGTCGCGCGCATTTTGCGCACCGGCGATTCGCGGCTTTGGCTGTGGTTCGGCGTGCTCGCGGGACTTGGGCTTGAGAACAAGCACTCCACTCTATCATTTGGGTTCTCGGTGACCGTCGCGCTGCTTCTCACGCAGCAACGCCGCGAGTTTGCCAGGAAATGGATCTGGATCGCCGGCGCCATCGCTTTCGCGATTTTCCTCCCCAACCTCATTTGGCAAGTCCGCCATCATTTCCCGACCATCGAGGATCTGGGGAACGTTCGCCGCGAAGGCAAAAACGTTGTGCTCGGACCGCTCGCATTCGTCAAAGAGCAGATCATCGATATGCACCCGATCCTATTGCCTGTCTGGCTGGCGGGCCTGATCTGGTTTTTGCTCGAGCGCCGCTGGCGCGTTCTCGGCCTCACTTTTGTTGTGTTCTTCGTGTTGATGGAAGTCGCGCACGCCAAGAATTACTACGTGTTCCCGATTTATCCCATGCTCTTTGCCGGCGGAGCGGTCGTGATCGAGCGCTGGCTGGCAAACAGCTATGTCATCATCCAGCATCGGGTCATAAACATTCCCGTCTGGACGCGCGCTGCTGTCATCGCCATCATCGTGGTGGCAACGTTCCCCGCCATTCCGCTGGCGACGTGGATGCTGCCGCCCGAGCGTCTCCTCGCGTATCAAAACGCGATCGGCTTCAAGCCCGCGAAAGCCGAGGTCCACCACGAGTCGCTGTGCCCCAACCCGTTGCCGACCAGTTCGGATGGCCCGAGATGGTAAGTGAGGTCGCCGCGATCTACAACTCGCTGCCACCGGAGGAGGGCACTCAGACTGGCATCTGGGCCGGCAATTACGGCGAAGCTGGTGCTGTCAACGAGTTTGGCCCGGCCTACGGCTTGCCACAGGCTTATTCTCGCCACCAGAATCATTGGTATTGGGGTCCGCCGCCGCAGGTCTACAAGAATCTGATCGTGATCCAGTGGAGCCTAGACGACGTGCGCGATAACTGCATGTCGTTCCAACCCTTTGAGCACTACCAGCGCTTTGGCATGGGCGAGGAAAACCAGCCCATCTATCTCTGCCGCGGTGTCGAGTTCGACATCCAGAAGATCTGGTGGCATTCTCATCATTGGAATTAAGCAGCTGAGGAATTAAGCAGCTGAATTTCAGGGGTCAGGGCAGCTCGGTACTACTTCTTCCCAAACGCCACAAAGCCGGGCTGGTTGGCCCGGCTCTTTCTTTCCGTGGAACTGGTTCGGCTCATCTTGTTTCGATCAGCCGAGTCAGAATGTCAAATGTCGTAAACGCAGCCTCGAGCGCCTACGCCGCATGGGTTCACCGGCCCACGCCGCGCAACTGTTACATCACCAGCGCGAGGTTTTCCAGTTCATACTGCAGCACGGGCAGGGCGCACCCCGCCATCTCCACACGGCCAGCTGCATCCAGAGCCGCCTTGGGAGAAACCCCGTAGCCGCGGCCCATCAGAAACACCTGTAACAGTTCAGCGGCCTCGTAGGAGTCGATCATGCCGCCTTGCAGCAGATCGCTGCGCAGCGCCGACAGCTCGGTTGCCGTGAATCTGTCCTTATCGTTATTGGCTTTTTCGTGCATCGACTTCTCAAACCTGGCTTCGTCAAACTTCTTTTCGTCAAACATGGCCGTCATCACCTCCGACTCCGACCTTCACCACATGTGCCTATTAGACTCATCGGCAGCCACGTAAGTTGCATGCAATTTGGTTGCCGCAGCTACCCTCTAGTTCCATATACGGAACGGAGGCCGCTTTAGATCCATTAACACTTGTGAATATCGGAAGTTGCAGACAATCTGATCAGCGCCCTGTGCGCGCCGGTCGACTCAGAAGGCGGTAGCCGTCCCAAAAGAAGACAGATAGTGTCATTTCGACGACGCACTTCGGGAATCCGTAGCTTCGGGGCAGTCCCGGTTTACAAATCGTTTACAAACACTCGGCAGACCTGTCATTGACAGACCTGGCATCGGCAGACCGGCCATCGACTGGCGGGAGGGTCACGATTCGATGGTCGCTTCGTCCACAAGCATGATGGGAATGTCATCCTTGACCGCGTACACGCGACGGCACTGGGTACATTTCAGGCTCTCGGGATTCTCCCGATATTCCAGAGCCTTTTTGCAGGCCGGACAAAGCAGAATCTCCAGCAGATCCTTGGCGATCATGACAAGAGCATTGCACGACAGGCGCGCAAAATCAATTCACCACAGAGTGACAGAGAAAAGAAATGAGCGAGCAGTGTAAGATTTCCTAGCCGAAGCCCGAAAGCCAAAGCCCGGAGCCGAATGCCTGCCAAAATCCTCGACGGTGCAAAGATCGCCAGCGACATCCGCAAGGAAGTCGCCGCGGAAGTTGCGTCCCTGGCCGCCGCAGGAATGCGTCCCGGCTTGGCGGTGATCCTCGTCGGCCACAACCCGGCGTCGGAAATCTATGTGCGGGGTAAGGTCAAGGCCTGCCAGGAAGTTGGCATTTACAGCGAGCAGCACACCCCGGCCGAAACCGCGACCACCGATGAACTGCTCGCTATGGTGGAAGACTTGAACCGCCGCGACGAGATTGATGGCATTCTTGTGCAGTTGCCGTTGCCGCCGCATGTGGACTCTAAGAAAGTACTGATGGCAGTCGATCCCGCGAAAGATGTCGATGGGTTTCATCCCGTGAACGTGGGCTTCCTGTCGACGCAACGGCCCGGCCTGGTTCCCTGCACACCGGCCGGAGTTATCGAAATTCTCAACCGCAGCGACATTTCCATCGCCGGGAAGGAAGCGGTAGTTGTGGGCCGGAGCGACATCGTGGGCAAGCCAGTCGCGATGCTGATGCTGAACGCCAACGCAACGGTCACCGTCTGCCATTCGAAAACCCACGATCTGCCGGCAGTTTGCCGCCGCGCCGACATTCTTGTGGCCGCCATTGGCCGGGCTGGCATGATCACGGGCGATTTCGTGAAGCCGGGTGCGACGGTGATCGATGTCGGCATGAACAAGGTGACAGACGCGGCGGTGTTCCAGCGCCTGTTCGGCGGCAGGCTTTACAAGAACGCAAAGCGCGAAGAGATTTTTCGTACGAAAGGGTCCACCCTGGTTGGCGATGTGCATCCGGAAGTGGCTGAGGTGGCAGGCGCGCTCACTCCCGTGCCGGGAGGCGTCGGTCCGCTGACCATCGCCATGCTGATGTATAACACCGTGAAGGCCGCAAAGCTGCGTAGAGGCAGTGGTCAGTGGTCAGCGGCCAGTGGCCAGTGATCACTGGGCCCACAGTCTTCCGTTTTGGCTAAAGATTGAATCTCTTGATAATTTCCACTCAAGACTCTCGCGATGTTCAAGCCGCGGTTACTGACCACTTGCCACCGAACACTGGCCACTGAAACTATGCTCAAAGTTGGCCTCACGGGCGGCATCGCCTCGGGAAAATCGGTGGTGGGAGAGATGTTTATCGCGCTCGGAGCGCGTCTCGTCCAGGCCGATCGCATCGCCCATCAACTGATGCTGCCCGGGCAACCTGTATACAACGAGGTCGTCCGCCATTTTGGCGGAGGCATTCTCAATCCCGATCTCAGCGTGAACCGCAAAAAACTGGCGGAGGCTGCCTTCGGCGCGCCCTCGGCCGCCGACCGGAGCACGACGCCGACCGCGGGCCTTTCCTCAGGCATTCAGGCCTTACCGACTCAAGCCTCGAGGATTCAAGAATTGAATCGGATCGTGCATCCCGCCGTGCTTCGCAGCCAGGAGGAGTGGATGGAAGAAATGGGACGGCAGGACCCTGACGCCATCGCCATCGTGGAAGCAGCGCTCATCATCGAGGCGGGCGCAGCGAAAACCTTCGACCGGTTGATCGTGGTTACCTGTAGCGACGAACAGCGCATCGCACGCTTCGCTGCACGGCAGAAGCTGGAGCTCGACGAGGCCCGCAAAGAAGTCGAACGCCGCATGGCTGCGCAACTGCCCGAAGCGGAAAAAATCAAAGCCGCCGACTACGTCATCGACAACTCTGGATCACTTGACCAGACGCGTGAGCAGGTGCGGAAGGTGTGGGAAAAGCTGCGCGGCGATGTCAGAGCTTGAGGCCAAAAGCAGGCCGGTTGGCGTTCACTGGGTGGGCCGGCCGCTTTCAAATGACTGCGATGGAATCGCCGAGATCCTTCAGCGCCTTCTGCCCTTGAAACCACCTGAGCACAAAGAAAGCATGGATCCCGACTGCCCATATTGAAAATGTTGCCATAAGAGCAATCATGTCGGCACCGTATAGAATCACTCCCGCCAGGAATGCCCACCGGTGTCCAGCGCGTGCCGCGAATCCCAGCCCTACCAAAGCAATCACCCACGCCCCGACAATGCCGTCGTATGCGAGCGGGCGAGATTCAAACAGGGGCCTGCCGTAAAGCCGCAGAAGATCGAAGATGCCAATATTGACAAGAATGTTCAACCGCACGGGGAACAGGCCGCTGGCGAGGCCAGCTAAACCAGCAGCCCAGAAGAAGTATTTCGCCTCACTCTGGCTGTCGTTGCGGAGATCAGCGCGCCGCTGCTCCTCGGCCTCTTTGTATTCCTGGTCTGTCCTACCCGCGCCAACATTCAATGTCTGCATTGAATCCACCGCGCTATTGATTGCGCAGTATATATGCAGGCCGGCGGGCGACCTAGATATTTTCGCCTGCCCTTCGGAGCGTAAAAGCTGCAGTCCGGCTGCGTAGGAGTTATGGCTGGGAAACGCCGAATTACCCCTTCAGGAACTTCCCCTCCTGCAGTTCCTCAAATGCCTGCCGCAGTTGCTCCTGCGTGTTCATCACGATCGGCCCGTACCACGCCACCGGCTCTTGCAGAGGTTTTCCCGACACCAGGAGAAATCGGATGCCATCTTCTCCCGCCTGCACCGTGACCTCATCGCCGCGATCAAAGAGAATGAGCGACCGGTTATCGGCTTCCACCGGCGGCGCCGTATCCAGCCACTTCACCGCTTCGGTTGGCACGGCCAGCGGACCGGAGGCATTGCAGAACTTTCCGCTTCCGCCAAACACATAGGCAAACGCATGCCGCGTCGTCTCCACCGGCAGCGTCTTTCGCTTACCCGGAGCAACCGAGACATCCAGATAAATCGGATCGGCCGCAATACCATCCACTGGGCCTTTCTTTCCCCAAAAGCTTCCGCAGACGACGCGCACATGGGTGCCGTCGTCGTCTTTAATCTCGGGAATGTCGAGCGTCTTCACTTCCTGATAGCGGGGAGGAGTCATCTTGAGCGACGCCGGAAGATTCGCCCACAACTGGAAGCCATGCATGCGGCCCGCTTGATCGCCTTTGGGCATCTCCTGATGGATGATGCCGCTGCCTGCCGTCATCCACTGCACATCGCCGGCAGCGATGGCGCCACGGTTGCCCATGCTGTCGCCGTGCTCGACGGTTCCGGCCAGCACGTACGTGATGGTCTCGATGCCGCGATGAGGATGCCACGGGAAGCCGGCGAGATAGTCCTCGGGAACGTCGTTACGAAAATCGTCGAGCAGAAGGAATGGGTCGGTCTCCTTCGTGTTGCCGAAGCCGAACGCTCGCCGCAAATGCACGCCCGCACCTTCCAGCGTAGGCTTCGATTTGATAACCCGCTTAACCGGACGAATCGACATACGAACCTCCATTGGGAAAATGGTTTGATGTTGGAGCGGGGCCGCCGGATGCGTGCCCGCTCGATTCGCGACTAGCGCGCGTTCAGGCTGTGTAGTTCTGCGATATAGCCGCCGGGGAACTCTACAATCGCGGTAGAGCGGTCTCCTGCCTTGTAGGGCGCAGACAACACCTTCGCGCCCGCTGCTTTCGCCTTTTCCAGCGTGGCGCCGACATCCTGCACCTGGTATCCGGTCAGCTCATGACCGAATGGATACGGCAGGTGGCCGTCGGTCACGAGAACCTGCATGCTGCCGAACAGCGAGGTGATTCGTATGCGACGGTAGGTTTCGCCGGGACGTCCTATTTCTCCGGCGTCAGCCTGCTTGTCGTCGGCGACGACCTTCCCCTGGGCAAAGCTCACGAAGTCGCGAACGAAGTTATCGGCCTGGTCGGCCGAAACGTAGACCCGATTGTCGGGAATGGCCTCCAGCGGTGGACTCGTGGAGGGTTTGAAGTGCCAGTACAGTTGCATCTTCACACCGCCCGGCCACTGAATCACGGAGTCGATTCCGATCGGATCCTTGAACGGCTCTACGATCACCTCCGCTCCCGCGGCACGAGCCGCCCGGAGGGCCTGATCCATATCAGTCACGAGATATCCGGTGCGCTCTTGCCCAAATGGAAACGGGACCGGCGTCTGGTAGGCGAAGACGGAAAGTCCACCCAGCGGAGTCGACAGGTATTGCCACTCGGCGCTGCTCGGCACAGGCAGGACATTCACCACGATCCGCTTGGACGGCTTGCCTCCAAACGCGGCGACCAAACTGTTCACGAACGCATCGAAGTCCCCGGGGGCAAGATACACGTGAGTTGAATCGTATTGCGG
>Ga0209380_10001892_pt1 | contig 13759 bp, 13 predicted proteins | sample HubBroMetageWFT6_FD_188347 | JGI IMG/M metagenome (GOLD analysis project Ga0209380, IMG submission 188347) | Warmed and freeze-thawed soil microbial communities from the Hubbard Brook experimental Forest, New Hampshire - Hubbard Brook CCASE Soil... | ecosystem: Environmental > Terrestrial >...
GCGTCAAAGACGACATTCAGGCGATGAAGGTCGACATCCCCGCCAAGGCGAAGGAACAGATCGAGGGGCTGAAAGATCCGACCAAGACTCAGGTCTACACCTCCATCTTTCGCCACAAGCATGATGACACGCCGCGCAACCGGGCTCTGGGCGTGCTTTCGAACGTGTTCCTGCATCTACACCCCGCCAAGATCAATCGAGATGCAGTGCGCTACAGCTACACCTGGGGCATGGGTGGGATCACATTTTTTCTATTCATCATCCTCACCTATACCGGCGTGCTGCTGATGTTTTATTACCATCCCAGCAAGGTGCAGGCCTTTCGCGACGTGCTCTATCTCGAGCACGACGTCCCCTTTGGCAAGATTCTGCGCAACATGCACCGCTGGGCCGCCCACTTAATGGTGATTGGCGTGTGGCTGCATATGTTCCGCGTTTTTCTGACGGGTTCCTATAAGAAGCCGCGCGAATTCAACTGGAACATCGGCGTGCTGCTGCTGGTCTTCACTTTGTTGCTCTCGTTCACGGGATACTTGCTGCCCGACGATCAACTTGGGTTCTGGGCTGTAACCGTGGGCACGAACATGGCGCGAGCCACACCGCTGCTCGGACACGAAGGTCCGTTCGGCTCGATGCTGGGTATGACTCCTTACAACGACGTGCGCTTCGGCCTGCTCGGCGGTTCGATCGTGGATGCGAACGCGCTGCTGCGTTCCTACATCTGGCACTGTATCGGAATTCCGATCGTGGCTTCGGTCCTGATGATCGTGCACTTCTGGCGCGTGCGGAAGGATGGAGGAATCTCCGGTCCAGCGCCGGTCATGCTGGAAGCGGAAGCCGATAAGCCGCGCAGAGGGCCGAAGGCTGCTGGAGAGTGAACGCTCTAACAGAAAGCAGGTTCCTCACTGGGCCTTCAGCCCGGTGAGGAATTACAAGAGTTTGATTAACCTGACGCGAGAATAATCATGGACTGGCGACAACTTTGGGAAATTTGTTCGGCTCCGGACAACGTGCCGATCGTGGGCTTGATTCCGCTGTTGTGCTTCTACATTTATCTGGCATGGAAGCAGGCGCACGCCAACGATCAACTGATCGCGCAGCTCGAAGCCGATCCGGCCATGGCCAAGACGCATCACCGCAAAACCTGGCCGTTCAAAGCCGGCTGGCAAAAAGAAGTACATGTCTGGCCGTTCTTACTTCGCATTGAATTTCTCGCCGCCATCATCGTGACAATTATTCTGATGGTGTGGTCGATCACGCTGAATGCTCCGCTGGAAGAGCCCGCCAACCCCAACCTCACCATGAATCCCGCGAAGGCCCCGTGGTACTTCCTGGGGCTGCAGGAGATGCTCGTCTATTTCGACCCCTGGATCGCCGGCGTGGTCATGCCCACGATGATCATCATCGGCCTCATGGTTATTCCCTACATCGACACCAACCCGCTCGGCAGCGGCTATTACACATGGAGGCAGCGCAAGTTTTCGATTTCGACATTCTTATTCGGCTTCATCATTCTGTGGGTCTCGATGATCCTCATCGGAACATTTATTCGAGGGCCCGGCTGGCAGTGGTTCTGGCCGGGGCAAACCTGGGATCACAACCGGCTGATCTATGAGGTGAACCGCGACCTGCCCGATATTTTCGGCATCACGTCGAACATGGCAAAAGCTCTCTTCGGCGCGATTGTGGTCGGCGGCTATTACGTGCTCGGCGGATTTATCGTCTATTCGCTCTTCCGCCGATACATGGGAAAAGATTTCAAGCGCATGAGCCTGCTGCAATTCGGCATTACGCAATTTCTTTTGCTGACCATGGTCGCGCTGCCCCTGAAGATGGGGCTGCGGCTGTTGTGGCACATCAAGTATGTTTGGATTACGCCCTGGTTCAACATTTAGGTTCAACATTTAGGTTGTCATCATTTTGCATTGTCATCCTGAGCGGAGCCGAGGATTCGCGAAGCGAATCGCCGGCGGAGTCGAAGGATCTCTATAACCGGCGAAAGCGCTGGGAGTAGAGATTGCGGTCTTCGCCCGGAATGACAAAGTCTTCGGAGGACACATCGCCCGTGCCTGAACAACCCAACCCCGAGCAGGACCCGATCACAACTAAGTCTTACGCCGCATATTACCTGGTCGCGATGGTGATTCTGATGGCGACGTTGTTCTGGGCCTTGTGGGATGAGGCCTGGGTACAGCGTCCCTGGAAGGCTTTTCAGGAGCAATGGAAAGACCGGTACACTGCGTTTCTGAACACAGCACGGTCCAAGTCAGCCACCTCGGAGAAAGATGTTGAGCAGAATCCGGATTATGCCGCTCTCAAGCAGGCGTATGACAAAACTTATCAGGACTCGAAGGCGCAGGCTGCGCAGGCACGCGAGGCGGTCGACGAGGTAACGGCGCGATTGCTCGCGGTGCAGAGCGTATTCACCGACCGGCGTGCCTATGTGAATGCGTTGAGTTATGAGATTGAAACGAGCACGAGCCCGTCTTCGAAAGCCAGCAAGCAAAAGGAACTGGCCGAGTACAAGAGCAAGCTGGCGACGGTCGAGTTCCCCGACGGAAGCAGGAAGCAATTCAACTTCCCGCAACTCGAGGAGACGTACAACGAGATCCGCGACGAGCGCACGAAAAAAAGCCTGGATCTGGGCGATGTGCTGAAGCCGGTGACCGCGGCCAGGGCGAAGATGGACGAATACATCTCCGACCACATGGTCGACCTCACGCCGCAACAGATCGATGGCCTGAAGAAGAAGACGGCGGATTGGGACCCCAAAATCGTCCAGATCAACGTAGCCGAAGCCAACATCGTGGACCGCTGCGAGTCCTGCCATCTAAATGCGCGCGAGCCGCTGAAAATCAGCCCCGCGTCGATGACGCCGAAGGGCGAGAAGAAGCCCGACGACTATGCCGACGCCTTCGTCAGCCATCCCGAGCCTGAGTTGTTGAAGATTCACGATCCCGACAAGTTCGGCTGTTCACCCTGTCATCAGGGCAACGGCCGTGCCACCACGAGCATCGAGAAGGCGCACGGAAATTACGAGCACTGGTTGTGGCCGCTGTTTCCCAAAGAAAATGCGCAAGCCGGTTGCCAGAATTGCCATGCCGCGGACATGGTCCTGGTCAGCGGCGACATGCAGTGGCAGACCATCAACGACGGCAAGGATCTCTTCCGGCAAAAAGGCTGCATGGGCTGCCATCGCTACGAAGGTTACGACAAAGAGCCCGAAGATCTGAACTCCATCGGCCAGCAGATCAAACAAATCGAGACCCAGAAGAGAGACAACATCAAGCAAACCGCGTACCTGATGAAGCAGGCGGATGCGGCTCAGTCGAACGAAGAAGCCAACCGCCTCAACGTTCAGGCGGTAGACCTGCGAGTTGAAAACAGCAAGCTGGACGGGCATTTGCAGCAGCTCGATTTCCAGTCGCACAACCTGATGCAGGACATGAAAAAGGTTGGTCCGAACCTGAAAGATGTGCGGCTGAAGCTGAACAAGAACTGGATTCCGGTATGGCTGAAGAAGCCGACGGATTTTCGTCCCACGACGAAGATGCCGAATTTCCGCCTCACCGATCGTCAAATCCAGGCGATTTCGGCCTACATCTGGCAGTCGGCGCTCAACGATCCTCTCCCCAAGCACAAGACCGGCAACGCCGAGCATGGAAAGGAATTGTTTGAGGAGCGCGGATGCCTGGCCTGCCACTCCATTGGGGAAGGCGCCCAGATGCACGGCGGCGTGTTTGCCGCGAACCTGAGCCGCGTCGGCGAAAAAGACAATTACGATTACCTCGTCCGCTGGATTCACAACGCACGCGAGCGCACTCGTCCCTATTGCCCATACGAGAAAAAAGACATTGGCCCCGAGGACTATGCCAAGAAAGGCCTTCCCTATCAGTTCGATCTCGAGCACAGCCGGTGCCCCAACGACGGCCACGAACTGCAAGTGCAGAATATGACCGTGATGCCCAGCCTGCGCCTCACTCCGGAGGATGCAGAAGACATCGCCACCTATCTGATGACGCAGAAGAAGCAGGAGCCGTCGTCGTACCCAGCCGCGGCCTTTATGGACGATCCCGCGCTGAAGGCTGAAGGCAAGAAGTGGATCAGCCACTTCGGCTGCGCCGGCTGTCACGAAATTGCCGGCATGGAAGACGAAGGCCGCATCGGCACGGAGCTCACTTTCGAGGGCAGCAAGCCCATCGAACGTCTCGACTTCGCGCTGTTCACCACGGTCGCGGAGCGCGGTGGTAAAGATGCCGAACCCATTACCGATAAAGAAGACCTGGCGCGCCTGCCCGATGGTCCAGCGACCGAACCTTGGTATGACCAGAAAGGATTCTTTGAGCACAAACTGGCCGAGCCCAACGTTTACGACAAGGGCAAGATCAAGGGCGAGCTCGAAGCTTCCCGCATGCCCAACCTGCACCTCACCAAGGATCAGGTGCTCGACCTCACGACTTTCCTGATGGGAAGCGAGGAGACTTCCCTGCCCGCTAGCTATCAATACAAGCCGGGCGATGCGCGCCACGACATTCAGGAAGGCTGGTGGATCGTCAAGAAATACAACTGCATGGGCTGCCACCAGTTCATCCCCGGTCAGCAAACCATACTGATGGGATTGCCACAATATCAGGACGCGCAGGAGCAGTTGCCTCCGAAGCTTTTGACCGAAGGCGCGCGCGTCGATCCCGAATGGCTGCGCAAGTTCCTGTCGAATCCGTCGCTCAGTACAACCGACACGAACCGCAACGGTGTGCGTCCCTACTTAAAGGTCCGCATGCCCACGTTCTCGTTCTCCGACAACGAACTAAGAAAACTCGTACGCTTTTTCCAGGCGCTGTCGCAGCAACCGCTGCCCTACATTCCGGAGGAGGTGCCCGTGCTCACCACCAAGGAAACGGATATGGCGCGTAGCCTGTTCTCGAGCACCGCAGCTCCATGCCTGAAGTGCCACGCCACGGGTGACCCGGCGCACGACAAGATCGCAACCGCGCCGAATTTCCTGCTGGCAAAAGAACGCTTGAAACCAGATTGGGTTGAGCGCTGGATCACCGATCCGCAGGCTGTCAGCCCCGGCACTTCCATGCCCTCTGGTCTTTTCAAGCAACAAAATAACCAGTGGGTCTTCGCCGGACCCACCCCGCCGTCGTTTCAGGGCTACGAAGGAGATCACCGCAAGCTGCTAACCGACTATATCTTCCAGCTAACGCCTGAAGAACAACGGAAAGTCGCGGCGTCGATGCCGCACGCGAAAGCGGCGCTGCAGCACAAAACGAATCGCAAGCAAGCTTCGACCGAGACGCATCAGGCAGCGGGCGGTGGTTCGCGATAAAATAGCCAGTTTGGCTGAGATGTCTTGACGGTAAGGCTTCGATGAGAATTCTAAAAGTCTAAGGAAAGGGCGACATCATGAATAAGAAAACAACTTCGAGAACTATATTGGTCATGCTGGCGTTGTGCGGCTTGCTATTACTGGCGGCATGCAGCAAAAAAGAAAACACTGAGCAATCGAGCAACGCTATGTCCGAGCAACCGGCAATGGCTCCGGCGGCCACGCCGATCGATCCCGCAACGGTTGCGACCGTGAACGGCACAGTCAAGTTTGACGGTATGGCTCCCAAGGCTCCGAAGATCGACATGAGCCAGGATCCAGCCTGCAAGGGTATGAACGAAGCGGAAAATGTCGTCGTCGATAGCGGCGATCTTGCCAACGTATTCGTCTATGTAAAAGACGGACTCGGCAACCGCACCTTCGACGTACCCAGCACTCCGGTGGTTCTCGACCAAAGCGGCTGCAAATATCATCCGCACGTGCTGGGCGTTATGGCTGGACAGACCGTCGAGATCAAGAACGACGACCAGACCACGCACAATATCCATCCCACCCCGAAAGATAACCGCGAGTGGAACGAGTCGCAGCCGCCGTCCTCCGCGCCGCTCGAGAAAAACTTCGCCCGCGAAGAAATCATGCTTCCCGTGAAGTGCAATCAGCATCCATGGATGAAGATGTACATCAATGTCGTGAAGAGCCCGTTCTACGCGGTCACAGACAAGTCCGGAAAATATGAGATCAAAGGCCTTCCTCCAGGCGACTACACCATCGCGTTCGTACAGGAAAAACTGGGCGAGCAGGATGAGAAGGTCACTGTCGGTCCCAAGGACACCAAGACCGTGGATGCGAGCTTCAAACCTGCGGCCGACTGAGCGAAACCGGCGCTCTTAGCTTCGCGTTTAGTCCTGTCGTCTGCATAAGACCGTCTGCTAAAATTGGCGGAGAGGCGGAACAGGCTGCGTAAGTCTGCACAGCCTGTTCCGGCCCAAGCCGGGAATCTCTAATTCCGTACCGGCCTCACCGAAGGGGAAATACTCTGAAAGCCATCCCGGCAACTTACAACCGCGCCCACCACGCCTTCGCCTTGTTTACGGCGTGTGCGACCTTAATCGTGATCACGGCCGGCGCCCTGGTCACGAGTAACGACGCGGGTCTGTCGGTTCCTGATTGGCCAACATCTTTCGGCTCCCTGGTGAAGGTTCCACACTTTGTGGGCGGCATACGCTACGAGTGGAGCCACCGCATGTTGGCCGGCACTTTGGTTTCGCTGACGTTGACTATCGCCGTTTGGACTCTGCTGGTCGAGCGTAGGCGCTGGTTGCGCTGGCTGGCCGTCGGTGCCTTCTGCACGGTGATTGCGCAAGCCATTCTCGGCGGGCTCACGGTTTTGCTCTTCCAACCGCCCTGGATTTCCACTGCGCACGCCACCGTCGCGCAAACCTTTTTCTGCATCGCAACCGCCATCGCTTTGTTCACCGGGAGACGATGGGTCCAAGAACAGCCGGACGACCGGCCACAGGTCGAGTTCGACTCGCGCCGCCCCAGCCTGTTCACTCTGACCGTACTCTCCATCGTCGTCCTGTACGTGCAACTCATCCTGGGGGGGATGTTCCGCCATCACGGCATGAACTGGTGGCCGCATGTGGCGAATGCCGTGATTGTTGCGTTTGTCCTGACCTGGACGGCAATTCGTGCCATCTCAAGCTATTCCAATATCGACGCTGTGCGCCGGCCTGCAGTCGTGATGTTATCGCTCTTGATCGCGCAGCTCTGCCTGGGTTTCGCCGCATTCCTCACGCGCGTAGCCTGGGGGAGAAGCGCGGCGCAACCGGAACTTCCCATGGTGGCATCGACTGTCGCGCATGTGGCCGTGGGAGCGCTGCTGCTCGCCACTACAGTCGTGCTCACAATTCAAGTGTGGCGGTACGTTCCGGTCGCAATCATGGCCACCGCTGAAAAACGCGTGCCCCAGGCGCAACGGGACGCTTCCGCCGCATGAGCATCGCCAGCCAACCCTTGACCTTTGTTCGCGGTCCGCTCGACCTTGCTCGTGACTACGCCGAACTCACCAAGCTGCGCGTGACCACGCTTGTGGTAATGACGGCATGGTGCGGGTATTATTTTGGCTCCGTCAAGTCCGGTGTTTCTTCCCTGTCCTGGGGACTCTTCCATGCGCTTGCCGGAATCGCAATGGTCGCGGCGGGTGCGGCATCGCTGAACGAAGTGATGGAGGTTGACATTGATCGCCGCATGCGCCGCACTGCGCAGCGTCCGTTGCCTGCGGGACGAATGAGCCGCCGCCATGCCGCCATCGCCGGCCTCGCCATGACGGTCGGCGGAGCATTGTATCTCGGTATCGTTTTGAACGCGTTGACCGGGTGTCTGGCGCTAGTCACCTCGATCGTATATCTTGGAGCTTACACGCCCCTCAAGAAGGTTCATCCCGTGTGCACTTTCGTGGGCGCATTCCCCGGAGCGATGCCCGGTGTACTCGGCTGGACCGCTGCCCGCGGACGCCTCGATTGGGGCGCGCTGGTGATGTTCGCCATCGTCTTTTTCTGGCAGTTCCCCCACTTCTTTTCCATTGCCTGGCTTTATCGCGAGGATTACGCCGCCGGCGCGATACGCATGTTACCGGTCGTCGAAAAAGATGGACGCTCGACCGCGCGCCAGATCGTGGCGTATTCGCTGGTACTGATCCCTGTGACGTTGCTGCCGACGCTCCTCAGAATGTCGGGCCGGATCTATTTTGCGGCAGCGCTCGTGATGGGCTGCGCCCTGCTGTATGTCGGCCTCCGCCTCGCCATTCTGCACGCGCCAATCGGGGCTGCGGTGTCGAAGCAGCGCGCTCGCCAGTTGCTGCAGGCCACCGTGCTCTATTTGCCTGTTTTGTTCATTGTCATGATGTGGAACACCGTATCGTCGTAAACTGGGGTATTGAATCAATTCAGGAAGCCTCCTTGGTATCGAAAGTCTCCGCATTCGCCGACGCCGGACCGGAAGTGGCTCGCCCTTCCCCTGCCCCGGTTATTTGCATCGAGAATCTTGTCCATCGCTACGAGAACCGCACGGCACTGAACGGCGTTTCCTTCGATGTACGTCCGGCGGAACTGTTCGGCCTGCTCGGTCCTAATGGCAGCGGCAAAACCACGCTTTTCCGCATTCTTTCCACTCTCATGATTCCGACCGCCGGCCGTGCCACCATCATGGGCTGCGACGCCGCGCGGGAACCGGCGCGTCTGCGGCGGCAAATCGGTGTCGTCTTTCAGGCGCAGAGCGTCGATCTTAAACTCACCGCCTACGAGAATCTTTGGCATCAGGGACATCTTTACGGTCTGCGCGGCCCCGCTCTGAAGAATCGCATCCACGAAATTCTCGCGCGCGTCGGCCTTGCTGATCGCGCCAAGGAACTGGTGGAAACTTTTTCCGGCGGCATGCAGCGGCGAATTGAATTGGCCAAGGGATTGCTGCATCATCCCGGTGTGCTTCTGCTCGATGAGCCGACGACCGGCCTCGATCCAGGAGCCCGCCGCGACCTCTGGCAATACCTGCAGATGTTGCGCGACGAAGAGCACGTCTCCGTGCTTGTGACCACGCACCTCATGGAGGAGGCCGAACGCTGCGATCGCCTCGCCATTATGAACGAAGGCAATCTGGTGGCTCTAGGCACGCCCGCGGAATTAAAAAGCGAAATCGGCGGCGACGTGGTGCTGCTCGACGCAGCCCACGACGCAGGATTGCTCGCCGAGCGCATCCGGGCCCGGTTTCACGCACAGACTACGGTTCTTGAAAATCAGGTCCGCATCGAGCGCCAGGGCGCGCACCGCTTTGTTACGGAAGTGGTCGAGGCCTTTCCGGGGGAAATCGAAGCCCTTTCAGTGAGCAAGCCTGCGCTCGAAGACGTATTCATTCGCCGCACCGGACATAAATTCTGGACGGAAACGACTGACGAAAACGCTGAGTCGAATTCGGAAAATCTCAGGAGGTAATGTGCTTTCTATGATGCTTGTACTTTCTCTGGCGCTCGGAATTCTTCCCCTGCTGGGCGTGGCTTGGATTTTCATCAGCGGCATGATCACGCTCTCGCCGCCCTCCGCCACCGTCGACGGCCTGTTCATGACGTTGATCCTGCTCGCGCTCTCGGGAACATTTATGCTGAACGCCTACTGGGAGATGCGCGACCGCGGCATGATCGGAAAAAAGAAAGCCGTGGCTCCTGCGACCAGGCCCCCCGCAGCCAAGGCGAGCTAGCGTATGGCTGGTCAAACTGTCACCCTGGTCCGGCCCATCGCTCCCGCTTCCGCGGGAGTGCTGCTGCCGGCATTTACCCTGTGGTGGCGTGAGATCGTCCGCTTCTATCGGCAGAAGACGCGAGTGGTCGGGGTGCTGGCCTCGCCGCTCGTGTTCTGGGTGGTAATTGGCTCGGGATTCGGCACCTCGCTCCGCTCCGGCGGAGGCCAGGGTCAACAGAACTACCTGGACTATTTCTATCCTGGCGCGCTCATCATGATCGTACTCTTCACTGCCATCTTTGCCATGATGTCGCTGATCGAGGATCGCAAGGAAGGATTCCTGCTCTCCGTGATGGTAGCTCCCGTGCCCCGCTCCGCCATTGTCCTCGGCAAGGTTCTGGGCGGAACCACGCTGTCGGCAGTTCAGGGGATGATCTTCCTCGTCTTCGCTCCGTTCGCCGGCATTCATCTGAACTTGCCGCAGGTTTTATTAGTGGCGGTCGTGGTGTTTCTGGTTTCGTTCGCCTTGACGGCGCTGGGTTTCGCCATAGCGTGGCCCATGGATTCCACCCAGGCCTTCCATGGCATCATCAACCTGTTTCTGATTCCGTTGTGGCTGCTTTCGGGCGCGATGTTCCCTATGAGCCGCGCCTCCGGCTGGATTCGCGTTGTGATGTATATGAACCCGCTTACCTATGGCGTGGAGGCGCTGCGGGCTCTGCTTTATCCAGGGATGGATACGCCGTTCCCTCTACCTTCCTCCATCGCGACACTGCTTCTGTTTTCGCTGGTAATGTTTGGATTAGCATTCTTGATGGCCAACCGCCGCACCGCGAGGCCGGTCGCCTGATCGCAAGAAATATGATCCCGCAACAATACGCCTACTTCCCCGGCCTGATCGCCGGCCTGAACGGAATCAGCGCGGTGCTGCTGTTTATTGGCCGGAGCTTGATTATGCGGGGGAAGATTGCCGCCCATCGCGCCTGTATGATCGGCGCCGTCGCGGCCTCGGCGCTTTTTCTGGCATGCTACGTCTACTTTCACGCGCACGTCGGCGAGATTCGTTTTCTCGGGCCACCGGTGTGGCATGTGATCTATCTCGTTATCCTGATTCCCCATGTCACGCTGGCCATCGTAATCGTTCCCATGGTTATCATCACCTTGAGCCGCGGGCTGCGGGGACGCTATGATCGTCATCGCGCCATCGCCCGCTGGACTTGGCCCTTGTGGATGTATGTCAGCGTCACGGGAGTGATCGTATATTTCATGCTCTACCAGTGGTTTCCGCACAGCTAGTAGTTCACCAGGGAGCGGCGGAAGATTTACCCTGTGTCCGCCTGCGTCCTCTGTGTTATAGATTTCGAGTCTATGGCAATCGTGAAGCTAAAAATCGATGTTTCCGGCACCGTCGGCGACGCCGCCTGGCGCGATATCAAGCAGTTCGATCAAATCCAGAGCGCCGACTTCGGCCCCCAGTTCGGCAGCGGCGGATTGTCCACAAGCCCTGCGGCCCCGGCCGCGCCGGCAAGCGAAGCGAGGCAGAACCCTTACCCTAAAGGCGCCTGGATCGGAGCCGAAATTCGCCTCCAGACCCCGCTTCTGGCCCAGTACGCCGTTTCGCATTATCTGGAACAAGATCGCGTCCTCGACGCCGATGTCGTAGAGTAGCCGCAACCCGAATTTCCCGGCACCTCCCAGATTCTTTTTCCGTGCTGTTAACCGAATCCCGCGTCACACGTTATAAGAATAGAGCGGACCAGAATCCTTCGTATTCAATTTGCATATCCGCCCGAAGGAGCAAGTTAATGAATAAGGAAGTTGTTGTCGTGTTTATGGTTCCGGGCATGTTCGCCTGGATCGCGTGGGTCATCTTCAGCACCATCCGGCGCTACTCGATCGCGAAACTGCAGGCGGGAGTGCAAACCAAGCTGTTGGAAAAAGTCGGCTCCGGCCAGGAACTGCTGGCCTACGCGCAAACCGAAGCCGGAAGAGAGCTTCTCGAATCGCTCAAGGTCGAACGCATTTCACCTCACGGACGCATCATCGGCGCCCTCCAGACTGGGATTATCCTGATCTTCTTCGGCGCAGCTCTTCTTCTGCTGCGCAATCATGTATCCTTCGACGGCGAAGGCTTCGTCGTCTTCGGCACATTGATCTGCGCCCTCGGCGTGGGTTTTGCCGCGTCAGCGATTACATCCTATTACCTCTCAAAGTCATTCGGCTTGCTGAACGGAGCGGCCAGTCACGGGCAATAAGCTGTGTTGATGCCATGGGAGCTCAACATTTCCGGATTGCATCTGGACCTTTCCCGGCGCACGCCAGGTCAGAGTATTCCCGTCACCAAGGGTGAGTTAAGCATGGACGAGGCGGCTTTCCGTGCCTTTTACGAGGAGACGTCTCGTCCGTTGCTCGCCTATCTCTTGCGCGTCGCAGGCGACCGCGCCCTCGCTGAGGACTTCTTTCAGGAATCTTACTGCCGTCTCCTCGCTGCCAACCCCTCATTTGCGGACGATGCTTGCCGGCGCAGCTATCTTTTCCGCATCGCCACCAATCTCCTGCGCGATCACTGGCGCCGTCACAGGGAGGCTGCCCTGACTGATCCCGTTCCCGAGGTGGCCGCGCCGACCTCGCTTCCTGAACTCAGAATCGAGATGCGGCAAGCTTTCTGTCGGCTGACCAATCGTGAACGGCAGTTGCTCTGGCTGGCCTATGTGGAAGGTTCCAGCCACAAAGAGATCGCTGATTCCACGGGGCTGAAAGCGGGGAGCGTCCGCCTCCTGCTCTTCCGAGCTCGCCGCAAGCTAGCCGGCCTCGTCGGCGGCGCACAAGATTCCGATCCAGAGGTGGTTCTATGAAGGAACGCCGTTGCGAAAAGGGAGAGTGCGAAAAGGAAGAACAGGTGGCTGCCGCACTCTGCGGCGCCTCGCCCAATGCTGAAATTCTAGCTCACGCCCGCTCCTGCCCGGTCTGCTTTGAGGTCCTGCTGGTTAGCGAGTTCCTGCGTGAAGAGACAGGCTTCGCGCAACACGAACTCAGCGCCCTTCCAGACGCAGGCCTGATCTGGCGGAAAGCCCAGGCCCTGGCCCGGGAGAAAGCTTTGGCGCGCGCGACTCTACCCATTCGCATCGCCAGAATTTGCGCCGCGGTCGTCGCCGTTCTTGCAGTTCCCTGGCTGATCTTTGAATCCCGTCCGCTTTGGCCCGTGATAGCGGAGCTTTGGCCCATACACCCGTCGCCCACAAATCTGCCTTCGGACCTGAGCCAGAGCGCGCTTCTGTTCGCCATCACCGGCACCCTCATCTGCATCGGCTTGGGTTCTTGGTTCATGCTTCGGGAAGACTGAGCGCTCACCGGCAGATTGTCCTGCCCGTTTCTGATATATTGCTCAATCTGTGTCGGAATCAGTGCCCATCCCGGCTCCTCTGCGAACCGACGATCCCGTCCCGCCGCCGCGACAGACCGGGGAGACAAAACGTCATCTACTCGCTGCGCTATTTTCTGCCATCGTACCTGGAGCAGGGCAGATCTTCCTAAGACAGCACCGCAAAGGAGCTATCTTGCTCCTAACGCTTGCCGCTCTTCTAATTGGCTTCTGGCCTCTCCGACTTCTACGGCTTTACGCGGGATTTGTTTTGCTCTATTGCGCGTGGATTGGGCTCTACATCTATGCCGCTTGCAGTGCCCTCCGAGCCCCAAGCTCTCAAACGGGCATCCGATCATCGAAGTTGTGGCTGATCGCGATCCTGCCCGTGACCGTACTTATCCTCAGCCTGTCCGGAGCAGCAGTAACGCGCGCCTCGGGGTTTCGGAGCTTCACAGTGCCTTCACCTTCCATGGAGACGACCGTACTAAAGGGCGACCGTATTGTCGCTGACATGCGTTCTTACCGCTCGCGTGCGCCTGATCGTCAAGACGTAATAGTCTTTAAGAGAGAGGGCACATTCTTCATAAAGCGCGTGATTGCAATTGGTGGTGACACAATCCAAGGTAGGTACGGCGAGATACTTGTAAATGGGCTGACGATCAACGAACCCTACGTCGAACATACTTCACAGCTGGCACCGCCCTGGACGGCCAATTTTGGGCCGGTTAAGGTACCAGGGGGCGAATACTTCGTCATGGGGGACAACCGAGACGTTAGCTTGGACAGCCGATGGCCAGCCTTCGGGTTCGTTAATGAAGATTCGGTCGTGGG
>Ga0209380_10001894_pt1 | contig 13753 bp, 14 predicted proteins | sample HubBroMetageWFT6_FD_188347 | JGI IMG/M metagenome (GOLD analysis project Ga0209380, IMG submission 188347) | Warmed and freeze-thawed soil microbial communities from the Hubbard Brook experimental Forest, New Hampshire - Hubbard Brook CCASE Soil... | ecosystem: Environmental > Terrestrial >...
CAGACACCGTGAACATTAGAAGGGAACACGGTATATCAGGGAACACGGTATATCGCGGTAGTTGCTGCCAAGCCGATTAGCGTACTGGCATTCAGCGCTTCCTTAAGCGCACTGCTGGGAATGAAGAGTATGTCATCACTCCGGAGGGAAACATCGTGCCCCTTGCCACGTAGAAGTTTCTTCAGATCTACTCGTTGCTCTTGAAAACCATTCTCAGTACGACGAAGCAGTCTCGTTTTCCCGGGAGAGGCGATGTGAGTAGGCCCTGCAGCGACAGCTACCACCTGCAAGACCGTGATTCCACCCGTGGAATTTAGCACGTATCCACCCGGCCGGGTTACCTCTCCTAGTACATAGACAATACCCGCTTTTGGAACTACAACTGTGTCTCCCGGCTGTAGCTCGACGTTACTAGCCGCCATTTCGGCCGGATTTTTGGAGATGTGGACGGTCGTCGCGTCTTTTTGGTCGCGGTGGCTGATCATGGCCTCATTGCCAGCTTTATCGGTGAGTCCGCCAGCGGCCTGTAGCACATCAAACAGCCGGCGCGAGCCAAGAGCGGAATAGAACCCCGGCTTGACGACTTCACCCACCACCGAAATTCCGCTGCTGTTGTACTCCTTCACGTATACCGAAACGTGCGGATCGTTAAGAACGTTATTTTCGCGCAACTTCGCCTCTATTGTTGCTTCCACTTCACTGCTACTGAGGCCCGCTATTCGAACATAATCGATCAGAGGCATCGAGATGTTTCCATCGGCGCTCACGCGAGTGTGCGCAGAAAGATCAGGCGCGCCATAAACTGTAATCTCGAGATCATCGCCAGGACCGATCAAAAGTGCCGAGGAATTGGTTTCCATAAGGCTTGCTTTTTCTGGGGTTGCGATCGGAGGCTGCGTCGCAGGTGCCAACGATTCTGGTGTTTTGTCGTTCGGGTGCGCAGCGTCTTGCGGAAGGCTGCTGTTTTGTGCCGCGGTCACTTGGAGAAAACCGAAGACGACCAGTACTCCCACCAAGCTCAAAAGTCGGAAGAGGAGATTCGGGATGCGCTGCATGATGCAGCACCATTCTAATGCCGCGCGGTGCGGACGCACAACCCGGCGGTGCGTAGAATCGGTTTTGCCGCCCCGCGAAGGGGCTAGGGAGTAGGAAAAAGAAGGATTGCAACTCTGGATTGCGCGTTGTTATAGTTATCCCGACCATTTCGCGAAAATTCTTAAGCTCTAAACAGGCGTGGAATCGGACTTGCACCCGAGCAGTTGGCTTGGGGAACTTGTTCGTGCGTTTCACGGCGCTTCTGGTGTCTGGCTGCGGAGAATTTGATTGACGGCTTTTTACCTGGTCACTTTCGTAGTGTCGCTGCTGTTCTCGCTGGTGCTTACCCGGTACGTTCGCAATCTGGCTATGGGCCGCGGCTGGGTAGCACCCCCGCTTCAGGATCGCGACCTACATGTGATTCCGTTGCCACGGTTGGGCGGCATTTCCATATTCCTGTCCTTTCTGTGCGGCACCGCGGTTGCGTTGCTCGCCGGTCTGCATTTTCCGGCGTTGGCTTTTGGCATCTCGACTCGGACCCTTCTGACGATTCTTGTACCTGGGACACTGATTTTCTTGCTCGGCGTCTACGACGATATCCATTCCCTAGGTCCCTATACTAAAGTTGCTGTTCAAGTTGTAGCTGCTGTCATGCTGTTTGCTGGTGGTTTGAGGATTCTCGACCTGCCAGTGCTATTTGGAGCGCGGCATTTGGCTTGGCCCATCGGACTTCCTATTACCGTGCTGTGGGTCATTGGGATTACGAATGCCTTCAATTTGATCGATGGTCTGGACGGGCTGGCCGCCGGTTCTGCGCTGTTTTCCACTTTGGTCGTTTTCGTGGTGGCACTCTTCAATGGTTCGTCACTCGTGTCGCTGATGACCATTGCGCTGGCTGGAGCCATCTTGGGTTTTCTGCGTTTTAACTTCAATCCGGCGACGATCTTTCTCGGTGACTGCGGGAGCTTGTTCATCGGATTTATGCTCAGTGCGTTGGCATTGGTGGGTACCGAGAAGTCGCCCACTGTCATAGCCGTAGCCATTCCGATTGTCTCCCTCGGCTTGCCGATTCTTGAGACCACTCTATCCGTGCTGCGACGCTTGATCGGCGGCCGCCCGATATTTACTGCCGATCGCGAGCATATTCATCACAAGCTGCTGCAACACGGCCTCAGTCATCGCCAGGTCGTAATTGTGCTCTACGGGGTCTCCGCCGTGTTCGCCCTACTGAGCCTGTTTCTGCTTTGGCCTACGGGCAGCTCTTTGGGTCTGGTTCTGGCCGTGCTTGGAATGGGCATCTGGATCGGCGTCCAGCGCCTGGGCTACCTCGAGTTGGGTGAACTCGGCCGCGTCGCCCAGCGGACCCTTGAACAACGCCAGATCTTCATCAACAATCTTGCTATTCGGCGGGCCACTGAAGAACTAAAGACGGCTCGCGATTACGATCAGATTCAGCGCATTCTGGAAGCGGCCTTCAGCTCGAGTGACTTCGACGGGGTTGACCTTCGAGTCAAGCTCTTTTCCGGTGAATTCCATTCTGCGGGCTCCGCTGAGCTCAGCGCTCAGCCCCGGCGGGGCGACGTGTCTTTTCACTGGGGCAAGACCAGAGGGGCGGCATCCCTCGAAGGTTCGGCGATTTGGACTTTATCGCTTGATCTCTTGAGCTCATCGAACCGTCAACGCGGCGTCATGATCTTTCACCGGCGTTATTCCCATCGGCATCTTCAGGTGGATATCGATCTTCTCACCTCCGCATTTCCCGTCGCCCTCGCAGACGCCCTGGACCGCAGTTTTCAGCATGTTCTGCAAGTCGTTCCGCTTGCAGGTCAGGATGATCAGGGATTCATTGCCGCCCAGGCTGGATAAGGGCGCAACGCGAAGACCAAGTTGGGCAGTCCAGCTGCGTGATCCCGCAAGCGCGGATGCATGGAGAAACGCCACGCGCGTCGGCAGAGTGGAGCTTGGATATTTCCGCCCGCACGAGTGTCATGGCGCAATAGTTCGTGTTTGACCAGGCTGCTTTTCACTGCCCAAATTGCTCCTCCGGAACCCGTTCAGTGCCCAACACAAGAAAAGTTTCTTTCTAGCCAGTGTGAGCACTGTCACGGAAACCTGAATCTTGTGCGTGGCCATCGCAGAATGGTTTAGTGTTCGCCTACCAGTTGCCTTGCTGACTCACTCCTATTTGACTTTGGTAATGTGATGAATCTCGCTGTGGCACGCCGTGCAGAGTGTAATCAGATTCTCTTCCGAATCGTCCCCGGAGTGGCTGCGAAATTCTATGTGATGAACCTCAAGATTCGATATGATGCCGCACTCTTGGCACCTCCAACCATCGCGACGGAGCACTTGGAGACGGATCTGATCATACAAAGTGGGCTCCAGGCGGTAGCGCACGGGTTTTGCGTGACTCGAACTCATGATGCTTCCTTTAGGCCTCCGAGAAATGCCTGCCTCTGCTCTTCGGGGAGAAACCTGAAGAATCTCGTCATCGAAAACAGCAGCATCTCCGGGTCTCCGTGGTCCAGGTTCGCTCCCGCCAGGAAGTCTGCACAGATCATTTCCAAACAGTAGCCTCGGGAGCGATCGCTTCCGAGCATCAGACCTGCCGTCTCGATGGCCTGCTCAATGACCGGCATCTGGCTCTCGTACAGTTTGAAGTAGATAATCTCCCACGGTTCCGTTTCCCGCCCCGTCAGTTCCTTCTCGACTTCCTGCTTGAACTGCTCCTTGGGCATTTCTTGCGCTTTGTGCAACCAGGTTGCACAATCGAAGTGCTGCTTGTCCCTTCTCGCCAGCTTGGCGAGCTCCAGCCCCTTCGCCCATCCCACTTCCTTCAGCTGCTTTCTGGCCTGCGGGGGCAGATGTTCGTGGATCGACATCAAGTAGTAGGCCTTCCGGCGTGACCCAGGAAATCGCCTCTCCAGGAACTCATCGAAGGATTTCAGTGCCTCTAGCCTCCAGTATTGCCCCGCCCGCACTTCGCACAGATAGCGCCCCAACTCAACGAACTTGGTGTCGCGCTCGGTCTCCTTTCGCTGCTCCCAGGCCAGAATCTCGTCAATCTTGCTCAAGACGTACTGGGCGCGGCGACGATTGAACTTCGGCGGCATGGGCGGATTTTCAGTAACTAAGCTCGTCAAGCCAATCAAGACTGTCTGCTCCTGGACGCCGTACTAATCGGACATCCGCTATCTCCTGCTTTCCTATGCCGTGCATGTTTATGACATTTTCGCGGGCGCCGAAGACTGATGATGAGCTGAGTCTGCAGATGCGGGTGATTGAAACCACGGAGGTTGAGCGGCTAGTCGCAAAGGTGGAGAAGCTGTCGGCGAAGTCAGAGAACGGTTCGAGAGACGACAGTCCGGCACCATCGTTCCGTCCGGACGACCTTCCCAGCCACTTGCGCCCATCTGGTGAAAGCCACTAGGCGTGTAGTTACGTAGATGGCCAATAATTCAATAAATCACAGCTTGAGATAGATGAAGCTGTCAGGTTCATTAAGCCATCGAGAAGTAGAAGTCGTATTTACTCAGAGAGAAAATGAAACTCGCAACTATATCATTTAGGATAGAGATTAGCGGAAGTGAGAGACGAGATTGCTGACGAGCGGCAGGCTAAAATTTAAAGCTTTGCGCTGGCGTAAGAATTAATCTCGCAATTCAAGCAAACTTCTTCAAAAGTTGGTGCCGTCCACTGCATAGTCCCTCCAGTAGTACAAGCTCGAAACTTCCAAGATTCTAAACCAGTGCTCTCGCTCAATCAATAGCCCAAGCAGAAAGGTAGTGTCCAAATGCCGATTTTGCTTTTCTTAGCGACCTTTGCGATTCCTTCGCGCACTTCGCGGTTAAAAGCTCTTGCTCCGCGAAATGAGAACACGGCGAGCGGAGAAAACTCAGGCAACGAAGCCAAGACTTTTCCACAGCAAGGAACCATTGCGGCCACTGCCTAACCTCTCCATCCCTGTTTACCTTGGACTCTCTCAGCATTGGCGGGAAGGGCGATTATGTTTGGCAAGACGATCTACGGCACCACTTTCAAGGATGTTAATTTCGTTCCTCTTCAGTCGGCTACCTTTTGTGTCCAGTGCGAACTGATCAGCACCAATCACCGGCCCTATTGCCTGGCCTGCGGAAACACCTCGCTGCTCAGCCTGTCCCGTGTTCTCGGTGGATCTCTTCGACAGCAGCAGACAGCACATCTCATCACCGATTCTGAACTCGACAGTCTTGTCCGCGATTTGCTGCGCACCGTCCCCGATCCCAGGGATTTGAACAGAGAAGTTTCCGATGATCATGCTCGCGTGCCCTCGACTGCTCTTCGCAGCCAGCTTCGCGTAGCCAATGCAGCCCATCCCGTTTCCGGTTACCGCGCCGTTCACGTTGGAGAAGAAGTCGACATCCACGCCGCCGAACTGGATCTCGAACCCGCCATCAGCGCCATCACCGAGCGCGCCCAGCATCTTACCGGTGCCACCGGCGCCGCCATCGCCTTGCGCACCGGCGACGAGATTGTCTGTCGAGCCCGCGCCGGCCGCACCGCTCCCGACCTCGGCGTCCGCTTGCAAACCGAGACTGGCATCTCCGCCGAAGCCGTGCGCACCGGCGAAGTCATGCTATGCCATGATGCCGAGCGCAACCCTCGCGTGGACCTCGCCAGCTGCCGCCGCCTCGGAGTCCGCTCCATTCTGGTCTCTCCGCTGCGCTACTATCGCCGGACCCTGGGCGTCTTCGAAGTACTGTCGTCATCCCCCAGCGCCTTCGACCAGCGCGACGTAGCAACCATGCAACTCCTTTCCAGCCTGATGGTTGCTGCCATTTCCCGCATTTCCAGCCTGCATCAGGCCCAGATTCTGCGGGCTCTGAGATAGAGCCTTTAGTTTTGCAAGTTTTGCAGCTTCCGTCCGGTCGCAGTTCGCCTGCCGATTTCTCCTGCTACTTTTCCACAATATCGGGTTAATATGTAGCTGCAACGCTTCGACCCCCGGGTTTCCCATGTCGGCCACCGTCCAGGCATCTCGACCCGCTTCCTTGAACCGCCGCCGTCGTGTGCGTCAGAAGGTGCACGCGCCCGCCTATGCCAGTTTCCGCGGCACTTCCCGCAGCGAGATGCTCAATCTCTATGAGGTCCTCGACATCAGCGAGGTCGGCGTGTCGCTGCAGTGCCCATCGCCACTGGAAATGAACCGGCAAGTAGACCTGTCTCTGGACCTCGCCGAAGCCAGCGAACAGATTTCTGCCTCCGCTCGCGTAATTTGGTCAGACTCCACCGGACGTGTCGGTCTCAGTCTTCCACCGCTGACCCACTCCGCCCAGCACCACCTGCGGGAGTGGCTCTTCCTCAACGCCATGGCTGCTGCCGCCAACGCCGCGCCTCCCGCGGACCTCTCATCTACGACCACGGAACATGCCGTAGTTCGGCCCAACTATACCGACACTCTCACCGCCGCCTCCGCTGTCCAGAGAGAAGCGGAATCCCTCGGGTCCGACCTGGAAGGGCTTCTCGCCCTCGTCGCTTCCCGCACCCAGTCTCTGCTTCGGGCTTCTGGCGCGGCAATTGCCCTTGCCGGGAAAGACGCGGGTACCATGATCTGCCGGGCCAGCGCCGGCCCCACCGCTCCGCCCCTCGGCGCAACCTTACAGGTGGGTTCAGGTTTTTCCGGCGAATGCGTCAGCACTGGAAAAATGTTGCGCTGCGATGACGCCGAGACCGACGCACGCGTGGATCGCGAAAGTTGTCGCGACCTGGGCATTCGCTCCATGCTGGCCGTTCCCATACGCTTGCGCGAAAGAGTCGTCGGCCTGCTCGAAGTCTTTTCCTCCGAGCCCAACGCCTTTGACGAGAATGATGGCTCTGTAGTGCAGCGCTTCGCTGAAACCATTAGCGCTGCAGTCGATCGCGCTGTGCGCGCGCATGGTTCCCCTGCGCCCGCTCCTCCCAAGCCTCCTTCTCCGGCCGACGGAAGCGTTCTTTTCGCTCGCGAGCCTGAATTAAAAACAGAAAAAGTAAAGCCAGAGAAAGTAAACGCAGAAAGCGACAAGAGAGAAAGAGACGAGGTAGCAAAGAAAGATGCCTCCGTCGATGCCGACGAAGTCGGCGGTATTCGCCTGCCCCGGGCTCATCTTTACCTGCTCGTTTGTGTTGCGGCCTTTATCTTTCTTGCGCTGGGCTACATCCTTGCCCCGTGGATTCAGGAAAAACTCCAGGCTCGCTACGGGGTGCACACGGTTCTGGCCTCGTCGAGGCCGCCGCAGCAAACCACTCCCATCCTGGCAGGCTCGGCCATCGAGACCGCAACCCTCGACCAACTCCGCCAACGCGCGAACCTTGGAGATCCAGCCGCCGAAAATGCGCTGGGCCTTCGTTACGCTTCCGGAGAAGGTGTGAACCGGGATGACAAGGAAGCTGCCGTTTGGTTCACCAAAGCAGCCGAGAACGGAAACGTAAAAGCTCAAGTCGCCCTAGCCACTCGTTACTGGGCGGGCCGAGGCGTCACCCCAAGCCTGAGCCAAGCCTACTTCTGGGCGGTTCTAGCCCGAGCGTCCGGCGACAAGGACAGCAAGAGTTTCGCCGAGATTCTGGCCGCCCGACTGACGCACGCCCAAGCAGCAGCCATCGAACAGAAAGCCGAAATCTGGTACGAGCAGCACGAATCACAAGCCAAGCCAACCGCCAGCCGCTAATCCACAATCCTGATTTGCACAATCCAGTGTGACATCCAACCTTGTCATCGATTCGCGACCAGTCCATCATGGTCTAGGCGGAGGCAGCATAGGTGCGGGAATAGCCCTGGGCACAAGTCCTTTGAAAACAGGATTTTGCCCGCAAGTGATTCTACCCCTTAGATTTTTGCATAATTTTCCGCTACCCCGATGATTCCAATAGACCAGGGGGGAGGGGGGTATACCCGAATCAAGCGGCGCGGACGCCCTCGTCCGCGCCTAGCGGTAGTCGATGAAGATGAAAATTCATCTCATGTGGGGACGGGGGCCTTCGCCCGTCCCGCCAAGCGCAGCGAGGCGTTTGGCAGCGCCCCAGATGACGGCATTCCTCACCACGAACCGCGCTCATAAGGAAATATTCACATTCATCGCGATCCATAAATCGAATACTGATGCGTCCCACCGATCTTGCCCAGCGCCTCACTCTCACTCAACACATGCTCAAGCAGCGGATTATGGTAAAGCACATACACAGCCCGTGGATGCGCCCGCAAACTCCGCTCCAGGTTCGCCATCATTCGTCTCAACCCCGATTCTGGAAACGGGTTAAAGAGGTAGAGCACGCTGGGCTCGGCAGGAAAAGGGAACTCGGTTGCATCCGCGCAAATCGACTCCAGCGCAAAGCACTTCTGCGATTCGTTTCGGTACTTGCCGAGGTTGTCCAGAGCGGCCGAATACAAAGCAGGCAAAAGTTCCACACCCACGATCCGGCGAAAAGGATACTCCGAAGCCATCAGCAGCGTGCGTCCCTTACCTGATCCAAGATCGATAAACACAAAGTCGTGGAAGTCAGAATGACTCTGCTCACTCAAAGCCTCCAGCATCTCGTGGAACAGATCGGGCTCCGTGGGCTGATACGGCGAGTGGAAGACTCCAAGCAAGCGCTCTCGCCAGGTTACCGCAGCGCTGGTCGTGTTGACACGGTGCTCCCAATCATATTCGGCATCGCCGTAACGCTGTCGCTGGCGTTCCGGAGTGGAGTCGCGAACGAACTCCCACAACGCCGCCAGCAACTGGCGGCTTGCCGCGAGATGGCCTTCGCGTCCGGCAATATCATTCCACCATTGCCAGGCCGCACGCGGCAGGCTGATTCGGGACGACGCGGAGCGATCGATGTCGCACATGCTCCGTCATCATAAGCGATGGCAAGACGACAGTAATGAGATTACGGCTGCGGCGAATCGAACGTCGGCAAAGGTTTATATCCTGGAGGCAAGCCCTTGGTCACGAAAGGAAAGTCTTTTGGGACGCGAAGTTCAATTTGTCCTTCGGGAGTCATCTTGTAGGGATGGCCGTCGGGATCGACAGGAGTTCCCAGCAATCCCTCCGCCGCCACGAGTTCTGCCATGCTTGCCGGCAGGCGTCCGGTGCGCTCTCCGAAGCGGGTTACCGCCTGTTGCAGATGTTCGACGTCTTGATCCACCCGGAGTGCGCGCAGATGGTCAACTGCATTCTGCTTGATCAGTTTGTCGTGGCTGTTTTGATAGCTTGCCGACCACAGCATCCGAGCGGTGTCATAGTCGCCGGCGTGTTGCGCCATCTGCGCGGCCAAAACTTTCAGGAAGGGATGAGCGTTCGGCACCTGAGATCCACGCGCGAACGTCTCTGCGGCTTTCTTGTAATCCTTGAGCTCGGTGTAATAGACGAAACCCAGATCGTAGTAGAGCTTCCAGTTGTCGGGATTGTTCTGGATACCGTATTCCATCAAGTCGATTGCGTTCTGGGGCTCGCCCGCGCCGAATGGCGGCTTAGGTGCAAGAAAGAAACTGCCGAACTCGTAGGCAACTACGAGGTGCGGATCGAGGTGAGTCGTGATTTCGAGAAGCGGCGCGAGCAGATTGTAGCTCTTGGCCTCGTAATGATGCCGATTGCCGAAGTACTGGACGGCGCGAGTCCAGTAAATGCAGGCCATCAGGCCGTCATAACCGAGGCTGGCGCGCTTGATCACTTTCGGCGAACTGAGGAACAGGACTTCATCGAGCGTCGCTTGCGGGCGAAGCTGGTCGGCGCGATGCAGCACAAACGAACTGGCAGCCAGAGAGAGGACCAGACAGGCTCCCGCGATGATCGAAATTTTCTGGCGATGGTTCATCTCAGGTCGTCTTTATTTCAAATCGTCTTATTTCAAATCACGGTATTCGAAGATCAGCACGGCTCCGCTCAGCGCCATGATGGCATAGAACAGGGCATAGAGAGTGTTCTGCAGGACGAGTTGCGCGGCCACCGGCTGCTCATGGGCGATGGAACTGATCACGTTGAAGGCGGAAAAGTTCGGCACGAGGTAGGCTGCGCCCGTGGCCAGCCAGCGCGTGAACCCGTGGGTCATCGCTGCGAAGTTACGCAGGTCCTCGGCGAAGCTTCCGATTACGAAGAGCGAGAAGGCGAAGACGGCGGAAAGCAGCGGCGAAGAAAATGACGAGAACAATAGAGCCAGTGAGCAGATGATCAGGAATTCGAGAATGATGAAGTAGAGAGCGAGCAGAATCAGGGCATCGGCGCGCACGAATTTATGAGAAATGTAGAACAATGCGGCGAACACGCCGATCGCCATGAAGAACGTATTTACCACCAGCGTAGCCGACAGCCCAAAGAACTTGCCGACAATAAACTCCCAACGGCGGACGGGACGGGAAAGCACTGTGTAGAGCGTTCGTTTTTCGATTTCTTTAGAGACCAGACCGATGCCGATAAAAATCGCGATGACGACGCCGAACAGGGAAACTGCGGTGAGCCCGAGGTTGATGACGACCAGCTTCTCGATCTCGATCGAAATCTGGCCGACGAGGATGGCTGCTCCGGAGAGCAGCAGGACGAAAGCGATCAGGTTATAGAGAACGCGGTCGCGAACTGCTTCGCGGAAGGTGTTCGACGCAATGTAGGCAATGCGGGTTCTCATGCCGTTATCCTCATGCCGTCGTACCGGCTGTGGTCTCGGCGCGCCGCAGCTTCTCGACGAAATAGGCCTCGAGCGATGTGCGAACAGGGATAACTGCGATCAAGCGCTGCCGTTCGCGCCGCAGCGTATCGATGACCATGTCCTGCTGGTTCTCGTTAATGATGACGCGGACCCGATCTCCGGTCACGTGGCATTCCGCGCCCAGCGCCTTGATCGAGGCCGGTATCTGCGAGCCCTGCCAGATCACCTCGACCTTGCCCTGAACGCTTGAGGTCAGCTCCTCGATTGCACCCACGCCGCGGAGCTCTCCCTTATGAATGATGGCGACGCGGTCACACAGGGCTTCGGCGTCGGAAAGAATGTGGGTGGAGAAAAATACGGTCTTGCCTTCGTGCTTGAGCTGCTCCATCAGATCGCGCACTTCGCGGCGGCCCATGGGATCGAGTCCGGACATGGGTTCGTCGAAGAATACGAGCTTGGGATTGTGCAGGATAGCCTGGGCGATTCCTGCCCGCTGCAGCATGCCTTTGGAAAACTTACGCAGCTGCACACCCTGCACATCGCTCAACCCGACCTGATCGAGTACTTGCTCGACGCGCTGTTTGCGCTCTTTGGGGGGAACTCCGGAAAGCTGTCCATAGTATTCCAGCAGTTCGTGAGCGGTGAGATAGTCGTAGAAGTAGGGCTGTTCGGGAAGAAAGCCAATCTGCGCCTTAACCGACGGATCGGTCCATTCGCGGCCGAGTATGCGCGCCGTTCCAGCGGTAGGGAACACAAGTCCCATGAGCAGCTTCAAGGTGGTGGTCTTGCCGGCGCCGTTGGGGCCGAGGAAGCCGAAGATCTCACCGTCTTCCACGGTGAGCTGCAAGGGACTGAGAGCGCACTTGGGCCGCTTGCGCCAGAACCCGACCATGTAGGTCTTTTCTAATCCCAGAATTTCAATCGCGGGCATGGCACTCCAACAGAGAGAAGGTAGAAGACTGCCTTCGTGACAGATTATAAGCAATGAGTTTGGTTTTTGGGGCTGCGTGGAGTGTTACGTCCGTCACCTGCCGAATAGGGAAGCGAGCCGAACGCGCGATTATTGTGTCGCAAAGGGCGCGACACATCGCGCGGCTCGCCCGGATCCTTCGCGAGACAAAAGGCGTCTCGCTCAGGATGGCAATCGAAACCACGATTATTGCATCGCCGAGAGAGCTGAGCAGGCTGCGTAGCTTGCGACCAGGGTAATGGTGCCCGCGGGCTGGGTGCGCAATACGGCGTCCTCGACGGAGCAGTAGGCGCGCGTGCCGTTTTGGCTGCTTATCGGCGTACCGGTTGAATAGAACTCGTTGTTGGTTGTGCTTCCCGCGCTCGCCGTGCCGGTGGCGTTGAAGTTGTAGCCGCTCTTGCCGGCTCCGGCGCCGTTGGTGGCGAGAAAGTTGTCGATCAGGCAGCCTGTTGCCATGCCTGGAGTGCAAGGGGACGCGCCGCCCAGCGTGGCGAGAGCTGCCGGGAACCCGACGGTTGGGTAGGCACCGAAGTAAGCAACTTCCCCTGTGTTGATGGTGCGAACGGAAGCAGCTGCGGAAGAATCGTTAGCCGCCATGCGGGCGCGCATGAAATTCGGGATCGCGATAGCCGCGATCGTCAGAATGATGGCTACCACAATCAACAACTCGATAAGTGAGAACCCTTGTGGTTTCCGCATGAGTGCCGTTCGTTACCTCAGTTGCCAGTGCCGAGTATCCAGTATCCAGCATCCAGAAAACTGATTTTGGACAAAAAGGTTGTGGCATGCGGAGGACCATATCGAAGCGGTTCGACACTTTGGTTCTGATCTGGGAAAATGCCCTATTTTCAGAGTGATGCAGCCCTCAGCCATCCATCTACACCGAGCGAAACGCCGGTTCCGGTCGCGCTGGCTCGCCGTTCTTGACAAATTGTGTCACTTTGCGACGAAACGCACTCTTCGCACCCGAGGCTCTGAACCCCATCTGGATCACGAACGGGGCAAGATGAGAAAACAAAAGGGAGCAGCGAAGTTGCCTTCGCTGCTCCCCAAGCTTTGTACCCTTTGCCAGATTGCGACTAGTTGGCCATCGGGTTCAGGGCTTGGCAACCGCCGTAGCTGCCGACCAGGGTAATGACGCCTGGAGCCTGCGTACGAATCACGCCGTCATCGAACGCGCAATACGCCTTGGTGCCCGTCTGAGCGCTGATAGGAGTTGCCGTGGTGTAGAACTCATTCGGAATCGGGCTGGCCGCGCCGGTCACTGCAGTCGCTACAAACAGGTAACCGCTCTTGCCGCTGCCTGCCGGAGTTCCGTTGCTAGCCAGGTTGTTATCGATCAAGCAGCCAGTCGCTACGGCTGGCGTGCAAGGTGACGCACCACCGAGGGCGGCCAAACCAGCATAACCCACGGTCGGGTAAGCTGCGAAGTAGCCGACTTCGCCGGTGCCGATGGTACGCTCGGAAGTGGCCGCGGACGAATCGTTGGCCGCCATACGGGCGCGCATCAAGTTAGGAATCGCGATCGCTGCAATGATCAGGATGATTGCCACCACGATCAGGAGTTCAATCAGTGAGAAACCGCTGGCGTTGCTCTTGTTGTCTTTCCGCATATATGTTTTCCCCCAAGTGTTCATGTTTTTCCCGCCCCCGAAGAAGAGGGCATTTTAGGAAAATCTAACGATCTCGTCTTTAACTGTTGCACCTCGGGGGCCAACTTAAGGGCTCGATCCAAGATTGACCCAAACCATGGATCCCCCTTTATTTTCAACTGGTGATGTGAATACGGTGTTTGGTAGTTGCCAGAGGAATCCGCCGCAGCCGCGAATGGTCAGTTTGAGATGACAGAAGTTGGCAAGGTGTTTCGGAACGGCCAGCGGAATAAGGACAGAAAGGAGAAAAGAAAAAGGGAGCAGCGAAGTTGCCTTCGCTGCTCCCCGGCTTCGCACCCTCTCAGGTACTTTGCCAGATTGCTACTAGTTGGCCATCGGGTTCAGAGCCTGGCAACCGCCGTAGCTGCCGACCAGGGTAATGACGCCCGGAGCCTGCGTGCGCACCACACCGTCGTCAAACGCGCAGAATGCCTTGGTGCCAGTCTGGGCGCTGATC
>Ga0209380_10001895_pt1 | contig 13753 bp, 13 predicted proteins | sample HubBroMetageWFT6_FD_188347 | JGI IMG/M metagenome (GOLD analysis project Ga0209380, IMG submission 188347) | Warmed and freeze-thawed soil microbial communities from the Hubbard Brook experimental Forest, New Hampshire - Hubbard Brook CCASE Soil... | ecosystem: Environmental > Terrestrial >...
GTTGCAGTCCGTACAAGCGGGATCGCCGCCAAAGGTAATAGCAAGCAGTTTCAGGGCGCTTTCCTGCTGTTCGAGAGTGAAGCCGTTAACGCGCCAGAGGATCTGATACTTTCCGCACGATGTCGAGAGGATTGCATTCGGCGGGGGAACCGCATCGGAGGCCCGGAGCGAAGTGAGGCGGGTCGCTCCATCGGTATCTAAATCCAGATAGAGATGGCGAACTGCAACTATCGATTCCTTGGTGCGTTTGCGGCTGCCCGAGCGAAGCGGATTGGCAGCTACGTAGACGTTCGCGCCAGCCGCGTTCTTCTGGGCGAGCCAGGCGAGGTAACGAGGCGCGAGCGCAGTCTCCAGTTGGACGATCCTCTGTACTGTCCCGGTCGGGGCTTCACACCGTAGAAGGAGAGCAATGGTCTCACCCGGAAAAAAGCAACGGGTTAGGAATTGAGCAGCAGTGGCGGTTGTGTTCAGAGCATTAGGCTGTGGCATGTTTCACCTCGAAGACCGGCTCTATCAGGAAGCGCTTGGCATCGCGGTCGTATCCACGAATCGCCAGCACTTCGCGGAGGATGCGGCGCCCTGGCTGCCGCTCAACATGGACGACAAAATCAACGGCTTCCCCGATCTCGGCTTCGGTGTCGGAGAAGGTGGTTTGGGCGTGGTTGCGCATAACTAAATTGGCGAAACGGCGGAGCGCTTTCTCCGCGGAATTGGCATGAATCGTCGCTAACGAACCGGCATGGCCTGTGTTGAAGGAATCGAGCAAGGTTCGTGCCTCGATTCCACGCACTTCGCCGAGAATGATCCGGTCTGGTCTCCAGCGCAGAGCCGACTTCAAAAGGTCATCGAAAGAGATGTTGGCATTGAACGTGTCGGTCTGGCATTCGGTCGGAACAATGTTCGGCTTCTGAATGTGAAGCTCCGAAGTATCTTCGATGACCACAATGCGGTCCTGATCCGGGATGAAGTCTGCCAATATCCGCAAAAGTGTGGTCTTGCCGGTTCCCGTCCCACCACTGATAAGCAGAGTCTTTCCGCTGCGAATTTGTTCCCCCAAGAAGTCCGCGAGTGACCGCGTCAATGTGCCACGAGCGATCAGATCGTCGATCGTGTAATGCCGGCTGGTGAACTTTCTGATTGTCAGAGCGGGTGCCGGGCGCACGACCGGAGGAATCACCGCCGCCAGGCGGCTTCCGTCTGGGAGGTGCGCGTGCAGCAAGGGATTGTCCTCGTCTAACTTTTTGCCGAGTTGATTAGCGATCACTTCGAGGCCGGTGCGGAGTTGGCCAGCGTGGAAGGAAATGGTTGCTTCTTGGCGCATGATCCCATCGCGTTCGTACCACCAAGAAGCATCGGGATTCCCCATGATCTCGCTGATGCTGTCGTCCAACAGCAGCGGCTCTATCGGGCGAAGAAATGGAAGGATCAACTCGAAATTCACAATGGGAACCTCACAGCTATGGAAGCCCAGCGGTTAGCCGGGCTTCGGAGAGTGAAGAGCAAGGGTCTATGCGGCCGTTTCCTCCTGGGGCGCATCCTCGCGCTCCTGATCTTTCTCTTGATCGTCCGGGGCGGCTTTCTCAGCGCGGTCCAGCTTCAGGATCGAGGCGACCCGAATTTCCCAGACGCGCCGCTTCGAGTCCGTCTTCTTGCTGTCGTATTCCCGGCTGCGCAGTTCGCCTTCCACCTGGATATGTGCGCCCTTGGTGAGCGTTCTAGCGAACTCCGACAGCTTGCCGAAGACGACGCACCGGTGCCATTCGGTGTGCGAGATGTACTTGCCATCCTTCTTATAGGAGGACTTGGTTGCCAGCGAAAGGGTGGTGACACTGAAGTCCGCGCTGTTGGTACGGGCTTCTGCGTTGCTGCCGAGAAAGCCGATGAGGGTTACTTTGTTCTGGTACATGATTGTCTCCGTTTGTTGAATCTCCCGATCTTGATCGGGGCACCAATAAAGCGAGTGGGCCATGCTCCCAAGTGCCGAAGCTCTGCATTTGCGGAGGCTCCGGAGAAATCTTTTCGGCGTTCTTTCCGAACAAGATTTGGAGGGAAACCGTAACCCGCAGGGCGGCGTAGCCGAAGCAGAAGAGCGAGTTGCCGCAGGGCGCATGAAAAGCCCCGAAGCGGTGCCCGAACAAAGGCGGGATACGAAACGGCAGAGACCCTCCAGGGCAAAGTTGTCATCCGCACACTGGCTGTCGAAGGCCACCGCGATTACCGTTCGTTTGGAGCTGGCATGTCCGTGGCAAGAAGGGTGTAGTTCGCCACCTCCGTTGAATCTCGGAAGGCTCTTGTTCGCCCGCTCCCACATGCTCAGGGACACATGTGGCAGGCCGGCCGGATTGGCAGCAGAAATGGACATCGTTTAGTCTCGGAGATTCTCTAAGTATCCTTAGCTGAACGCCTGGTCGGCCCGGAAACGCACGATAGTCAGACCGAGAGGGTTCACGGCAAGCTCATTGTTTTTCACGTTCTCGCGAAAGACATAGGTGATGCTAGCTGTCCATCGCTCCCGCTTGAGTTCGGTGTGATCCGCGGGGTTGGTGTACACCTTCTCGAGCTCGATGCGCGCTGAATACGGAGACTGTCGCAGGTCGTCGAGGATGACGTTCTTGATCTCGACATCGACATACGGCAACGTGCTGTCCTTAGTGTAGTTTTGAATGCTGTTGTCTTTCCGTTCCTGGTCGATCACCGCCCGTTGTACGTCGCTATTGAGGAAGTAAAGAGACTGTGTTTGATCGCGCTCGATCGTGAAACGATTGCGGCTGAAATACAGTTCCGCCCAGCGGGTGAGGTAATACTTGTTCTCCGCCTCCTGCGGGCGATACTGAAAGTTCCGATAGTCGATCGCTTCCGCGTGGCCCACGTCGTTGATCCGCACAATCATTGGGTGCATGTTGGCTATCGCTGTCCGACTCTTGTAGGTGAGCCCAGCCAGGCTGACACACGCAGCGGCGAGCACAAGAATGGTCACTTTCAAGTAAGTATTCATCACCAGTGGGTCGCCGTACTGCTCCAGGTAACGCTCTGCGGCTCGGGTGATTTCCGGGGTGGCCTTGGTTTCTGCGCTCATCGTTTCTGCGTGCATCTTGACCTCGTTTTCTTGTTGCGGTTTACATCGCGTCCCGTATCGCCATCATCGCTATGCCGAGGCCCCCACCGTGTCCGCCGGTACCGCCAGTGAATAAGGTGTGCGTCATGGTCGGAATCTTGAAAAGGATGTAGATGTTGACGAGCACCAGAAGAACAAGAAGCGGCAATGTCTGGACTATCAACGAAGGGTCCGACAAGCTCTGGCCCAGTTGAATGTAGTAATTGGTGAGAACATGAGACAGAACATTCAGCGTGGCCGCAGCCACGACCTTATAAAAACTGAATCCGAGATAAGCCTTGAGCCACCCCCAGAACAACCAATCGAGCTTGTCGAAGACAAGGAATGGAATAAAGATCGGCCCGAGCAATCCGATGATCGTTGCTGCAATTGCGCCGTAAGCCACGATTGCAGAAACGATCGCGGCCAACAGCGCTAAAAGGAATTGCACCGCAAAGTACACGATCGCGTAGTAGGGGGACATCATCGTATTCAGCAGCCCCGGCCCTGTCTTGGAAGATGCAGCATTGATCTCGTTCAGCATGGTGTTGGAACCATCTGATCCAATCAGGTTCACAAGATTGATAGTGCCGCCGTCAATGAAGCCCTTGAGCGAAAAGCCAAGTCCAGGGATGGAGCTGTCGTAATAGTTCACCATCGCATAAGCGAAGGTAAGCAGCATGAAGAGGTTGAGAAATCTCCCCATGCTGAATCCGGCGTCGCCGTGTGCCGATGCAAGTGCTTCCTGCACCCCGAACCAAACCATCACCATGGTGGCCAACGCCAGGACGATGTGAATTCCCATCGCCGTGATGGAGGGCGCCACCGAGGCTGCAAGCGACTGGCACGCTTGAGCGATAAACTGGAAGAGACTCATATTTCATCCCCTTGTGTTTCTTCCTGCTCAGTACGCCTGCGTAAGGAGATTCCCCGACCCGCTGCTGGTTGTGGTGATGTTGGCGTTGTAATAGTTTTCGTATCCTGCCGAGTCACGGAATGCTGATTTCAGTGCGTCTTGTTGTTGTTTTTGGGCAACGATCTGTTGCAGGGAAAGATTGGCATTGATCTGGTTCGCGTCCTGCTGGGTGCGGAGTTGCAAAAGCAATGCCTGGTTGATGCGCTGCAACGTTGCCATGATGGTCTGCTGGGACGCGTCCTGGGTTTGCGTTGCGGCCTCAAGATTGGCGATGTCGGTTTGTCTTGATGACTGATTCGCACGGATGGTCCCGAGAGCCTGCAAGTTGTTGGTCATCACGGAGTCGTTGATGTCAACGGTCGCGCCCTGCGCGGCAATCTGCAACTGGCCGGCAACACTAGCAGTGCTGTAGCCAGGAATTGGGTTGGCGGTATTCGGCACGCTCACTTGCTGGTAGGAGGCTGCGGCCCCCTTTCCGGTATTCGCCGAATTCAGCCAACCCATCGAATTACCGTAGGTATTCGAGATCTGCTGTAGCAGCAGCAACTCAGAAGTTGGCGACAGAAACCGCGAATAGAGCATTCTTGGCGCGAGGATCATCTGGAGCACGAGGTCATATTGCTGCTTGGCGACGTTGTAGGCTTGAAGCGCCGTGGTAGCGATCTTGGCGGTATTGGTGAAGATTTGTTGTCCCTGCTCGATCTGCTGAACTTGGTTGGAGATGGATCGTTCTTCGTGTTCGATCTGCGTAATGGCATGGGCCGACTGCGTAGGGTCGTAGACGATACCGGAGCCGAATTGCGCGTGCGCGGCGGGTTGCGATGCGGCAGCGAGGCCGATAGAGAGTGCGGTAACGATTAGGTTCTTCACTTTCTTGTCCTTTCGTCTGCGGTTGGTGTGGCAGGCTCTCGCAGCAATACCGCGCTACTGCTGTGCGGCAATAATTTCCTTCTGAATCTGTGCAAGGCGGTCCGCTTCTGGCTTACACCACGCGTCTCGTTCTTTCTTCTTGGTTTCCAGGGCCGCGATCTGCTCCGGAGTCAGCTTCTCTCCTGTCAGAAGCGCTGATGATCCGGCGGTCGCTGGATCGATGCAGTCCCTGGCATAGGCTGGGTATTCGGCGTTGTATTGATCCTGCAACTGTCTCAGCTTTGCCGCTTTGCTCTGACAACCAGCAAAGCTGAGCGTCCACAGACCGAAGAGGGAAAGAGCAACTTTTCGCATTGGAAGGCTCCTTAAAAAGTCTGTGGAATCGTGTGGTTCGAGTACGCAGGAAGAAGCACGTCCTGCGTGAAATAGACTTTCACGCGATGTCCTTCCCGAATCGTGATCGTGGGTGGTATCTGAATGAAGCGGTCAAGGATAGTGGCCGCAGACTGCGAAACACTTCCTGCAGCCCCGTTCGTGAACGCCTCGGAGCCGTTCGTGGTAATGGTGCCGCCACCCTGCGTGATTTGACTCGCGCCGGCGACCACACCCAAAGCGATTGAGGTGCCGAAGATCTGAAAGTAGTGATTGTTGACCTTGTCTTTTAACCCTTGCTCGCCGATCTGATCGAGACCCTGAAACTGGTCAAGATCGACGGAGTAACCGTCCGGCATGATGAGGCGGTGAAAAACAACGGCCATTCGTCGCTGTTGGCCAAATCCTGCCGCTCCAATCTTCTTTGCTTCACCGAGAACCACCGTCCCCTCGGGAATGATTACGTGTTGATGATCGTGCGAATACAGCGGATTTGCGACAAGAACTTTGACCGGTCCTACGGCGTCCCCATCGAGGCGGTTGATCAGAACGGTGTCGAGCACTGAGCCCTCATAAATCAGATACGGTTGGCCGTTGGCTGAATCGACATTGGCCTCCAGTGGGCGTTTGTAGGCTCCCTGTGTGTCTTCTCGCCTGGCGTCGGATTCTGGCGCGCCGAGATTACTGTTTGCCTGTTTTTCGGCGGGGCCATACTGGGCGGGCATCGCCTGACCTTGCTGTTGTTGCGGCTGTCCGGTGGAGCCGGAGTACACAAGGTTGGAAGCAAAACGTGAGTTATTAGCTCGTTCGTGCTCTTTGGCTGCGATTAGCTGCGCCTGCTGTTGTACGGGCGTTAGTTGCATCTGCATGTCGCCCTGCTTCAATTGCGAGCAGGGCTGGTCCGGAACGCAGGGGGCAGCAACGCCGGTCGGGCCGTAGGCCGCGGCGGTGGTCCGCTGCGCGGGCGTCGCAGACGCAAGCGCCGGATCTCCCGTTGCGGCAGCGGCCATTGTTGCCTGCCGCTCTTTCTGACGTTCAGCCTGGATCTGATTCTTCAATTCCTGCACGTTGCTGTCGGTGTTGTCCTGTAACGTCGGTTGCGGCGGCTGACCTTTCGCGCTGGCCTGTTGCGCGGGCGTCTTCTTTCCGGACGAACTGAAGAGCGCTGCCACAATCACGAGCAACGCCGCACCCAGATAAACGAAGGTCTTGAGGTTTTTCTGCATGACTCCTTTCGGCAGCTCCAGGTTGCCACGCAACGTGGGATCGCATGGGGGCTCCGTGTGCGCGTCGGTACCGGTAGTAAAGATGTTTTCGGTCATGACGGCTATCCCTTGCGCGTGAAGTCCATTTTCTTTTTGCCCAGCTCTACATATCCGCTGTCCATGATCTTCGGGATGATGTAGGTCCCTTCCCGGAGGTCGTAGGTGACGAGGTTGGGCCTGCCGTCCTTCATTTCATACACGCTGAACTTTTCAGGGGCGTTGGTCTTGATGTAGGTGAACTTGTCGTCGTGATAGATCGACTGGATATCGAAAGGCGCTTCGTTCGCTTTGTAGACGTAATCGAACTTGAGCTGCGCTGGATAGGCGCTCTTGTACTCGTCAACCGCCTGCTCAAGGTGCGATTGAAGCGCGGCAAATTGCTGCCGCGACTGTTCGAGTTGGGCAGCGGGCACAAACTGCGGTGGACTACTCGCGGCCACAATGGCGGAACGGTCAGCAGGTTCGACGATCACTTTTAGGTCAGGGCTGATGGCAGGGGTGGAGCCCGAAATGTCTTGGAGTGTGAAACTGTAGATGTTGCCCTTGTCGGTGATGAGGTTCAAGTTGGAGCTGATGCCTTGCTTGGCCGGATGCACAAAGCAGAAGTTACCGACCACGTCCACAATCCAGAAATCCTTGTCGCCAGTGGCCGCTTCCATGATCTTTTCGGTGGTGGGCAGCTCAATAAGGGTCGTGTATTTCAACTTTGCGCGGATCGGAATGATGTCCTGGGAGTGATACTGCACCGTGCGCGCGGAATCTTGTGCCACGACGCCGACGGAACAAACGATCAACATACAACTGATAATGAATTCCAGACGGTTCACAGCATTTCTCCTTTGTTGTTCGTTGTAGGGGTTGATCCGGCCAGCGCACGTGGCTGGAATGGATGATCTTCCGCAAGATGGCGAAGGCCGTCGGCAACACCGAAGCGGCCGAAATATTCCTGCTTCTTGAGGTTGTCGCGAGCGTTATTGGTCGCCATCCAGTGCGAAACAGAATCGACGTTCAACTGGACTTTCTTTGAGGTCTGCGCTTTCCGAATCAGCATTTGGCCCGGCGGGATAAGGCCGCCGATGATGTCCAACTCTGTGTCGTTCAGATGAAAAGCTTCACGGTAGACTTCGCGGTTCATCTCCGGGTTGGCCAGGAAGATCTTTGTGGGGCAACTCTCGGCCACTCTCGCCAGCATTCCCGATTCCTCCAATTCCTTGATGGATTGCGTCGCCAGGATCATGGCGGCGTTGTGCTTGCGCCACGTCTTCTGCGCCTGCACCACGTAATTGCGGATTGTTTCGTTCTTGATGAACAGCCACGCCTCATCGAGCAGGAAGATTTTGAATGTGGCGAGTCTTTTTTGGTCCGCGATCTCGTTCGACGCGCGATGCAAAACGTAAAATAGCAGTGGCTCCAAGACTTCCGGCGCGTCAGTCCAACCATGGAAGTTAAGGGTCTGAAAGCGGGAGAATGAAAGTGTGTCCTCGGCGTTGTCAAAAAGGAAGCCATACTGTCCGCCGCGCGTCCAGCGGTACAGGCGTTCCTTCAGTTCGCCAATGATGTTTCCGAAATTAGAAATCGTGCGTTGGGTCGGCTCCAGCACGTATAGTCGCTCGACCGCATCCCACAACCGGCGTTCTTCCTTGAAGTCGAGCCGGTGGCGTCGCTCGTTGCCCTCAATGAGCACTCGAAAGAAGCTGAAGAGAAATTGCAGGTTCTCTTTGGTCTGAGGCAGCGAGAATGGGTTGATGGTGAAATCCTGCGCCTCCTGGCCGACGTTCAGGTATGAGCCGCTGAAAATCGTTGTAAGCGACTGAAAGCTGCCGCCGATATCGAAGATGAAGGTCAGCGGCGCATACTTCTGCGCGTTCTGCAGAAGGAAATTGCAAAAATACGATTTTCCGCTCCCCGTCATACCGAGAATCAGCGTATGGGCAACTTCGCCGTTATGCAGGTTCAGAAAGTATGGCGTGCTGTTGTCGGTTTCGAGCGCAGCCAGATACTCCGTACCGAGGTGCGCGTTCGTCTTTTCGCCGGGCAGGATCGTAAAGAGAAAAGACAGGTCGGCGTAGTTCGTGTTGAGCAGATACATCTGGCGAAGGTTCATTGCATAGTTGCCCGGCACAGTGGCGAAATAGGCGTTGAGCTGGTTGTAGCTTTCCGCGAACAGATTGCCGTCGGCGTTGGTGAAGACGCCAGTAAACTGGGCCACGAGTCGATCGAGTTCTGTCCGTGATTGGCCATACAGCACAATCGTGAGCGAGAAATCGCCAAGCGATTGACCGTCACCCAGGGCGCGCAGGCAATCGCCAAGATTTTCAATGTCAACCTGCTTGGACTCATCCACCAGCACATCGCGTGGGTTCGTCTTCGTGGCATCGTTGCCCATCTGAGAGACGAATCCCGTCTTCGACATATTGAAGTGGCGGCGACGCTTGTTCACTTCTTTGCGGGCTTTGTCCGCGGGGAGAGGCGTCCACTCGGTCACGACATAGAAGTTGGCCGGGATCTTCAACAGTGCGTCCAGGGCGAGCGGCCGCGTCTCTGTGATGGCCTCTTTCATCGTCAACACGCGGACGATGTGATCGCCGACCCGCAAATGGTCTGGTTCGGCTTCGATGTCGGAATTCACTACCTGATAGTCGAGAAACTGCGTCGACTGCGGCCTGCCGGCAACTCGCCAGTCGTCGTAGTTTAGCAAGCGCCGGAAGAACCTAAACTGTCCCTGCTGATTCAACACCTCGATTTGCATGAAGTCTGCTAATTGGCGGGCGAATGCCTGGACGTGCTGATCGAGCCGTCGGACCTCGTGCTCGACATGAGTGCGCAAGAAGGTCTTTATGCAGTCATTGGTGAACTGCGCTCGGAGCTCCTCAACAGCACCCGCGGGATCGCGCAAGAAGCGAGCGAGGGCCGTGCCCACGCCGGTCTTCGACCGGGCGCTTTCGAGCAGGACGCAGTAGAAGATTTCAACCTGATAAAGATGGTCCCGCCTTGCTGCAAAGAACTTCCGCCTCTGGTCGATAGCTGCTTCCACAATAGGATCGTCATACGTCGCGAACGGTATGTCGGGGCGGTTCGATTTGAAGAGGTACTGGTAAACATGGAAGCCGGGGCCAAATGCTTTGAGCGCTGCTTCCAACCGCTTCACCGCATACTCCTGTTCGGAGCGGTCAAGACTCTCGTAGTCCACGCCGGAAATACTGAGAACCATTCCTAGATCACCGCTCTTGGTGAGGAAGGTCATCTCATTCCAGAAGCCGTAGAGATTGATGTGGTCGTTGAGAGCTGCGCTCTCTTTCCACGGCTTGATCACTTTGTCGAGACGCAGCATCAGACAACCTCCACGCGCGGGACTTGCTGCTTGGCCGCGTCGTAGCGCAGCGTGTAGCGTTCCGACTTCGCCAGGATGCGGAGAAATGCCGGATCGCTGTTCGTCACCCAATGGCCGAAGGCAAAACCGCCGATGAAGACGGCGACTCCTGCGAGGGGGGAATTGAAGAGGTTGAAAGCCCCCACCGTGCCGACGCAGACGAAGTAGAACAGCGTACGTTCTACGCCCAGGTACGTGAGCGGCTTAGGCAGACTCTTGAAGACTCGATTCTTGCGATGCATCTGCTGTGTTTTGTCTGGCATAAATCACTCGCCTAAGCAATGCTTGCTACAGGATTGAAGGTAGCTGTTGGAAGGTGCTACACGCCCCAGAGCCAACTCAGGACATTCACTGCCAGAACCGCAATGCCTGTTCCGGCGGCGACGCCGGCCAGGGCCTTTTTGGCACCGGGTTCGCCGTGCGCGAAGCCGTAGCCGCCGATCACGATCGCAACCAGACTTGCAACCTTCGCAATCGTGCCGGTGAAGAGGCTTTGGATGGCGGTAAAGCCGGTGTCGAACGGTGAACCCTGTGCAAGCGCCGCCACAGGCATGAGGAAAAACAGGGCAAGAACAACTGTGGTTGGACGTACGCACTTCGACTGAAGAAGGCGGTCGATTTGACGGATGGAATGGACTCGGAACCAACGTGTCATTTGCACCTCCCGCAGCACCTCAAATCGGCTGCTTGTGGCGCAAACGTAACCGGACTCAATCACCATGTCCAACAACTTCCCGTCACTCTGTTATTCCTGGGAGGAATAACAGGCGAACATGGTGTCGCCACCAAGTAGGTCGCGCCGTTCGGCTCGATCCTTTCCGGTAGAGAATTCTCCTCAGAAGGCGCTTGATCGGCAAATTCGACTCGGCTACGCCGCACAAGGAAGCCGTCTGGTTAGGTCGTCCCTGAGATGCAGTTGGGGTGGCGGGCCGGTGGTCGCTTTCCCCGCAAATCAGGGCCCAAGTGCCTGCCGATGAAGCAGATGAGACTGTCGTTGTCAGCTTGATTCGGCGGGTTTGTAGCGACCGCTCGGCTTCCATCAAGCGATTTGCTCGAGGAGGTTCGAGGTTACGAGTCCACTAGCCGCTGCCTAATATTCCCGGCAGGAATATCACGCGGACGAAAAGTTGTTGGACACGGCGGAAGGAATGAATCAAATTGCCTAACATCACCAGCCCTGCGGAAACTTGGCAGCGGTGAAATAAGGTGCAACGTGCGAAATGCTATTTTGCTTCAGCCTGGGGCAAACGCTGCAACTCGGGATGATTGCAGCGAGCCTTCCAACGTCACCCCCTCGGGGATCGTCCTTCCTTTCCAGTTGCCAACGGGCCGGGTTGAACCCACAGAACGACGTAGTCGCCGGCAACTCGTCAGCACCAAGGAACTCTCCGAGATCTGGGGTGTCCCAGAAAGCACTTTGCGCTACTGGCGTTGTGCGGAGATCGGTCCTACCTATGTGAAATTGGGAGGACGAATCAAGTATGATCTTGCTGACGTTGAACGTTACGTCAGAGCCAACAAGCGAATGCCGTACGTGCGGGCGCATGGAGGCTAGAGCAATGGCTCTGCACAGACGAGGTGGAATTTACCATTATCATTTTTGGGTCGACGGTATCCGCTATGGTGGATCTACCAAGAAAGCAAACCTGGCGGCGGCCCGGCGAGTGCTCAGGCGGCAAGGAAAAGTCCGTCAACCGCGGAATCTGTATTCCGTGCTCCTGAAAAAGATACCGTAGACGAATATTTTCTTCACGCAAGCGCGGCATCTCAGCAAGAGCAGACCGCAGGTCCGGGGGCTTGGGATCAGATCCGTGCACGTGAAGGGATTGTCGCCGTCTTCCACCTATGACTAGATCAGGATAACCTCACAGTTTGCGGACCCGTTGGTCGTCGCTCTAGAAGGCTCCGTCTATTAAGTGCCGGTCGCCTGGCATAGCAGCGAGTGGCTGGCTGCGTGGAGCTTGTTTCGCGAGAAGGGTCTCCCAGTCATCCAACAATCCCGCTCTTCGGATTATAGACCAATATATTAGTCGTTACAGTTGCACATCAATAAAATGCATACTATATTAGTCTCATGCTGAAGCTGCATTCTGTTGGCTCTCAGATCGCGTCTCGGCGGAAGGCTCTCGGGTTTAGCCAATCCGACTTGGCCCGCAAGGCCGGCGTCAGTAGGGCAACGCTGGAAGCGTTGGAAAATGGCCGATCCGGCGAACTTGGCTTTTCCAAGGTCGCCAACATTTTGTCGGTGCTCGGACTAGAGTTGAAACTGCAAGAGACAAACCTGCAACGGCCCACTCTGGACGAGCTCTTAGAAGAGAATCGTGATGATAAAGGTCTGGACAGACGCCGCTGAGGCAGGATTGCTAGACAGGCAAGAGGATCGCGGGAGCGCTTTTGCGTACTTGCCAGAAACAGCCCCACAGCGTGCCGTCTCCGTTACCATGCCTGTGCGACTCCCCTCCTGGGGCGTGCCCTTTGGCCTTCCTCCGATCTTCGAGATGAATCTCCCGGAAGGTGCGTTGCGGGAACGGCTGCGACTGGCCTTCGCGAAAGCGACTGGAACATTCGATGATTTTGACCTGCTCGCCATTGTTGGCCGCTCACAAGTAGGCCGCATACGGTACACCGGCGACAAGGAGCGGCTCAACGAGGATGTTCCTTTTCAATCGGTAGACGAGATTCTGGCGAGTCGTCGCGACCGGGACTTGTTTCGCTACCTGATTGAGAAGTTTGCAGCCTTTTCCGGTATCAGCGGCGTCCAGCCGAAGGTTCTTGTGCGCGACGAGAACGCGTCCCTGACACTGACAAACGCGCAACCCCGAATCCCACCGAGCTGTAGGGGGGCAACTCACATCGTGAAGTTCTGGGAGCCGAACGAATTTCCTCAGCTCGCTGCGAACGAGTACTTCTGCCTGAAAGCCGCTGAGCGTTGCGATCTGGACGTACCTCGGTATCGGCTCGCAGAAGACGGAATGGCCCTTGTCGTTGACCGTTTCGACTTGCGCCCAGATGGTACCTACCGGGGCTTTGAGGATTTTTGCGTCCTGAACGCAAGACGAACGGATGAGAAGTATCGCGGCAGCTATGAAACGTCGGTGATGAAGCGATTTCAGCAGTTCGCAAACTCACCCGCTGTACTCGCGGATGCTGAAAAACTATTCACGCTGATCGTGCTGAATTGCGCATTGCGCAACGGCGATGCTCACCTCAAGAATTTCGGCATCGTTTATGACGACGTGCTCGGTGAAGCTCGACTCGCACCGGTCTACGATCTCGTAACCACTTCCATCTATCTGCCGAAGGACAGTCTGGCGCTTACGCTCAACGGAACAACCCAGTGGCCCGACAGCAAAGTTCTCCGTCGCCTCGGCGAAACTCGGATGACGGGCACACCCGCAAAAATCCGCGCGATCCTTGAGCGGGTCTCAGACGCTCTTTCGCAAACCGAAATCGATCTTCGGTCCTACATCAACGAACATCCCGACTTCAAAGAAGTGGGTGAGCACATGCTGCAGGAATGGGTAAAGGGTCGACAACTCTCACTTCAAGCCGGTTGAGATTCGAACCTACGACCCTTCGGTTAACAGCCGGGGAGCATACGAAGGAGTACACGTACCCTCAATGATCAATGTTCGCTGAAACTCTGGATCTCACAACGAGCTTTGTGCTAGGGCTCTAGCGCAGCCTGCATGGTCGGTACGTCCAGAACAATCTCCAGTCGGACAGCCAGTCCGTCCTCGAATCCCCAGAGGTGCATTGTGGGCACATCGAAGCCGCGGGCAGTGCCCTTAATGGTGCCGTGAGCTCGGCCGATTACCGCGATACGGTCACAGCCATCGACAACGCGTTCGATGGCCACATGGTCT